>Ga0164296_1003191_pt1 | contig 15629 bp, 13 predicted proteins | sample GEODES057metaG_FD_113533 | JGI IMG/M metagenome (GOLD analysis project Ga0164296, IMG submission 113533) | Dystrophic lake water microbial communities from Trout Bog Lake, Wisconsin, USA - GEODES057 metaG | ecosystem: Environmental > Aquatic > Freshwater > Lake | place: USA: Trout Bog Lake... | reverse complement strand
GATTTGGAGCCTTTGGGTATGATGATTTCATAACTTCTAGTGACTTAAAGAAGAAAAAATCTTATTTAGCCAGACATAGAAAAAATGAAGATTGGACTAATCCTCAAACAGCAGGAGCATTGTCTCGCTATATTTTATGGAATAAACCAACTCTAGAAGAATCTATACGAGATTATGTTAAAAGATTTAATATGCATTTAGAATAAAATGGATTCTACTACTTTGTCGGCATTAGCTATTGGATCAATTGTTCTTTCAGTTGGTGGAACTATTCTTGCTTATATAAATCATAAGCGTATCAGATCTAATTGTTGTGGAAAAGAAGTTAGTGCTTCTCTTGATGTAGAAAATACAACTCCTCCAACAGAAAAGAAAGAAGCATTTGTTCCAGACAATAAGACTTAAAAATAATACTTGTTAATTAATAAAATGCATGTTTCTTATATTGCTTTTCTTGAAGAACATTTGAATTATTTGATTGCACGTCTTATGGCTGCAAAAGATGAAGAACAAAAAGAACTTATTTACTCAATTAAACGTGTTAGAGGCATTTTAAATGATGAAGAATTCAAAAAATTAAGTAAAAATGAATAAAAAGATGGATTTACTGAAAAAACATGTGAAAAAGCAGTAAAATCATCGATGATTTTACATAAAAATCCATGTGTTTTTCGTATTTACATTAATTTCTCATATAAACTAATTGGGCTAGTGGTAACACCGTGGTTATGAGACTTAAAACAAAGTTCATGAAACCGAAATATGCCCAATTAATTATTGCTTAGTAATAAATGGAAATTGTAGGTGGTGAAAAATATGATCATAAGAAAGAAGATTGTCCGTATGTTCTTAGTTTAGCTTTGCAAAAGAAATATAATCATATTCCAAAACTTGGATGTATGCTTTCTGATTCTTATTTAAAATCTAAAATTCGTGGTGGTCTAAAAAAACATGGTATGAAACTTAAGCAAATATATTCTAGTATTCAAAGACATATTAATGAATCTGAAATTATTCCTTTGCTCACCTATTTGTTTGAAAATGAGAAAGATGGATTTATGGTACTAGAACATAATAATCCTAAAGAGACAAGACATCTATTTGCGTTTCTGTTTAATCATAAACACCAAACTTTAGATTTCTTTGATTCTTATAATAAAACAAGAACTCTCTTCACTTTACGTTTAGACAAAAACAAAGTGAAGAAGTTTTTAAATGATGTTTTTCATAAATATTTTAAAGATGAATTTTTAATTGAGAAGTGTTATGAATTTAATTACATGTAAGCACTCATGCTGTGGGCACCTCCATGTCTGCGTCCACCCATTGCACCTCCATGAGCACCTCCATGACGTCCACCATGTACACCACCATGAGCACCTCCCATAGCACCACCATGAGCACCACCATGACGTCCTTCACCAACCATGCGATCAAGAGAAGCATCAGGGGAATGAGGAGGAGCACTGAGAATGTCCTGTTCAGTGAGTACACCCTTAATAATACGAGAAGAACCCTTAATAGTTTCAAAGAATCCACTAGAAATAGGTACAGTGTATACATTAACTGCATTCTGTGCAGAGCCAGTAAAGTTCTGTACATTGAGTGTGTATTGAAGAGTAAAGTTACCTACTAATCCTGGTGCTTGTCCAGCGGAAAGTGGGAAATCACGTCCAGGACGAAGTACTAGAGGACCACCAACTAAACCAACTTGACCACCAGATGCAGGTAAAGCACCAGTACCATCAAGAAGTAAACTAGATGCAAAAGGAACATTACCAAGTCCAGTCCATTCAGACCAATCCATGTCTACACCATTACGAACAGACATTTGGTATAGCTGTTCTTGAGTCATAGTAGAAAGAAGACCAGAAAAGTTGTCAAAGTTTAGAGAAATACTAGTAACAGGAAGAGACCAATCACCTTGGGTTACACTAGAATAAGCAGCAGGCTTTACATAGATTACAAGCAGATCAGGAATGTTAGGAAGAGTAATAGTTTGAGAAAGAAGTTGAGTAGGAGCACTTAGGTAGTTTGTAGAAGAAGGTACAGCAGTTCCAGGAGATGCAATATAACGAGGGAATTCCATATAAGGTACAATGCTCTTAGGAGGTAGAGGAATGTCGCAATTCCATACCGCTCCTTTCGGAGTATTTATTCTTGCTGTAGGTAGCAAGACGGAGTAGACCATTTCTTCTGCTGTCATCTGAGATTGTCAGTCTCATCAAGCACTTTACCGTATGGCCGTTCAGGTTCTCCACTGCCTAACATAATGGCATAGAGGAGCTTCCACCCACGTTACCCAATCCTATTCATTCTTAACCATTGGGAAGCGTCATTAACGCTGTTCTCTCTTCACCTTTCGGTTAGAGATGGTAGAATAGGCTCTAAGGGACTTCGTAGTATGATGTTGATTCATCAAGATAAATGAGCACTGCCTTTTTAAGCAGCACAGCCCCCGAAATTAAGGGAAGGAGTCAAGAATTGTACACTTAGAGCAGGTTTAGAAACCCACAAACTATTACCAAAACCAGTAGTACTCCATGTGGAAGTAGTAGTACTAAATGGTTGAATAGTTTGTCCAAGAGAATCTACTACAGACTTAGCAGTAGCTACACGGAAAGAACGAAGAGGAGTAGGTGCCATGTTCATTTGTACTTGGAAATTCTGTACACCAAATAGACCAGTAGAAAGTTCATATTGGTCAGAAAAGATGAAAGGAGGAAGTAGAAGCTTTTCTACAGATGCAACTACTACATAGAAAATCAAAGTAATACTGTCACCTGCAGCAAGTAGAGCATCAAGTACAGGTTGACCATTCACATATTGTACATTACCAACAACAGTTGTAGTAGTATTAACAGGAACTGGGGTATTACCTGCAGGAGTAGTAGCATAATAAAATCCATTAAATCCACCATTTGGTACATCATCAGATGCAGTAGTTTGTGCCCAAGTTAGAAGAGGAGAGTTAGTTACTGCACTAGAATCAGGCATTACTGCATAACGATCCAACATAGTAGGACAAGTACGTTGACGTCTAGCATCACGCATGTCAGCAAGACGGAGAACTTGAGGAAGTACATCTTGGGTATTTACAGTTACAGTAGCATCGTTAATAGTTGCAGACATTTGAGACACAGATTGGTGAAGAGGAAATGCAGAAGGAGCAATTAGTCCTTGAAGAGGAGTCTTAGCAGGGATTGCAGCTCCACTAGGAGCAGTTAAAAGTACAGTTACAGTAGAGCAAACAGAACCAATCCATTCTACAGCTCTGTCAACAAAAACATTTTCAGAAGGAACTTGGACGTTGAACTGACAAGAAGTAGAATCTGCAGTTTGAGCTTGAAAGGAAACATTTGAAATAGACAAAGCTCCCTTTTCAACTGCATACTTGGGCTTTGTTTGTACAATACGGGGGTCATATACAGAATACTTTGCTACTTCGGATGCCATTTTTATACTTAGAAAGGGAAAAAATTTAAACTAAACGACGCTTTTAGAGGACGAGTCTTTTCTTGAAAAGTAGACGAAATGACACTGAACCTTGGTTGGGAAGACGAACAGGAATTAAAGAATTAGTTAATCTATTACGCCAGTATAAACTAATGTCTACATCAGTAATTCCATCATGAGAAGGATCTAAAGAAGAATAAGTAATAGTCTTAGGCTCGTAGAAAATAAATCCTTTCCAATAATCTGCTGTTAAAGCATCAACGGGAGTTTCAATAAGAACTTTTTGAAATGTTCCTGAATTAGAAGTATTACCTCCAATATTTGCAGCACCAAAACTAATAGGATTTGCTGAAGCTTCATTACGTACTGGTACTTGACTAGTACCCAAAACAAAAGATGCAATAGGTGACCAAATACCTCCAGTAGAAATAAAATCTTGAGTTAATCTAACAAAAACTGCTGAATTAATAGGTGTATAATCAAAAGGATTTGCTAAAACAAAGATTGAAGTCTTAGGTTCAGTTCTTAGAGCAACTCCTACAGCAGAATTAGTATTTGTAGTACCAATTAATAAATCAATTGGTAAACCCATGTCAATCACAACTTCAGGAAGAAGAACATTACCTACACCATTCCATGCTTGACCATAAGAAAAATAAATTGAATTGAAATTTGTTAGCAAAGATTCCAAACAAGTATTCATTCCTACAAAAGAATATTCACCCGTAGTATAAAGTCCTGCTTGAGCATAACTTACATTATAAGGGTATGAAAGTTTGTCTCCTACTTTAGTCATACAAGTCTTAGAATCTTGATTCACATTAAATAATCCAGTAGTTGGATCATATTCAAACCAAGGACATTGAGTTCCAAATAAAGATGTACCACCTATTGCAAGCCATGCTGTTCTTAATGCAGTATTAACTAGTTGAATCCAATGAGTATATGTATAGCAATAATAATAATCAGATTCAGTTTGTGTTGGTAATGCAGTTGTTGGAACTATAGTATAAGTAGCTTGATTTTCAGGTACCCAAATAATAGGTTCAGTTGCACTCAAATAAGTAGCTGTATTAGTATTACCACATGAAAAAGTTACACTATAAATTGTAGTTGTTACATCTGTAGGATCTTTATAAGTAAAATCAACGAATCCTACTGGATTATAAGTTCCATCTGCTATAAAATCACTACCATAATAAATAATTGTAAATGAATTTGCATCACAAGCAATAATTGGTTGAGGTTCAGTAAAATTTAAAAATGATTGGGAAAATCCACTACAACTTATAATATTATTACCAACTGAAAAACTATTAGGAAAAATATATTTAACTTGTTTATAAAATTTAAGTGGATCTATTGTACTTTCTTGTATATTAGAATCACTTACAATAGCAGAAACACCAGCTTGAATTGTATTTAAAATTGCTGGACAAATCTGAGGAATAAATAGAGGTAAAGTTTTAGGTGCTCCATTTAATGTAAAGTTTTGTACAGAAACTTCATAAGAAGATGCGTCAGGAATTAAAGGATTCTGTCTTGCATCTTGAAACACTATAGTAGGATCATCAGATTGCTGAATAGTAGATTGAGTGTTATTCACAACTGTAGCATTATAATACACTCGGTCTGGTGTAGCTTTCTTGCCATCAATTTCAACGTTTGTGAAGGACATTTGTTATTTAGCAATGATTTTTTTATTGCTTTACTTACCTATTAAATTGTATGTAAAAGCAGAAACGAATTCATCAGCTGGTAAACCCGTAGATTGAACTAACTTAATATAATCAGGTAACTTCAAATGTTTAAAATATAATCTAGTTGTACAATGACGTCCGCAAGTATTCATATTTACTTTGTCTTTTTGAAATGGAAATGCATTAGATTTAATTTCATAAGGACTTTGTTGTAATAATTGTGTTAATTTTTTAGAAGCTTGACCTAACTCTTTTAATTTTTGTGGAGAAAGCCATTCTGATTCTCCATCAGGATGGTAATTTCCATAAGGATCAAAATATTCAATTATATTAGAATTTCTATATTTTAATAAACATACCCAATGACCAGTATTTTCATTTTCTGTTAAGTATAAAAGCATAAGACGTCCTTTTGGATCTAAAACATCATCAATTCGTTGAGCTTTTAATAAATCAGGGTATGGAATAATTTTTAAGGTAGGAATCATTTTCTGAATGTCAGTCTCAGAAAGAGAATATGATTCTATTTCTGGCATTCTGTTTTCTAATGCTTCAGCTTGCTGGATTGCTCGCTCTAATTCTACTGGTTTACGGGAAAAAGGAATACCATTTAATACTGCTCGGAATCCTTGTTTTTTACCTAATTTATACGGCACAATAAATAAGTCCATTTATATTAAATCATCCATTATTTAATAGATGTTTTAATATTGGGTTTGATTATTGAATAGAATTCTTAGAATTTACATACGAAATCTTCTGTGTCTACGTCTTCCAAGACCTTGTAAATCTGCAGTTCCAGCTAATTCTGCTTCATATTGTGCCTGTGCTTCTCGTGCTTCTCTTTCAATTTCTGCTAACTGTTGTTGTTCAAGTTCTTCCTGTGTAGGTTCAGATTCAAGCAGAGGTCTTGTAAATTCTTCTATTTCTCCTGGTCTGCCAGTAGGTCTAAAAGATGGTCCTAATTGAACTTCACCAGGACGTTGAGCTGCAGTAGCACGTTGTTCACCAGCAAATCGAGGATTATATTGAGCCATTTGTTCACCAAGAATACGTGTAGAAAGTTGAGACATAACTTGTTGACGAGCAGAAAGTGGCTCATTAACTGTGCGTGCAATTTCACGAAGAACAGCATCAACTACTTTCAAAATCTTATTAATTTGATCAACTGATCTTAATTTCTTTTCTTGTGTTTCAAACACAAATCCTTGAACATTACCAAGAACAGGACGTCCACTTGATGGTCTTGTAGTTTCAAATAATCTTTGAATTGCTTGAGAATATTTAGTTACTTGACTAGGAGTTAATTCTGCTCCAACTTTAATAAATTGACTAGGAAGGTCATTTAATGCAGCAATTACTGCAGAACTTAAATTACCAACACCAAAAGCAGAAAAGATTTGTGACAAAAGTGTGTCAATAGTAGTTGTATTTTGAGAAAGTGAAATTTGTGCTGGTATTCCTCTAGAAAAATTACCAGTTGCCATTTCTCCATATTCTTGTGCTCTTTCTTGTAAACGTTGAGCTAACCATTCTTGACCTTCTTTTGTATAAATACGTCCACCACGGAAAGCATTTCCAGATGTACTATAATCCATAGGAGAACCATAAAATACACCATTAGGTACTGCAGAACGTGATGCAGGTCTGTCATAACGTTGAGAACGAGCAGTAGTATTAATCTTCCCTTCCATTCCTAGTTGTGCTCTATGAGTATTTTGAACTCTATCCATAGCTACTTGACGTTCATGTGCAGCCCATGGACTTTCAGTACCAACATCAGGATCAAAAGAACTTCTAGAAGGAAATTCAGAATATTGTAATCCTCCACGATTCATTTCATAAGCTTGGTCAGGAAAGATCCATGGCATATACGGAGTAGTTTGAAACGTCATTTGTTTTATTCATCAGATTTAAAATATTTAATATAGACCATGCTCCTTTACATATTTAGAAGCTTGAGGAAGAGAAAGACCTTGTTCACGCATGACTTTCTTTACAATTTCTCCACGTGCAGAAGGTTTCTTACCACCCAACTTAAGCTTACTCTTTCCACTTCCCATTGATTCTGGAAATGTCATCAAACTTCTTGGTTCCATTCCTCTACCACCATGTTTACGTCCAAGTCCAACTACTCTTGCTGGTCTATTTGCCATTTTTTCAGCCATAATACGATCATATTCTCCACTCATAACCATTTCTTTATGATCACGGTCATATGCTGCTTGTTGTTCTGCTGCAGTAGGTGGTCTTAGTCTGGGACCAGGAGCTAACATTGCTCCACCATGTTTACGTCCACCATGTTTACGTCCACCAAGATGTAACTTTTCAAGAAGACCTACACCACCCATCATTTCATCAGAAGAACAACTCTTACGACGTCCACCAATCTTTCTATGAGCATTTGGTTTAGATTCATAAGTCATAGTATTTACATCTAAAATTGGAAGTGCTCCACCATGCATTCCATCACACATGCAATGTTTTGCTCCACCATGACGTCCAAGACCAATAGCACCAAAGATTGGTTTAATGATGTCAAGAACTTTATTACCAACAGGTTGCATTGCTCTTAGACCAAGAATACCAAAAATAGCAGGTTTATTAGCACTTAACCAACCATATATTTCAGCAATCTTTTGAGCATATTTACCAACATCTTCAAAACTCATACCACCACGCATTGTTCCTCCATGACGTCCTGAACCTATAATAGCAGCAACAGTGTCAAGAATAGTTTGAAATCCTTTAATAGAATTTAAAACATTCACAAAATTTTCTGCTACTCGTACATAACTTTTAGGTGCTTCAGGATTATTAATAACTTCATCACTTAATTCTTGGTTTAAATCATTTAGCCATTTAGAAATACCATTCCAAAATCTAACAATCTTTTTAGCTTCTTCAATAGCTTTTTGTACTAAAGGAGGCATTGGAATAACACCACCATGCATTTGCATATGAAGTTTTTTTGCATGTTTTAATGTCATTGCTCCACCATAATTTTCAGCCATTGGTTCAGAACCCATTTTTTCCATTTGTCCAACACGTGCTGGTGTATTTGATTCTGCCCAACGGTCAAATCCATCTTCCATAAAATGTGCTCCACGTTCCAAACCTCTTTCAGCAATTTTACTACGAACATATTGACTCTGGTCTCCTGTTGACATTTGTTATTACACACATATTTATTTTAACAGCATTTAACAAATGCTCAGTAAACCAATAAAAGATTGTGGTTGTGGAGGTGGAAAATCTCACTGCATTACAAAACCTGAAAATACATTCAGAGCATGGGTACGAGAAGAATTAAAACGTCTAGATTGTGGATGTGGATGTCAAGGTAGAAAAGCTTTTACAAAGAAATATGGTAAATTAGTTGGTGGTGCTATTCTTGCTGATTGTCCACCTGGATGGAGAAATGATGGTTTGACATGTGTTGAAAACTGCAAACCAGATGAAAGAGATGATGGATTAACATGTAGAAAGAAATGTGATCCTGGATGGGTTGATGATGGATTAACATGTAGAAAACCAATTACTTCTTCAATGAATTCATGTCCTGCTGGATCTAGAGACATTGCAGGAACATGTTGGGGACCAGTACGCAAAGATTGTATTGATGATTGTTTTAAACATCCAGCACCTGGTTGTAAAACATGGCAATGTGGAAGATTACGTGGATTATTTGGTGAAGATTGGGGACCAAAATTATGCACATCATGTAATTTAAGATGTGGACAAACATGTTGGGATGTTCAAGGAATTACTAAACAATTACATCAACGTGAATTAAAAGTTTCTGGTGGTGAAGTTATTGGACAAGCTATTCGTGGAAAACAAATTCGTGGACGTGTGAATTGGAATGAATTAGGAAAAGTTATGGAACAAGGAGTTAAAGATTTACTTGAAGGAAATATTGATTTAGCTGCTGCTTTTGATCCTGAACGTAATGGTGTTAATGCTGCATTTAGAAAATTTGGTAGTGACATTAATAAAGCATTAAATGAAATTGAAAAAGGAATTAAAGCTGGATTTGAAAAAATGGGTGCTGATGCAAAAAGAGCATTTGAACAATTAGCTAAAGATGCTGAAAAATCATTTAAACAATTTGGTGCTGATTTAGTTGCAAAATTAAAAGATCCAGATTTTTGGGTAGAATTTGCTGCAATTATGACTGAAGTAGCTTTATATGCTGCTGCTACACTTGCTACAGCAACAGGTGTTGGTGCTGCATTTGCTCCTGGTTTATTAGCTGCTGCTGCAATGGCAGGACCATCTATTCGTATGATTGGTAATGCTGCTCAAGGAAGACCTATTGATGCAATGGACATAGTAGAATTAGTAGCTGCTGGAGCTTCTGCTGCAATTCCTGGACTTTCTGGAGTTACACAAACTATTATGAAAGGTGTAAATGTAGCTGCAAAAGTTACAATTACAGTTGTAAAAGCTGGTCAAGCTTTAGGAATGATTCCTTCAACATGTTTAGGACCAAATTGTCCTCCACCACCAAACACTGACTTTACTGATCCTCCTTTAGATCCTAAAATTCCTGGTGATCCTCCACCAGAAGGTCAATTAACTGATGAAGAAATTGAAGCTTTACAACCAGAACATACTGTAAAATCTAGAGGTGGCAAAAATCCTGATTATATTTCAAGAGCTAATTGGATTGCTCAATATAGAGCTGAACATTATGGTACAGATTCAACTCAAGCTGGTACTGGAGCAATTATAAGTAAAGAAGACAAAACAATTGAAGAAGCTACAGAAATTCGTGCAACTGATCCTCCAACTGAAATTCCTGATGCAGAAGAATTATTTCCAAATTTTCCAGCAATACCTGAATCAACTGATTTTCCTTCTTTTGGTGATGATTTCTCAAGTGAATTTCCAGCAATACCTGAATCGTCTGATTTTCCAGCAATACCTGAATCAACTGATTTTCCTTCTTTTGGTGATGATTTCTCAAGTGAATTTCCAGCAATACCTGAATCGTCTGATTTTCCAGCAATACCTGAATCATCTGATTTTCCTTCTTTTGGTGATGATTTCTCAAGTGAATTTCCAGCAATACCTGAATCATCTGAATTTCCAGCAATACCTGAATCAACTGACTTTCCAGCAATACCTGAATCAACTGACTTTTTACCTATTGAAGCTTCTCAAGAAGTAATTGTTCCTGAATATAAACCTGAAGCAGAGAAAGAACCTGTAAGAATTATTAGTGAAGAAGAACTTGAATCTGATTCATTTATTCCTAGAGCTATTATTGGTGGTATGCGTGGTGGTACTAATATTGAAGATTTACCAATTATTGATGTAAATATTAATGGAGATGAATATTCTAATCCTTGGGGAGAAATGAAATCAACTTTACCTAAAAGCACAACAGTAATTCCTTTAACGCATACAGGTGCTAACTTTGATCCAACTTGTTATGCTCGTCATAATCCAGATGTTGCAAGTGCTGTTGGAAATGACAAAGACAAATTAACTACACATTGGATTGAAGTTGGATCAAAAGAAGGATTAAATGCAGATTGTGGAAATACTCCGTCAACTCTTGAACAACGTCTTGCTGGAATGGTTGAATTTGAAAAACAACGTGAAAAATTTGAAGGTATGAAAACAAATTGTAAAGCAACTGATAGATTTTGGATAGAAAATGAAAATAAATGTGATGGTCATAGACATGCAGATGGTAGACCAAATTTGGATGCTGCACAATGCATAGAAAATAATAGTCATTGGAATTCTGCAGGACCAAATTCTTTCTGTAATCCATATTTACTACCAAATAATAACTGGAAATCACAGCAAGAAATATGTAACTTATTTGATAATTTTTGGGATGGTTCAAAATGTATTGAAACTAAAAATGTTGATGGAAGTCAAAAAACAAAAGCAGATGTGTGTACAGCATTAAATGGTTTCTGGAATGGAACAAATTGTGATGTAACAAAAGACAGAGACAATAAAGCTTTAGACAATAAAAAAATATGTAATAATGTCGGAAATTTTTGGGGAAGAGCAATCCGTATTTTTGAAGCTAAATATAGACGAAGAAATTGGGATGTTACTATAGACATAACAAATGAAATTAGAAAAGAACTTAAAATAAGAACTGTTGGAGGAGTTGAAGAAGTATACCTTCCATCATTAGGAACAGTAAAATCATTAGCATCTAAATATGGTTTAAGAGACATTGATCCTTATAAAGAAAAATTTTTAACTATAAAATGGTTTGATGGAATTAAAAATCAAGATGTTACTCATGGCGAAAATAGAAATGTTGAAGCATTAAATCCAGTAGCAAATGCACCAATTGAGTGTATGACTGAATACCATCCAGGTGGAATAGCTAATTCAAATGAATACAGAGCAAACGTAAGAACATTTGTTACATTTCCAATTGACCAAAATCAAAAAACAACTGCTTATAATAGAATTGCAAATCAAGTTGGTTCAGGCAAACCTAAATCTCTAACCTTATATTGGGCTGAATGGTGTCCTCATTGTCATGATCTAATGCCTGAATGGGAAAAACTAGGTGATGGGTATAAAGGTATTAAAATTGAAGCAATTGAAGAACAAGATTCTAATGTAAAAGTTAATGGGTACCCTACTATAATCTTCCGTGATGGAAAGAATATAGAAAAGTATGAAGGTGAACGTAGTAAAACAGCAATACTAAATTTCCTAAAAAATAAACTCTCTATGAAATAAAATGGATTACCAGCAAATATTTAATCGTACAATGAGTACGAATAGACGTAGAATTATGCAAATGACTATAAAGCGTGTTCTAGATGTTCAAGAACGTGCTAAAATTAAACCTTCTGAAATGAATCCTGTTCTTCTAAATTCTCCTTATAAAGGAGGTGATGCTATTCCTACTGGAAAACCTTTAGACTTGTACTACCCCTCTTAACTCCATTTCAAAATGAAGCATAACAATAGCAACATTCTGCAAAAGAACCTTTTCACAATCATCTAATTCACGATTCATCATTTCATCTTTAATTCTCTTATAAAATTCATACTTAAACTGCAAAAGATCCATTTACTTTATAAAGCAAATACTTTATAAATTAAAAGTATATTTTAGTTGTGTTATGTGTATTTTTTTTTCTCAAAAGTTTTTTAATAAAAGTGATTGTACCTAGTTAGGAACAATTACTTTTACTGAGACCAAGTTCAACAAAAAGTTATACAAAAAAACAAAACTTTTATTACTTTTCAAGATGAAATTTAGTTAAACAATGTTTGTCAAAACTTTGTTTTAGTTGCGTGGTATAATTACATTTCTCGCAATGAAATTCGGTTTGCTTTTCAAGTTCACCTGTAGCATATTTATGTTTATTTGTTGAAATATGGTATTGATGTTCCATCTTAGTTCTAGATTGAACCTTACATATTTTGCAGTATAAACTTGAAATTAATTCTTGTTTCTTATGTTCTTTAGATTCTATATGAATGTCATATACTTCAGAATTAAAGGTTGAAAAGTTACAGCATTCACATTTTAGTTTGTCACGTTCTTGCTTTTCAGCTTCCTTTTGCTTTGTCCATTCTTGATTTTTTTGTTCTTGTTCTTGTTCATGTTCTTTAGAAATAACTTCTGCTTTCTTATAAAAATTTTGTTTAGCAATACAAAATTTACAGGTTTCATCAGTATTTGGAATACCATTAGGAAACCAACGATTCAAAAAATCAAGACCCATTTCTTCTTCAATCTTTTTGAATTCAATTTCCCATTCCTTACGTGTTTTATGATTTAAATGTTCTTGCTTCAAATTATGTTCAACGATCCATTCTGCATCTTTTATTTCCCAAGCAGAATGAGATTGTTTTGCTCTCATCTTTTCATAAATTGTGAACTCTTTTTCCTTGTCATTTATATTGCCATACTTTTCAATCATAAATTGTATGTCAGGTTCATCTAGTTCAAGAACTTCAACGCAAAGAAAAAAATCATGTTTGAAATCCATAATAACTTTCATAAACGCAAAATACTTGTCTTCTTCCTTATCCATCCACTCAATAAACTCTAGATGTTTAACTGGTTTACGCCAACTCATTCCTTCATAAGGATTATGATCAATAACCAAATCAAGAAATCTATTTTGCTTTTCATTAATAGCATCAAAGCATTTTTCAAACTTAATTGCAGTAGCACGAATATAATCTTGTATTTCTTCTTCAGTAGTCTCACTTAGTACTACATTGAAACCTTTCATCATTTTAAGTGCAGCAGGAAGACTCTTACGTGGCATTTTATTATTATATAACATTCTTTTTTTGTTTAAACCATACACAACTTTTAGACGACCTCGAGGAGCAAAAGTATATTTTTCTTGTTTTAGGTAAGGTTTGATTAGAAACCACTTTTTAGCAAAATATAGTCTAATCTAATAGGTAAGAATAAAAAAGTATATTTTAGTTGCGTTTTGTGTATAAATTTTTCTTAAAAGTTTTTTAAATTTTCTCATTGTACCTTCTTAGGAACAATTGCTTTTATTGAAATGAATTTCAGAAAAAAATCATACAAAAAAACAAGAATTTAACACTTTATAAAAGTAAGGAAATAATTTGCTTTAGTAACATAAATGGAGAGACAATTTCCTGAACAGTATAGCTCTGATTTGCTTCGTATAATAAAAGCTGTTTCATTTGGTACACCAACTGTTGTAGGATCATCAGCTGATTACCGAATCATGTATTCTGCAGATTATGATTTGATGGAAGATGTTATTTTGCGTCCATCATCTATGAAAACATTTCAAAAGAAAATTAAACGTATTCAAAGAATTGGTAAAATTGTTGACACAAAAATTGGTGAAATTTCTCAATGGAATCTTCTTACAAAACCATATATTAAAAATGGTCATGTAAAAGATTATAATCAAGGAGATGAATTGAAACATTTGTCTACTTTATGGTCTGCTAAAATTATTACACATGATGAATTTATGACTGGTGAAGATTTATTGAAACCTCATCTAAGTGCAATAGAATTCCTAGAAGCAAGAAAAGAATTAAGATTTGGTATTTTGAGATGGACAACAAAAGAGATTGCTAAAGGGTATAAAGAATTACGAGACAAACAGATTATATATTTAGATCAAGCATTTCAAACTACAGGTATTACAAAAATTGATGTTGTAGCATGGTTAAAAACAAAATATGTAGAAGTTTCAAATATTATTCTTTGGACAAGAAGTGGAAAATATTTTGCTTATATACCTGCTTTAAAGAAAGCTTTAGCTGAAAATATTATGGAATTTGAAGCTGAAGGAAATTATGTTAAATTAGCTAAACGTATGCTTTCTTTAGCAAAACAATATAAGAATCATACAGACATTAATAAATTAACTGAAATTTTAAATTCTCCTTTAGGCAAATTATATTTAGTATGTGCAGACATGGAAGTTCTACAAGAATTTCCTGATGCTGTTAAAAAGAATAAACGTAAAGAACTCAATTTACTAAAAGATGACTTTGCGAAATTATTTTTTCCTGAACTAAAAGGAGCTATTCCTGACCTAAAATTATTGCCTGAATTAAAGGAAATCTTACAGAGAGAAATGAAAAAGGCACTAGAATTGAAGCATTTACTTCCAATTACACGAGATTACCAAATATAATTGATTATTACGTCTAAAAATTAAACTTTCCGTAAACATTCAAACATTTTATTTGCTTTATAGTATATAAAATGTCTGGCAAAGTAAAGTTGACATTCGACAAAAGTAAAGATGCAACCCCTTTAGCTACAGTGAGTGGAGGAGAATATAATAAGGATGTTCTTTATTTGCAGATCGGTGATGCAAAAGCTTCAGGCAAAAAAGGGGTTCAAGAACTTGAAATTGGGAAACATCGTTTGGGTAAATTGTCTCCCAGAAAGCAATCAGAAGTTATGCGAGTCTTGCAAGAAGCTTATAAAAAAGGAATTCCTCCCGAGCACCTCAATATTGATGTTGATGGAGCCGAAGAAGTCTATAGAGAAATGTTAGGTGAAGTTGAACAAAAAGGTTCAACTAAAATTAAATTACCTCCTGGATCAACATTTTCTTTAAATGTAAATCCTGATCCAGAAAAGCGTTTTATTTATTATATTGCTGGTGCTTCAGGTTCAGGTAAATCTTATATTGCTAAACATATTGCTGAACAATACCAAAAACAATTTAAAGGAAGACCTGTTTACCTAGTTTCTAAGTTAAAAGAAGATGAAACTTTAGATGGAATGACACAACGTCCAATGAGATTAAATATTGAGAAAATTATGGCAACACCATTAAAAGATTTAGAATCTTTGCGTGATTCTTTAGTTATATTTGATGATTATGACACTTTGCAAGGAAAAGAAGCAAAAGCTGTACAAACTTTAATTGATGACATTTGTATTATGGGACGTCACACAGTGACCTCAATTTTAATTTTGTCACACCATTTGTCAAATTATAAATC
>Ga0164296_1003190_pt1 | contig 15632 bp, 12 predicted proteins | sample GEODES057metaG_FD_113533 | JGI IMG/M metagenome (GOLD analysis project Ga0164296, IMG submission 113533) | Dystrophic lake water microbial communities from Trout Bog Lake, Wisconsin, USA - GEODES057 metaG | ecosystem: Environmental > Aquatic > Freshwater > Lake | place: USA: Trout Bog Lake... | reverse complement strand
TTCCCGAACTGTTGTTTCACACTCGGGTTGGCGGCGAGATTCTTGTCGTGGGGGTAGCAGGCCTGTGTGTCGGTCTGAGTTGCGTTGCCGGCCGCAACGGGTTGTGGGATGGAAGGATGGCGGTACGCGATGCGCTGATGGGCCTGGGTGCGGTGATTGGTGTGTGTGCAATGTCCTGGGGGGGACACGCCGCCGACGGAACCGATGTAGTGATCAATGAGTGCGCGGATGCGCTTCATGGAATCGCGAGCGCACTCTGGTTGGGAGGTCTCGTGGGCCTCGTTGTCTGCGTGATTGGGCCAGCTCGACGAATGATTCCCGAGGATAGGCTTCGTTTTCTTTCTGCTGCCGTGGTGAAATTTTCGAGTTTGGCGATTGGCTGTGTCGGCGTCCTGATCGCGACTGGCACGTACCGGGCACTCGCCGAAGTGGCGCAATTGAGTGATCTGGTCAGCACGGGCTATGGCCGTGCCTTGCTCGTGAAATTGGGGCTCTTTGGAGCACTACTGGGTTTTGGCGCGTACAACCGTCTGATCATTCACCCCCGGTTGGAAGGTGCCGCGCTTGCCGGAGAGACGGATTTAGTGGACGCTGACAGCGCACTGATGCGCACGCTGAGGTGGGAGATTGGATTCGCGTTTGCCCTGTTGTGCGCGGTGGCCGGACTCTTGGCTCTGACCCCGGCGGTCGCATAGGCCGTGCGTTCGGGTAGCATCTGCGCCCGTGATTGACGACGCCATTACGCGCCATGTTGCCCGCCTTGCTCGACTCGGCCTCACCGAAGACGAGATCGTTCGGATGCAGCATGAGTTGCGCGCAATTCTTGAGTATGTCGACCAGGTACAGGGTCTTGACCTCGCCGACATTGTTCCAACCACGCATGCGATTCCACTGACGAATGTGTTGCGTGAGGACCTTTCGACACCGAGTGTGCCCGCCGACCTGGCCCTACGTGAGGGTCCCAATGTCACCGCCGATGGTTTTACCGTGCCGAGGATGGGTTAGGGATGGCGCTGTTCGATCTCAGTGCCGAGCAGCAGATCGCCGCAGTTGTTGCTGGTGAAACCTCGTCGGTAGAGCTTGTTGCCGCGCATCTTGCGCGTGCGGAACGCGATGAATGGAACAGTTTTCTGGCGGTCGATCGCGAGCGTGCACTGTCGCGTGCGAAGGAAATCGACGGACTCGCCGTGCGCCCTCCGCTCGCAGGTGTGCCCATCGCCATCAAGGATGCGCTGTCGACTCGCGATCTCGTGACGACCGCTGGCTCGAAAATGCTTGAGGGCTTTCGTCCGATTTATACCGCGACCTGTGTGGCCCGACTTGAGGCCGCCGGCGCCGTCATCATCGGCAAGACCAATATGGATGAATTCGCCATGGGGTCGAGCACGGAGAATTCTGCATACGGCCCGACATTGAATCCATGGGACATCACCCGGGTGCCCGGAGGCTCATCGGGGGGGTCGGCGTCCTGTGTTGCGGCCCGTCAGGTACCTTGGTCGCTCGGCAGCGATACCGGAGGATCGATCCGCCAACCTGCAGCGCTCTGCGGAATTGTGGGCATGAAACCCACCTACGGTGCGATTTCGCGATATGGACTGATCGCATTTGCATCCTCATTGGATCAGGTCGGACCGTTCGCCCGAACGGTGCGTGATGCTGCACTTTTGCTGTCGCACATGGTCGGGCGCGATCCAATGGACGCGACCTCGCTCGAATGGACTGAGCCGATTCGGATGCCAAGTGCAACGCGGTTGGATGGCCTACGGGTTGGGGTGATTGAGGAGCTGATGGGCGACGGGATTGATCCCGGCGTTCGGGCGGCGTGCCAGTCGACGATCGACATGGTTGAAGGGCTTGGCGGAACGGTTGTTCCGATCGCATTGCCGCATGCGGGATACGGATTGGCGACGTACTACTTGATCGCGCCTGCAGAGGCATCTGCAAACCTCGCGCGATTTGATGGGATCCGCTACGGCCATTGCGCCGCTGACGCCGATGTACTGCTCGAGCACTATGAGCGGACGCGTGCCGAAGGCTTTGGGCCTGAAGTCAAGCGCCGGATCATGCTCGGCACCTTCGCGTTGTCGTCGGGGTATTACGACGCCTATTACGGACAGGCGCAACGTGTGCGCACCTTGATCATGCGCGATTTTGCGCAGGCATTTGCCGACGTCGACGTTGTGGCGTCTCCGACCTCGCCATCGACGGCATTCCGGTTGGGCGAGCGTACCGCAGACCCACTTTCGATGTACCTGTCCGATATCTGCACCATTCCCATCAGCCTCGCAGGCCTTCCGTCGCTCTCGATTCCCTGCGGTCTTTCGGATGGTCTTCCGGTTGGCTTGCAACTCGCCGGTCCCGCATTCAGCGAAAACAGATTGCTGGAGGTCGCCCACGCCCTCGAATTGGCCATTGGCTTTGACCATGTCCCACAGGGGGTCGGCCAATGAGCGATGTGCAATGGGAAGCGGTCATTGGAATTGAAATTCATGCGCAGCTTCTGACGGCGACCAAGATGTTTTGCGGGTGCGCACTGAGCTTTGGTGATCCGGCAAATACGCACACGTGCCCGGTGTGTTTGGCCCATCCCGGCGCGCTTCCCGTCGTCAATGCGGAGGCGATCCGCCTTGCCGTCATCGCAGGGCACGCCCTCGGATGTGAGATCCCTGAGCGATCGGTGTTCTCGCGCAAAAATTACTTTTACCCCGATCTTCCCAAGGCGTATCAAATCAGCCAATTCGACGAGCCGATCTGCGGGCCTGGACGATTCCGCTATCTCACCGAAGATGGTGAAAAGTTCTTAGGAATCACGCGCGCGCACCTGGAAGAAGATGCCGCCAAGTTGAACCACTTTGGAGGAGAGGGACGACGCGCAGATGCGCTTGGCTCCGTGGTCGATTTCAATCGCGGGGGCACGCCACTCCTTGAAATCGTCACCGAACCTGAACTGCACAACGGAACGGACGCAGCGGCGTTTTTAAAGCAGCTTCGTCAAACCTTGGTGCATCTTGGGATTACCGACGGCAGCATGGAGCAAGGCTCGATGCGTGCGGATGCAAACATCAGTATCCGTCCACTCGGAGTCACGACCCTCGGAACCAAGACCGAGCTCAAGAACATGAATAGTTTCACCTTTCTTGAACGAGGTATTGCTGCAGAGATCGAACGCCAGATCGGGATCGTGGAATCCGGTGGGACGGTGACCCAAGAGACCCTGCACTACGAACCCGCCACGGGTCACATCAGCTCACTGCGGTCCAAGGAAGAGGCGCACGACTACCGCTATTTCCCAGAACCGGATCTGGTACCCGTCGTTCCTGATCGCGGGTGGGTTGACGAGATTCGCGCAGCGCTCCCCGAGCTCCCTGTCGATCGGCGTGATCGATGGATGCGTGAATATGAATTGACATTCGAAGACGCGGAAGTGCTCTCCGAGCCCGCTGCCCTCGGTGATTATTTTGAGCAGGTTGCTGCAGACGCTCCACCAAAGTCGGCAGCCAACTGGGTGCGGGGCGACCTGCGCGCATTTCTGCGCGAACGTGGCCAAGAGCCGTGGGAGAGCGATGTTGCTCCCGGCGCAGTTGCCCAGATCATCCGCATGGTCGAGGCGCGAGAAATTTCGATGCCGAGCGCCAAGCAGGTGCTTGCTCACATCGTTGCGCATGGTGGGGACCCAAAGGAAGTGGTCGCATCGCTTGGCCTTGGCGCGATTCAGGACGAGTCGGCGCTGATTGCGATTGTCGATGAGCTCATTGCCGCGAACCCGGCACAGGCGGCTCAATTACGCGAGGGCAAGGAGAAGCTCGTCGGTTTTTTTGTCGGCCAAGCAATGAAAGCCACACAGGGTCGCGCAGATCCGGGGCGTATCGGTGAGCTGGTGCGCGAGCGGGTCGCGGCCTCCTAAGACTTTTTTTGGATTCATCGTGCGTGAGCGGCAATTCCGCCGCTGAATCTCTATATGCTCCACTGCCGTGGCAAATCACACTCTCTCGGTCTTGGTGGAGAACAAGCCGGGCGTGCTCTCGCGCGTCGCTGGGCTGTTTACGCGCCGTGGCTACAACATTGATTCACTGGCAGTGAGTCCGACGGAAAACCCAAAGTTGTCGCGTATGACAATCACGGTTGACGCGTCGCGATTCCCCGTGGAACAGATCACCAAGCAGCTCGACAAGCTGATTAACGTGATCAAGATCCGCGATCTCGAACCCAGCAACACGGTGTCGCGAGAGCTCGCCCTCTTGAAGGTGCAGTGCGCGGCGCCCGGCGAACGGGCGGAGGTCATCGCCTTGGTCGAGATCTTTCACGGCCAAATCATTGATGTCACCAGCGAGCACCTGACGATTCAGGTCACCGGTGAAACCGACGAGTTGGTGAGATTTGAAGCGCTGCTTCGCCCCTTTGGCTTGATCGAAATGGTCAAGACGGGTGTGGTTGCGTTGAGTCGAGGCGCTCGAGCCACATAGCTTCGTCTGGTGGCCGCTGTGGTGCCACCGATCTACGACCCAGGAGCACCTATGTTTTACGACGACGATGCCGATCTTGACCTGCTTCGCGGCAAAACGGTTGCGATTATTGGCTTTGGAAGCCAGGGCCACGCCCATGCTTTGAACCTGCACGAGTCGGGCGTACGCGTTGTCGTCGGCCTCCGTCCGGAGAGCGTTCGCGCGGCGCAGGCACGCTCACACGGCCTCGAGGTCATGTCGCCCAAAGACGCCGCTGCGGCTGGCGACTTGGTGATGATGCTGACTCCTGATGAGTTGATGGGCCAGCTCTACTCGGCAGATGTTGCCCCAGGGCTTGCACCCGGGAACGTGCTGCTCTTTGCTCACGGCTTTGCCATCCACTTTGGACAAGTTGTCGCTCCTGCCGGCGTTGACGTCGTCATGGTTGCCCCCAAGGGACCAGGCCACTTGGTGCGTCGTACCTACTCGGAGGGTGCAGGAACGCCCGGGCTTTTTGCGGTCCACCAGGATGCATCTGGTAAGGCAAAGGCACTCGCCTTGGCATACGCTCGCGGCATTGGATGCACCCGCGCAGGTGTGATTGAGACCACATTCGCAGAGGAGACCGAGACCGATCTCTTTGGTGAGCAGGTGGTGTTGTGTGGTGGTTTGTCGGAGTTGATTCGTGCCGGCTTTGAGACCCTGGTCAACGCCGGGTATCAGCCCGAGCTCGCTTACTTCGAGTGCCTTCACGAGGTCAAGTTGATCGTTGACTTGATTTACGAAAAGGGTATTGCGGGTATGCGGTACTCGGTGAGTAACACGGCCGAATATGGTGATTTGACGCGTGGGACACGCATCATCACCCAAGAGACTCGTGAGGAAATGAAGAAGATCCTTGCCGAGATCCAGAATGGTCAGTTCGCCAAGGAGTGGCTCCTTGAGGATCGGGTCGGGCGTCCACAATTCAATGCGATTGCGCGTCGTCAGGCCGATCACCAGATTGAGACTGTTGGCAAAGAGTTGCGGGCAATGATGAGCTGGATCAATACCGACTTCGAAACCGAAAAGGCATAAGTCTGACGTGACGAGCGATTCCGAGCAGTACCGCGCAATCCGTGTACTGATTTGCGAGCCGCTGGCTGAGGCGGGTGTCGAGCTGCTGTCGCAGCACTTCACCGTCGAGTCGGGGGTGGGGTGGTCTCGCGAGGAATTGCTCGCACGCGTCGCTGATTTCGAAGTGCTGATTGTCCGGAGCGCCACCAAGGTAAATGCGGAGCTGATCACCGCGGCAACGCAGCTTCGTGTGGTGGGCCGTGCCGGTACCGGGGTAGATAATGTCGACGTGGACGCTGCGACCCGTCGCGGCATCATTGTCTGCAACGCCGCAGGATCGAATGCACTCTCGGCTGCCGAACACACCATCGCACTGCTTTTGGCCCAAGCCCGCAACGTTGCACCCGCGCATGCCGCGCTGGTCGAGGGCCGCTGGGAGCGTTCGAAGTTTGGCGGCATCGAACTTGACGGAAAGACGCTTGGAATTCTGGGTTTCGGGCGGATTGGGCAAATGGTCGCCGAGCGCGCCCAAGGCTTGGGGATGCGAGTGCTCGCGTATGACCCATATGTCGCAGAATCGCGCTATCGCGACATGGGCGTCGACCACGCACCGACGCCTGAGGATGTCTACGCCAATAGCGACTTCATCTCATTGCACTTGGCGTCAACGCCCGAAACCAAAGGTTTTATCAACGCAGAAGCACTCGCTGCAATGCGGCCAGGCGCCCGTCTGTTGAATGTCGCCCGTGGTGATCTGGTGGTTCAAGATGCCCTTGCTGATGCGATTCGGTCCGGACACCTCGCCGGCGCGGGTATCGATGTGTTCCCTGAGGAGCCCTGCACTGAGAGTCCATTGTTCGGGTTGCCGGGTGTTGTCGTCACGCCGCACCTTGGCGCGTCGACTGCAGAAGCGCAGGATCGCGCGGGTGTTGCGGTTGCCGAGCAGGTCACTGCTGCCCTGACGGGTGGGGTCGTCACCAGTGCGGTCAACATTCCCGCGGTCAGTGCGCAGGCCCTCGAGATCATCGGGCCATTCTTGCCACTGGCGCGGCAACTGGGTCAATTGGTAGGCCAACTCGCTGGTGGCGTGTCCGCGCCGCTTCGGATTGAATTTGAAGGCGAAATCGCCACGCTCGATACGAGAATGTTGTCGTCTGCGGTGATCGCCGGTGTGCTTGCTGGGCACGTGGATCAGCACGTCAACATCGTCAATGCTGCATCGCTTGCGGAGGAACGTGGCATTGAGTGGGTTGAGATCGCCTCACAGCAGACTCATGACTACCGCAACATGGTGACCTTGAGCTCTGGTGACATCGTCGTCTCCGGAACAACGATTGGTGTCAGCTCTCGACCGCGGTTGACGGGGTTGCTTGGGTTTGAGGTCGAAATCGAACTCGATGCGCACTTGGCAGTCTTTCGGTACGCGGATGTGCCAGGTGTGATTGGCCGCGTGGGAAGCATCCTTGGTGAAGCCGGGGTGAACATCGCCCACATGGCGGTCGGACGCCGTGATGGTGATGCGCTGATGGCGTTGACCTTTGATTCCCCGGTGCCGACGATCGCGCAAGACCAGATCCGCGCGCTCGAGGGCTTTGCCCGCGTCTGGTTCGTGAACCTCCCCGCCGCCTAGCACTCATATTGACTGGAGAGTTGTGAGCACAAACGACGCCCCCTCGATTCACATTCCGCGCGAGCTCTTGCCGAACGATGGGCGTTTCGGATGTGGTCCATCAAAGGTTCGCCCCGAAAGCTTGGGCGATCTTGCGGCGGTCGCGACCTCATATATGGGCACCTCCCACCGTCAGTCGACGGTCAAGAAGGTCGTCGGTTCGTTGCGCGCTGGCATGTCGGAGCTCTTTGGCCTGCCTGACGGCTGGGAGATTCTGCTTGGAAATGGCGGTGCAACCTGTTTCTGGGATGTCGCGACATTTGGCTTGATTCGCGAGCGCAGTCAGCACCTGTCATTTGGTGAGTTCAGTTCCAAGTTCGCATCTGCGGTCGCTGCGGCCCCGCATCTCGGTGACCCCGTGGTGATTGCATCCGATCCGGGAACGCACCCAGTGGCGGTGGCGGACCCGTCGATCGACGTCTACGCATTGACCCACAATGAGACCTCGACCGGAGTCTCGATGCAGCTGCGTCGCCCCGACGCAGATGGACTCGTGGTGGTGGATGCAACCTCTGGTGCCGGTGGTCTTGTATGGGACCCGTCCGAGGTTGATGTCTATTACTTCTCGCCCCAGAAGTGCTTCGCCGGTGACGGTGGACTCTGGCTGGCGGCCTGCGCGCCGCGTGCGCTTGCACGTATCGACGAGATTGCTGCATCCGGGCGGTGGGTGCCGGCATCGTTGGATCTCAAGATTGCCTACGACAACAGCATTCAAAATCAGACCTATAACACCCCTGCGCTTGCCACGATTTTTCTCTTGGATCGCCAGGTGCAGTGGATGCTTGGGCATGGTGGCCTTTCATGGGCAGCTGGTCGTAGCGCCGAATCGGCACGGATCTTGTACGAATGGGCCGAGGACCGAGCATTCGCGAGCCCCTATGTGACCGACCCCGCGCAGCGCTCAAACGTTGTGGGCACGATTGATCTTGAGGGCGTTGATGCCGGCGTTGTGTCGAAGGTGTTGCGCGCGAATGGAATCCTCGACACCGAGGCCTATCGCAAGCTCGGACGCAACCAATTGCGCATCGGGATGTTCCCGGCAATCGATCCCGCCGATGTGCGGTCATTGACCGCATGTGTGGATTTCGTGATTGCGGAGATGTCCTAGCTGACATCGTGTGTCGGATTGAGGTGTGTCGCCCTTGAGAAGGTCTGTGGCACCAGGGAATCGAACAGTGGTATCATCTGACCCATGTTGACGGCCAATCGTAGCTCCCACCTCGTGCGCGGCCTCCTCGTGTGTCTTCTCCTGCTCCCCCGCTAGGGGGAACGACTCGACACTCCATGCCCGGGACGTCCGGGCCCCGATTTGAAGCCCGAGTCAAGGACCCGAGGGAGGTCGTGACATGAGCACGCAAGCAGTAGAGCCACACAACGATGCCAACCGCGTCAAAATCTTTGACACCACTCTCCGCGACGGTGAGCAGTCGCCGGGGATCACTCTGAACACCCGCGAGAAGCTCGAAATCGCTCATCAGTTGCGCCGTCTGGGTGTTGACATTATTGAGGCCGGATTTCCCATCACCTCGCCCGGTGATTTTGAAGCGGTGCGTGCAATCAGCCAAGAGGTACCCGATGTCGTGATTGCGGCGCTCGCACGCGCGAATGAAAAAGATGTCACGGTTGCTGGTGATGCAGTGCGCGAGTCCGCGCATGGACGCATCCATACCTTCATCGCAACCAGCGATATTCACCTCGAATACAAATTGCGGATGACCCGCGATCAGGTCCTCGCAGCAGCCACGAATGCAGTGCGCCTTGCGCGGACGATTGTCGATGATGTGGAGTTTTCGTGTGAGGACTCGACGCGTTCTGATCCTGCATTTGTGGCCGAGGTAGTGGCTGCGGCGATTGCCGAAGGCGCGACGACGATCAACCTGCCGGACACCGTCGGCTACACCATGCCAAATGAGTTCCAGCGCTTTCTCCTGGAGATCTATGAGCGTTGTCCGGAGTTGCGAAATGTGACCTTGTCATTGCACTGTCACAACGATCTGGGACTTGCGGTCGCCAATTCGCTTGCCGGGATTGAGGTCGGCGCACGCCAGGTAGAGGGCTGTGTCAACGGCATTGGTGAGCGTGCCGGCAATGCGTCAGTTGAAGAGATTGCGATGATCTTGCGGACTCGGGCCGCCGATCTGGGCGGCTTGTGGTGCGGAATTGACACGACTGAGATCACGCGAGCCAGTCGTCTGGTGAGCCGCTTGACCGGGTATGTCATCCAGCCCAACAAGGCGATTGTCGGCCGCAACGCATTTGCGCATGAGGCGGGAATTCATCAGCACGGCGTGCTGTCGAATCCCTTGACCTACGAAATTATGGATGCCAAAAGCGTTGGTCTTGCGCATAATGAAATCGTTCTGGGCAAGCACTCTGGTCGTCACGCACTTGACCACGCCTTGCAGGAATTGGGCTACGAGCTCGATCGCGATGAGCTCAATGCTGCGTTTGCACGATTCAAGGACATCGCCGATTTGAAGGGCCGCTTGTCAGGTGTTGATCTTGAGGCGTTGGTCAACGATGAGATGCGGGTTGAGCTCGGCAGCAGTTATCTCTTGGAATCGCTTTCTGTCGCCACACACACTGACGCAGCACCAGAGGCAACGGTGGTCGTGGCAGATCCCGACGGGGCCCATCACACCGGTACGGGAACGGGGGATGGCCCAGTCAACGCATTGATGCATGCGATCGATGACGCAATTGGAAGCTCCGGCGTTCTCCTTGAGTACCAAGTCTCCGCGGTAACGGGGGGGACCGATGCGCTCGGAGAAGCACGCGTCGTCTGCGAGATCGGCGGGCGCAGTTACGCTGGCCAAGGTGTGTCAACGGATGTGTTGGAAGCAACTGCGGTTGCCTATCTGCGTGCAGTTGACGCGAGTCGGCGCGCAGGACATGGTGAACGCGTAATGGCCGGGGGGGTCTGAGCGGAATGGGAAAAACACTCTTCGAGAAGTTGTGGGAAGCGCATGAGGTGCGTGCGGGAGGCCCTGACGGCCCTCCGCTGTTGTTTATTGATTTGCATCTCGTGCACGAGGTGACCTCGCCCCAAGCCTTTGATGGGTTGCGGTTGGCGGGTCGTCGTGTGCGTCGGCCCGACCGCACGATTGCCACCGTCGATCACAACGTGCCAACGATCGGGCGCGATAAGGAAATCGAAGACGTGTTGTCACGGAATCAGATCGAGGCGCTTGAGCGCAACTGCGCGGAATTTGGTATTCCGCTGTTCTCGATCCGTTCGGCACGCCAAGGCATCGTGCATGTGATCGGTCCCGAGCTGGGATTGACGCAGCCGGGCATGACCATCGTGTGCGGGGACTCACACACCTCAACACATGGGGCCTTTGGATCGCTTGCGTTTGGCATCGGGACCTCTGAGGTTGAGCATGTGTTGGCGACCCAGACCCTTCCACAGAGCCGTCCGCAGACAATGCGGGTGCGCATTGAGGGAACCCCTGGTCTGGGTGTCGGTGCCAAGGACTTGATCCTTGGAACCATCGGGCAGCTCGGGGTTTCAGGTGCCCAAGGATATGTCGTTGAATATGCGGGTTCCGCAATTCGTGCCCTCTCAATGGAAGGCCGTATGACGGTCTGCAACATGTCGATTGAGTGGGGTGCGCGCGCGGGAATGATCGCTCCGGATGCGACGACATTTACCTATGTTGAGGGACGCCCTGCCGCACCGAAGGATTTCGCAAGCGCAGTTGCGCAATGGGAACGCCTCCCCACCGACCAGGATGCAACCTTCGATCGCGAGGAAATTATCGACGCTGCCACGATGGCGCCGCAGGTGACGTGGGGAACCAATCCCGGTCAGGTTGCGCCAATTACTGGCCGGGTTCCACGCCCAGAGGATTTTGAGGACGCGATTGAACGCGAAGGAACGCGCCGCGCTCTCGACTACATGGGTTTGAAGGGTGGAGAGGCCCTTGAGGATGTCGCAATCGACACAGTCTTCCTTGGCTCGTGCACCAACGGACGTATCGAAGACCTGCGCACTGCTGCCAAGGTTGTCCAGGGGCGTCAGGTCTCAAGTGGCGTTCGGGCGATGGTGGTCCCAGGGTCAATGGAGGTCAAGCGGCAAGCAGAGGCGGAAGGACTCAACGAAATCTTCTCTGCAGCCGGTTTCGAGTGGCGTGACGCTGGGTGCTCAATGTGTCTGGGAATGAACCCCGACATTTTGGAGCCCGGAGAGCGCTGTGCATCGACCAGCAACCGTAATTTCGAAGGACGTCAGGGTGCCGGCGGTCGTACGCATTTGGTCTCGCCTGCGATGGCAGCCGCTGCGGCAATTACCGGCCACCTCGTGGATGTCCGCAGTCTCGACGTCGAACTGACACAGGTATAGGAGCGAGCTATGCAACCGTTTACCACTGTGACGGGCATTGCGGTCCCGCTGGACCGTGCCGATGTCGATACCGATCAGATCATCCCGAAGCAATTTCTGAAAAGGATTGAGCGCACCGGGTTTGGCGAGTTTCTCTTCTTCGATTGGCGCAAAGAGAATGACTTTCCACTTAACCGTGCGGAATACCAGGGCGCCGAGATTCTCATTGCGGAGCGCAACTTTGGATGTGGGTCGTCGCGCGAGCACGCTCCATGGGCACTTGAAGACTTCGGTTTTCGTGCGGTAATTGCACCGAGTCTTGCGGACATCTTTCGGACTAACTGCACCAAGATTGGACTCCTGCCAGTCATCCTGCCCGAGGATCAGGTGCGGGCATTGATTGAGCAAACCACGGCGGTACCCGGTGCGAGCGTGACGGTCTCTCTTGAGAGCAATGAAGTGATCGCCCCTGATGGCCAGCGGTTCGCATTTTCAATTGAGTCCGATGTGCGCGAGCGCCTTTTGAATGGTTGGGATGACATCTCGCTGACCTTGGCCCAAGACGATCTCATCTCAGGTTATGAATCATCCCGGGAGCGACAAGGGCCCGTGACAACGGCATTTGGTTAATACGAGTGGGCGGTGTCGCCACCTTCGGGTGGCGACCCGGGAGTTTGGTGTCGTAGGCGAGGTCGCCAGCCTTGCGCGAATTTTTTTAAAAAAGTAGCCGTGGAGGGGTGTGTGCGCGAGGTCAACGTAGTGGTGTTACCCGGTGACGGAATCGGGCCAGAGGTCATCTCTGAGTCGATTCGTGCCGTAGAGATCGTCGCCAAAGACGCCGACCTGTCGATTACCTGGCGTGAGGAACTCATGGGGGGTTGCTCAATTGACGCCCATGGGACCGCCTTGACCGATGAGGTGCTCGCCGCGTGCCAAGCGTCAGACGCGGTATTTCTCGGAGCCGTTGGCGGACCGAAGTGGGACACCACTGATCCCAGCAAGCCGCGCCCCGAACAAGGTTTGCTTGGGCTTCGCTCGGGGATGCAATTGTTTGCAAACCTGCGCCCCGTCAAGCCACTCGAAGCCCTGTGGGATGCAAGTCCATTACGCCGTGATCGTATTGCCGGAACCGATCTCTTGGTTGTGCGGGAGCTCACCGGCGGCATTTACTTTGGCGCCAGCGGCAGGGATGCGGACTCGGCATTTGACACGTGCACCTATTCGCGCGGCGAGATTGAGCGTGTCGCAGAGGTGGCGTTCATCGCCGCCAAGGGGCGCCGCAAGAAGGTCACATCGGTCGATAAGGCCAATGTGCTTGAGAGCTCACGCCTGTGGCGCGAGGTCGTGACCGAGGTGAGTGCTCGTCACCCTGAGATCGAGCTGGAGCACATCTTGGTCGACAATGCGGCAATGCAGTTAGTGAATCGTCCATCGGATTTCGATGTGATTGTGACCGAGAACATGTTCGGTGACATTCTGAGCGACGAGGCCGCGATGATCACCGGTTCGATCGGGTTGCTGCCGTCAGCCAGCTTGGGTACTGGTGTGGCGGGATTGTACGAGCCCGTGCATGGCTCGGCACCAGACATTGCGGGCAAGGGGTGGGCAAACCCGATGGCAACGGTGTTGTCGGCGGCAATGATGTTGCGGTATTCGCTCGGTGCACCTGAGGCAGCGGATCGACTTGAGGCTGCAGTCGCCGACGCCCTGAACCAAGGGGCCTGGGGGCGTGATCTTGGTGGAGAATTAGGGACCACCGAAATTGGCGACCGGCTCTGTGCCTTGCTGGCTCGATAATCTGTAGCGCGCACGCAGTATGAGCGCATGTGGAACGCCCTGAATGTATGGGCGAATCCTGGAATTGCATGTTTTCACTCCGACACAAAGAGGCCTGACCGATGCAGGAAGCCGAAAAGATCTGGATGAATGGCTCGCTGGTGAACTGGGCCGATGCGCAGATTCACGTCCTGTCTCATGGCCTTCACTATGGATCCTCGGTATTCGAGGGTATTCGCGCCTATAACGCCGATGGCGGCACGGCCGTTTTCCATCTGCGCGAACACCTTGAGCGTCTTCAGCGTTCGGCGGCGATGTACTACATGCCGCTTCCATACAGTTTTGACGAGCTGCGCCAGGCGGTGCACGACGTGATCCTCGCGAATGGATTACGTGAGTGCTACATCCGTCCAATCGCGTTCCGTGGGTATGGGACCATGGGATTATTTCCCCTCGACGCACCCGTTGACGTTGCGATTGCTGTGTGGGAATGGCCCGCCTATCTCGGCAGTGACGGCCTCGAGAATGGCATTCGTGCCAAGACCTCAAGTTGGCGGCGCATCGGAACCTCGACCATCCCTGCCACGGCGAAGGCTGGCGGTCAATACCTGAACTCGATTCTCGCAAAGGTCGAAACCCACAAGGCGGGCTATCAGGAAGCGGTCATGCTGAACGAGGCCGGTTACGTCGCAGACGGGTCCGGTGAGAACATCTTCATCGTGCGTGCTGGGCAGTTGATCACACCACCGGTCAATGCATCGATTCTGGAGGGAATTACTCGCGCAACGATCATTGAATTAGCGCGGGATGAGGGCATTGATGTGATCGAGCGTGAAATCGCACGTGCAGAGCTGTACATCGCCGATGAAGTCTTCGTGACGGGCACCGCCGCGGAAGTATGCCCGGTGTGCGAGGTTGATGATCACCCTGTTGGGAAGCCGGGGCCAATCACCCTGCGTTTGCAAGAACGCTTCTTTGCCGCCACACTGGGTCGTGACCCACGTTCTGCCGAATGGTTGGACTACGTGGGCTCGTCCGAGCAAGCCCACAGCTAAAGGCCCACATGGAGCCCATCTTTCTGTACGACACCACGTTGCGAGATGGCTTGCAGCGTGAGGGAATGAGCCTCTCCGTTGATGAACAGGTCGCGATTGCACGTCGACTTGCGGACTTTGGGATGCACTACATCGAGGCGGGCTTTCCGATGTCGAATCCCAAGCATGCAGAGATGTTTCATGCCCTTGAGGTCATCGATCTCGGAGAGACAAAGATCGCCGCATTTGGAATGACCCGGCGCAAAGGGGTGACTGCAGCCAACGACCCGGCTCTGGTCGGATTGGCGGAGTGCTATGCACCCGTGATCACTATTGTCGGCAAGACCTGGGACCTGCACATTGAGAAGGTGATCAAGGTTGATCGCCACGAGAACGTGAAGATGATCGGTGAGTCGGTGGCATTCTTGGTCGAGGAGGGCAAGGAGGTCATCTACGACGCAGAACACTTCTTTGACGCCTTTGCTGCGCACAGCGATTACGCGGTTGAATGTCTCCGAGTGGCCGCGGATGCGGGCGCCCATTGGATCACGTTGTGTGACACCAATGGCGCGACGCTACCGCAGGATGTCGCTCATGCTGTGCGCACCGTGCGCGCAGCGTTGCCATCGGCGCAGATCGGTATCCACACCCACAACGACGCCGAATGTGGAGTGGCCAACTCATTGGCCGCAGTGGTCGAAGGCGCCCGGATGGTGCAAGGGACCGTCAATGGATATGGCGAGCGGTGTGGCAATGCCAATCTTGTCTCGATCATTCCATCGCTGTCGTTAAAAATGGGTTTCGCGACGATTCCCGAAGATCGACTCACTGAGCTCACCGCCTTGAGCCACTTCGTTGCCGAGACCGCCAACCTGCAGCCCGACAGCTGGGCACCCTATGTGGGCCGCAATGCGTTTGCGCATAAGGGTGGGATGCATGTTGCGGGAATGCTTGCCGACGAGCGGACTTTTGAGCACATCAGCCCGGCCGCAGTCGGTAACGGGCGTCATGTATTGGTGAGTGAGCTGTCAGGCCGGGGCACGATTGTCGCGAAGGCGCAGGAAATGGGCATTGATCTCTCGGAGGGCGATGACGTCCCTCGGATCCTCGCTCGTCTCAAAGATCTTGAGCACGAGGGGTATCACTTTGAGGTCGCAGATGCGTCATTTGAACTGTTGATCGAACGCGAAATAGGCGTCTACGAGCCGATGTTTGAGCTCGAGCAGCTGCAGGTCGTGACCGAAAAGGTCGCGGATGGACGGGTGTCGACACATGCAAGCATTGCGCTCGTGCACGGCGGTGAGCGCGTCGAGGCGGTCGGCTCTGGGAAT
>Ga0164296_1003189_pt1 | contig 15635 bp, 11 predicted proteins | sample GEODES057metaG_FD_113533 | JGI IMG/M metagenome (GOLD analysis project Ga0164296, IMG submission 113533) | Dystrophic lake water microbial communities from Trout Bog Lake, Wisconsin, USA - GEODES057 metaG | ecosystem: Environmental > Aquatic > Freshwater > Lake | place: USA: Trout Bog Lake... | reverse complement strand
TTAGGGGGAATGATTTGGGCAGGTGTCACCGCGCTGCTGAAAGATAGATTCAACACCAGTGAGATTTTAGTCAGTTTGATGTTGGTGTATGTAGCGATCATGCTTCTTAATTTTTTGGTTTACGGTCCTTGGAAAGATCCAAACGGTTATAACTTTCCGCAGACTAAAACCTTTGACGCTGCGACCCAGATTCCCCGACTTTTTAAAGGATCAAGGGTCAACGTGGGGATATTTGCGGCCTTAGCAGGTTCTTTGAGTTTATGGATATTTTTATTTAAAACCAAAATGGGTTTTGCGCTAAGAGTGGGCGGTTTAGCTCCAAACGCCGCGCGTTACGCTGGCTTTTCACCGAGCAAAGCGTTGTGGGCTGCGCTGCTCACCTCAGGCGGCGCCAGCGGTCTGGCTGGCGCATTAGAGGTGGTTGGGCCCGTTGGACAATTAACCCCTTTTATCCCAGTTGGTTACGGATTCGCTGCGATTATTGTGGCATTTGTGGGCCGCTTGCACCCAATTGGGATGGTCTTCTCGTCTTTGCTGATGAGCATGCTCTATATTGGTGGAGAGTTGGCCCAGTCAAGGCTTGGTCTACCCAAGTCTCTGACGGGAGTTTTTCAGGGACTTCTTTTATTTACTCTACTGGCGTGCGATGTTTTCATTGCTCATAAAATAAAATACAAGACTCCCTTTACTCCTCTAAGTCAACCCAGACCTTAAAAGGCTCAATTTAATGGATACATACGCCCTTTTAATTGCATCGACTTTGAACGCTGGGACGGTTCTTGCGATTGCATCGCTTGGACTTTTAGTGAACGAGCGGGTTGGGATCGTCAACTTAGGGGCTGAGGGCATGATGCTTTGTGCGGCAATTGCTGGCTTTGCGACCACAGTGCATACGGGAAGTGATGTGTTGGGTTTTCTAGCCGGAGCGGGGTCAGGTGCCCTTATGGCCTTAATTTTTGGACTGCTTGTGATCTACTTGAACACAAATCAATACGCAACAGGTTTAGCGCTGAGTCTTTTTGGTGCAGGCTTTTCAGCTTTTGTGGGCGTGAACTACGTTCAGGCTAAATTAGAAGACCGGATGCACTATGGCGTGCCTGGTTTAGAGGACATTCCCCTGATAGGACCCGCATTTTTTCAGCAGCATCCGTTGGTGTACGGGACGATTATTTTTGCCGTTATTTTGGTATTTTTCTTCAACAAGACCAAGGCCGGGCTCATTGTGCGAAGTGTGGGGGAGTCCCCCGAGTCAGCTCACGCCCTGGGTTATAAAGTTAGAACCATTAGACTTTGGGCGGTCATAGCAGGGGGAGCTCTTTGTGGTCTGTCTGGGGCGTATATCTCTATCGTCTACACCCCGCTTTGGGTCGAAGGCATGGTGGCTGGTAAAGGTTGGATAGCGCTTGCGCTCACCACCTTTGCCACTTGGAGGCCTATGAGAGTGCTCCTAGGTGCTTATTTGTCTGGAGGCGTGACGATGTTGCAGTTTCATCTTCAATCCATTGGTATAGATGTTGCTAGCCAACTGCTGAGTATGCTACCCTATCTCGCCACAATTGTCGTTTTGGCATTGATCTCTAGAAATCCTTTATGGATTAGAGTTAATATGCCCGCATCAATTGGAAAGCCTTTTTATCCCGGTAATTGAGTTGTTTTTTTTATAAAGGAAATGTAGATGACTGATTTATTCAAACGCAGATGGATTCAATCCGCAGCAGTCTTGAGCGTGGCCGTTTCGGCTTTGGTTGCTTGTGGCAAAAAAGAGGAGGAAAAAAAGGAGGTGCAATCTGCCCAGGCAGTGAAGACCGAGCCTTTAAAAATTGCTTTTGCTTACGTAGGTCCCGTTGGGGATGGAGGATGGACTTATGCGCATGACAATGGGCGCAAAGCTTTGGAAAAAGAATTTGGGGATAAGGTGACCACATCATTTGTTGAGAATGTTCCTGAGTCAGCAGACGCTGAACGCGTCATACGTGATTTGGCGAGTCAAGGAAATAAGTTGATATTTGGAACGACATTTGGCTACATGGAGCCCATGCTTAAAGTAGTGCCCGACTTTAAAGATGTTAAGTTTGAGCATGCTACGGGTTACAAGCAAGCTGAGAACATGAGGACATACGACAGCCGCACTTATGAGGGCGCCTATATGGCTGGTGTGATTGCGGGTAAGATGACTAAGAGCAACACCCTTGGCGTGGTCGCCTCCGTGCCCATCCCAGAAGTTATTCGCAACATCAACAGCTTTACACTCGGCGCACAATCGAGTAACCCTAAAATTAAGACCAAAGTGGTTTGGGTGAACGAGTGGTTTAACCCGCCAAAGGAAACAGAAGCGGCAACTTCCCTGATCAACTCTGGTGCTGACATACTCTTTCAAAACACGGACTCCCCCGCAGTCCTAAAAACTGCAGAGTCAAAAGGCAAGCGTGCATTTGGATGGGATTCTGACATGACCGCGTACGGCCCTAAAGCTCATTTGGCCTCGTCCATTATCAACTGGGGTCCTTATTACATCAAAGCAACCCAAGAGGCCTTGGACGGGAAATGGCAAGGCGGTGGACACTCTTGGTGGGGAGTTAAAGAAGGTGCAATTGACATCGTATCCATCGCAGCAGACGTGCCCGCAGATACAAAAGCTAAAATTGATGAAGTCAAAAATGGCTTAAAGAACGGTTCGTTTGCAATTTGGAAAGGCCCACTTGTGGACAACAGCGGCAAAACGATCTTAAAGGCCGATGAGGTTGGAGACGATAAATTTATGTCTGGCATCAACTTCTACGTTAAAGGCGTGGAGGGGAAAGTCCCAGGAAGCGATAAAAAGTGAAGCTTATAAATTATCTAGTGAACCACATACCCTCCTAGTCGTGTGAGCTAGGTGATTTCTTGAATGCCCTTGAATTTTAAAAATTCAAGGGCTTTTCTACGAATGAATGAGGAATTAATTTTTTTGAGCCCTATTGAGTCTCAGTGATTTAACACTTTTCTTTGGACGAGTGGGTAACAATGTAAACTTGTGCCCTAACTAATTTTTAAATCTTCATCATGTACCCAGTACGCCCAGTACACCCACTACAACCAGTGCGAGCAGTTGAGCAAAACCGCTTACCCGATCTCCTTAAGTCAATGCCCAAGGCGGAGTTGCACATCCACATAGAAGGCTCGCTTGAGCCGGAGTTGATTTTTAAACTCGCCAAACGCAACCACGTTGCTATTGCCTACGCATCCGTTGAGGAGCTTAGGTCGGCGTACGCTTTTTCGAACCTACAAACATTCTTAGATATCTACTACGCAGGCGCCAGCGTTTTGCTAAAGGAGGAAGATTTCTATGAAATGGCATGGGAGTACTTTCTCAAGGCTGCCAGCGAGAACGTAGTTCACGCTGAAATTTTCTTTGATCCACAGACTCACACCTCTCGTGGTGTAAGCATAAAAACGGTCATCGAAGGCCTAAGCCGCGCTTGCAGGGATGCCGCCTCAAAGCTTCAAATCTCTTCTGCCTTGATTTTGTGTTTTTTAAGGCATCTAAGCGAGCGAGAGGCTTTTGAAACCTTGGAGGAGGCGTTGCCCTATAAGGAGCATTTTGTGGGCGTTGGGTTGGATTCCAGCGAGCTGGGACACCCGCCCGAGAAGTTTGCAAAGGTATTTGCAAAATGCAAAGATTTGGGCCTACATTTGGTTGCCCACGCAGGTGAGGAGGGGCCAACCGAGTACATTTGGTCCGCACTTAAGACACTAGGAGTTGAGAGAATAGATCACGGAGTTCAGTCACTCAAAGATCCTGATCTAATTAAATATTTGTCCTCTACACGCATTCCTTTGACCGTTTGCCCCCTCTCAAACGTAAAGCTCAAAGTGTTTGCCCATTTATCAGAACATAACATTGCACAAATGCTTGAGGAGGGTCTTTGTGTGACGATTAATTCGGACGATCCAGCCTATTTTGGGGGCTATATCAACCAAAATTTCTTAGCAACTTTTGAAGCTTTGGGGCTGAATGCGGGTCATGCTTACTCTTTCGCTCATAACAGTTTTGAGGCAAGTTTTGCAAGTCCGTTACAAAAACAGGACTGGTACCGAGCGCTTGATCTTTGTTTTAAAAATTTTGAGTAAAAAGAGTAATTACTTGGGCCGGAAAACCTTTTGAATCCGTATGAACACAAGATTTAATTGATCTTTTCTCTTTTTTTCTAAGAGTCGAAATGACTTGTGACTTCTCCCGCTCTCGCCTTGATGGCCTGGTCGATCCGCGCCACCATGGTCTAAGCTCGAAGCCTCCCTTGTCTCCATCTTCGCTCAACCACCCCAAGCCTATTTAGAAAACACACTATTATTGACTTGGATTAAGCATCAAATTAGGTGCATAGACTGAACCGCTCATCTTATCTTTAACTTCATCTGCTATGAGATTGGCAGTTATAGCTGATAGTGTCCACCCTAAGTGACCATGCCCCGTGTTGTAGAAGACATTAGATAACTGTCCCGCCCCAACTTTGGGTAGCATATTGGGCATCATTGGTCTTAGTCCCGCCCAGGGGACCACGGAATTTGTTTTGATGTTGGGAAAGCATGCATTTACCCAATCAACCAGTGGCAAAATTCTGTCTGCTCTGATATCACGGTTGTATCCATTAAATTCAGCCGTTCCTGCAACTCTAAACCGATCTATCCCTAACCTACTCGTCACCAACTTGGACTCATCATCCAATAGGCTTAAGTTTGGAGCACCCATTTGACTCACTTTGTCTACAAGATTAACTGTGATTGAGTATCCTTTAACTGGATAGATATTGACTCGGTCTCCAAGTTGAGCCGCAAATTTACGACTCTCAACTCCAGCGCAAACCACCACGGCATCGAATGTATGGGATAGGGTTTCCTTTTGGTGGGTAAGCACTGAGATATGTGCTTGCCCATTGATACTTTTAACAGATCTCACATTTTGGTCGTATAAAATTTGAGCACCGTGTCGCTCAGCAGCTGTAGCTAATCCACTTGTAAATTTATGTATGTCTCCCGTTGAGTCACTGTCTGTGTAATAGCCCCCGTAGAAATCCCCGCAAAGAGTGGGTTCAAGACTCCTCATCTCAGCTGGGGTGACCGCTGTGCGGGCTAATCCACCCTTTGCCAAGAGTTTGGATACCTTCGCCGCATGGTCAAACCCTTTTTTATCGCGGTATATGTGTAATATCCCAAGCCTCTTGAGGTCAAAGTCAATTCCCTCCTCCTGTGCCCAACTAAACAAATATTCTCTAGCCGCAATAGCAAGTCGGGCTGTTTCTATGGTGTTGCAGTTGTAGTTTGGCATGGCCATCATGAACTCTGCAAACCATGATAATTTATGCCAACTGGGTTTGGGGTTGATTAACAATGGGGCGTCTTTCTTTAGCATCCATTGGAGTCCCTTAAGGATATTGGAACTATGATTCCAGACCTCTGCGTTTGAGGCGGATAGCTGACCCCCATTGGCAAAGGAAGTTTCCATGGCTGCATAACGGTTTCGCTCGAAGAGCGTAACTTTTAATCCTCGTTTGACAAGGGCGTAAGCGGTCGTAACACCTGTGATACCCCCGCCAACAACAGCAATTGATTTCATATAAAGGTCTTTCAAAACGTCAAGGAGGTTGGGTAAACCAACGAAATGTTGGATTTACGCCCCTTCTGTTTTAGACCTGAGAGATTCTCTGCAACTAAGTTGTAGATTGCTCCTGCGGTGAGTAGATGGACGAAGTCACCTACTGCTCTTCAGAATTTTTTTCTGATAACGGTCCTTTAGCCTGAGAGTTTCCGGGGCGGTTGCTCCTTCGGCGCTGAATTTAAACAGTCTCTCCCGATATCAAAGTGGAATGCTATAAATCTACTTTAAAAACTCCTTTACCAGCGCTTTCCAAAAAATGGCACCTGTAGTAATAATGCTTTCACTAAATTCGTACTGTGGATTGTGCACCATGCAGGCCCCAACCGAGTCGCCATCTCCATTGCCTATTAAAAAATAGCATCCGGGAACTCTTTCCAGCATGAAAGCAAAATCCTCGCTTGCGCTTAATGCCTTTGTTTGTAGCTCAACCTTTGTGAGACCAAATTTTTCTAATGCCACTTTTCTAGCAAAATCAGTCTGCTCCTTGCTGTTGACTAAAACGCTGTAGCCAGGCGTCCAAGTAATTTGTGCCTCAACACCGTAGCTATCAGCTTGGGCTCTAACCAATTGTTTGATTCTTTGCTCTAGCAGAGCTCTTAGCTTTGGATCTAGAGCTCGAACACTCAGTTCTAGTAAAGCACTTGCTGGAATTACGTTATTGGCTTGACCCGAGTGGACAGCTCCTACAGTAATGACTGCAGTTTGTTGGGGATCAACGTTGCGAGAAATGATTGTCTGTAATCCCATAATGATGGATGCTGCGGCCACTATGGGATCCGCTGCCACGTGCGGCATTGCACCGTGCCCTCCAATACCAATAATTTTGATACTGGCATAGTCACTTGATGCCATCATTGGTCCATCACGAAAAGCTAAAACTCCCTCCTCTAACCCTGGCATGTTGTGCATTGCAAAAACTGCGTCGCAGGGGAATAGCGTGAATAAATCATCCTCCATCATCCTTAATGCACCACCACCGCCTTCCTCCGCGGGTTGAAATATGAGATTCACAGTGCCATCAAAATCAAGATCTTCTGCAATAAGTTTTGCACCTGCTAATAAAGTTGCCGTGTGGCCGTCGTGCCCACAGGCGTGCATTACTCCATTTTTTTCACTTCTCCATTCCAGGGCACTCTCTTCATGGATGGGTAGGGCATCCATATCCGCGCGCAATCCGATACTTTTTGTGCTTTTCCCTCGTTTGAGGCTACCAACTACCCCAGTTTTACCTAATCCTGCCTTGACTGAGTATCCAAGTTGAATTAGTTTCTCTGTCACCAATTTTGCTGTACGGTATTCATCAAAACCTAATTCTGGATTTTTGTGTATGTCCCGCCTGATTTGGACGAACTCCTCAAGATCAAAGGGTGAAGTACTGGAATGATGAAGCATCTTATTGAGCTTGCAAGTTGATTGCTTTAGCAATTTCTCTAAACTGAGTAATACCGTCTGCATACGCTTTGCTGGCCTCTTGAAGCGATAAGGGTTTCGCAACCAATTGACTATTCGCCTCTAAACCGCTACGCACGCTCTGGTCGTTTAATGTGTCAGTCAAAGCCTTGTGAATGACTTGTACTATTTGCTCTGGAGTATCTTTTCTAACAAAATAGCCTGTCCATATGTTGAAGGTGAAATTTTTTAAGCTTTTGCTCTCTCCGATGGATGGATATTCTTTCAGTGATTCCAGCCTTTGACTGCTCAAAATGCTGAGAATCTTGAGTTTCCCCTGTTTTTGCAATTCTTCGTAAGCCTTCCCGTAGGGTGCCAAGAATATGTCAACCTGACCTCCAAGTAAATCTTGATTAGCAGGCGCAGACCCCTTGTAAGGAACATGGGTCATTGGAATATTTGTAACTTTCGACAAATGCTCTCCGAGCAAATGATAAAAAGATCCCGTTCCAACGCTTGCAAAGGTTACGGGACGTCCAGCAAGAGCCTCCTTTCGAGCATAATCTAGGAACTCATCCACGTTATTGATAGGCAAATCTTTACGAGTTAAAAACGCAATTTGCGCTGTAGCAATCATTTGAATGAGTCGAAAATCTTCACTTTTTAGCTTGATTGCTGATATGGCCAAGGGAGCAAGTATCAATTCATTCGGTGAGCCTTGAAAAATGATTTGACCATCTGGGGGCGCGTTAAGTACTTTTTGGGCGGCTATTGACCCGCTGGCTCCACCTAAGTTGTCGACCAAAACGGTTTGTCCCATATTCTTGCCAAGGGACGTATTCACAGTGCGGGCGATGACGTCCGATAGCCCACCGGCTGGGTATGGGACGAGTAAAGTGACTGGCTTACTAGGGTAGTTTTGAGAAAACGCTGCGACACACAACAAGAGGGAAAAACAAATTCCTGAAATGAATTTAAATAAGAATTTCATCAAAACTCCTCGTAATTTTTTAAAAGTATTGTCATCATAGAATGCAATTAATATAATGTCTAGTGCATTGTTATATATATTTACATAACATTTATGGTATGGATCAAAGAGCATGACTTTCTTACAAATCAAACACTTTATTGTTTTAGCTCAACTGGGTAGTTTTGCCAAGGCGTCGAAAGCACTATTTATCACGCAGCCTGCGCTGAGCAGAAGTATCAAAGCATTTGAGGAGGAATTAGGACAATTACTTTTTGACCGTGTGGGCCGAAAAATTGAGATCACTTCATTTGGAATCAGCTCACTCAGACGAGCTCAAGACTTACTTGCCGCACACGATGAGCTTAAAGTCTCGGCAGAATCTTCCAAACCCAATAGCGCGGGCATCTACAAATTAGGGCTGAGCTCTGGTCCTGGCGCCTTGATAAGTGTCCCCTTATTGACTCAGATTTCAGAGACTCATAAAAACATGCGAATAGAAATATTTCGAGCGAACACAAGCACGTTGGTGACTTTACTAAAAGATCGTCAGTTGGATGCTTTAGTGGTTGATGTCCGCTCCATCAGTCCAGATACCGAGTTATTGATTGATCATTGCTGCGATATTGAAGGTGCTTTCCTGTGTAGGCATAGTCATCCATTGCTTAAATTAAAAAAAGTTAGTTTTGATCAATTGACGCAGTATCCAATAGCTTCAACTCCTTTGAGTAATGAACTCTCACAGCTTTTGGTTGATAGATATGGGGACAAAGCTCATCCACTTGAGATGATACGGCTGTCTAGTGATGAGATCACGGATTTAGTTCAAGTTGCTCAAACAAGTAACGCAGTTGTTTTGGCGGCGAGGGCGGTTGGCAAAGAATTAGAGGCTATAAAAATAGTGCCGCCCCTAAATGCGAGTGCAAAATATGCCTTCGTATCGTTAAGACGACGCTCAAATGCCATTTACCATTTGCAGATTAAGAAAATGGTGTTCGGTATTTTTAATCATCTGCAGTAAAGCCGTCCTCAATTAGAAATTAACCTGGTAAAGGAGGCATGCTTAATGGGACCAGAAAATCTCTTGAAACCCGCATGAATACTAGATTTTCTCTGTCTTTCATCTTTTAAAAACACTCAATAAACCTTATAATACTCACACAAACATAAAAATCTTTCACCGCGGCAATATCAAAACCATGACCCAAGCTCAAAGGAAGTGGTAGAGGTACAGGTACAGGAGAGGAGAGGAGAGGAGAGGAGAGGAGAGGAGAGGAGAGGAGAGGAGAGGGCAATCCGTTGTGCCAGCTACCGGGAATCTGATACGCAGACCTCCGAATGCACGGGAACTGACTCAACCGATCAACTGTTGATCCACTGCTCACGCAGTGCTGCGCAGTCGGGTACAAAATCAAGTGGTTCATGAGGTCAATTGCCCACTTAAGGCTTTAGGGCCTTTGATTGAGTCTGGATTTATTGTCGCAATGGTGGGAGCTTAAGGGCAAAATTTCCAAACAAAGCAAGTTCCAATTTAAACAACAAAATTTGATGCCTGACTCTTTGATGAAATTCTGAAAAAATGAATTTTGTAGGTTCGACTAACTATTATTTTCTGGATATAACGCCCTTAATTCATCTATGTCTGAAGTATTAATTGTTGGAGCAGGTATTGGGGGGCTGTCCGCTGCGATTGCTTTGGGCGCCTTGAGTGGGGCTAAGCATAGAGTTAGTGTTGTTGAAAAATCATCAGTTCTATCTGATGTGGGGGCAGGAATACAGTTGGGTCCTAATGCAACCCATTTATTAATACGCTGGGGCATGGGCCAAGATCTCGTTGATTGCTCCTTTGAGCCTGAAAAATTGCAAGTTTTAAGCGCCTTAAGCGGGGCTGAGTTGGCGAGTACGGATTTAGGCTCAAGTTTTAGACAAAAGTACGGAGCACCTTATTTAACCCTTCATAGGGCAGATTTGCATAGAATGCTTTACTCCCGCGTTCTTAAAGAGGGCTTTGCGCAGGTTGAGACCGGTCAAGAGTTAAGGCACTTTGTGCAGACTCAACAAGGGGTTGAAGTTGAGTTTGCTGAGGACGCAAAAATGCTTTTTGATGTTTTGGTAGGTGCCGACGGTGTTTGGAGTAGGGTTCGTTCTATTTTAAACGACACTCACTTAGAGGACACTCGCCTAACGACTCAACTGAAAAGTGCGCAGAATCTATTCCAGCCCGCATCGTTTTCAGGCGATTTGGCCTATCGCTCACTTGTTCTGCAAAAGACATTGCCTAAAAAATTAAGAGTCGATTCAGTACGTGTTTGGCTAGGCCCAAATATGCACCTAGTGCAGTACCCAGTAAGGGGCGGTGAGTGGTTAAATTCAGTGTTGTTTATTGATTCAAAAAAACTGCAAAACAACCCACAAAACTCACATCACTTAGAACCTACATCTAATTTGTTGAGCTGGGATATTCAGCTGAATCAGGCTCAGTTGGGGCTCTTTTTTATGGAATCAATCAATCAATGCTGCGCCGAGGTAAAAGACTCTCTTGGCGCACTAGGGCAGTGGAGAGCATGGCCAATCATGGCAAAAGCGCCTTTGAGCAGCGAGCGACAAATGGCTGTGGGCAGAGTTGCACTGCTTGGTGACGCAGCCCACCCCATGCTTCCCTATTTGGCTCAAGGTGCGGGGATGTCAATTGAGGATGCCAACATGTTGGGAATTCAATTTTCGTTAAACCCAAGCCAAGTCGATAAAAAGCTTATTTTGAGCGCCTACTCAAAGTTGCGTTGGAGAAGAAACGCAATCGTACAAAAACGAGCTCTTTTAAATCAAAAGATCTTTCATGCCAAGGGCGTTCTAGCCGTCGCGAGGGATAGCTCTCTAAGAATTTTCGGGCCTCAACTACTTAATATGCCTTGGTTGTATGAGCAAAAAGACAATTAGTTTGGGTTTTTACTAAAACCTTGAATTCACTATGAACTTGAGCACCCATTTATCAGACGCGTCATTCATGCCCCGTCCAATTCCGGCATTAAACTCATGTCCAAGGACTTCGGAATCGACCACTGCATAAAGAACTTTGCTGTTGCTACTGAAACCATCGAAATGGTTGTATGCGCCCAATTGGCTGTAGCTTTCAATTCCAAGCTGAGTTTTCTCGGCCACCTTGTAGTTAATCTTAAAGTCGATGTCCTCGGTCGGTTTTCCACTGCCTGAGTTAAAGCTGCCGTCGGTGTTCAAATTAAAAGCAACCATCCAGTTATTCAGATTCCATCCCAAAATCGCTTTGAGCTCTGCATCTCTTGGGTACTGAGAGACGGCTAATGCTTGTTTCCCGGTCTCAAAATTTAGACCCCAATACATTCCCTCACTTTGGTGAGGAGCTATATATTTCAACCTGGCTTTAAAGCCGTCACCGTTCCACTGACCATCGGTATTTCTAGTTGATAAAAGATAAATTCCGAGCTCTAACGTGTCGCTAAGGCCAAGGTTAAACTCTGGTGTGAGTCTGTATATGTGATTAGGTGCTTGTTCGCCAGCGTACTGCGCAGTGGATCTGCCAGAGATGACATAGTTGTTGTGCCAATCAATGCTGTACTCCCCTGCCTCTTCCTTATCGTCTGTGTAGACCTGTATCTCCTCTGAGGCGCCGTGCACGAGAAACGCCTGAAGCGTAAGGCATAAAATAAAACCTTTTAAGATTCGAGCAGAAATTTTGTACACAGTGCAGTCCTTTTTTAGTTGTGTAGATTTTAATTCTTTCGATATTTTTTTTAAAAAATCAAGCGGATACTATGATTATTTAAGACGAATAACTGGATGGTAATAGGCTATTAAGGTTGAATAAATGAATAATAAAGATGTAATATTCTATTTGAATGTAATTTCATCATAGCAACTGGGTCAAATCTTGGGGTCCGCTTAAGTGAAGCGGAGTCATTTAAGCTTTTATTAAGCAATGTGTTCATAGAATATGCCATCCGAAAAGGCGAGGATTTTTATTGATTGAACAATAAAGGTTTCCTTATTTCGCCCATCAAACTTGAACCCCCAACCTTTTTAATGCTAAATGAATTCACTCAAAACTTTAACTGAATTTGCACGTACGAATTTGAATTCAGTTTCAGAAGTACGACATAAAAGTTTTTTAATAATGTCTTTAGGCTCTGTTGTATTAGCCGGGGCGTTTGGTTTGACTTCTTGCAAAAAGGGGGAGGAAAAAACACCTCTACCACCCGAGCCACCTGCTCGTGCAGCGGTTGAGAAAAATTTTGTTGACTTAAACGAAAAGCAGTCCAGTGCCTTTGTCATAAAGCCCGTAGGCCTAGCAAATTTTACGGCACAGTTTACTGCTTACGGCAGCATTGATTTCAATGGCAACGCCTCCGTTCAAGTCTTCACCCCGTATCAGGGCAAGATTATTCAAACTTTCTTTGATTTGGGTGATACGGTCAGCAAAGGCCAGCCGCTTTACACGGTAGACAGCCCAGACTTAGCCACTGCCGAGTCGGCCTTGCTTTCCGCTCGTGGTGTATTTGATTTAGCTAATGCGACTCTAGGCAGAGCCAAGGAGCTTTACGCAGCCCGCTCCATTTCCTTGAAAGAGTTGGAGCAAAACACATCGGAACAAAATGCTGCTGAGGCCGCTCTCAAAGCGGCAAGAGAAGGGGTTCGAATTTACGGTAAATCAGCCGCTGAAATTCAAAAGCTTGAGTCAGATCGAAAAATAGATTCTGTATTAGCCGTACTAAGCCCCATTAACGGGCAAGTGGTCACGCGCAACGCGCAACCCGGACTCCTTGTTCAACCAGGTAATGCGCCTGCTCCCTACGTTGTGGCAGATGTTGTGAACAAATGGCTCATCATCAACGCCTCTGAAGAAGACAGCACAAAACTGCACGTGGGCCAAGATTTGGAGGTTAACGTTCCAGTACTGCCCAATGAATCCTTTAGAGGAAGAATTAAAGTGGTTGGCTCAGTCGTTGACCCAAGCACACGCACAGTTTTAGTAAGAGCTGATGTAAGTGATCCTAAAAAGATTCTTCGCTCAGGTATGTACGCCACCTATTTAGTGAAAGGTGATAACGTCGTCAAAGGCATCGGTGTGCCTGAGGACGCCCTAGCTAGAGAGGGTGACGGCACTTCGTCCATTTGGGTGACTGAGGATGGACGACGTATGTTTAAGAGGACGGTAACTCTAGGACTTAAATCAAACGGGTTGGTTCAAATAACCAATGGACTAAAAGAGGGGGAGAGGGTTGCTACCACGGGAGCAATCTTCCTAAGCAATATGTTAGAGATAGATAAGTGAGTTTTTTGTACCTTAAATTCTAAAAAAACTGACTGTCTTTTCATCCCATCATAACTTAATAGAGAAATACCTGTGATTAAGTCTCTCATTGCTTTTGGTCTCTCCCGCCGCCCAATTATTATGTTGGCTCTGTTGGTATTCGTAGGTGCAGGGCTTATGGCTTTTACGAACCTTAACATAGAAGCTTACCCTAATCCCGCTCCTGTGATATTGGAGATTACTGCACAAGCTCCCGGACTCTCGGCTGAGGAGATGGAGAAGTACTACACCATTCCAATGGAGATTGGTCTTTACCCTACACCTGGAATTGACAACATACGCTCTACCTCCTTTTACGGATTGTCTTTTGTCCGGGTGACTTTTAAATACGGAGTAGACTTTTATTTTGCTTATTCTCAAGCGGGCATCAGTCTTCAACAAAATGTGAACTTACCGGGTAATTTGGTTCCAACAATTCAGCAATCAAGTCTCGTTGGCGAAATCTATAGATACCAATTGGTTGGGCCCAAGGACTTTGGAATTACTAACCTTAGGACCGTTCAAGATTGGATCGTCTCAAGACGTCTGAGTACCATCGCCGGTATAGTTCAGGTCAACAGTTGGGGGGGAACCACTAAGGAGTTTCAGGTCCAAGTTGATCTGCCTAAGCTGCAGGCCTATAACATTACTCTTCCACAAATCGTATCCGCTCTTGGGAACTCTAATTTAAACGTGGGTGGACGAGAGATCTCATTTGGTCAACAGTCTGTAAATATTCGCGGAGTTGGATTAATCAACACCGGCGGGGATGACGACATCACCAAAGGATACAGAACGAAAGATATTGAAAACGTTGTACTAGCTCAAACAAACGGGGTGCCAATCAGGGTTAAAGACATTGGAAAAGTGGTTGTGGGTTTCGTGCCTAGGCTTGGTATAGCGGGGAAAGATAAAGAGGATGATGTGGTTGCCGCTATTGTGGTGATGGCACGCAACCAGCATACCAACAATATGATTCCAAAAGTTAAAGCCATGATGGAGTCTTTGAACACGGATGGCAGTTTACCCCCAGGTGTTAAGGTGGTCTCCTACTATGACCGATCTGGCTTGGTGGGCGTTACAACGCATACAGTTTTAGAAAATTTAGTGGTGGGTTGTCTATTGGTATTTTTTATTCAATGGATATTCTTGGGCGATATTAGAAGTGCAATTATTGTCGGAGTTAATATCCCTTTTGCACTGCTTTTCAGTATTATTATTTTGGTGATAAGGGACGAGGATGCGAATTTATTATCAATAGGCGCAGTCGACTTTGGAATTATTGTTGACTCAGCAGTTATTCTTGTAGAAAATATATTTAGAAATTTTCAAGGTAATCAAAAACACCTTTTACAAGATCTTGCAGCTGGAAAATTAAATGTAGACCCCTCCATCGGCGACGGAGACGGAGAGTTAACCCCTCCCTGGTCGGATCGGTTGAAGATGATATTCATAAGTGCCTGCCAGGTTGATAAAGCAGTTTTGTTCTCTGTGGCCATTACTGTTGCAGCCTTTATACCCTTGTTTACTATGCAAGGCGTTGAGGGTCAAATTTTTGGTCCAATGGCTAAAACTTATGCCTACGCTTTATCTGGCGCTTTAATTGCTACGTTCACAATTACGCCGGTGCTCGCCTCTTTCATGCTGCCCGAGCATATCGAGGAAGTAGAGACAATTATCGTCAGAGGCTTGAGAAAACTATACGAACCCGTCCTCCATTGGTCGCTCATAAACCGTAAGCTGGTCATGACTATTGGCGGGGCGTTTATGGTCTTTACGGTCATATTAGGAGCTAGACTGGGGTCAGAGTTTTTGCCCGCCCTAGAGGAGGGTAATTTATGGATTCGTGCGGCCATGCCCATGACCATGTCTTTAAATGCGGGCACAGAGCCGGCTGCAAAGATGAGAGAAATATTACTCAGGCACCCTGAGGTTCTAACTGTCGTCTCTCAGCACGGGCGTCCCGATAACGGAAGCGACGCATCTCCTTTTTCCAATGTTGAACTCTTCGTACCTTTAAAGCCCTATGATGAGTGGCCCAGCGGAGAGACAAAGGAGCAACTCGTTGCTGCCGTGCAAAAAGAATTTGATAATGAATTACCGGGTATCGTTTTTAATTTTTCGCAGTATATTCAAGACAACGTGGAGGAATCGCTTTCTGGCGTAAAGGGTGCAAACTCTGTAAAAATTATCGGACCGAATTTGGAACATCTTGAAAAATATGCTGTTCAAATACGCGATTTGATGACCAATGTCAGGGGCGTTGAAGATCTAGGTATTTTTAATGTGATGGGGCAACCCAATTTGAATATCAAAAT
>Ga0164296_1003188_pt1 | contig 15637 bp, 16 predicted proteins | sample GEODES057metaG_FD_113533 | JGI IMG/M metagenome (GOLD analysis project Ga0164296, IMG submission 113533) | Dystrophic lake water microbial communities from Trout Bog Lake, Wisconsin, USA - GEODES057 metaG | ecosystem: Environmental > Aquatic > Freshwater > Lake | place: USA: Trout Bog Lake... | reverse complement strand
GCGCTGCGAGAACTGCACTTGGTTCAAGAGCGGGACCTGTGGATTGTTTGAGCTGCTGAACAGCTGCGACCCAGGTGCATTTGATTGTGATCCCAAGGTCAAGGCCAAAGCCTGCTGCAATGGTTGGCAAGCACGCTAAATATCCCTGCTATAGGAGTTGATCATGGATCTAGTTGACGGAATGAAAGTGTTTTTAGCCAGCGATTTCACGCTGTATCTCAAGACGCATGAGGCACACTTCAATGTCACTGGCATGTTCTTCCCTGAACTGCACAAGCTGTTCCAGAAGCAGTACGAGGATCTCTGGGAAAACTTTGACACCATAGCTGAGAAGATCCGCGAGCTGGATCACTTCGTACCTCTGAACATGCGCAGCTTTGGCACGCTCAGCATCATCGACGAGTTTGATACTGTGCTGGATGCCAAGGGCATGATCGAGAGGCTCATGCTGGATCACGAGCGCATGACCGTGTTCCTCAACAAGCTGTTCAAGATAGCCACAGCAGCAGACAACCAAGCCATAATGAACTACATCGCTGATAGATTGGATGCTCACGCCAAGATGCGCTGGATGCTGCGCACCATGCTGAATCCAGTATCAGCCTGATCTAGACGTTAGGCCGTTTGTGCTGTATAATCAGCACATGCGTATCCAAGACAAATATCCTCTGAAGTTCCTCTGCCACTACGAGACCATGGACAAGGTCTGGGGCTGGATCCTGCCACCTCAACAGGACATCCTAAAGCCAAATCCCTACGGCAGTTCTCCTTACAAACCAAGGACTGCCTATGCCTTCTGGGCAGTGGTTGGCAAGACCATCCGCGTGAACAGGCATGATTATTGGAACAAGGGCAACATGTCTGGTCTTGAAAAGCGCAAGATCGCTAATAAGTACTCAGAGATGGCTGTGGATGACCTGCTGGCACGCTGGCCCACGTTCTGGGAACAGCTGGAGCAGGCCATAGTGTTCCACAAGCTCAGCGAGGGATGAACATGAGATCAGCTGTAGATATCACTGATGCTGCCAAGGCACACATAGCGGCTATACTGGCCAATAATCCCGGCAAGCACCTACGAGTTAGCATCAACAATCGCGGCTGCAGTGGTCACAAGTACGAGTATCAGCTGCGCGACTGGGACGACCATGAGAAGTTTGACGAGACCGTGGACTGGACAGGTGGCCGTTTGGTCATCGATGGTACCAGCCTGCTGGGCCTGATAGGCAGCGAGCTGGATCTGCAGACCACGCAGTTTGAATCTCAGCTGGTCTGGCACAATCCCATGGCAGTGAATGCCTGTGGCTGTGGTGAGAGCTTCCAGTTGGTCTCTGATTTCCATGACCATTATTGAACAACGTTGGACCACTCGGCTTTGGTACAAGCGATTCACGCATGCCGTGGACATCGCCTGTGACCCAGACATGCCGGTTGATCCCGTCAAGTGGTGCCGCCGGCATCTCAAGGGCAGATCGAGGACCTACAGCGACTATCAGCGCACGGGTTCGTGGCCTCACTTCGCGCGCACTCTCAAGGCAGTGCGCATCTACGTAGCCAGCAGCGATTACCAAACGGTGTTGGATGCCTGGAGAGATAGGCTGCGCATGGTCAGCAAGCCTTTCAATGACGGCGCAGAAAACGAACTGCTGAATGGCATGCTGCTGAACCTGCGTGACAGGCTCTACTGGAATCGCTTTCGCTACGCAATCAGCTTCTACTGCCCCAACAACAAGCGAGATGAATTAGCCGAGTGGGTAGCAAACTGCCTGCCCAAGGACAAACGAGCAGTCAGACTGAGCAGAGGTAACCATTTCCCCATATTGTATCTCAGAGATGAAAGCGACATGGTCTTGGTCAAGCTGTCAGAACCAGCTCGCATCATACAGATAGCCAGGGCCTATACCCACCAAGAACTCGCAGCTGCCCTACGATAAATATCGCGCATATCAGCGCGGGAACACCATGGCAACTGCTCCAAGTTGGATAACATCACCTAACCTAGGTGTTTATTCCGAGACCTACAGCTTCAACATCAATCCCATCATCGTGGAGTTTGCTGCTCCAAATGGCAACGCATTGGCACAGATAAACGGTGCCCTACCCACAGGGTTAGCTTGGCAGGCCGTGGGCAGCAATGTGGAAGTCACCGGCGAAAGCGCAGAGATATTCACGGTTACCAATGGTGCTATCACCTGGCGCATCACGGGTCCAGATGGTCAGGTCAACGACAGGACCTATTACCTACAGATCAATCCCGTGGCTGTGCCTCCCAGCTGGGTAGGACAGGATCAGTTCCTAGGCTACGCTGCCAGCGGTGGCAGCAGCAGCTACCAAGTCACTGCTTACAGCACCAGCAATGCCAACATAGCCTACAGCATACCCATGTTTGCTCCGCCCACTGGCATCAGCATCAACAGTGCCAATGGATTGATCAGCTACTCTGCTCCTGTGGTGACCAGCGATCAGACCACTAGCTTTCCTGTGCGTGCTACCACTGGCGCAGTCTACAGCGATCTCACAGTGAACATCGACCTCTTGACCGTACCGCATGCTCCAGCATGGGTCACGCCTAGTGGGTTGCTTGACATAGTCGCAGAGGGTGAGTTCATTGAACTGACTCTTAACGCTTATGACAGCAGCGGCGCGGCCATCACCTATGCGTTGGTCAGCAGCAGCCCCAGCTTCCCCTTCACGCTGATCAGCACGGGTTTGGTATATGGTACCAGCCCCACTCTCTATGCCACCACGACATACCAGTTCACTGTCAGCGCTACCAGCGCCAACGGCACCACAACCCAGACCATGGACATAATCACAGAGCCTGTGACCATAGGTGCGCTGCTGTACTGGAACAGCAGCGATGATCTCGGCACCATCAGCGACGGCGCGTATGTCACGCTGAACTGCAGCGCAACCAGCGCTCGCAGCAGCAGCATCTATTACAGCATCGTGGGCGGCATATTGCCGCGAGGACTGATACTCAACAGGCAGAGCGGATTGATATCGGGCTATGCTGAATACCAGACCAGAGATCGCAGCTATCTGATCAACATCGCAGCATATGATGGCATACAGACCATAGAACGCACTTTCAGCGTGACCATACTGCGCAGCACGCAATATCAGTACATGGGCATGACCATACCTGTGGAAGGCAGCCTCAAGAACCTCTATTACCAATACATAGGCGAGACCATTGACAGCAACTGGGTACCCTACAGCAGCATCACACCGCAGAGCGTGTTGTATACTCCCAGCGTGCAGCTGATCGATGGCTTGAACTACGCCATAGACGATCCAGCAGCAGCCATATACTTTGCCAATCTCAGCTTGAACACCACCGAGATAATGATAGGTGCTGCCACCAACGTCAACGTTAGCCCAACTACCACGCTGTTCTACAGCCCCATACTGGATGCTAACGCAGGCGCTGCTCAGCAGTATGCCCAGGCTGATAACGTGGCGATCACTGCTACGGCCAGCTTGACAGTGCAGACAGGCCCGGTGACGGTGATAGTGGTGGCCGAGTCTGGGACTTGGCTAGAGAGTGCCACAGCTGGAACCACCGTTAGGCTGACCAGAGACGGCGACCCCAACACATGGATGCAGGGTTCAGTAACGGCCTACGTCAGCAATGGTACGGTGATGGTGATCAACATAACCATGACCAGCGGCAGCGGAACCTACACAGATTGGCAGTTGACCTTGGCGCCTACCTATCCACCAAGCCTGGAGAACATACGCAACAGTCTCATCCAGGGCCTTGGCTGGGTAAATGACGGGCAGGGATCTGGCGCAGTTCTCTTGCCAGTGATAGATCCTACCACCACTGCTGTGACAGGCGCACAGATACTGGAACCCGGATCAGGCTACATCTACGGACCAGGCATAACCGTCATAGGATCAGGTAATGGTGCTGTGATGGCTGCCAATCTCACGGTGGTCAGCGCCAATGTAGCCGTGGGAGGTACTGGCTGGACAGTGGGCGACCAAGTGCTGCTGCCTCAACCAGCACTAACCGCAGCTGTGTTGACCGTGACCAACGTGGATGGCAACGGCAGCATTACTGGCATCACGGTGGCTTCAGGTGGCGAATATGTCAGCTTTCCCGCAGGCGATACCATAATAACCAACGGTATGGGCTTACCAGCCAGGGTCAGCATAGATCTTGGCATCGGCAACATCTGGGTAGCCTACGGCGGTGTAAACTACACGCCATCTGGTACCACCATAAGCACCACAGGTTCAGAACTGCTGCCCAGCTGGCAGCAGAGTTGGCTACCATTCCTCAATCTTGGCACGGTGTTCACAGAGTATGGCGGCAAGGTTGTGGGCAACGAGACACCAGACGTGACCAGCCAACTGTATTATCAACGTTGGCCTCTGCAGCATGCCATAATAGAGCTGCAGGGCATCAACTGGACAGGAGATACCACCTTTGATCAGACCACTACCAGCTTTGACGGTGGTGCCACGTTCTGGGGAGAATGGTTAGAGCCAAGAGATACCATATTTGATCAAGACCTTACCATATTCAACCAAACAGACACAAGATTTGATGATGACTATGCTGCTTGGCAATATTATGCCTACTATGCCTGGGGCAGCACGTTGTTTGATCAGGAATTCACCATTTTCGATCTCTACAGCACCGAGTTTGACAACGGATCAGCACCAACTACGAGCATTACTCTGCTGCGCAGGTTGATACGCATAACCACGCAAGAGATCAGCGGCCACGATGTAGTGGTATGAGCTGCTAGGCGTTCGATAAATACCCTACAGCATCTTATAGTGGCGAACCATGACATCTAACATCAATGTAAGCGTTTCTGGGATAAATGTGAACTTCCCTGTGCCGGGCATCAGCAATGATAGCAGCGGTTTTAGGAGCAATTTTGCCAACATAGTCGCAGCATTTGATACGGCGGCCAGCGAGATCAGCAAACTGCAGACCGTGATCAACGCTACTGGTCCCACCGGCGCCACTGGTCCAGGAGGCGGTCCAACGGGTGCGACTGGTCCTGCTAGCGAAGCAACGGGACCCACAGGCGCAACAGGTTACACGGGTGCCACTGGTTCAACAGGTCCGACTGGTCCAGCCATCATGGCAGGTGCCGTAACGTTCTATCAGACCAACCCTGCTACAGTGTGGAACATCGCACACTATCTCGGTTATCAATATGTCAATGTTGAAGTCAGCAACACTGCCAATACCAGCATTGACAGCAGCCAATACGTGATAACCTTCGTTGACACAGACAACCTCACTATACAGTTCCTCGCAGCACAGGCTGGACAGGCTGCTGTCACATCTGGCGGTGGTCTACAAGGGCCTAGCGGAGTGACAGGTCCCACAGGCAACAGAGGTGCTACAGGTCCAGCAGGTGGTCCAACTGGTCCCACTGGTCCCGGCAACATCACTGGTCCAACTGGTCCAGGCGTTGGTGACACTGGTCCTACAGGCTATACTGGTGCGACCGGTGCTACTGGTCTCACAGGTGCTACTGGTCCTGCGGGAACAGCTGCTAACACAGGTGCTACGGGCGCACAGGGCGCTACCGGTGACACTGGCGCCACGGGACCACAGGGACCACAGGGCATACAGGGCCTGCGAGGATTTACAGGCGCCACAGGTGTAACCGGAGCCACGGGTCCGGATAGCACCATAAGCGGACCCACTGGTTCTACTGGACCAACGGGTGATCTAGGTCCTACTGGTGCTACTGGTGCCACAGGAGCTGCCAGCACTGTTACAGGTCCCAGCGGCGCAACTGGCCCAACTGGAGCAACTGGCTCCGGTGCTACTGGTCCAACAGGCGCTGCCAGCACGGTAACTGGCCCAACCGGCAACACGGGATCTCAGGGCCTAAGGGGCTACACTGGACCAACCGGTGTGCGCGGACCAACTGGAACCACAGGCGCTGCCAGCACCATAACAGGTCCAAGAGGTACCACTGGTCCAGCTGGACCACAGGGTGATGATGGACCAACAGGTGCCACAGGTGCTACGGGACGGCAGGGCGCAACTGGTCCTAGTGGCGGTCCCATAGGCCCAACAGGCGCCACAGGCAGCACAGGTTATACTGGACCAACAGGACCAACAGGACAGACTGGCGCGACAGGTGCCAGCCTCACTGGCCCAACCGGGCCCAGCGGCGGTCCCATAGGCCCAAGTGGTGCCACGGGTGCTACAGGTGCCACAGGCCACACAGGTGCCACAGGCGCCACTGGTGCTGCGGGTGCTGCTAGCACAGTAACAGGACCAACTGGACCTGCCAGCACAGGTGCCACAGGCGCTACTGGTGCTACAGGTTTCGGACAGCTGGGTCCAACTGGTCCAAGTGGTCCACAAGGCGTACCAGGACAAAGCTACACGGGTGCAACTGGTCCCACGGGATCAACTGGACCAGACAGCACGGTAACTGGCCCAACAGGAGCAACTGGCCCAACTGGTGCTGACAGCACGGTCACTGGTCCTACTGGCTCTACAGGATACACTGGTTACACAGGATATACAGGACCAACAGGTGCTACATCAACCGTAACAGGTCCTACTGGCAGCACAGGATCAACTGGTGCTACCGGCGCTACCAGCACTGTAGCTGGACCAACAGGAGCTACTGGTTACACAGGTCCAACTGGTGCTACCAGCACTGTGACTGGTCCTACAGGTGCTACCAGCACTGTTCCTGGACCCACAGGCAGCACAGGTTATACTGGTCCAACAGGTCCGACCAGCACGGTTACAGGACCCAGCGGACCCAGCGGTCCAACCGGTGAACGAGGTCTAACAGGTCCTACCGGTGCAACAGGCGCTCCTGGCGTGCTGACCAGCTACACGGTGGCCGAGCTAACAGGTGTAACGCCTGCTATCAACCCAAGCCCAGCAGGACAGATGGCCTATGTAAGCAACGGTGCGGGCGGCAGGCCTTTCGCAGTCAGCACTGGCACGCTATGGAAGTATGCTGACGGCACCAACGTGTGATACAGCCGATAAATACTGGCTAGCATAGGAAAACCTCATGGCCGTAGGCAGCAACGTCAATCCCAACTATCCCATACCTGGCATAGACCAGAGCAGCAAGGGATTCCGTGACAACTTCTCTACCATAAAGGTCGAGATAGAAAACCTACAGGCCAAGAACATAGTGCTGCAGGGCGATGCCACGGGCAATGCCATCATCGACAGCGGCAGCGGTGCAGTCATCATCAACACCACCGTGAGCGCAGCAAACATCGCCGCAGGTGGTCCTGACAGATCCATACAGTTCAACAGCTCAGGTGTGTTGGCAGGAGATGCGTTTCTATCGTGGAATCCCGACGAGACGCTGGTCGTAGGTTCACAGACACCGGACACGTTCTATTGGTTGGACAGCGGGCGAGCCAAGATACATGATTCTCTGCTGATCGAAGGCGACAACCAACCAGCTGTGCTGACCATAGCCAGCACTGATCCCACCTATGCTGGTGTGATCTTTGGAGTGTACAACAATAGCGGCGTGGGAATGGCCAATCTCAACGTGGTCAACGCGGATTCAGTCACGGTTGATACCCTTAACATACAATTCAATGGCACCAATGCAGCGCAGTTCAATGCCAATGGCTTGGCAGTTGGCGCCGTTTATCAAGCAGCTGCTGGCGGACCCGCGGGCTATCTCGAAGTATACGCTGACGGTCAAGCAGACATCGCCAACTTCTATACCATCTACAACAACAGCGACAACGGCGTGAGGATACAGACAGCTGGTGCCAACAGCACGGCAGGTGTGGTGCTACAGCAGACCAACGCAGACAGCGCAGCAGGGATTCGCATAGGTCAGACCGGCAATCTCACTCTGCACACGGGTTTGAACAACGGTGCTGATCTGGATGACAGCAGCATAGTTGTGCTGGTAGATCAAAGCGGGCGCATGGGCATAGGCATCAACCAACCTCAGTTCCGCTTGGATGTTGATGGCGGCATGCAGTGGAATCTGCCCAACAGTGCCAACGCAGCCCCAGTGGCTACTGGCATAGTTGGTGTGGCCATTGACAGCTGGAACATTAACACTTATCGCAGCGCAGATTATACGGTTCAGGTCACCGACAGCGTGGGATTGGTCGAGATAACCAAGCTGGTGGTGATGCATGAGAATGGCAATGCCCATCAATACATCTATGCCAATCTCAACGACAGCGGCGGCGGCACTGGTCCCAGCACGCTGGGCACTTTCACGGCCAGCGTGACTGGCAGTACCATGCAGCTGATCTACAGCGCCATCGCTGCTAACACCATAGCCAAGGTCAATGCGACCTACATAACCATTTGATGAGGAACTGACATGACCACTACCACACCACAGATATTTGGACAGGCCAAGCCAGTAGCCAACATACAGACCACGCTGCTCACAGTGGGTGGTAGCGAACAGGCACAGGTCAGCTTGTTCGTGTGTAACCAAGGCGCTACCTTGGATCAGTTCAGCATAGAGCTTATACCCAGCGGTGACAGCCCAGATCCCAGCAGGTTTATAGCATACAACACACCAATCCTAGCCAACGGCGTGTTTGCCGTGGCAGGTGTCAGCTTGAACAGCGGCGACAGCGTGGTAGTAAGCACGCTGAACGGCAACTGCAGCATCACTGCTACCGGCCTAGCCGTGAGCAACTAAAACCACCATTTATCTACCAAAATACTCTAGCCTCAGGTAAATATCGCAGTGGGAGAGCAAGGTTATGGCCTCAAATATAATAAAATTCCCGCGAGCCAAGAATAGGCGCAAGAGGCTCACGGATGTACTAGTTGATAGGATCACGCCTACTGACACGCACGTCAGTCTTGGTAGAGTGCCCTTTACTTGCCCAGAATGCAACAACGTAGCCAACTTTGATTTCACCAATCTCATCTTCAAGCACGTGACATTCTTCTGCGCCGATTGCGGGCATGGTTACAAGGTCAGCAACCCCATGTTCGCCGAACCACAGGTCAAGATCCGCATAGTAAACGGCCGTGGTTGATCAAGCAGGCTATCAGCAGTAATATAGTTCATGAATGAACATCCTTTAGTAGATAATCTCATGGAACTCAGCTATGAGGACCTGGATAAACGCATCAACGAACTCACCAAGCGCTGGCACACTGCACGGCGCATGAACATGGATCCGCAGGTCATGCACCAGCTGGACGTGATGTTGGACGGCCTCGAAGCTGAGAAGCAGCGCAGGGCCTTCCAGCAGGACACCAAGGGCGGCGTGGTCATAGACACGGATGGCACCGATGCCAAGACGCAGTGAACATCCAGTAGGAACCACGCTGACCAATACCAATAGGTTCATCAGGATGATCAACGATCACTTGATCATCACCGAATGTTATTTTGATTTTGATCTAGAGGTGGTACCAAACAGTCCCAAGGCCAAGCAGGTCGAGCTGATATCACGCATGAAATTTTGGTTGGATAACTGCTTGGAAGACTGTGTGGTGTTGCCAGTAAACACGGCAATATCCACCACGTTCATAGATGGCATCAACAACAACTTCATGTTCGCACCCGCTGACCCCAACGATTTTCTCATTCAGGTAATGGTGCATGCCAAGCTGCAGGCCATAGGTGCTGGATTGGTCAACATAGCCAGCAGCCACATGAGCAGCGACAAAAGCAACGGTTTTGGCAGCTGGTTTGAAGGCAGTCCAGACGAGCTGCTGCCACTGCAGAAGGATTGGATGGGCGAGCGCTGTTACTTTGAGCTGCCCTGGTGGCATCGCGGCGATGCCAGCATGATAGACGTGCCCTGCGGCGCAGAGGATGACGTAAAAAACAAACCAGATATAATAATTGACTGGTACACCATCATGGCTCCTGAGACACCCGAGCAAGATGCCAAGCCAGCAGAGATCATAAGGCCCAACTTCAAACCGCGCATAGTAACCAGTGATGATTGATCTAGGCAACCGATGGATAGCAGATGACGGCACGGTGATACTCAGCGGCGCCGGTGCTGTTGAAGCGCTGTATGCTGGTAGCGATCTGTCTGGTTGCTTGATAGTACCAGATGAGGACGTGGAACTGTATCAGCGCAGCATTAGGTTGTTAGACATGGATCTCAGCAGCTTGCTCACTGATCCACAGCAGCTGTCGCAGCAGGCATGGTATGATCGCTGGCAGACACCCACAGCCTATGCTGAGATGGATGTTGCGGAGCATTGCTTGGACCTATGTGGCACTGACGCTGAGCGGGACCGCGTGCGGTTCGAGATGCAGCTGTTTGAAGCGCGTGACATGCTGCCAGTGCTGCGCCACTTGATCTACATGGTAGATAACCTGCGTAAGCATGGTATAGTCTGGGGTGTTGGGCGCGGCAGCAGCGTCAGCAGCTTCGTGCTGTTCCTCATAGGCATCAACAGGATCAATCCTCTGAAATTTGATCTTGATGTCACTGAATTCCTAAAGTAAATATGTGGGATAGGAGATATCAAAATGGCACCAAGACACGTTAGCGCACGCGGCAAGCCGATCGACATGGATCGCCTCCGCAACATACACGGCGACAAGAAAGCTGTTGGCAATGCATCAGTGAATGCCCGAGGTGATAGGCTGGGTGCCGGAGGCGTGATCCTCAAGACCCAGGAACAGATCGAAGCCGAATGGGCAGCAACACGCGCCAAGATGCCGCCAAGACCAATGGATATCAAGACTCCAGACAAGGTCGAAGCAGCGCTGGCCCGCTTGACTCCCAAGCAGAAACCCAACATCGTGACAGACGAAGGCGTGTTTGATGCCACTGCTCACGCAGCTGCCAATCCTCGCAGACGTGTAGTGGACAAAGACTGATGGCCGCAGTAGAATTTGACACGCTAGCGCCTGTGCGCGGAACCGTCTTGGTGCACAACATCGAAGAAGGTGAGAAACGCACCAAGAACGGCATCATCATATTGGATGACAACGGCAAGGAACGCGGAATACGGGAAAGATTTTGTCAGGTGTGGGCTAAACATCCTGACATTGACGATGTCGAAGTTGGTGATTGGATCTTGGTCAAGCACGGCCGTTGGACTCGCGGGATAGATGTGCAAGGTCCAGATGGCGTGATAGTAAATATCCGCAAGGTAGACTGGCCAGACGCAGTGCTTTTGAGTTGCAAAGAGTGCCCCATAGAGACTTGATGCCTTGACTGATCTCAGCTATCATGTTACACTAATTGGTAGCATGGAGAACAGTGAAGATGGCAAGAGATACGCGTCTGTGGGTTGAGGCACACCGTCCAAAATCAATCAAAGATTATGTGTGGGTAAATGACGCACAGCGGTCACAGGTCGAGGGGTGGATCGCTGACCGTAACATACCCAATCTGTTGCTGAGTGGTGGGCCTGGCATAGGCAAGTGCCTAGGTGCAGATGAGAAGATCACGATTAGAGTTGATCGTTCCAGATTGATCGAGCCAAACAGTTCATACTTGGATAACAGCCACGCTACCAAAGTGCAGTTGGAAATACGCATGTTGGATCTGTTTGCCATGTTGGGTTGTGAATCTGCTGCATACGAGCAAGCACAGGACATATCGCAAGCTGGGATCACAGTCAACACACCAAACGGTTGGCAACCCATACAGGCGTTGGTGCGCAAGCGCACGGCCGCAGCCAGATATTCGCTGGCCAATGATCTAGATGTGGTCTGTGCTACCAAGCATCTGGTGTTTGAGAATGGACAGTGCAAGACCATAAACACCTGTGCATCAGTTGACACCATCACTGGACCCGTGGATATCATAGGTAGCGAATATCTGGACGACCAAGATCTCTATGACATCGCCATACCAGCTCCACATGTGTACATGACTACTAACGGTATCCTTCATCACAATACCACATTAGCAAAATGCTTGTTCCACGAGCTGGGTGTGGATGATATGGACATCAAGTATGTCAACGCCAGCCAGAACACGGGCATTGATTACCTGCGCAGTCTCACTGGTTTCGTGGAAACCATGCCCATGGGCGAGTTCAGATATGTGCTGTTAGATGAAGCCGACTACCTTAGCCCATCGAGTCAGGCCATGCTGAGAAACATGATGGAAGAATACAGCAACATCTGCCGCTGGATCCTGACCTGTAACTATCCCAACAAGGTGATTCCGGCACTGCATTCAAGGACGCAGGGCTTCCATATCGAGCATTTAGACCGTGAGCTGTTCGTAGAGCGCATCGCCAAGATCCTCATGGCAGAGGGCATTGATCTCACTGCTGAAAATTTAGAGATACTGGATGAATACAGCACTGCTACCTATCCAGATCTGCGCAAGTGCATCAACTTGTTACAGCAGAACTGTGCTGATGGGCAGCTGAAACGGCCCAGCAAGGGTGGTGGCCAAGGCACCATGGATTACATGATTGCTGCGATCAATCTGTTCAAGCAGGGCAAGATACATGATGCTCGCAAGATTGTCTGTGCCAATGCCAGGACAGAAGATTATGAAGAGATATACAAGCTGCTGTATCGCAATTTGGATTGGTGGGGCACCACTGACGACAAGCAGAATGCTGCGATCGTGATCATCGCCAACAGGCTTCGCGACCACTCACTTGTAGCAGATAGTGAGATAAATCTGGCTGCCACTCTTATTGAACTGGCCAGCTTATGATTGTGGCCAGCTCAGCGTGGTTACCAAGCTGATCAGATCATCTACCACTGTGACATTGCCAATGCTGGCTTTGATCTCGCTGGCATAGGCACGCACGTTGCTGCGCAGCGCGGTCACCGAGTCAGGAATGGCTACGTTGGCTTCCATCTTGCGCACCACGTACCAATCAGTGGGCTGTAGCATGCTGTAAGCTGTTTGATCAATCTGCTGCGTCCACTGCGCCTGCAGTGATCCTATGTCCTTGGGCACGCCATTGTTTTCAGCATCTACCCAGTAGAATCTATCGTCTGGCCTGATCTTCTCAGCAAACTCAATGATACCAATTGCTTGTTTCTCTTCTGGTGTGCTGGTGCGCAACCAGGTAGCCGGATACTGCAGCTCACCATGCGTGAATGGTAGGTCTATCTGCAGCACCTTACCGTCTAATATGAACATCTGTGCTTCTCCTTATCTCGCTACCGCATACTTAAACGGATTCTCCGCAAAAGCTGCATATATGAACAATGCGTTAGAATTCACATACGCCGAGGTAGACCGCATCTTCCATCCATTGCTCAGTATGTCTATGTTGGGATAGGCAGCACCAGTGGTCTCAGCAGCAGTGAGATCTGGAAACAGCGTGCTGGTAGCAGCATTGTAAGTGTTGCGCACAGTATCCAATATCACCCAATCACTGGTAAATGACGCACCCTTGATCATGATCCACCTTGGGCGGAATCCAGTGTAGATGAAAGGTCCATCTGTACTGGCATTGCCAGCGTAACTGCCAAATGCGCTATAACCTGGCACTGCTGCCCAACAGTAGGCCACGTAGGTGCCACCTACGCCATTTATCTGCGCATCAAAAACATAGCTCAGTCCTTGACTGGTTGAATTGAGCAGCAGTATGCTGGCTATGCTAGAAGTGGTAAACGTGGCACTGTTGGTCCAACCTGATTGGCTTATGCTCTGATGCCACACCAGCCAATTGCTACCACCTGTGCTGCTGTTGGTGCCCTTGATCATCACCATGGCAGGTGTCACGTTCAGCCCGTGGCCCACTGTGGCACCGTTTTGACCGTTGCCTGGATAGGTCACGATGCTGAAACCAGCCACAGGGTTGGTGCTCACGGTGGATGCTATGGTGCCGCTGCTATTGACTGAAACATTGCCCTGTCCAGCAGTCCATCCCCACAGCACATAGGTGTTGCCTGCTACGTTAGTGTTGCCATCATTGGCCAGCACTAACCCATACTTGCTCCAGTTGTAGGCACCACCGGAGCCGTACTGCGGATTGGTAGTGTCGCTGTTTAGATAAAGGCTAGGCCCGCGCACAGTGTCCATGAGCATGTGGCTGGTGGCATTGCTGCGACTCTTGATCCAGGTAAAGTCTGGATAGCCGGTGCCTGAACCATAATAGGTGTTGCCAACTGAGTTTGTAAAGGTATTTGGAGCGCTAAATCCAACTGGAGGTGTGTAAACAAAACCGTTTTGCCCCTGGTTCAAATTCACGCTGATGCTGGTGCCGTTGCCCCAACCCATGGCAAATGTCAGAGGGCCGCCTGCTGTGGTTACTCCGGTGAACGCAGGGTTGGCACCAGTTGCAGGATTACCACCCTGATACCATGTGCCGTTCAGTCCCCACCATATGTATCCATTGGTCAGATCCAACGCACACATCACGATCTGGCCATTGGTTACCTGTGTGCCGCTGTTCAGCGTGGTGTACGTGGTATTGAAGATCTTAGCACTGTCATTGAAACGGAAACCCCACTCATAGGTGGTGTTACCGCCACTGATGGGGTTGCCTATGTCACCTGTACCCAGAGCCCATCCACCAAATGCTGTGATGCCTATAGCGCCGCCGCTGTTGTAATTGATCAGCGTGTACTCAGCATACCACTTGCCGCTCCACATGGCCACCGTGCTGCGTATCCTACCGGCACCATAGCTCTGACCGCTGCCAACACCGGTGCAGATGAGACCTCCGTTGCTGACCACCATGTAGTTGCTGGGATTGGCATCGTTTTGGTTCAACACGCTCCAGTTGGCAGCCACGTTGCTGCTGTCGGCAGGCACGTCTGTCATGGTATCAAAAGTCAAGGTGTTGGTTACCATTCCCACGTTGTTCACGAACCAATTGTTGTTGTTGCCGCTGTAGTCAATGCTGATGTTGGCTTGGAATGGGGAAGCAGCAGCCATTGTAACTGAATTGTTGTTGGTCAGATTGGTAACACCTGCGCTGTCTGTGACTGTGCTGCTGTTCATGGTAAGCAGTGCCGTGCCTGGGATGACTGTCAATGGTACTGTGCTGGGTGTGAAGTTGGCTGTGTACACAGCTGTGCCCATGACTATTCTAAAGTTGCTGATCTGCCCTTGGAAGTAGTTGGCATAGGTGCCGCTCACACCACCAAAGAACACTGTAACTGTGCCGTTGGTCCACCATGGATATACGGAAGCAGCACTGGCCACACCATTGATGTAAAGTGTGGTAACCTGTCCATTGCGCACCAGCGCTATGTGTTGCCATACGTTTAATTTCATGCTGCCATTGACTGTGACCAATGGATTGAAGCCCTGTCCGAAAAGGTTCAACGTGAAATCAGTGTTGGTGTAAGGTAATAGACCCCAAGTATTGCCGTTGCTGGTGGTGTTCATCAGCAGCACAGTGCCAGGCACTGTGGACAGAGCTTGCGTGGTCACAGGTGTAAAGTTCTGGCCGTATTGGCTGATACCGTTGACGAATCGCACGTTGGTGATGTATCCGTTGAAGAAAGATAGTGTACCACCAGTATCCCAGCGTCGTCCTATGTATAGTGGACTCTGAATGGCTGCCGTGGTCCATGCGCCAGTCACACTGCCTAGCTGGATGCCGTTGAGGAACAGTCTAGCAGTAGTACCATCATAGCTGAGAGCGATGTGGCTCCAGGTGTTGAGCGTGAGACTAGTAGCTGTCTGTATGACCATCTGATAGGAGCTGCCATTGAAATAACCAGCTGACAGAAATGATCCAGACCCATTACTGCTGGCCAATGACGTG
>Ga0164296_1003186_pt1 | contig 15642 bp, 18 predicted proteins | sample GEODES057metaG_FD_113533 | JGI IMG/M metagenome (GOLD analysis project Ga0164296, IMG submission 113533) | Dystrophic lake water microbial communities from Trout Bog Lake, Wisconsin, USA - GEODES057 metaG | ecosystem: Environmental > Aquatic > Freshwater > Lake | place: USA: Trout Bog Lake... | reverse complement strand
CGGTCGCTCATGGCGCAGTTGCCGACGGCGACGCCGAGGCAGAGCACCTTCTTCAGCTGGAACTTGATGGTGCACTTCATCTCCTCAGCCTTGGCCGCCAGGGACTCGTTGTTGGTCACCAGCGTGGGGAACTTGCCAGCCTTGTTCAGGCCGGGGCCCAGGAGACGGGGAATCTGCTTGATCACGGACTCGGAGGCGAGGAACAGGTGGTACTTCTTGGCCAGCTTGTTGACCAGCTTCTTGTTCTTGTTCAGCTTCTTCAGGTCGTCCACGGTCATGGCCTCGATGCCCAGCTTGGCGGCCTCGTCGCAGTGCTTGGCATCTCCGAGCACGCAGATCTGTGGGTAGCGACAGGGTTAGGGTTCTCGCTTCCTCCTTTTCACGCACGCCCCAAGCAGCGCAGCAGCCCCCAAGCAGCGCAATCGACGCCGCACAAGCTACTCTCCAGCAGCAGGCCATGAGCGCAGCGTCCCCGACACCCACACCCAACACACACCTTGAGCTTGGGGCGCGGCACGTAGGGCAGGCGGATGGCGCCCGAGAAGCGCTTGTCCTTTTGCGGGTCGTAATTCTTGAGCCCAATCTGCAGCTCGATTGTCTCCGTGAAGCCACGCGGCTTCTCCTGGTAGGGGCAAGCGCAGAGCGCAAGTCAGATTCGTCGGGGCGGCGGCAGGTTGTCAGTCTCCAAGCAGGCTTCTGGCGCTGTGAACGCACCGCAGCGCCCTTGAGCAGCTGGGAGATGCCCTCACGCAGGACCTCAGTCTGAAGCTTGCTGTGGAAGCACAAGGAGCGAGCGCGCAGAGAAGTGAGAAAGAGCCAGGTGTGGGCAGCAACTCCGCACGAGCAGGCAGGCAGACGCAGCAAGCACAGAGCAGACGCGAGGTGTGGAGACGCACCTCATTGTTGCTACCTGACACGCGGCTGCCGACGCGCGTTCAAGTGTGGGTCCACAGTCCCACCTCCGGTGTGACGGCCTCAGGTGACGGCCCCGTCGTAGAAGCGAGAGGCCATGGCGCCTGTCGTATTGAAGCCGCTGGGCACACAGGTGAGCACCACTCGCCTGGTCGTGGTGTCGAGGCACACTCGTGTCTGACTTGCATTGTGCGTCACTCTGTTTTCTTTGCCGCCTCCAGGTTGTGCGCAGCGGTCGCTCCGACTTCGCGTCGGGCGCGCTGGCAGACAAGCTGCGCGGCATGGCGCTCGCTGCCCCTGCTCAGGCTGCAGCGCCGGCTGTGTTCCGCGTTGAAAGTACGTGACACACCCAGCATGCAGTCTGGCCTCGCCTTTGCGCTGCTCCAGCGCCGTTTCCGACGGGTTACTTGCGCCACCGCCCAGTGTCGACGCTGCCTCGACGCGTCTGCTGTGCAATTGCGCGCGTCGCTGCCCGTGAAACGGAGCTTCCCCGATCCAACCCTAGGCCTGTGGTGACTTTGCCTTTTGCACGCTGCTGACGCCTTGAACGCCTCCCGTCTCCGTCTCCGCCTCCCGCGACACAGACCTGCACGGCATGAGCGGGCGGAAGTGCATGCTGACGGGCAAGAAGGCGAACAACGGGTACACGGTCAGCTTCAGCCACAGGCGCACAAAGACGTTGCAGCAGGTGAACTTGCAGTACAAGCGCGTGTACTGGGAGCGCGAGGAGCGGTGGATCCGGTTGCGTATCAGCACGAACGCCATCAAGTCGCTGGAGAAGGTGCGCGCCAACATGGGTGTGCTTGGGAGTTCCCCTTGCAGCGTCTCATGCTTCTCTTTTCTCCCTCTCTCTCTCAAGGTTGGTCTTGAGGCTATGGCCAAGGACGCGGGTCTCGACCTGTACAGCCTGCGCTACGAGGACGCGTCGGAGAGCCGGAAGCAGTGGCTGGAGGCCAACCCGGGGTTGCCTCAGGCCAAGGACAAGCGCCAACCCAAGTTCCGTCCCCTGGGAGTGCCGAAGCCGGTGTTCATCCCCAAGTGGAAGCAGGCCAAGCTGGACGCCATGCCGGAGAAGGAGCGCGCCGCTGCGCTGCAGGCCTTCAAGGAGCGGTGGTTTCCCACGCCAAAGCCAAAGCCGGTTGCGGCATAGAGAGTTGAGTTGACAGCGCCGCTGCGCGCTTCGGGTTGAATCCTAGACGAATGCTGGTTGGCTTAACAGCGCCTATGCGCGACCCGCCGGAATAACCAAATGCCAGATGAGCTTTGCCTACTCTCGGCGAGAGTCTCTCGCCTCAGAGTCTCTGCCCCCACGCAGGCCCTGTTGTTGTCCCCAGCGCGATGGCTGCCGCAGCAGACTCAGGTGCGCTGTGCCACCCTGCAAGCTGCTGTGTCATACACCATGCGTCTCACAGCTACACCTCTCGTAGGGCCCCGCGGCCTGGCCTCAGTTGTGCGTAGCGACACCAGCGAGCACGCTGCGTTCTCGGCCTTCTTCCTCAAGTTTGGCACCCAGGATCCAGACAGTGCATTTCCTGGGGCTGTCCGTGTAGAGCGCTGCAGCGACGTGACCACGGGTGAGCGAAACGACATAGCTGAAGAAGGCAAACAGGCAGTGGACCTCTGAAACCGCTCGCTTGCTTGCAGAAACTGTTCGAGAGTGCTTCATAGGTACCGGCACACCACTGGTGGTCACAGACGCGCTGCGAGACTGGCCACTATTCGCACAATTCGCAGCAGACGAGACGACAGCACTCGAGAAGCTGTCGACTCGGTTCGGCAAGGACGTGGTCATTATCAATGACCGCGCACCTGCGCGGCATGCAGACGCACAGCGTGGACGCCCACAAGTGAGTCTTCGAACGACAGTGACGGAGTACTGCGCCTACTGCGTGAACCAGAGCCATCAAGAGGCAAGCTCTGCTCCACGGTTCTATCTCAACGGCTGGCGTGCATTCAATGACCACGAGGAGCTTCAGAACGACTGCCCAATGCCGTATTTCATGCGCGACGCAGACTTGACACGTGACATCATGGCGCAGATTGACGCGCAGCTGTTCGACCGTTCCGGAGCGTCGCTGCGGCAATCTCCGCCGTGGTATGAGGGCATGTGCCGGGCGCTGTGGAAGCTGTTCGTAGGACCAATGGGTACAGTTACACGGTTGCACTGCGATGCCGGTGACGCACATGGATGGCTAGCGCAGCTCACAGGCACCAAGCTGTTTGTCCTGTTCTCACCGAATGACACAGCCGCCTTGGCTCCCATCGCTGGAGAGACTGAGACGGTGCAGAGTGATGTCGATCCCCTTGCATGCGCCTGTGACATGTCCGCATGGCCAACTGGGGCAACTCCTTTCATCGCTGTTGTGAAACCCGGCGAAGCTGTAATTATCCCGCGGGGCTGGTGGCACTATGCGGCTTCGATGGGCACTTCCGCCACGGCGCAGTGCAATTTCTACAACGAATGGAATGCTGCCGCGCTGACAGCCACAGTTGTGCGCCAAATAAAGGGGTACAAGGGGAAGCATTAGAGCGCTCTCTCTCATCGCCAATGGCGGCCTCGTGGTTCTCCTTTCTTGAGGCGGAGAAGGCGGATGTGCGAAACCTGCTTCAATCCTGGCCTCTTGCAGCCTACCTGAAAGCGTACAAGGCTGAACAGAGAGGTGCAGCGCTAGTCTTGGATGTGCGCGACACCGTACGTGTAGCCTTGGACAAGCTTGCTCGTCGCGGCGTGCTAGCTGCACCTGTCCTGGACCGCGCTCGTGCTCAGTACAATGGCTGGTTCGGCATCCACGATGCGCTGTGCTTTTTCCTGGCGTCCAATTCCGAGGAGCTCATGTCAGTTCGACATCAAATTGGACCGGCTACCGACGGAGGCCCAGGCGAGCAGCTTCTGCGCGGTGGGGCACGTGCGGTGCGGACATCCGGAAGATTCGCAGATCGTACTCTGGGAAGCTTGGTCACGCGCGACAGTGCCAAGAATCTCTCAGCAGTGGATTTGCGGAGGGAGCATCTGACGGTGCTTGACGTCGTCCTCGGCGCAATGACGCCTCACCGTAGCGGATGGCCTGGATGCCATCGCATCGCAGTCTGCAAGCGTCATCGCACGTCTGACGGCTGGTGGCTCCGCGACGCAATGTCCGTGCTTCACATCATCAGTCAGACGGACATCTGCCGCCTCCTGCTTGCGCATGCGCACCTGCTGCCTATCATGGTGCGCACAGTGTCAGAGCTCGGCTTGATGAGTCGGTCAAACCGCGTGGTTGGCGTGTGGGAAAACAAGCCTGCGCTGGATGCGTATGCGCTGATGCTTGAACAGCGCGCTTCCGCCCTGGGCATCTTCCGAGATGTCGATGGGAAGCCCATTTTGGTGGAGAACCTCAGTATATCAGACCTTCGAGTGGTCCTGCCTGATCGCTGGGGAATTCTAGCGCTGCCAGTCAGTCGTGTGATCGAGCTCGTGTGTAGCATACGTCCACGCCCGCGCGGTGTGGTGGCTGTCAGACCTGAGAGCACGCTCTATGAGGCGCTGGTTCTAATTGTGCAGTGCGGGCTGCATCACGTCTTTGTGACCACTGCGGAGGGTGGGCCGCTGTCGGTGATAAGCACGAGTGACATCCTGCGGGTGCTGTGCCATGTGCGATGAGAAAGACGCGCCGAGACGCAGTTAAGCGCCGGGTAACTGCGGGTTAAGCGGACCCCAACCCCCCTTCAAAAACTTTCGTGCGTGCGTGGATCTCAGATTCAGTGTAGCCTAGTCTGCGGTCTCTATGCGGTCTCGAGCAAGCCCTTCACATACACCTTGCCCTTCTCCACAAGCGCGAGCTCCTTGCTGCAGCGCTCAATCTCGTTGGCGTCGCCCTCAATGATGATATCAGTCGTCTGGTCATCGTCCGCTGTGACAATCTTCACGCGCATCGTCTCCTTGCGCTCCGCATTCGCCCAATAGTACGCCCCCGCCGCGGGGCTGAGACCCGTCATCCAGTAGGCGCTATCACCAATCCAGGGCACAGCAATGCTGGTCACCAGCGCCGCGCTGCCGAGGCCCAGGAACGCGCAGAAGGTGATGTACGCTGCTGTGCCGCGCTCCGGCTTCACAGTGCCCTCGAAAGCGATGACCTCGCCCTGGGAGGTGACTGCATAGTTGTTGCGCTTGAAGTAGGCGAACAGCGCGCGCGCCCGGTCATCCAGCGACATGGCGCCAGGCACTGCAGGGCCAGGTACCTCGAACGTCTTGCGCTCAATCTGGAAAAGAGCAAAGCGAGCAAAGCGTCAGGCGTCTCTAAACACTGGCAGAGCCCACTCCACAGCAGCCAACAGCCGGCATTCGCGCGCACACACACCTTGCTCTTCGCGGAGCGCTTCACGAGGCTGTATAAGCCAGGGAAGCTGAGCACGAAGAGGAAGAGTGTGGCGTAGTAGGAGTTCTGGCTGTATGTCGACTCCACCGCGCCCTCTGTGGCGCCAGCCTCGGCCGCCAGAAGGAAGAGCGGCGCAGCCGCACTGCTCCACAACAAGTTTGACTCGTCACCAGAGCTTCCACTGGCGGTCTGGGAGGGGTGGAGGCGACCGGTGAGAGGCTTCATGGTTGTGGCCACAGAGAAGACTCCGGAACAAACACACGCTGCCGGGGCAAGCAGGCAGGCAGCGCACACACCTGTGTACGACTTGAGTGCGACTCGCTGTCTGCACGGCAGAGACACAGCTGGCCGGGGCGCGCGCTGCGTGCACGGCTCGGTCCGGTCGCAGCAACTTGCGCTTTTCCACTGCGCGCGCAGCGCAGCGTTGGGCAGCGCGCGTGAGCACGGGCGCCAGCAGTGAGAGTGTTCATCACAATGAGTGGTTTATAAAAAGCGTATGTATTGCTTCTGCGAAGGAGCTGGGCTTCACAACTCTACGTCCCGCGTCAGTGTCAGATTTTTGATGTGGCCATCCGCCCACGCGAAGCCTGCGACCCATCGGCTCGACTGTGAGCTGCTGCGCTGCGCCTCAGGCACAGTGAAAGCCCCGCCGATGACGCTGCTTGCCAGGCCAACGTAGCAGCGCAGTGCCATGCCGTTCGCCCATCGCGTCTTCGCAAACGCCATCGCAGGCACATCCGCCATGCCGGCCATGGAGGCGGCGCTGCGCCTCTTGCCTAGCGCTGCATGTGATGTGCTGCCTCCAGCGCCCATGGAAGCGCCGACTGTGACCCCGTCCCGCAAGAAGCGGAGTTTATACGTGGCTCGCACGGCTCCAGCGCCGAATGCACCGATTCCAGCGGTGGCAAGAAGCTGCAGCGCGTGTACTGTACCACGCGCGGCATCGAAGCCAGCACGACGCACGTCGTAGCGCAGAGACGCAGCCGCGCCGTTGAGCGCGAAAGTTGCGTCTATTCTTGGCATTCCGCCGTCGAGCAGTTGTGGTCGGACTTGTGCAGGCAAGTGGGCGGTCAACTGCTGCGGCAATGTCCAGCCACGAGAGGGAAGCCAAGTGGCATGGACCGTGGGGATGAGCCCAGGGCCGAGGCATGGCGCGATGGTGACTGTGGGCGATATGGCAATGTCAGGCACTTCCACTGAGCTCAAGCCACCTCCTGAAAGAGTGGCGGTACAACCACGATGTGCGATTCTGACCACTGCCGACGAAGCAGCTGCTTCTCGAATCGACGATGTGCTCGTGCCCATCGGCAGCTGAACCGTGACCAGCACATCACCGTCATCATCTGAAGATGCAAAGAATGCCGAGCTGTTGTTCGTAACAAAGCGGTGGGCAAGCAGAGTGTACCCTTGTCCAGTGGCTGCATCGGTGCTGAAGGACGCGCTGCCAAGGACATGGCGGGTGGCGGAAGCAGCACGCGTAAGTGCCGTCAAGCAGACGTCCTTCAAGGACTCCACATCCAGTGGCCGGCCGCGGTTGCTTGCGAAGGCTGGCAACGCCGACGATGGAGGACGCAGCTTGCTCGGGTCCCATGGAGAGGCAGCAGCCAGAGCGGTGATGACAGTATTTTTGCCGCCCTGGCTCTTCCTTCTGTTGCGCTCATCAGTTCGGGGCGCGTCGGGCTCATCAGCACTGGGCCACCTGTAGGCGAACGGATGTGGCTCGCCACCTGTTGATGAGGTGCCTCCATTGCCTCCGCCGCTGCCACTGCCGCTCCCTCCAGCACCGAGAGCTGCTTTGGCCCGTAGAAATGCGTCCGTGGTGACGACACCGCAAGCGAGAAGGGGCGCTACGATGGCTGCCAGTGTTTGCTCTGTGGCAGTAACGCTCAAGCGCATCGGGCGCTCTCCAGGCTGAGTTGACGCGCCAGCAGCGAGCTGTAGAGATGTGGCGGTGAGGAGGGCAGACGCAGTTGCGGCCCAGAGCCAGCCCAGGAGAGAGCTGTCGTTTTCGCCATGAGACCAGGAGGGAAATGACCCGTTGTGCCAGCCTCCGTCGCCTCCGCCCCCTGCACCACCTCGCCGCCTGGGCACGTCCCCGTCACCCCCGTATGTCGTAGCAGCAGGCGCAGCGTCGTGAAAAGCAACGGACGGCGGGCCGCGCCACCTGCATGTCCGCTCGGTGCCGGCGGATGGCTTCCGACACGGTGGACACCCACCGGGGTGTCGACTCGCGGCAGCAGGACCGCAGCTTGGTAGTGAGTATGCCGAGATGCGCAGGTGTCGTGGCCGTGGAGTCGCGCAGCGCGCAGGTGGCGGTGTCGGAAGAGTGGACGGGGCGGAGGCAGTGCGAGGAGCTGTACGGGGAGTGTGCCAGTTCGTGGCGCCTCTCATCATGAGGTGCGTCCTCGTGGCTCGTTGAACCGGTGAGGAGACGCGCGGTCGCGCTTCCGCGAGCAGAAACGAGGCTGAACTGTTCAGATGACGTGGTCCAAAGAGCTAGCGCCGCCCCAAATCACGGTGCGTCCCTAGTAGCGCAGAACGCGTCCACGCAGCCGCTGGCCCCGTGCTCAAATGGAGTCGGGGCGGTGCTCTGCTGCGGGTCCATTTGCAATCTCTGGTTCGCGGCGCGCACCAGACGCCGCGCTCGCACCGCCTGCAGCCCTGCGCAGCATGCTATTCGCTAGCCTCGCCACCCGTGCACGGCAGTGTGGCGTCAGCGCCGTCCTTGTCAAAGCCTCCAACCCTACGACCCATACCTGACAGCGCCCTCACGCGTGTCTTCTCTGTTCACCAGGCAGTTGCAGACAGCACACCAGGGGGGCAGGAGCGCAGGCGCAACAGGCGCAGCAGTAGAACAGCAGTAGAGCAGAGCAGCACAGATGGCGACGCAAGGCGCCCCGCCGCCGGCGCCCAGCACGAAAGTGCAGCGCATCATGACACAGCCGATTGTGCGTCACTTCTAGGGGCCGGCGTATGTTGAGTGTGGGCACGCGCTGTGGTGGCTTTAGGCGTCACCAAGGCGTTGCACTGACCTGTTTTCTGTGTTTCTTCCTCTGCCCCTCGTGTCCTCGTCGCAGAACCTCATCTTCCGCTTCCTGCAAAGCAAGCAAAGAATATGCATCTGGCTGTACGAGAACACGGCGCTGCGTATTGAGGGCCGCATCATTGTGCGTAGCAAGCCACTGCCGACGACGCACCTCCTCGCCCTGACGCTGACTCCCTCCGATCTCTGCGCGCAGGGCTTCGATGAATACATGAATCTGGTCTTGGACGAGGCGGAGGAGGTGTTGATCAAGAAAAAGTCACGCAAACCTCTAGGTCAGTTTGCCTCTCACCCCCTCTGCCCGAATCTCCACCGGCACCGATTCACTGACGCACGCGTGCTGCATCTTTCAGGGCGCATCATGCTGAAGGGGGACAGCATCACATTGATGCAGCCCGTCAAGACAGCGTGAGTGAGGGGTGTCGGGGCAGACACAGCGCACGTCTGCTCCTTTGAAGCACAGCGAGTTGTAAGCCATTTACATCTCTCAGTATAGCGCTACATGTTCCAGGCAACGGACGGCCTGTACTGCCCCGCGTTGCCGTGCTACTCTACGCACGGTCTCCCGTTCCCCCCTCAGCACCACAGCGTCACCGAATCCCTGCGAACGGGGAACTATACGGCGGTACGGCGGCCCCCATCTCACGCGAGCCCGCAGGCCGGCAGTCTGCTGCAGCGAGGGTTGAACCGGGTAGACCACCCACTGGCGCAGCCTGCATCACGTGACCACCAAACCCAGGCGGCGGCGGGCCTCTTTGGAACAGACTTGGGCGCTGGCTGGGACCACCAAAGCCTGGCGGTGGCCCAACGGTTCGCTGCGCCGGCGTGGGCGCCTCGTGGGGCGCAACTTCACTCTTGCTGGGTGGGAAGGAAGCCCACTGCTTGAGAGTCCGCCCGCCTCCATACGGATTACGCGCCGGCGCCTGTACTCCCTCTTGCACCAAGCTAGAACGCAGCGCCGACAGCGCGTCCACCAGGAACAGAGGCTCCGAAGGAGGTGGATGAGGGTCGTGTGTAGTACTCTCCCCGGGCGGCGCATCAGAACCTCCACCCAAGTCCTCCGCGTCCGCCGCAGCCTGCGCGCTGCAGGTGTCGCTGCCGGAGCTGTCCAGCGACAGGACGAGACCGGAGAGCGCGGCCGCAGCTGCTTGGCTGGCCGCGTGCGCGGCCAGTGACCGAGGCGAGGCACTGCCTGCCGGTGGAGCCACCCTCGGGGCACTCCCCACGACCGGCCCCGTGCTCTTCGGAGGCGAGCTGCCTTGGCTGGGTAACGTCGACACAGCCGCGCTGGCTGCTGCGCGCGCAGCAGCCACGTCTTCAGGCTTGACGCCAGGCTTGGCTGCACCGCCGCCTTTCTTGTCTCGCTTGCGCTGTTGCTTGTACTCCTCAACCACGGCTGCCTCCTCAGCGGCAGTCAGCGTGATGGCCGTCCCCTGGGCTATTTTCTGAACCCGCGGCGCGCCTGGAGCCACGGGCGCGAGCACAGTCGTGCCACTGCTGCCTTGCAACGGCAGCATCCAAGCACCTCCCTTGGTAGTCCCCGGCAGCTCAACCCACTGCGGCGCGCCAGCTACAGTGAGCGCAGAAGACGGCGTCGACGCCGGCTTGTCGCCGCTATCGCCTGCGTCCAGGAGAAGGCTGCGGGCGGTGTTGCTCGCGAGCAGTGTGAAGGACGAGCCGCGCGACATGGGGTGGCGGAGTGGGTGGCGGTGCGGAATGGGAGGCGGGGCGGGGCTAGATGGATGGCGGGCGGCGGGGAGAGTGGCGGTACAACGCGCTAAGCGAGGCGGCGGCGAGGTGAAGTGCTGCTTACGTCACGTCCTTGCGCTGCCTTCGCAGAGGCACTGTGGCGCAGACATGGGGTCTGGCAAGAAGAGCAAGCGGGGAAGTGACTTTGAGACACAGGACGGCGAGCAGCCTGGTAAGCGACAGCGCAGTGGTGGCCCCGGCTCTCAATACGGCTCTCATTTCGCGCATGGGCCGTCGAAGCGCGTGAACGACGAGTGGCAGACAACACTTGAGGCGTGGACCGAGCTCGCCCCGCTTCTTGCCCGGTGGAAAAGGAGAGCGGTTTGGATGCCATTTTTCTACGACGGCCTTTGCGCCCAGCACTTGCGGACGCTGGGCTTCACAAGCGTCATTCATGAGAAAGCCGACTTCTTTACTCGGGCTGCGGACGCTGCGTTCCTTAGAGGCGTGGACGTCGTCATAGACAACCCGCCGTACACCGCCCAGGAGACCAAAGACGCTGTTCTAAAGGCCCTAGTTGCGACGGGTAAACCCTGGTGTATGTTGCTGCCCAGTAGCGTGCTGTTTAGCGCTGGATTTCGAGAAATAGTGGATACAGAGCACGTGCAGCTGGTGCTGCCGCGCAGGGTGCGAGTGTGTAAGACAGGACAGTCGCCGGTGCCGTTCAAGCAACTGGTGTGGGTCTGCCATGGCGGATGTTTGGACAGAGACGTCAATTTCGTGGGCGTGTGAGGGGCTCCGATTGCTCGGTTGCTGTTGCTGCATCCACAGGCTCAGCTCGGCATCATTACTTGCCATGGGACGAGATGCAGTGATGCCACAGCATTGTGGCGATGCCACGGCATTGTGCCATGCAACTGCAGCTGCACTGCAGTGCACTCGCCGAATCACATTTTGCGCCATGATTCGCTAAACGTCTCACAAGTCCCCTCTCTCGTCATCAGCGCGATGACGGCGGATTGGCTTGCGGCTCGGGCGGAGTTAGAGACCAGGTTCCAGGCTGCGCTCACAAACGACCTTCCTCTGCTGCCGCAACTTCACGCAGCGGTACTGTCCGCCTTCCCGGAAGCAGCAGCGCTGCTTGCAGATGCGGCAGCGGCCACAGGCAGCCACGAGGGAGGGGGCGAGGACGGTGGCGGCGTCGGCGGCGGTGGTGATGAGAAGGCTGGCGCGCTAGATAGGCAGCTGGTCGAGCACTGTTTGTTCCGCGTCCTAGGTGTGTGCCATGTGAATTCAGCACGTTCGTTTCTTTCGACTCACACCGCTCTGGCTCCTGGCTCTGCAGATGGCCTGATGCGCGCAGCCCTGCAAGCAGAGGAGGGCCTCATGGAGCGCTCCGGCCCCAGAGTCTTGCGTGCCTTGGACAGCGCGCTGGTGTTGTGTCAAGAGTGCGTGGCTGGTGGACGAACCACGGGGTGAAGAGAGAAACCCAAGAGAGACTCACTCACGCCTTTCCAGGGGCGTCGTCATCGAGCCCGGTGCCATCTTCGCGCTGCTTGAGCACCTGGTCGAAGGCGCCGCGCTGCCGGACTGCGAGGCGGTGTTCACATGGATGGAAGGGAACAGAGCAGCGTTGGCGGTGCCGTCGCTGTGGAACCGGGGCAAGCTTATCCTCCTGCGCACGTGCAACAACTTGCTCCGTCGCCTCAGCCGTGCAGCACACACCGTGTTTTGCGGCCGCGTCCTGCTCCTGCTCGCAGCCTTGTTTCCTTTGAGTGAGCGTAGTGCACTGAACATCACTGGCGCCTACAATCGTGGCAACGTCACTGTGTGGGACGCCCCTGAAGTGGCAGCGAAAGCGCTGAATGCAGATGATGGCGCTGCTGGGGAAGCTGGTCAAGCGGCAGAGGAAGGCGAAGTTGAGGGCGGTGTCCCTTTGGATGGTGCCTTCTACGACGCTTTCTGGGCGTTGCAACATAGCTTCAATCACATGCCGAGCGTGTTGCCTCCAGCTGGGTGGGCCAAGTTCGCGGCGGGGGTCGAGCTGCTACTGAGCTCCCTGGAAAGCGACCCGTTGCCCAGAGACTGTGTGCCGCACCATAGCGCACCTCTGGGCGTAGTTGCTGATGATGCGCACGTCCATGACGGTAATGGCGAGGTGGCTGGCGGCAACGCACCTGCTGCTACTGGGGCCACACCGAAATACCTGACCAGCGCGACCCTCCTTCGATTAGAGCTGCGCGATCCAGCTTTTCGGAGGCCACTCCTCTTGCAAGCCCTGCTTCTGCTCCGTTTCGCTACGGGGCCACCGGCGCCGTCACCGGCGCTGAAAGCCCCTGCAGCAGAGCAGGCGGCGAAGCTCATCACCCGGGTGTCGTCCTGCTTGGCGGCAGTTCCGCCGGACGGGCCTGCATTCCTGGCACGTGTCGAGTCCGCGCTGGAGCGGGATCACAACTGGGTGGCGTGGAAAGCGACGGGATGCAAAGAGCTGTTTGAGCGGCCGTCGGAACCGGAGCCTGCTCCTGTGCCCGCTGCCCAACAGGATGTGCCTGGCGATAAGGCGCCCGGAGGCATGCGCAAGCGCCGCCCTCCGCCGCCCCGCGACGCGCACTACACAGTGCGCCTAGGCAACGCGGAGCTGGACCGGCTATGGAACGAGCACGGGAATTTGAATGAAGCTGCAAGGAGTACAGATCGGGGCCCTCCGAGCCACCTATCTTTCCTGGACCCCGTGCGTGAGCAGCTCGACCCCGCCTGGTGTGCTGAGATGGACATCGAGGAGGGGATGAAGCGGAAGCACGACAAGACGTTCTGCTGGAAGGCATTGCGGTTGGTGTGCCGCGCAAACTTGGGGGCGTTCACAAAAGCGGCGGAGCGCGATGGCGGCGCTGATATGGATAACATCACACGCGAGGTGTTCGGCATGCCACGTGCCCCGCCTGCTGTGCCTGCGGCTGCGGTGAAGAGCCCTGCTGCGGCGGAGGCTATGTTGGCTAGTCCAGAGCCAGTGCTGCCCCCTGCGGGACACATACTTGCTGGAGATGATGTTGACGCGGGACAAGGTGCTGTCGATGGAGCGCCAGCTGTGGATGACATGAACGAAGACGCAGCAGTGCCGTCGTTGGCTGAGCAGCAGGAGGGTGGTGCAGATGCCGCCATTGATGCGGGCGCCACTGCCGACTCGACCGCTGCGCAGGAGGAAGAAGAGGAACGGATGCTTGCCGCTATGGAGGCGGAGGCGGCAGCGGCGGAGGCGGACGTGCTGGCCTCGCCGCCGCCGGCGACTAGCAAGAAGCGCAGCGCTGACGAGATGGATGCAGACGCATGATGCAGCTGGGAAGAAGGGACGTGTGGCATTGCACAGTATATGTGTGTTTATGCCTTCTTCTCCTTGTTCAGCCACGCCTGGAAATCTGCGCAGCGCTCGTTGTCGTACGCAGAGTCCACCTGCATGGATGCGAGGAACTTCTTGCCAGCCGCCTTCTGCTCCGCGGTCTTGGGCGCGCGCTTGGCAGCCGTCTTGTTCGCCTTGGCCTCCCGGCGGCGCTCGTCTGCCAGGATCTGCATGCGGCGCTGGGTCTGTACATAGGATAGAGAGTTCGCGCCCGTGTCAGAGAGCCAGTCCACATGTGCATGGCGCTCGCGTCACACAGCCACAGCTCCCCCCAGTAAGGGAAGGGAGCCATGGCGTGTGTGTGTCTCAGCTTACAGAGAAGTTCGTGTGTGTAGCTTCATCGCTGACGGCAGCGAGGCCGCCCGCATCATGCCAATAGGGAAACTAGTGTGGTTGCAATCCTCGACACGCGCGCACAGCGCAGCGCAGCGCAGGGGGCCACAGGGGAATTCGGGGTGGGTCGCGCACCTTTGCGTACGGGTTGAGCTTGAGCATGGCGCCCAGGTTGCGCAGCGGGTTCTTCTTCAGTGCTCCGCGCGCGTGGTGGTCCTTGGGCGGCTTGACGATGGACTGGATCTCGTCGCTGTTGATGACGCGGTTCAGGTCCGCGTTGGCCATGCAGCTGCGGGGCACCTTGAATCCGCCCTTCTGTGCGCTCATGGTGCTCTGTGTACCGAACACGGAGTCCAGTTTCTCGAATGCAGCCTTGGTCCAGATGCAGAAGCGGCCCATGTGGCCTCCAGGTGCAAGCTGCAGCAAGTTCAGCCGCTCCACGTGTGCCAGCTCCACACCCGGGATGTTGCGGAACGCAGCCGCGATGCCGCTGTCGTTGGCATACACCACCAGCGGGCCGCGGCGCATGGTGTACCGGCGGTTCCGCATCTTGCCCTTGCCCTTATGCAGGTTCTTGCTATCCTTGCTCTTGGTCACGTCAGCCATGGCGCCCACCTTCTTGAGCAGAGCCAGCGCGGCGCTGGTCTTGCTCAGGGACTCGGCAGCGTCGGACACGACGAGGGGCACCTCCGGCACAGCGTCAATCTTGTGTCCGCGCGCCATCACCAGACCCGGCACAGCAGAGGCCGCTAGCGCCGAGGCCACGGCGTAGCGCTTCTGCTTGATGTTCACCTTGCGGTGCCACCGGCGCCACACCTGCGTCGCAGGGAGAGAAGTGACGGGTGAGCGTGCAGATCACGCAAAGGGATCAACCCTAAGGGCTTCCTTCCTGTGCTCCTGTGGCCGCGCAAGCGGGGCTTTTCCCCCGACACGGACCCCCACTGCGGCAACATACACACCTTGGTGGGCGAGTACATGGCGCCGCCGCGGCACATGTTGCCGAACGCGCCCTGGCCAGAGCGGTGGGTGCCGCCGCCAGGGACACGAGGGATACGGGAGACGGCACGGCCAGTGCCCCACGACTCGGCCGCCGTCTGGTGGCCAGCCTTGGCGTAGACTGCGTACGCCTGTGTGTGGGGGTGGGGTGGGGCAGTGCGTGCGACGAGTGAGTAAGGGGCGGCAAGGGCTAGGCAAGCTGCAGTTCGTCCAGCCCCCCTACAGGCGCCGCTGTGTCCGCACCTGGCGCTTGTTCTTCGCCATGTTGGTGTGCGTGATGTTCACAATATCCGGGCGGATGGGCGCCGTGAACACCGCGGGCAGCGCCACGGTCTCATCGCTATCAGCGAGCGTCACCAACGGACGAGCCGCCATCCTGCGCAGGAGACGGAGCGTGTGTGAGTCGGGGCTGCGAGGTGGCAGGCTGTTATGACTGTGCGACGCACTTTGCTAACGGCAACACGAAGGCGTCCTTACGTATTGAGCGCCACGTGCAGGGAATCGCAACGTATTATTCGACCCGAAGTTTCGCGTGAATACTTCGGAAACTTCTGAATACTTCGTGTCGCCGGCTGCCAGATCGGAAAGATTGCCTTGCGGGCCGCTACGGTCCCACTGGGCAACGGGCGGCGCCGGGCGCCGAAATCGACTTCCATTGCCGCTTGGCGCCTACAAACGTCTCCGTGAGGATACATTGGTGACATTATGATGCCAGGCTCGAGTCTCGTGTGCCCAATGTCCACTTGCTTCGTTCCCGAGACCTTGCAAAGGCCTTGCCAAGGCCAATTTGGAGTCCCCCAAGTGTGCAGGCAATCCCCACCGCGCCTGTATCAGTTCCGCGCCGCTCGCCGCGCAAGCGCCCTGCGCAAACGGAAGCGGAGATGGCGGAGGAGAGAGAGAGATCACGCGCTATCGGG
>Ga0164296_1003184_pt1 | contig 15650 bp, 19 predicted proteins | sample GEODES057metaG_FD_113533 | JGI IMG/M metagenome (GOLD analysis project Ga0164296, IMG submission 113533) | Dystrophic lake water microbial communities from Trout Bog Lake, Wisconsin, USA - GEODES057 metaG | ecosystem: Environmental > Aquatic > Freshwater > Lake | place: USA: Trout Bog Lake... | reverse complement strand
GTGGCTCATATGGAGGAGCCGCCGCCCCACCGGCTCTCCGCTCTCCTTCACCTCCTCGGCCCTGTTCCCTCTCACGCTCCCGCTCCATAAGCATCTTCAGTAAATTATTTCTATTCACCTTGTTTTCACCACCGCGGGATGACAATCTCCGTGACTGCAAAATTCTCCGGAGGTTTCTATTTGCAGAATTAACTGCACCTGTGTAGTTTCCACTGTAGTAACTGTTCCTTGGCAGGACACGGCTAATTCCAAGTCTCCTCTGACTTGCAGCTGCAAACGCCCTCAAGTGGTAATCCACCTCCTTCTGAATAGTAGCATCAGGTATCTGTCTGTACAATTTTAATATCTGAATCTTATTCCGAAAACTTCCTCGAGGCTCGTACCGAAACGCCTCATCATCAACACCTTCAAAAATTAATTCTTTTATCCGTCTCAACACATAAAGTCTGATTATATTTTTCATGGTTGTCTCTGTGTCATTTTTACCTGCTAAATACTTGTATGATCTGCTATTGTTCAGATTGATACTCACATTCTTTGAATTAACCTTGTTGTCTAAAACTATGAATAGTTGCCGAACAATATTTGCAATAACTTCATGTTTCTTGCCCTTCAAGTGTTTCTCGAAAAAATCCGAGAATCCTTTGGAAACCTTTGGACCTGTAAGCACAATGTTGTATCTCATCATAAAGTTGTTTGTATTGACACTTTTTGGTTCTGGAAATTGTGTTCCAAAATTGACTGCCATGTCACTCTTTCCTATGATGATGCCATCTACTATTGCCTGTGCAATTCCCTGACTTAATTTGTTTGTGTTGAGTGCTTCCTTTAAATTATTTTTAATATTCCCGGGGGTTGCATTTGGTAAGAAAGAGCTAGGTTTGAGTATACCCTTGGGTTTTACCGGTGGTACGACGACTGGTCCAACACCCCCACCACCGGCTTTGATACCTTTTGTAATTGCATCTGTGATGATGTGTATTCTCTCTTTTGATGGGTCAGTTAATAAAACCTTGGGCCCTGCATCAGGTGGGGGCTTTTCACCAGTAGCAATAGCAGCTGCTTTAATACCATCTATAATTGCATTTGCAATGACAGCGTCTGGATATTTCTTAAATTCAGGAGAGAATCCACCGAAACGAATGGATGGTGTTTTTATTTTTATCGATGGAATACTGATGGCTGGGAATCCAGTACCTTTGGGTTTCAAACCGTTTACGATTGCATTTGAAATATTCTTCTCACCGGTGACAACTACGACACTTGGTTTTGTTGTTCCTCCAAATGCTTTGAAAGATGGTAAAGTGAAGCGCGGCCCTGTTTTAGGCACTGCACTCATCTTTGACAAGACAAACCCGTTTATAAACGCATTTGCCAGTTTCTTTTCAACAGTGACACCCGTAATTTTTCCAAAAATTGCAGAAAGTGCTCCGGCAGTTGTGGCTGCTGCTGGTGTTCTGACCCTGACTTGTTTATTGTAGGTGAATGTGTATGTGTCAGAATCCAAAGGGGTCACCACCCAGTTGCCATATCTTCCCATGTAATTGTCTAGTTTCCTAACGTAAATCTTGGGGTCACCTCTGCCATCCTTTTTGTACACATAGGCCTTTGGTTTTCCGAGCCAGAAGAGTCTTCCAACACTCACGTACCCATCTTTTTCAACAGGTGGCTTCAAGTTGGTATCCAGGGGAGGCTTGGACTCTGCTATTCCGGCGATGACAGCCTTTGCAATTTCCTCCGGATTGAGTTTAGAAGTTGGGAATCGGAATGGAGGTGTGAAGGAGCCCCGGGGCACTCTTAACATTGAAAACATAGGCTGTGTTGTTTTGGACTTTAGCAGGGGGGCCCACGTTGTCCCGTTAAAGTATATGTATATTGGTGGTTTTCCATCGCTTCCAATCACTTGTGGGGAGTTTTCCGAGTTTCCGTATATGAAGAATTGAACACCCAACTTTTGCGCCAGGGCTTTAACCATATCTGGGTTTCCAGCATTCTTTGGGATATTTTGTATTTTGTTCACAATATTCTTTAGTTCTTTTGATGTGTGGTTTCCGGTGACTAGACCTTGGTTCTGGAGGGTTTTCATCACAGCTGAGTAGAAGGTTGTTCCAGACCCATTGTTGACCGCGTTTCCCAAGTCATAATTTTTCAATGGGCTTGCCATCACTACTATACCCCCCGAAAAAAATATGTGTATAGTATAAATGGCTCCTGTAAAGACTGTTGGATCTCGTGCCGAGGTGATGCACGGTACAGCAACAAAGACTCCTGGGGGTCTCACGAAGAAGGACCTGAAGACACACAAGAAAACTGGCGAGATTGTGAGCAAGACCAAGGCCAAGTCGGAAAAGAAAAACCCATGGATAAAGGCGGTTGCACAGGCCAGAAAGGAGCTCGGAATCAAGGGCTTTGCTCTGCTCCAGGGTCCCCTGTTGCGTCGCGCCCGTGAAATTTATGAAAAGAAATAAACTTCTCACCTTACAGTAAGAATGCCGAATGCAGCATCTGCAACCAATAATAAAAAGGAAACCAAAAAGGAAGCAGCTAATAATAAGTTGAGAGTAGAACAACTCCTGTTAGCAGCTGCACTTGGCAAGTTGGGGAATAGGAAAAATTCACCGTCTCTTGCAAATCTGATTGGTGCCCGGCGGAGAAATAACAATACTACTAATAATGTAAACAGGTATATAAATTCATCTGGGAAGAGTCGTAAAATTCCAGAGACGACCCCCTTTTACAACAGAAGCCTCCGGAGGTTTCTGTATCAACCGAGCATAGGATTTTATATAATACTTGGCCAGGACAGGAACGGTCACTTGATAAAGAGACGTGTACCCGGTCACTTTTATTACAGATATGATGAAAAGTTGGCCCGTATAGTTCCTTTTACCAGAAGACTTACGCAGCCAGTGAAGAAACCCAAAGAGAAAACCCCTGTTGCTAATAATAACTTTAAGAAACAGCTGTTAAAGTCCCTTCTCAAAAATTAAATGAATGCACACCCCTTGAGGATGGTTGGTTGTGGAGTTTCACTTTCCATATCTAAATCAGGAATCTTGGGTACAGGGTCGTAAAACTTAATCTGGTGTGCCCTGCAGTTTATTCCCCATGCCCCCTTCCACAGGTACGCCCCCTCCACATCAATAATACACGAAATGTCTAGGTCCCTTAGATAGCCCTCGACATGCTCGTCAGCCACGAATTTTGATTTGGAATCGAAAATGAGAGTAGAGTCATCCACCTTGACCCGGAGTCCATACTCGGATACACACGATTTAAAGTCATTCCGGTCCTTTGGGAACAGACCCTGTTCAATCTCTTGGAACCACTCCATGAATTTTGGATCAAGATTGGAAATTGACAGACTCTTGTACTGTGAAAGTCCATACCGCGAGTACCCCCTGGGAATCTGGAAACGCAGGGGTCCGTCGGCATACAGCGTCTTCGTCTTTGTGTTTCCATTTGGTCGTATCTGTATCATAGGTTTCTGAATTTCAGACCAGAGTGGCATCTAATTTAAGAGGCGTTTTTGTCTTTAAACCTGAAACACTCGAACAGGTGCGGACTTGGCCTTGACAACTTGGAGAATTCGTCAATCGAATATTCATCACCCATCGACATGTTACAGCTGGCACATATTGGTTTTAAATTAGAAATATCAGTCTGGCCCCCTTTACTTTCCGGGATGTTGTGTCCGCACTGAAAGGTGAATGGTGTAATTGTGTTTTGGCACCAAGATACAGCACACTTGGACTTGAACCATTTGTCTCCACAGAATGTAATCCAAACTTGTTCACGAAGTGCTTTAGGTATCTTCGCCTTCATCTATATCATCTACAAATTTAGGCTTTAATTCAGTAACCCAGTGTCTTCCTTCATTTGGTGAAATGAAAAAGTACGCCCTTTCATAAACACCATATTCCATATTTTCTGAAAAAAACCAGTGAAAGTCGTTGTAGATCCCCTGGTAACCAATGTTTCCCATGACTATATATTTTCCGTAATTTGCAAGTACAAAGTTGAAAACTTTTTTGTGGTTGGTGAGGTACACTACTTGTGGTCTAGGGAATTTTGATTCAAGATTGGAAATGACACTCAAGGGGAGTTTCTTTGGTGTGATTCCCAATTTTAGTTTAGTATCGATGTCAAAGTAAGGGGTGACTCTGTACAAGAGGTTGTCCATAGGTAACAGGTCTCTCATTCCTTTAACGGTAGTCTTGCCAGCTCCTTGTCTATGATGAAGATACCAATTCCATTCCAAAATTCAGATTCCCGTGTACCCTCTGGTGTATGTGTATCGTCCCATGTGTGACGTATTTCCCACGACTTGGAGACTCGTGCACCAACATCGAGGAACCCCTGGTAAGTCCCTTCACGTACCCATGACCAATTCCAATCGTCAATTAGAATTACAGATTGGGGGGCAAGGGTTGGCCACGCCTTGACTATACCCTTTTGGTGAAACCCCCTCTCATGTGGTCCATCATACAGGTACACATCAATTTTGTTTTTTAATTCAGAAAGGTTGGCTGAGAAAAAGTCCTCTTGTTTAAAGTTTAGGTTTGCATCTGGAATGTATTTTTGAATATTAGAATGGAATTGGTCGACAGGTCCGTTGAACTCTGAAAAGTTGTCATATGCCCAGGCGTTTACATGGGGATTTTTGTAGAGTGCTGCACAGAGTGAAGACCCCGTGTATGAGCCGACCTCGAGGTACCGGAGGGGTTCGAGACTACACAGGTTGTTGTAAAAGTGCCTAGTCTTTGCACCGGTCATCCCCTTTGTCTCATGAAGAGGACAGTCAATTTTGGATTCAAAACACTGAGCCCTATCCAGTGCCCACTCCACGTGGTCTACAAGCATTATATTAATAGAAATTCTTATGTTTAAGCTAAAAAAAAAATAGATGCAAAGTGTAGATGAAGAAGACTATTCTTCTGCTTGTGTTGGTTGTAATTATATTTTTGGTCATAAAATCGAAATCAGAGTATGAGCCCTTCAACCCAACCAGGGAACCTCCCCAGTATGTTCCGGATATTTTGGATCACAAAGAGTGTGAGTGTTTGATAGAGTATCGTGAAGAGTGTCCGGTGATGACAAAGATTACACAGTTGGCGTCTGAACTGAGTGGCAAGCCAATTGAAAACTGTGAGAAACCCATCATCTTGAAGAATAACAGCGGTGGAGAAAGGCCTCTGTGTTATATTAACGATTCATGTTCCGAATTCAGAGACCTTGGTGGGGAGCGCATAGGGTGTCTTGTTGTGTACCTGAATAATGACTTTGAAGGTGGTGAATTATTTTTCGAATCAAATGGGGGAATGAAAATAAAACCAGAAGCAGGTTCAGGTGTTTATTATCGTCCACTGTTGACTCACCGGAATGTCCACAAAGGCCTTCCGGTCAAGGCTGGTACCAAGTACACGTGTGTAGTCTTTGTACGTGAGCAACACTCGGACAAGATTTCCGTTGAATAAGAGAGCCACTGTCGCCAGGCCTACAAGTCTCATGACTATAGTAAGAGCGATGCGTGTCATCAGGTTTCCCCATGGGTGTTACACAAAACCCATGTGTATACCACTGGATACTCCTGGAATAATTGGTGATATAGCTCGAGCTATGAATACTCCGGACAATTATGAAAGAAAAAAGAAACAGTTTGTTCGGCCTTATGATTGGGAGTTTATTGCTCAGAAGATGCCCGAGGCTGAGCGTGAGGCTTACACTGCCCAGTGTCTCAGTTGTGAATTCAAATTGGAAAAGGAAATTGAAAAGAGAATTGAAATTGAGTATGACCGGTCGGTTGTTATGGCTGTGTACGACAAGTACAAGAAAAAAATGACTAGGCCACCGTGTGACGAGTTGGTTGATGCTTACGTGAGGGCAGGGGCCAGTGAGGCTCGTATCGAAAAGGTGAAAAATCTGTACCGAAAGTGGAAGGATGACGCCGAGAAACAGCAGAGTGCAATTGACAAGGTGTTTTCCAAGTATCCATCGGCCCTCAAGCCGACAAAAGAACCTTCAAAGAAAAAGAAGGTTATTCGGGCAGTTAAGAAGAAGATGAATATTGATACATAATATGAGTGAAAAGAAGGTTCGGTGGGCCGACATCGATGATGATGATGAGCCCTTTGACGTGAAAGATTTTCCAAATATTGAATTTGTAAAAACAGATAAGAATGGGATACGTGTGCCGTATGTTCCTCCTCAGTTTCGGAAAGGGAAGGCGGTAGATAAAAAGAGTGCACCTAAGAGTAAGTAAGATGAGCACGTGTGATGTGTGCACAGAGACGTACACGACGGAACTTCGAAAGAAAGTTGATTGTGGTTTGTGTGACTTTAAGGCGTGTTCCCAATGTCATCAAAAGTATCTGTTGGGGACTGCAGAAGATGCCCATTGTATGAATTGTCGTGGCGGGTGGACCAGAACTGTACTTGTGAATAATTTTACGAATGTATTTGTGAACAAAAAGTACAAGGAGCATCGTGAGAATGTGTTGCTTGAGCGTGAGAGGAGTTTGATGCCCGAGACTCAGCCGTATGTTGAGAATGAGCTCAAGTGTCGTAAGCTAGAGCGCGAAAAGGAAACTTTGATGGCTATGCGGACCACACTGTATAACCAGCACACTCACGCTATTAATGCTGATCTGAACACGATGGGTATTTTGGACGACAACTGGCTCGAGGCTCGGATTGAGCGTTTCCGCCGTGCTCAGGAGATTATGAAAAAGATTTCAATCATCAACATCGATGTTTCCACGATTGAAAATTCGATTGCTTCGTACCGGAACCCAAACTTTACTCCAAAGGCTCGTGAGGTTCGGTTTGTCCGGGCTTGTCCTGTGAATGATTGCAAGGGTTTTTTGAGTACAGCATGGAAGTGTGGTTTGTGTGAGGCTCACGTCTGTGCTCAGTGTCACGAAGTCAAGGACTCGGATGACCTGCAGGGCCATGTATGTGAGCCAAATGCAGTGGCGACGGCTGACCTCCTGCGCAAGGATTCAAAGCCGTGTCCAAAGTGTGCCTCTATGATTTTCAAGATTAACGGGTGTGACCAGATGTACTGCACTCAGTGCCACACGGCGTTTAGCTGGCGAAGCGGGCAGGTTGTGACTGGTGGTATTCACAATCCTCACTATTACGAGTATTTGCGGCGCACCCAAGGGAATGTTCCCCGGGCTCCCGGTGATGTCGTCTGTGGCGGACTTCCTGATTTGTACACTTTCTACCGTACCACTCGGCTTGGACTTACACATTCCGACCAAAAGTACCTTTCGGATATTCACCGAAACATTGGTCATGTACAATATCTTGCAAACAACAGGTACCATGCCGCAAATTATTTGGATAACCGTGATCTCCGTATAAAGTTTATGTTGAATGAGATGACCGAGGATGACTTTAAGCGCAAGATTCAACAGCGCGAAAAGGCTGAGAATCGCAAGAGGTCCATCCGTGAGGTCCTTGTAACGTATGCGACTGTCGCGACTGACATATTCCAAAAGTATGCAAGCGGCGAGTTTACAGAGGCGAAAGATTTTCACGTCGAAATGGGTAATCTGCGTGTTTACACAAGGGACCTACTCGAAGATATTCAAAAGACGTGGAAGTGTGTCGTTCCCTCCTTTGGACTTGATTCAAGAGAGCACATGCTCGGAGAATACACATTTTAGACGCGTGAATAATTTTGTATTTAATTTCTAAATAGAATGTAATATGAGTGCGAGCAGACCCTTTCGCAATGTGTCTAATAGTATGTTATCAAACTGGCATAAGGCTCAACAGAATGTGGGCCGGCTCCGTCAGATTCAGGCAAATTTCAACATGACTCGGGATGCAAACCGTAACCACGCCAACTTGGTCAGGGCCGAGAGGCGCCTCGCAAATATTACAAATAGGATTACGGGCATGCAGCGGCGTGCAGGTATTCAGTTGAATAGGAATATGAATAGGGAGAGGGTGATGGCTGCACTTGTTCGGGAAGTTCGAAACCGCACACAGGAAGCTATTACTTTTTTACGGTCAATGACAAGTCCCCGGAGTTTGATGTTGCGTCAGACTGGTCGTATGAGCATACCCATGAGACACCTTCACTTTCTAGATTGATTTACAGAGAAAAAATAGATATTCAGTCACTGAGTCTCCATTGTTGTAATTGAAAGACTTGAATCTCTTGTAGTCCATTTCTTCAACCCCCGTCTCCCCGTACTTTGACAGTATCTGTATCATTCTATCCTTTGGGATGAGGCTTTCACTGTTATACGAAATAAATATCCACTGTGCCTCGAGAGACTTGACGAGCGTCTCAAACGACTGCTCAACTGTTTTTTTCTGGCAGAATGAGGAAATAAAAGAATCATCCGGGATTCCTGTTTTCCCATGGAGTTTCTGCTCATCTGCGGCTTCAGGTGTCATTGCGATGATGTTGAGTGGAAAGTAGTTTTTCGAGTATTGTCTATTGTTGTATGGGGGGTCGAGGTACACGGCATCCATCTTGGGGAATTTTACATCTAAAACTGAATTATTGAACACCTGACTCTGTGTATCCGCAAGAGTTTCATTTGTGTGAATAGGCCGGATGACCAACTTTTTCTTCGCCTTGTCCTTGAAATTTTTCAGATACATCCCGTATACAGCTGGTACATTGCTCACTGCATCTGCAGATACAACAAGTGACGCAACAAGAAAAACATACTCCTCCTCAGACAGACGTGTCCGAATATTTTCAATATATTGTCTGACCCAATCGATTCTCTGAGCATTTTCAACCGTGAAAAACATACGTTCAGATTCTTCCCAAGGGCTAAAGTTTCTCGTCACAAAGCCAACGAGTCCATCTTTTGAATTGTTCAAAGAATCTATTATATCTTTTAGTTTCTCTGACCACTGTGTGCGTGCGAAAGCTTTTGTTATATAGTAGCTGTATAGTTCAGCATCGTTGCTTACTGTGATTGCCCCCTTATTTCTAAAGTTCCATGTGACAACCCCTGTTCCCGCGAATAAATCTCCAATAACCTTCTTGTCGAGAGAGGTCCACTTTGTTTTATTCATAATATTTTCTATAATCCAGTCTATGAGTTGGTGTTTTGACCCAATATAGTTGAGTCTCTGGACTTGCATATAGTATAAAGTGTACACCTTTTTAACTGAGTTCACAGCATACTTCATCGAGTGGTGGGTCAATAGCGAGTTTAAATTGTTGTGAAACCTTGGTCGGCCAGCAGTATCCATATTTTGCATATTCGCCCACGTCATAGTGGTAAAACGAGTTTAGTTTTCTATTGAGTGCTGCTTGATGTGACATGTGTACTGGTTTCCACCCCCACCACCACGGCATCTTGGGCTTGGCACAATGTGGTAGATATTTCATATTGTTTTTGTATCCTCGGTGGATCCATTCTTTAATCATCGTATTGCAATAGAGTGCAAGAGCACAGGGGTATTGTTCCCATGCTTTTGCAGCCGGATGATTTCTCCATCCTACAGTTTGGCCCGTAATAGCTCTCCAGAGTTGGTAAGCTTCAACGCGCTGTTTTCCAAGTCTTCTATAGTCGAGTTGTTTTGCGCACTCCTCAAAGGAGGTTGAGGGCACAAAGGTGTTGACCATCTATGTCTCACTCTAGGTCGTTAGAGGTTTACCCTTGGCGACAGTGGGTCTTTAGACATTATTTTTAATACCGACTCCTGTGTTTCCTGGGGCTGGGTTATTTACAATAACTGTTCCATTTGGGACGTTGACACTTGCCGGTGGCTCTCCGATGACTGCATTTTCCACATGTGAAGGTTGTTGGTACATGGGGTTGAGGGTCATTTCCCCCGGTTGTTGAAAATACATCTTGGCGAGTCCGTATCCCATTGCAAGGGTTCCAATAACAATTGCAAATATTCCGGCCCCCTTGAGAATTTTTCTGTTTGGTGCGTCATCCTTGGTGGTTGCCACAAGATATGTGCCGACACTCATAGAGAAAAGGCCAAAAACAATGTCTAACATATATATTACACTTTGAAAATATTCTTGAGGTCATAGAAGTTTATGTTGCCCTTTTTCTTGGGCATCTGGCTGAGGATTCTTTGGTCGTTGAGGACCTCTGCGCAAATCTGTGTCTTTTTGTCCTGCAGTTCGAGGATGCTCTGCTCGACACTTCGCATATCATCATCCCCTGCATAGATGAGGCGCTTGATGAAAACCTTTTGGTTTTGTCCGGTCCGGTGTGCTCGGCCGATAGCCTGCAGTTCTGTGGCTGGGTTCCAGGCTGGGCTTGTGATGTATACACGGGTTGCCTCTTGGAGGTTGAGGCCCACGCCTCCCGCCTTGATTTGGATGAGAAACACTGCACCGGGCTTGGCCCCTCGGAAATTCTTAATCTGGAGCTCCCGGATGTCCTTGTCCACGGAGCCGTCGATACGGAAAGTCTCGATATCGTGTCTGAAGAGCCGCTTCTGAATCTCATTCATCTCTCCGATAAACTGGCAGAATACCAGTGACTTTTCCTTCGGGTGCTCCAAAACAAATTCCACAAGGGAATCCATCTTTTTTGAGCGTCCGGCCCACTCTGGAAACTCGACGGCTGCATTCTCCTCCTTTCTGGAGATACCATCGAAATACATCTGCGGCCAGGTCATGACTTGGCGGGTCCGCAGGAAAGCCTCGATAAGGGCCATCATATGCAGTGCCTTGTTGGCGTGGCGCTCTCGGGCAACACCGCAGGCATCATCGAAAACATTCTTGTAGAGTTCCTTTTCCTCCGGGTACATTTCCAGCTCGATATTCTGGAAATCTACCGGGGGCAGCTCGAGACGCTTGTTGAATTCGGCGACATCTTGCTTGGTCCGGCGCAGCACATATTTCTCTCTGTAATACTTTGAATTCATCTCGACCGAGAGCTTGTTGAAGCCCACAAACATCCCGAGTGTCACGAAATCCTTTATAGAATTGAAAATAGGCGTCCCCGTGAGGACCCAGCGGATAGGTGACCGCAGCTGGATAGCACTCTGGAAAGTGATAGATTTTCTGTTTCGGATCTCGTGCCCCTCATCGAGCACAATCCGGTCCCACTTTACAGAGAGCAGGGGCGTTGGGGGCTTCCCCTTGCGTTGGATAAGTGCCGAATATGTGGCAATAACCACAGTCGGCCGCAGGAACATAGGCAGGTCCTTTTGGGACGAGTCCCACTTTCTCACACCGAAAGTTGGTGTAAACTTTTGAATTTCATCTGCCCACTGCGGCGCCACCGACTTGGGTGCAATAATAAGAGTCTTTTGCACCAGGTTTGCAGACATTGTGGCCAGCATCTGCACAGTTTTGCCTAGGCCCATTTCATCGCAAAGGAAGCCACCCTTGTAGTCCTCGGTACAAGTTTCCCTATTAATAAGCCACTTGACTCCATCGTGTTGGTAGGGGGAGATGAGACGTCCCTTGAACATCTTTGTTGCTTCTACTAGTAGACGGGGACAGGTGGGCCTGGCGACAGTGGGTCAGAATATTTTTTATATGCAAATAGGAGAGAATATGTTTCTTGTATGGTTTATACGGTTTGTACACTATTTAGTGGTTGCTTTTTTCCTGTTGGCTCCATTCACGAATGACCAGCGGATATTGACAATGCACCTGATAGGAGTTCCTTTTTTGATGTTACACTGGATAACCAACCAGAGCACATGTGCACTTACCGAAATAGAAAAATACTTGTCCGGGAAGGAGTTTGATGAGGAGACTTTTATTGGCAGCATAGTAGCCCCTGTGTACAAGTTCCAGTCTCCGGAGAATTTAGATATAATATTGTGGCTTACCTTGATATTCTTATGGGTATATACATTACACAAAGTGCGTCGGGATAACTTTAGTCATTTGCGGGATGTATTTAATCAGTTCTTGTCTGTTCTGAAGCGTTCTTAGCCCTCGTAAGCGTCATAGGTTTCACCATTCACCCTCCTCCTCCTCATCCTCCTCGGCCACGATAACCTCTGAAAACTCCTCGAGCGCGAGGGGTCCCTCATCGTGGTCGCGTGCATTCTGGATAATATCTGCGAGGCGCTTGTTGACCTCCTCTGCGGAGAGGGTCTTGGTCACAGCCACCGCCTTGAATTCGCCCAAAACAGGGCCGTGGCTCTGGCAGAGGTCGCAGGCATCGTGCACAATGTGGTCGGGTGCGTGTGTGTGCACTGGGTCTCCGCCGTTATTTGCAATCTTGACCGGCTGCTTCCCGGTCCGGCGGGCCTCCTCCAGCTCGAATGCCTCCTGATGGCGCTTGCAGTAGGACCCCCCCTTGAGTGCGTGAAACTTGCACGGCTCGCGCTTTGCTGTGGTTCCCTTGCATAGCGGGCGGTCGTCAGTTGACTCCTTGGCCTTCTTATCTGCCACAACCTTGTTGCCATCCTGGTCGATAACCTCCACGGTGGCCTTCCGCTTATATGGCCGCTTAAGGCTGGTGGTCTCTGCTGCCACCTTGTACTTTTCGCGCAGCTCCTCAATTGGCAGATTGTAGTCCTTGGCCACAGTCTCCAAAAACTGGTTTTCCAGAGAAACCAGCGCCGTGCGGACCAGCCCGGAAACAGCCTGTGCGAACGCCATCTTTACTGTATGCAGGGGACAGGTGGGCCTGGCGACAGTGGGTGTCTTAGTTGAGTTGGAATACAGGATGTGTGCCTGTAGGCTCTTTCTTACCTATGGCAGGGGATGGGTGGGCCTGGCGACAGTGGGTCCTGAATTATTTATTTCATAGACTTGAGGAGGAGGTCCCTGAGCTTTTTTTGTGTCCTTTCGCTCGTTGATATGTTGATGCTTTTTGCTATGACGAGTTGGTTGAATATTTGGTACTTTTCGGGTGAGTGGATAACAAGCTTTGCCACTTCGTCAGCGAGAGACTCTAGGCTTGGCATCTTTGTTCTACTAGTTGGCCTTGGTCTTGCGTCCCTGGCGACCGTGGGTAGCTTTCCCCTCGAAAGGCACCTCCTTATTTGTGCGCATAATACGGCGGCGCTCCTTTTGGAACTTTTCATATTTGCTGTGGAGCCGCGTCATCGAGTCGGCAAACCTTGTTGTGTATTCCGCGTCTCCGGGACCAGCCATATTCACAAATTGGTTCCAGAGTTGCGTCCCGCGTTCCACCTGTGCCACCGGTTTCACAGGTTTATTCTCCTTTGCCGGTGCCGCTGGTGCCACCGGTGCGTGGCCGGTTTTCAGCGCTTTTGGCTTTGGTGTGTACTTGAGGCCGAAGCGCTTGTATCTCTCCTTAATATGCTTCGGCACAGTCTGGGCCGGCAGAAACTCTGAAAGATTTGGAGTCCTGGAAACTGTGTATGTATTTTGCTTTTTTGGCTGGTCAGGACTCGCAATCGCAAACACGCCAGGAGCCTTTTCCACCCACTCCCCGTTTTCTATTTTCGCGCGAATACCCACAGCCCACGTATTCTGAGTGGGGGTAGCCATAACTCTTTCTTACCCATGGCAGGGGATAGGTGGGTCTGGCGACAGTGGGTCGATGACGTGGCACCAAAATATTTTTTATTTCAGAAACAAAAATGCACTGTCTACCCCCCATCCCTCTTTTTTGATTTTAAATTCGAAATTGAAAAGTGTATGGAGGTCACTCCCCCTTTTTGGTTTTCAAATTGGAATTGGTAATAGACTAGAACTTCCACTTGTGGCTGCAGCACATACAGGTGACGAAGGTTGTCATCGGCTCGTCGGCGGAGCGGGTCTGCAGCTGGAAGTAGTCGGTGTTCCTGTGGGTGCACTTGTCGCACTTGTCGCGCGCGCACTTGCCGCACTTGAGCACACCCTCGTACTCTGGGTCGCGCCTGTTGGCCTCCTCCATAGCCAGCTGCTTTTTGCGGTGCAGCATCATAGCCTTGGAATACGGCCCATCCGGGTTGAGCACATCCGGGGGATACTCCGCCAGCTTGCGCGGGTCCAGCTTATTCTGCGCAATAAGCCGCGGGAGCTCTCCGCGCTTCATCTCAGCGAGCAGGCACGCCAGCTTGGTCTTGTAGATTGCCTTAAAATAGCGGCAGTTCCAGCTCGGCTTGAGTGACTTGCGCCAGTCGCTGAATACCTGCTTTTCCGGCACCTTGAAAGTGCCGATTGACGTGGTGGCCCGTGCATCGGTTTTCTTGATGGAATAGTTGAAAACAGAGCGCTCGATATTGCGCGCGAGTTCACCGGCGCCAGTAAACTCGGATATTTTGTTGATAGCGTAGACACGGAGGGGATGGGCCATATTTGCTTTTCTCTTACTATGTGAGGGGATAGGTGGGTCTGGCGACAGTGGGTCAGGGCTTCCCCTCAGGTCTCTTTCTTACCTATGGCAGGGGATAGGTGGGTCTGGCGACAGTGGGTGGCTTAGCTTAGTTGGTATATGTATCCCCTCGAGGTTGCGGGTTCGAGACATACAAGTTTTTTCCCTTTTTTTTATTTTTTTTATACAATACCCCCCCGTGCTATTTACATATTCAGGTCTCTAGGCCTGTGCTTGTTTGCTCTACTCGATGTAAGACCCCTCCTCCTCCTCCTCGGCCTCCGGCTCGCTCTCGGAGAATACCTCATCCACGGCCTTCTGGATAGCAGCCGCGGTGCAGGCCTGGACAGCGGCCTCCACCATCTCCTCCTCGGGCTCCGCGTCCAGCAGGCTGTCCCAGTGCTCGTTCTGGGCGCGCTCCAGGTGCCGCGCAGTCACCTCCTCGCGGCGGGTCTCCTCGGTCCCCAGCTGGGTCAGGCCGTGCGGCAGCGGGACAGACACCTCGCTGGCCTCCGCCAGCTCCTCTGCCACCTCAGCCACTGGCGCGGGCACCTCCGCGGGCACCTCCGCCGCCTCCGGGGCCGCCGCCGGCTTGGGCGCAGTCGCAATCTGCATAGCCTGCATAACCAGCTGGCGGTTGCTTGCGTCCATATACGCCGCGGTCTCAAATACCTTGGATGCGATTTTCTTGGCGGTCTTGGCCTTTTTGGCCTCCTCCGCGGCCGCTGCCTCGTCATCATCCAGCTCCGGCTGGTTGCGCTTCAGCGCGCGCTTCTTCTGCATAGCGCCAAACTGCTCTTCGTTCAGCGCCAGCGCGCTGCCGTGGCCGAAGATGATAGCGCCAGCGGGCAGAGGCTGAGTCAGCATAATAGCATCCTTGATTGGCTTGCCATCGTCACCGATGACGTGTTGCGCGCCAGCCGGCCAGAAAAAGCCGGCATCCTTCATCGCCTTGCAGCGGTACAGCTCAGCAGCGGCAGGGGTAACGGTGGTAGCGTCCATATCTGACGTGGCACAGGGGGCTGGGTTAGCTCAGTTGGTATAGCAGGGGTTACGCTGCAGGTCTTTCTTACCTATAGCAGGGGATAGGTTGGCCTGGCGACAGTGGGTGCTGGGTTAGCTCAGTTGGTATAGCAGGGGTTACGCTGCAGGTCTTTCTTACCTATAGCAGGGGATAGGTTGGCCTGGCGACAGTGGGTGGCTTAGCTCAGTTGGTATACCGTAGTGGGTCTTTCTTACCTATAGGGGGGGATAGGTTGGCCTGGCGACAGTGGGTGGTGGCTTAGCTCAGTTGGTATAGGGGTCAAAATAGGGGAAAAAGTCGCGGGTTCGAACCCCCCCGTAATTTTTTTCTCAGATATATATGAATGAGGCGGAAAAATATGTCAGTATGTGTGCGTGCGCAGGCCGTAC
>Ga0164296_1003181_pt1 | contig 15670 bp, 14 predicted proteins | sample GEODES057metaG_FD_113533 | JGI IMG/M metagenome (GOLD analysis project Ga0164296, IMG submission 113533) | Dystrophic lake water microbial communities from Trout Bog Lake, Wisconsin, USA - GEODES057 metaG | ecosystem: Environmental > Aquatic > Freshwater > Lake | place: USA: Trout Bog Lake... | reverse complement strand
AGTTAGTGGTTCAGTAGATGCTAATATCACAAATTCATCTTTAAATGTTGAAGTCGGCAATTTTCCACCAGTTCAACCAGTTTCTGGAACAATAGAAATTGATAATTTTCCTGCTAGTCAAACAGTAAATGGTTCAGTAGACGCAAATATAACGAATACATCTATTCCTATTACAAATACAAATTTAGATAATCTTCAATTTGATAATGTTAATAACCTTAAAGTTATTGTTGAAAATGCTTCTGTTCATACTACAGTCGATAATTTTCCATCAAATCAAGATGTAAATATTACAAATTCATATATTAATATAGGTAATCTACCATCTACCCAAAATGTTAATATTAGTGATATTACTACAAGTTCCACATTGGGTGTATCGGATAGTGTTAGTCAAGGATATTTGGCTACTGTTATAACTGATTTAAATAAATTTAATTTTGATAGTGGTAATAATCTTGATATTAATATTAATAATATTTCATCAAGTGGGACATTAAATGTATCTGATGCTACAACTCACTCAAATTTATCAACTGTTATAACTGATTTAAATAAATTTACTTTCGATAGTGGTAATAATCTTGATATTAATTTAAATAGCCTTAATAGCGCATTTATTCAAAATGGGGGATTAAAAGCATATATTTTAAATGCATCTATACCTATTACTAACAGTGCATTAAGCACTATGGTTTTTACTGGTCCAGGTAATCTTAATGTTGTAGATGCAAATAACACATATACAGGTGGTGCACTTAATACAACAGATGCTACTACACATACAACACTCACAAATATCTATAATTGTGTAAATACTCGAGGTTCAGGTATATTTATTCAAGGTTCTATTGATGCTGGTGGTTATACTAGCGCTATTTATTTAGGAAATTCACCTGTTAAGTGCCTAACTATATATGGTATAACATCAGACCCTACTGTATTAACTGTATTATTTAGTCAAGACGGAACCACTTATTACCGCTCACAATATTCATATACCCTTACTGCTGCTGATAATTTTGGTTTTGCCTTAAATGCTTGTCCTAAATATATACGATTACAATCATCTCAAGCAATTACAGTATTACAGGCATATTTAGATTATTCTTAAAATTATAATTAATTAAATTGAATTGACGCAAACTTAAAATTAAAATGAAATTACATTTTAATTTTTTTGCCTCAGAAAAAAGTTATCTTTTATTATGACTTTAAGAAGCGGGGACTATTTGATACATATAGACTGAATAGTATGAATTTGTATCATAAGATATTGTAGTATCGCTTTGTTTTGCTATTGCTTGTATTATATAATTTAAATAATAATTTGCTGTCATTGAAAATTGAAATAATACTGGTATATTTTGATATGCTCCACCTGTAATATTCATAGTATAACTAGCTAATACAGCACTACTATCTGTATCAACTAACTGCAAAACTAATTCGTCATTTTGCGATATTTGCATATTAAAAATACAATTTGCATATGTTTGTAAGTAAGGAACCAAATTATATTGATTTTGTTTTGTATAAATTGTTAAATTTTGGGCTGGGTCAGGTGATGTTCCTTGAACTCCTATATCTGAATTTATAAAACGAGACTGTCCATCTGCTAACGGAACCCATTTTAAACCTAATTGACCATTTGAAGTTAATGCTTTATTTACTCCACCTGTATCACCATTTAAATTTATTGTAAAATTATTATTTCCACCTGATTGATTATTTAATTTCAATTGATTTTGTGTTTCATCATACTCTAATAATTGGTTACCTTTCATAGTAGAACCATCTGGTGAATATACAATTGAATTTGCTGAAGCGTCAAAACCATTTAGATTTACTTTACCAAGGTATAAACCTTCTGTATTATTTGTAAGAGATACTGAACCTACTAAACTCATTATATAATAATAATAGATATTTATATTATATAATATTATAATGACCATTGATATTATTTCGTTATCAATAGCTGTAGGTGCTGTTATTGTTGCTATAACTACACACATAAAATTCTCAAAATGTTGGGGTTTTGAAATGACAACAAGAACACCACCTAATAGTCCGTATATAGTTGAAACTCAACCATTACTGCAAGATACACCCGCTATATTACAACCATCAGAACCTCTAGATATTACAAATAAAAGAAAACCATTTATTAAAAACTATTTATAATATATAAAAATTAATTCTTACTTAAAATTAATTCTTTTAGGGCTTTAACTTCGCCTAATAGACTTAAATACATTTCTTCAGTAAATTTTTGTTTTTGTAGATTTTCATCTGCTTTTCGTTTTTCATATGTTTCAAGTCCTTTCATATGTCTTGAGGTCTTTTCATGGATTGCTTTATTAAATGTCTTATATTTACCTCCACAATATTCACATACATTATCTTTATTTTTTTTATCTAAATACTCCTTCATATAGTGTCTCATATATTGTTTATCATGTCTACCTATCTTTTTTATATCTTCCTCTTTAACTGTATATTCGTCTTCAGAATTCATATATTATATGTTTTTATATTTATTTTATAATAATTATTATTTATATCATTTTATATATTTATTTATTTATTTATTATAAATTATGTATTTGTCATTAAATTTTATAAATTGTCATAAAAATTGTCATTTTGTCATAAGTTTTTAAAGGTTTTTAAGTTTTGTCATTAATTTTGTCATTTTTATGTTTAATTTAAAAAAAGGATATATAGATAGATATTTAAAGATTTATTTAATTAGAAATTATTATAAATATAATACTATATATATATAATAATAATATAACAATGACAAAATGACAAAATTTATAAAATATTTTACAAGATTTATAATGAAAACCTATATATAATTTTAGATGTTCCATATATAGGGAATATATAGAATTTATTTTGTCATTTTTAGTAAATGTCATCATTTTGTATACATATATACTTTTTATAAATTAATAATATGACAAATGACAAAAACCAAAAATAAAATGACAATTTTGTCATATAAAATTATAAGTTTAAATATAATTTAAATATAAATTAATTTAAAAAATAAAAAATATTATAATAATATATAGAAATGGTTTTTTTTACAGAAAGAGTAAATTTAGAAGTTGCTAAAATGTTAAAAGAATTGTCATTAAAACAATTACAAGAATTATATAATGCATCAAAAAATAAAAGAAGTGATATAGATGGTGAAGAAACTGACTTTAAAACAGAACAAACAAAATTAATAAATTATTGTAATTCAGTTTTAGAAAGTGAAAATAATTATAAAATAGAATATGGATATGTTGCAGGAAAGAACTTTGGACGATTACAATCTAAACAAATATCATTACAAAGAATATTTAATGGATTTAGAGGATTATTATGTGATGATATAACTTATGATTTAGATATGAAAAATGCTCATCCAGTTATATTAAAATATCTATGTAATAAGCATGATATTAAATATTTATATTTAGATAAATATATTAAAAATAGAGAAGAATGGATAAATGAATTAATGATAGAACTAAAAATTGAAAGACCAGATGCAAAAGCATTATTATTAAAAAGTATTAATAAAGAAACAGAAACAATATATTATGGTAAAAAAAAGATTAAATGTAAAAACTTTTTAAATTTTGATAATGAAACAAAAGAGATACAAAAAAGTATTTGGGATTTATATAAAGATGAATTATATAAATATGTAAAAAATGAAGATAATCAAAAAGGTAAATTAATGAATTTAGTATTATGTAAATATGAAGATGAATTTTTAGAAGAAGCAATGAAATTTTTACAAAATAAAAAGATTGAAATAGCAACTCCAATGTTTGATGGTTGTATGATTTATAAATCAGATTTTGATGTAGAAAAAATAGTAGAAGAACTAAATGACAAATTTAAAAATATTGATGATATGAAAGTAAATATGGAATGGACTACTAAACCTCATAATTTAGAATTAAAAGAATTACTTTATAGTTTTAACATAAAAAAAGTAGATAGATATACTGGTGAAAATATAATTGAAATAGCAAATCACATGTTAAAAACAATTTTAAAAGATAAACTAAAAAAGGATAAAGAGAATATTTATTTGATGACAAAAGATAAAATTATAATGAATGAAAAAGCAATAGATATGGAGTTATACTGTTTAATTTCAGACCAAGAATATTTAATAGAGGAAGAGATAAAGACAAAAGATGGAATAGATATAACATATAAAAAAGCATCAAAAATACATAGATATATTAGTGAAATTATAATTGCATTAAAAGCAAGATGTGAAACAGATAGTAATTTTAAAGAAACTATATGGAATAGAACATTAAATAGATTATATTTTAAAAATGGTTATTATGATTTTAAAGATAAAAAGTTTGTAGAAGGAGAATATAATGATACATTTATAAAGATAAATACAGAATTAGATATAAAATCAAAAGAAAAATGTAGAAAGGATTTATTAGAAAAAGTATTATATCCAGTATTTTCTGTAGATGATATAGAAAAAGATAAAAATCAATATCAATTAATGAAATATTTTATGTATAGAATATCTAGAATATTAGGTGGTCATATAGAAGATAAATTATGGGTTCTATTACAAGGTTTAAGAAATTGCGGAAAAGGTGTTTTAAGTGATATATTAAAAAAAGCATTTGATGGATATATTAGAACAACAAACGCTGGAAATTTCATATTAAAAACATCTACACAAGATGCATCAAAATCTCAATCTTGGATATTAGACTATCAATTTGTTAGATTAGCAATAACTCAAGAAATTTCATTAGAAGAAAAACAGTATATAGATGGTAATATGATTAAAAAGTTTTGTAGTGGTGGTGATTATATTGATGCTCGTAAAAATCATAAGGATGAAGTAGAATTTAAAATTCAATCATCATTAATGATATGTTGTAATGATTTTGATAAAGTAAAACCAAGTGATGCTATGGAATTATGTAATGAATTTCAAATGAAATCAAAATTTATAGATGATACTTTTGATAATTCTTTAAAGTTAGAAGGATATAAATATTATACAAAAGATAATAATTTAAAAACTGAATTTTTATCAAGAAAAGATATTATAAATGAATTTATATTGCTTATTATAGAAGCATATAATACACATGTAGAATATCCAAAAGACATATTACAAGAAAATAAAGATAATGATGAAGATGATGATTATAATAAACTATTCAATTTATTTGAATTTACAACATCAAAAGATGATTTTATTTCAAATGAGACATTAAAAGATATTATAAAAGAGAATAAGATACCATTTACAATAAAGAAATGTAAAATGTTATTAAAAACAAAAGGAGCTGAAGAACATAGAAAATCATCAGATAGAGGTATATGTTATCTCAAAACAAAATAAATTAAAATTGTTTATAAATTTTTATATTAAATTGCTTTTCCATATCTTTTATACTTTCATCTAAACTTTTCTTATTCCATAACAAGCCTTTACTCCATGCTCCACTAGTTTTTAAATCATTCCAGTCTTCATTTGTATGACGTCTTTCATATGCTAATTTTCTATATTTATCATTATGAGTTTCATAAGAATTATATCTACTATCCCCAAAATGTTTTGTATTCATTCTTCCAGTTTCATCATTTAAAAATTTAACAGCATACTTTTTATATGGTTTATTACTTTCATATAAATAAAATTTATCCATATATATAATAAATAGATATATTAAAATTCCAAATATAATATATATATGTTATCACTAAAAGATGGAACTAAAATTGCTATGATTGACAAAAAAAAAGATAAATGTATCTATATAAAAGATGACAACAAAGACAAACCTGCTGAAATAGAAACAACACCACAAAAAAAATATGAATTATTTAAATCATATATTGAAAAGGATAAAAAGCTAATGCGTTCACAATTAGACAATCTATTAAATGCTTATAAATCAAATCAAAAACCAGATGACAAACTATCTCGTAAATATGAAGAGGCAGAAAAGTTTGTTAATACATCATTAAAGCATTATTTAGATTTTTCAGATAAAACAGAATTAACACCTATAATGCCTAAATGGTATACTCTTTTTGTAAGTGGAACAACAGGTTCAGGAAAATCATATTATATAGCTGATTTAATAAAATATAATAAACCAAAATTTATATTTATAATGAGCCCAGTAAAAGATGACCCAGCATATAAATCTATGAAACCAGAACCTGTATATTTAGATTTAGACCAATATTTTGATGAATATAATAAATTTTTTGAAATAGAAGATTTACCCCCTGAAAGTATTGTTATCCTTGATGATATAGATACAGATGCAAAAAAAGCAAAACCATATCAAGAAATTAAAACTCAATTATTAGAAAGAGGAAGACATTTGAATATATCTACAATATGCGTATCTCATGACCCATTAGGAGGAAACGTAAAACACGCAAAAGCACAAGTGAGAGAAAGTCATTATTATGTGTTATTTCCAAAAGCAAATAAAGCACATTGTGAGAACTTTATAAAAAGATATATAACGAAAGACAATGAAATTATGGATAGAATGCTAAATGTAGATACAAGAGGACTTTTAGTAAAAAAAACATATCCATCATATTATCTAGGAAATCATACTGTTGGAATTATAAATTAAATATAAATATATAATTATAAAATCTCTATTATAATTATATATGACAGATTTCACATCAAAGAATAATGTTTACTACGATATGAATGTATATAATCCTACATCTGTACCAGTTAAAGCACAAATTGATAATAAATTGCTTTTCCCTTTATTAAATAGAGCAGATGATTATTCAGTATCTCTTGCTAAAGCAAAAGTACCCCTTGATAGTATACCATTAACAAGAGATAACTTACCTCTTAAATTATATCAATTAGGTTTAAAAATAGGAACAACTGAAGAATTAGCATATGTTAGACAAGTAAATGCTAATCAGGATAATTTTGTATGGAATTGCCCTAAAGGTTCTACAACAATTACAAAATATAAATATTCATCAACTGGAACACTTATACAAGTATCTCAGCAAAATTTACAGCTATTAGTTCCAAATATTTATAACTTTGTTGTTGATGATTTTCAAAATTATTTTATTGTTGGCTCTGATACACTTTCAGAAATACCAAATAAAGTTTATGTTGTAGATGAGCAAAATATAGTATTACAAACTTTAGATTTTGTTCATGTAAAGCATATTTATATTGACCGAGGTCAAAATTTATATGTATGTGATGAAGCACCAACTCCAACAGTTTATATTTATAGTATGTTAAATGGAATAGGAACTGTTAATATAACACAAAAAACAACATTAACAACAAACAAAGCAGGTAATCCTCTTGTAAATTTATTATTTTGTGTAGCAGATAATGAAATAATAGTAGGTTATAATCAAAACACAATAACTTTATATAATGAACAATATCAACCACAAACAGATATACAAGAAGCAGCAATTAAACAATTACAAAATTTAGCAAATATAAATGCTACAGCAGATACATATGTTCTTGCTAATTCAAATGAAATAGATGATGCCATTTTTGGTGTTCAAAATCAAATGGTATATGATGTTAATAATAATGTTCAATTAACAACTGGAAATATAGCATCACCATATTGTATACAATCATCACCAAGTCGAGGTTATGCAGTTGGAATAGATGGGTATACATATACTACACCTTACCCAATTACATCACCGCCAGCAAGATTTTCTTCAGTAAATACAACAACAACAATTCATGCGGGTTGTCTATGGTCAGCACAAAAAACATCACAATTATATGCTTTAGGAACTACATATTTATATTATGCTAGAGATTTTAATTGTCCCCCAAATATTATACCTACAAATACTTGGACAGATGTCGGTGAATTTCAATTGCCAAATTCTATAACTCCTATTAATGTTGATATTCAATCATCTACAAATAAAGTTTTTGTAGTAGGTAGTGATAATAATTTATATGTATCTCAAAATCCAATTGCACAAGTAGAATTAATATTTAATAATGTTGGGGCTGGATGGTCTACAAATTCATTAACTTGGGGATTAAGACAATGGGATGGGTTAGGAAATCAACAAAATTCTTTATTAAATAATTTTTCAGTATGGAATAATAATGTCATATCTATGTTTAAACAAGGAACTCGATACTTTGTTGCTTTTGTAAATGGCACAACACCAACATTAAATACATACAGTATTGTTGATTATAGTTTAATATCTACAAATCCAAATTTAGATACAAATTTTATTGGTATGACCAATTTATATTCAATAGGAGCATTTGCTTATCAAAATAATTCTCAGGATATAATTATTAGAAATATTTCAACTTATGCAGTTATGTATTCAATAAATGTAGGTTATACAGTTGGCACAATTTGTGAATTAGATGCCACTCATATAGCAGTATGTGAAAGTGGTATAGATGGAAATATTTATATATATAATCTTCAAACTCTAACCTTAATTAATACTATTTTATTACCTAATAGTGTATGTGATATCGCAATTAATCAAGGAGATGAATTTGTATATCTTACAATGTTTGCCGTTGTTCAAACACAACAAAATAACGAAGCATTAGGACAACAAATTTATAAAATTACATTTACAGATAATACTTATACAAATGTAGATACACAAAATGTAATCTATACAACAACAAGAAGTATAGCACAAATAAATTTTCATAAAAATATGAAAGACTTATTATTTATAGAAGGAGATTATAATCAATCGACACTTATATTTAATAATGTAAATTTTAAATCATTAATGGAAACTGGCGGATATTCTGTAAATAATATAATTACTGCTTCTATGCCAAATAAAAATTTTATGTCTGCTGGTTGGATTCCTAACAAATATTTTGTATATATGTCTCAATCTACATCAGAGACATATAAATGGACACAAGTATCATCAAATATTCCATTAAAATCTGTATCAGTATCACGTTCAAATCAAAATAAACTATATGGTTTAAGTTCAACAAATTCTAAAATTTATATTGGTAACTATTTGAATAATGCTATTACATTTACACAATTTACAGAATTTACACAGACATATGATTATTTATCAAATACAATCAATACAGACCCAACAATTCAATCAACATTATATCTTTATGGTACAACTTCACAAAATCTAATTACAACTTTAGAATTAAATGATGAATGTGGTGCTATAGCTAAAAATGATGTAGCAAATCAATATGTAATATCATATAAACTAAATAATAAAATACAAGCATTAAATGCTGAAACATTAGTATCTCAGTTTACATCACCATTAACTGGTTCATATAGAATATTTACAAAGAATGGCTCAGATATAGATGCAGGGAAAGTAGATATATATAATATGTCGGTTTTAATTGATGGTATTAATAATGCTTTTATAGAAGCAACAACAAAAATTAATCAAGCATTAGGTTCTGGAACAATAGCAACAGCTCCATCAATATCATTAAATTATCAAACAGGATTATGTACTTTAACATATCCTTCTGTTTTAGCTCAATCTGCTAATGGTATACTTTTTAATCAATCATTACTAAATATAGTATACTATGTATCAACATTAGACCAACAATCAGGACTATACTTATTATCTCTAAACCCTCAGGCGGAAACAATAACCCAAAATGTAAAGACAATTAACAAGTTCAATCAATTAGATAAAATTCTATTCCGTTCTAATACAATATATGTTATTGGTGCCTATTTTGGTCTCAATGATAGTAATAATATCTTTTTTGATATAGATTGTCCTACAACTGATTGGATTGAGAATTTAGACCAAACATTATATTTTCAACCAAACTTTTTAAGAACATACTTTTTACGGTCAAATCTTGCATTAGATAATATACAAATACAACTTTATTATCAATATAAGAATGGAAATGCTTATGAATTATATATAAATAATGGCGAAAATATAACTGTTAAATTACAATTTATTTCTAAAGTATAACGAATTATTAAAATGATATAAAATATATTATTTTAAATTATAAAAAATAAAATCTATGATATAATTATATAATGAGTTCTAATAGAGAAGATATACAGCTTGTTCTTGACAATCGAGTCAATGTTAGTAAAACAACACACGCACTTGTAAAAGTATCAGGTAATAATGTTAACTATTTTGAAGTTCTTAGTGATAGTGCTGGTCCATATAATGGCATTATTAACTTTAATAGTATAATTACTCCATCTCTTGCTTCAACAGTAATTAGTCGTAATCCCCGTATCCGTTATACTGTTCAAATTACAGTTGATGAAACCCAAGGTGTTGCTTTTCCAGCTCCTAATTATTATCCAGTATTTCCTAATAATGTTCTTAATAGTGCAGTTGTTGCTAATACTGTTCTTCGCGCTTTTTGCCTGCAGAGTATTTGTTCAACTTTGAGCCTAACCATTAATGGGGCTACGACAACCCTTAACTCTCGTATGATGCTTGACTGGATACAACGTCGTCTAGATAAACATTGGGTAATGAACCAAGCAACTGAATGCCCTTGCCAACCTGATAATCTTGCTGCTCTTGTTGTTGATGGTAATCAAACTCCAGCACTTGCATCGGGTGCTGGTAGTCTAGTTTCACTCACTGTAAATGATGCTGGTGCTATTACAGACGTAAATGGTGTCGCAGTTGCTGCTGGCACTTATACAGCATCAGTTGCTGAATCAAATCAAAATCAATTGTCGCACGCAAATCAAGTCCTTTCTCGTTATGAGAATTCTCTTGGTGCTAATCGCGCATCATTTAAACCTATATCTATCACTCCAACATATGAAGTAACAGCCCCAGGTACTTCAAATGCTCGCGTTATTGTATTCGAGATTTCTGAACCTCTCATAATTTCACCATTCACAACTTATGATAATGAGACATTCCTTGCTAATATCAATACTATGTCAATGGTTTTTAACCTTCAAAATAATAAAGATATGCTTGTATCCGCATTATCAAATTTTGAATTTCCAGCCCCAATAGGATATAATCCAGGATATAATCCAGCATGTATTACAGATACAAATTTTAAAATTTCAGATGCTCGTCTTGAATGGGAGTATATCCAAGTTCCTCAAGACCTTGTCACAATTCCCCCAGTTGTTTCATATCCATATGAGAACTTAATCTATTTCAATAAACAATTTTCAGCAGTAAATGGAGGTAATAATATGAGTGGTATTAACTCTGATACAATTCGTTTTTCAGCTCAACCTGATTTAATTGCTATCTATGCCCGTCAACCTATGAATAACAGAGACGCATCAACTTCTAGTAGAACTGGTATAACAGACACATTTTTTGGTATTGGTCAATGGTCATCTGGTTCCTCATTAGCTGGTGTAAGTTTTAATTACGGGGTAAAATCTGGACTTCTTGCCTCAGCTTCTGCTAAAACTCTTTTCCGTATCTCTAAACGTAATGGCTGGAAAGGTTCATGGAACGATTGGTGCAATGGTCAAGCAGTTCTACTTCTTTCACCAACCCTTGATTTAGGGCTCGATTTACAGGCAGGCGATGTTCTTCCGGGTGAGGCTGCTGCTAACCAAAACTTCCAATGTAATATGGTTTTTAACGACCAACCATTCCGATATGCTGGTTGCTCTCAAGGACAATATAACATCGAACTTATGGTTTGTCCAGTATATCGCGGTGTTGTTAACATTACTCCAAATAGTGCCCTCTTTAATCTTGGAGAACTTTCTCACTCTGAAGTTCAACAAGCCCTTCAAACTCAACCAAAAGATGGTCGTATGATTAGTGATGAAGTTGTTAAACCAACTGTTCAAGGAGGTTCTCTTTTTGGCACTCTTAAATCTCTTGTAGGTTCAACTGCTAATGCTCTTAAATCTGACCTCGGTCAGAAAGCCCTTGGGTATGTTGCAGGTATGGCAGGTAAAGGTTATCGAAAATAAATAAATAGCATTTAATGCATCTATAATTTATTAAAATATAATGATATAATATATATTATTATATGGACAAAAAATATATAAAAGCCCCATTTGCAAGAATTGGTGGCAAACATTTTCAAAAAAAAGATGTATTAAAACAATTTCCAAAACTTGGAACATATGATATATATGTAGAACCATTTATGGGTGCAGGGAATATTTTATTAAATGCACCTATTAAAAAAATAATGATAGGGGCTGATACTGATACCAATATAATAAATTTTTTTAATGATATTAAAAAAGTAAATCAAGAACAAATTAATAAATTAAATTTTAAAGCAAGTAAAAAAAAATTTGATGAAATAAAAAATAGAATTAAAAATAAAAATTATTCAAAGACACCAATAGAACGAATATATGATTATTTATATATTATATATAATTCATATGGGGCACAAGGTATAACGTATGATAGGAAAAATAGGCATTCGACTGGTATTACATTCAAAAAAAATTTTAATGTATTAAAAGATAAATTAAAGGATTTTAAAATAATAAAATCAGATTTTAAAGATACAATAAATAAATATGATAGTCCGACAACATTCTTTTATTTAGACCCTCCATATTATGATACAACCACATCTGGTTATGAAACTGGTAATATAAATCATGAGGAACTTGCAGAATTATTAAGAAATATTAAAGGTAAATTTTTATTAACTCATAATGATACTCCATTTATTAGAAAATTATACAAAGGATTTAAAATAAAAAAATATAAATCTATACAATCAATTGGTAAAGATGCGGGCGCAAACATTGTGGATGAAATATTTATTAAAAATTATTAATAAAATAAATATATAAATTATATAATATATATGAGTAATATACAAGAATTTTATGAATTAAGAAAAGATTTACAAAAATTATTAGGAAAATTAACAAATATAATAATTGATTTAGAATATAATAATGATATAATAAAAATAAATCCTCCAAATATTATTTTAAATAATTCATCAGATAGTTCAGATAGTTCAGATAGTTCAGATAGTTCATATAGTTCAGATAGTTTAGATAGCACAATTGAAAATTCAGAGGATGATGAAATAGCATCTAATATTAAATATGCTATAAATACAATTAATTCAGATTTAAAATTAAAATAAATAAAATAAATATATTATAATAATATATATAATGGTTAGTTCATATGCTATGTTTGTTAAAGAACATATTCATCAATTTAAACATCTACCTGCTAAACAGAGAATGAAAGCAGTAGCAGAATTATATCATAAACAAAAAAGTGGTGCTTCTCATATGCCTACTAAAAAAGGTAAAGGTCGTCCTAAAAAAGGAGGTGCTATGCGCAAATCATCTGGAGATTATGCAGAATTATCAAGGGGTCATATTATTGACCCTGATGCTTTACGAGAAGAAAAAGAAAAAGAATTTAGAAAATACGGCGCAACTAATACAACTGATTATTTAATAAAACGTCAAAGAAATTTTCCAAAAAAAAAGGGGGGTGCAATGACTGCAGGGAGCCTGCTAGGAGATGTGATTCCATTCGGCAATTTGCTGGGTTTAGGTTTTGATGAAAAACCTAAAAAGGGTCGAGGGCGGCCATCTAAAAAAGGAGGAGCTATGACTGCTGCTGGATTAGATAATAAAGGTGGTTCAATCCTTGGCGATATAGTTCCATTTGGTCATATGTTAGGTTTAGGTCTTGATGAAAAACATAAAAAAGGTCGAGGTCGTCCTAAAAAAGGAGGTGCTATGACTGCTGCAGGATTAAATCCATATGCTCATGTACAATCTCCATTAATGAATGGTAGTGGTGGAAGTTTTGGAGATTGGTTTTTTAAAGGTCTAACTGCACCATTCGCACTTGCTTCTAAAATACCACTACCTGGGCTTCAACAAATAGGAGAGGCAGGTACAAAAGCATTTAATGCCATAGGAGCACCAACATTATTTTAAAATAATAATATAATATTAATATATATTATATTATGAGTGGTATTCAAAAACTAGTAGAATATTTTAGAAAGCAAGATTTAACAGGAGATGATATATATAAATTAATTCATAAAAATCCTGTTCCATATTCACAATTAAATAAATATAAATCATTAAAAGAATTATTAGGAAAAGAAGGTTATGTTGTTATATTATATGAGGTATCAAGAAATTCTGGTCACTGGGTCTGTCTAGTTGAGCAAGATAATGGCAAATCAGTTTATTTTCAAGATAGTTATGGATATCCTCCAGATGCCCCAATAACTCATGGACTAGTACCATATGATAAAGCACATTTTCCATTATATCTAAGTCAACTAATACAAAATGACCCTAGACCATTTGATTATAATAAAAAAGACTTTCAATCTAAAAATCCAAACACTGGAGATTGTGGAAGATGGGCAACATTGAAATGTTTATTAAAAGATATACCAAATGATAAATTTAGACATCTATTTTTTAATAATCAAGATAGATATTTATCACCTGATAATTTAGTTGTATTATTAACATTACAAGGATTAAATAATATATTAGATTTTTATACAGACCCAAAGAATACTTTAGATACTAGATAAAACCGAAAAAGAAACAATAAAAAAGATAGTATCAAAATAAAAATTAATAATTTTGAATAAGTAATCCAGTTTTATAAAAAAATTCATCGCCTAAATCAACGATATTAATTAAACAATCATCTTTAACACAATTTAATAATCCTTTACATATAAAACTTGGTAGAGGTTTATATGTATGATTTTTTATCCTAATAAATTCATTAATAATTTCTATTGATATGCTATAAAATTTCGATATTAATAATTCTTGTTTTAAAAGATATGAATGTTTAGTCATTGACCTTTGTTCTTTATTTGATATAGAATAAGTATATAACATGTAATTATATTCTCTAGCTTCTTGTTCAATCATAAAATAATAGTCATCTTTTAATTTTTTAATAAAATTTTCCATTTACTATATAATAAATATAGAAAAAAAAATAATTTCTATATAATTAATAAGAAAAAAATTTTAAAAACAACCAAAACGTTTTTTCTTTTTAGGTTTTTACATGGATTATTAAATTAATTTATCTACTAATTCATTTATTGAAAATGTTTTTATAACTTTTCCAGTATCTTCATTATAAAATGTTATATAATCAGGTTTTTGATTTTTAATTTTATTCGTTTGATTAATATCAAATATCATAGTATGAACCTTTTTATCTTTATATATATCATCAAATTCTTTTGATTGGTTCATTAATTGTTTTTTTACTCTTTCTCTTTCTTCTCTCTTATGTTGTTTTATTTTTTGCTGTCCTCCCATATATAATAATAGAATATATTATTATTATATATTATTTATATATATTATAAAAATATTCTTTGTTTAAGAATATTAATTTTATTATTTAAATTGTTTCTATCATTACATTTTAGTTTTAAGAATTCATTTAATAATTTACTTTGTAAACAAAATATTAATTGTTCATCATCTTCATCAAAGTCTCCAAAAAAATATTTTAGGTCATATGCTGAAACAAAATTATTAATATGACTTTCTATTTCTGATATTCTCATATCTTTAATTTTAAAATTATTAAAATATTCAATTATATTATTATTCATAAGTTTATATATTATTTATATATT
>Ga0164296_1003180_pt1 | contig 15673 bp, 14 predicted proteins | sample GEODES057metaG_FD_113533 | JGI IMG/M metagenome (GOLD analysis project Ga0164296, IMG submission 113533) | Dystrophic lake water microbial communities from Trout Bog Lake, Wisconsin, USA - GEODES057 metaG | ecosystem: Environmental > Aquatic > Freshwater > Lake | place: USA: Trout Bog Lake... | reverse complement strand
CAATGATGATGCACAGGGCGTAGTAGTGGATATGCAGCGGACCCAGGGTGATCCACCGCGAGGGTGGCGACGGAATCGATGCCGCGATGATGCCGACATGGTCAAGTGACAACGGCATCTACAGCGCCCCCGGTCCGAAACGCTGTAGATCGATGTTCAACCGGGTCATCAACCCAGTCACCATCAAGATGCCAAAAATGATCATCACCACGGCCCCGACCTGACTAATGACGCGTACATGGCGTTTGAGAAACCCCATCGCGACAGTCGCCTGATGAAAGAACAGACCCGCCAGCAAAAATGGAATGCCCATCCCCAATCCATACACCAGCAACAGGCTACCCCCGAGAAACCAACTGCCGGATCCCGCCGCAAGCGTGAGCGCGGCACCCAAGGTCGGGCCGATGCAGGGGGTCCATCCAATCGCGAATGCCGCCCCCACCAGCCCTGCCCCCACGATGGTGGCCGGTCGAACCGCGCGATGAAAGCGCCAATCTCGTTGCAAGAACATCGGAATGCCGCGTCCGATCAAGACCAGGCCCATCGCAATGATGAAGAGTCCCCCGATGATCTCCAAGGTGCGTCGCTGCTCAAGCAGATAGGTCCCAAACAGACCAACACTCGCGCCGAGTGCCATGAACACGATCGAAAAACCAGCCACAAAGGCTGCAGTCGGGAAAAAGACTGCCCAGCGACGGCGTTCCAAATCCTCAAACCCCACCCCTGACACCACACCAAGGTAGGCGGGGACGAGCGGAAGCACGCAGGGGGAAGCGAACGAAACGAAGCCCGCCGTAAATGCCACTGAATACGACACCGGATCTGCGCCCAACATGTGTGCCGCCGAGGATGGCACATCTTGTACGACGTGCCCAGGTCAAATGCCCAACATCCCGCGCGGCCGATCACGGTCGCGCGGGAGTGTGCAATTAGCGGCGACCGCCTCCGCCGAGCAGGCTCAACATCATCAAGAACACATTGAAGACATCCAAAAAGATGCTCATCGCCAGCATGATCACATCGGCCTCACCGGCCCGGTGGATGCGCTGGAAGTCGTACATCGTGAACACCGAGAAAATCGCGAGTCCGACGATCGACCAAATCATGTTGAAGCTGGGGATCGAGATGAAGATGCTCAAAAAACCCACGATGATTAATCCCAAAAGGCCAAACATCGCGACGCGCATGGCTTTGGAGAGATCGCGCTTCGTGGCGTATCCCACGCAGCCAAACCCTGCGATAAACAGCCCCGTCAACGTGGCGGCCTGCCAGAGCACCGTCGATCCACTCGGAGAATTGGCGTAATGGGCGATGGTTGGGGCAACCGCAATTCCGAGGAGCAAGCCGAATGCGAAGAGCAACCCCATCCCAAGTGAGCCATTTTGGGCCTTCCGGGCAAAACTCATGCCGAGCATGATCCCGAATGCGGCGATATAGGCAAGAAGTGATGTGCCACTGGTGAAGTGCTGACCCACATAGGCGCCAAGTGCGGCAAAGCCCGCCGTAATTGCCACCAAAAACATTGTTTGCCCAAAGATTGCACGGGTATCGACACCGGACTGGACACGTGTGTCGCCCCCGGGAACGCCCCATGTCTGCTGATCAATTGGCCCTCGGCTACTCATGTTCCCCTCACGATTGGACTCTCGTAGCTACAGCGTAGCCCGAAATATCAGTCGGTGACACCTTCGTCGGTTGGACCTGACATACCTTCGTACAAATTCGCGCATGCCACCGCAAGCGATGAGTGGTGTGCCTCGTTCGGGGGACCCACTGCCCGCCAGACAATTTGGCCCTCGCGCACCAGAAGCGCAACCACCGCCCGCGGCCCATCGAGATCCAGTTGTCGGCAGACGGCGGCGACATTGGTGTAGGCGGTCAGGGTGTGTGCGCGGATTGCGAGATCGGCGATCGCCGCGGTCATTCCGCCATCAATCCAACTGCGCATCGGTGTCCATCCGCGCCCGAGGATCGGGACCTCCCAAAAGCCCACCGGTGATGCGAGTGCCACTGACGCGGCGACCGCCCGCCAGGCATCGACATCACGTTGATGATGGCGCCTGAAGGCGCAGACCACAAGATCCGACGGACCCGGCAAGGCGTCGGGCAGGACATGCGGCGTCCCGGTCAAACTCCGGGTGACAAGGTGCGGGAACGGACGAGTCGTCGCGGTGGAATCCATCACTGCCTCTCATTGCGTGCGGGGTACCCCACACGATGATGATGGCAGGCCGACATCCGCGATCTGCGCACCGCGGGCATGGAATCCATAACATCGCCGACGCAACAACGGGGTCCCGGATGGGACCCCGTTGCCTGTAACTTCCCCCTCAGCCGCCCGGTGACCGGGTCGACAGTTGACGAGCCACTAGGAACAGCCTGAGGTGCTCCCGCAGTTCTCGCACTTGTAACAGGTGCCCGAACGGATCATCGTCCAACCGCAGCTCCCGCAAATCACACCGTCATCCTGACGGAAGGTGTATTTGCCACCCCGGTTGGGAGGCAATGCCAATTCGGTTTGGCCCTGCGCCGCAGGTGCCGACACCGGCAGCTCAATCACCTGTGCACCCGCACTCCCAGCGGCGTTTTCCGCATTGATCTCGTCGCGGGCCTCATCACGCATGTCTTGCGTGATGATCCCCACCTCGCGCTTTTCTTCCTCGGTCAGAAACTGCGAGGAGAGCCAACGCACGACATAGTCCACAATGGATTTCGCCATCGGGATCTCGGGGTTCGCAGTGAACCCGGATGGGTCAAAGCGCATGTGGCTGAGCTTGTCGGCCATGATCTCGAGTGGCACTCCGTGCTGAAGCGCGATCGACATGCAGATCGCAAGCGAGTCCATCAGACCCGACACGGTCGAGCCCTGCTTGGCCATCTTCATGAAGACCTCGCCCGGGCTGCCGTCCTCGTACTTGCCCACGGTGATGTATCCGTCGTGACCGGCAATCGAGAAGTGATGGGTCGTCGCTTCACGGGTGTCGGGCAAGCGGCGGCGACTCGGGTGGGCCGAGGTCACCAGCTGGGTGCTGTGTTCTGACTTGCCTGTGGAGAGTGGCTGCGTGCGCTTGGAACCATCGCGATAGATCGCGAGTGCCTTCACGCCGCTCTTCCACGCCAACATGTAGGCGCTCATGATCTCTTCAGGCGTTGCTTCCGCCGGCATGTTCACCGTCTTGGAAATGGCGCCAGAGATAAATGGTTGTACGGCACCCATCATCAAGATGTGACCGCGGTAATGGATCGACCGGGTTCCATTGAGTGGAGTAAATGCGCAGTCAAAGACCGACAGGTGCTCATCCTTCAGCCCTGGGGCACCCTCGATGGTCTCGTGCTCGTCGATAAAGGCGACGATTGCCTCGACCTCGTCATCGGTGTATCCCAGCTTGGTGAGCGCAGATGGCACCGTGGTGTTCACGATCTTCATCATTCCGCCGCCGACCAGGCGCTTGTATTTGACCAGCGCAATATCTGGCTCAACGCCGGTGGTGTCACAGTCCATCATGAAGCCGATGGTGCCGGTCGGGGCAAGCACCGATGCTTGCGCGTTCCGGAACCCATGCACCGCACCGCGATCGGCTGCGGCGGCCCATGCCGTGCGGGCAGCGTCAAGCAGCCCGTTGTCGGCAACGAGGTTCGGATTGATGTCCTCGACCGCACGCTGATGCATACGAATGACACCCTGCATTGGCTGGGCGTTCTTTTCGTATGCGGCAAATGGCCCCATGCGCTCGGCAAGACGTGTGGACTGCTCGTAGGCACGACCGGTCATCAGTGCCGTAATCGCTGCACCGTAGGAACGGCCAGCGTCGGAGTCGTAGGCAAGTCCCTTGCTCATGATCAAGGCACCCAGGTTGGCGTATCCAAGACCAAGCTGACGGAAGTCACGGGCGTTTTTGCCGATTTCCTCGGTCGGGTATCCCGACCGCGCAACGATGATGTCCATCGCGCTGATCGCAACATCGATTGCCTGACGGAAATCATCGACCAAAAACACGCCCTCGGCGTCCACAAACTTCATCAAGTTGAGTGAGGCCAAGTTGCATGCCGAGTCATCAACGTGCATGTACTCAGAGCATGGGTTTGACGCATTGATGCGACCGCTATTGGGGCAGGTGTGCCAGCGGTTGATGAGGGTGTCGTACTGCATTCCTGGATCGCCACAGACCCATGTTGCCTCGGAGATCTCACGCAACAGATCGCGCGCCTTGACGGTCTCAAGGGTCTCACCCGAGGTCACAGCCCGCAGATTCCAATCGCCGTTGGCCTCTGCTGCGAACATGAACTCATCGGTCACACGCACAGAGTTATTGGCGTTTTGGAACTGGATCGACTGCCAGGCCTCGCCATTCATGCCCATGTCGTAGCCCATCTCACCGAGGGCCCAGGCCTTCTTTTCTTCTCCAGCCTTGCAATTGACAAAGTCATAAATGTCGGGGTGATCACAGTTGAGCACCACCATCTTGGCGGCACGACGGGTCGTGCCGCCGCTCTTAATCGCACCGGCGCATGCATCTGCACCACGCATAAATGAGAGCGGGCCCGAGGCGGTACCGCCACCGGAGAGAAGTTCCTTACTCGAGCGCACCGCAGACAGGTTCAGACCCGATCCGGAGCCGCCCTTAAAGATCATGCCCTCCTTCGAGATCCACGACAGGATCGATTCCATCTCGTCCTGCACGGACAAGATGAAGCACGCCGAGCACTGCGGGTTCTCGCGGATACCGACGTTGAACCACACGGGCGAGTTAAAGGCCATCTTTTGGTGCACCAACAGGTGCATCAACTCGGCCTCGAAGTTGTCGGCTTCGGTCGCATCAGCGAAGTAGCCCTCGTCCTCACCCCATGACCGCAAGGTCAACACAACGCGATCAATGATCTCGCGCACGCTCGATTCACGCTCTGGTGACCCCATCGCGCCACGGAAATACTTGGATGCCACAACATTGGTTGCCAACTGGCTCCAGGACTTCGGGACATCAATGTCGTCCTGATCAAAAAAGCTTTGGCCACCCTCGCCGGTGATCGACGCGCTCCGCCGCTCCCAGGACACCTCGTCATACGGGTGTGTTCCTGGGGTTGTGAAATAACGCGTAATACCGAGCCGCGAGCTCTTTGCTCGCTCGGTGGCGGTGGCGCGTTCGTTGAGCGCCTCAGTCGCCATCCGGAACCTCCAGTGTTGTGGCTGATTGATGTGTCGTTATGGGGTCATCTGCGACATCGGAGGGGAGTTCGTGACGCCCACCGCGAAGGGCGCGCAAACGCACCCGGCTGCCGCTGCGATGTGTGGGGTCGACGCTCCCAAAAAGGTGGTCATCGATCGTGACCTGACCGCGAGCGAGAAGTGGCTCGCGCTCGAGTCGTGCAAGCTCTTCTTCAAATTCTTCAACATCCGCAAACTGCCGGTAGACCGATGCAAATCGGACATACGCAACCTGGTCGATCTCGCGCAGTCGCCGAAGCGCCAGCTCACCGATCAGTGATGTGCGGACCTCTTGGCGCAGACGATTGCGCAACTCGATCTCGATATCGCGCACCGCGACCTCAAGAAGTCCAGTAGGAACTGGGCGCTTTTGGCAGGCGCGCTGCAAGCCCGCAAGAAGCTTTGCGCGATCAAACATTTCCCGCTCACCCGAGCTCTTGATCACCACGACCGCCATCTCTTCGACGCGCTCATATGTGGTGAATCTGCGCCCGCACCCTTGGCATTCCCGGCGTCGACGAATCGCGTCTTTGCTATCGGGAACCCGCGACTCAACAACGCGGTGATCAGGGTGCTCGCAAAATGGGCAGATCATGGTCTCGAAACTATATATGGGGTGTCGGCAGAGCCGTACACGCTACATTCAGCGTGTGGGACGGTTATCCTCGCCGAAATCCCGACCTGTTTCCACCCCGTTTTGACACACGTTCGGCATCGGTTCTCGCAATATGCACAGAAAGTTCTGCGCAGCATCTCGGGGGGCTGACCGACCGGCGGCGGCGCACCCAGCCCCTGTACTTAGTTCAAGAAACGGATCCGACTCAGGGGCCAATAAATGATCTCGGCTTGCCCGATCACATTTTTCTGGGGCACGAATGGGTCCACCGCAGGATTCGGCGGGACACTGACCCACTGATGTGAATCGCATGATCCCGGGCGATTATCCCCGAGCACCAAGAGATCTCCCTTCGGAACCCGCGGGAAGGTCATGTTGTATTCAGGCGTCAGTGCGCCAGACACCACAAAGGGCTTTCCATTGACCCGGGTGACCCCGTTATTGACCGAGACGACATCCCCGGGAAGACCAATCACGCGTTTGACAAATGGCACGCCGGGAGCCGGGGAGCAGGTTTGCACCGCAGATGGTGGAGGCGAGAAGACGATGATGTCGCCCCGCTCAATCCCTCGGAATCGATAAATCAATCGATTCGCAATGACGCGGTCATTGCCCTGAATCGTCGGCACCATTGAATCTGTGGGGATCTCGTACGGTTTTGCGACAACCGCTTGGATCACAAAGGCCAACACGATCGCAACCAGACATGGCAACAACACATCACGAATGAATCGACGCACTTCGCTCCCTGTGTGTTGAAATGTCTGCGGCCGGGGCGGACCCCGCCGTCTGCGAGGGCATGGTAGCCCTGACACTACCGACCCACAACGTCACCTGGGTATGCCCTGCCAACGTCACCGAGGTGTGTGCGATTGCCTGCCGACCCTGCGACGTAGGCGCGGGACAAGAGTCGCCGCCTCCCACACGATGCCCCGCGACATTTTTGAGACCCCATAGGTGCGCTCGGTGAAGATGATTGGCACCTCCACCACACGAAAGCCCAATCGCACCGCGCGATAGGTCATCTCGATTTGAAATCCATAGCCCGCAGCCGCCACCGCATCAAGGGGAATCGTCTCAAGTACGACACGACGAAAACACTTAAAGCCGCCGGTCAAGTCATTGAGCGGAAGACGCAGGATCACTTTTGCATAGATGCATCCTGAGCGGCTGATGATCTTCCGGGCCCGGCCCCAATTGCGCGTTCCACCGCCTGTGACGTAGCGACTCCCCAACGCAAGATCAGCATTCTCGGTTCCGGCAATCAGGGCCGGTAGGGCCTCTGGGTTATGCGAGAAATCGCAGTCCATCTCGACAATCCGTTCGGCACCCTGATCGAGGGCGTAACGAAAGCCTGCACGATAGGCGGGCCCAATACCCTCTTTGGCGGTGCGATGGAGTACGTGCACGTGGGAATTGTTCGTGGCGATGGCCTCGGCAAGCGCCCCGGTCCCATCAGGAGATCCGTCATCGACGATGAGTACCGAGCCATCGATGTGCGCGCGGCCGCAGACATCGAGGATCGCATGAATCATGCGCTCGACATTCTCTGCCTCGTTATAGGTCGGCACCACAATCCAGACCGGCCCGCGTACCATCGTGATCAACCTTTACTGATTCGGCAGAGATGCATGCACACGCCGATGCGACCATGGGGCCGACGTGCGCTCGAACACGGAGCATACGCATCTCATCAACGTGACAATCACGCGCGACGACCCACTACCACCCCATTGAGGCCATGGACTCCACTCCACTTGTACTCCTGCATCCTTACCCGCTCGATGCAACATTCTGGGCGCCGATGCGCCGTGACGTGCCGAATGAGTGGGAGGTGATCGCCCCAAATGCACCCGGATTTGGCGGCCGCGTACCGCGCGCTGGATGGCAGATCTCAGATGCCGCAGATGAGATCGCACGCATCATTACGCGCCGCAGTCCGACCGGCCGCGCCCACATTATGGGGTTGTCCCTGGGCGGATATCTCGCCCTGGCCCTTGCGGCGCGCCACCCCGATCGGTGTGCCCGCCTCATTCTTGCCGACACCCGTGCAGATGCGGATTCTGAGAGCACTCGTGCCGCGCGCGCTGCAGCACGCGATGCCCTTCGATCAGGCGGACGGGCGAGCTATGTCACCGGCCTCCTTGACGGGCTCCTTCGCCCAGATGCGCCCGCATCACTGATCTCACGCGTGTGCACCATCATCGATCGCCAACCCGATGATGCGCTCATCAATGCCCTTGTTGCCCTTGCCGAACGCCCCGACCGAACGTCGGAACTTGCGCGTCTGCGACATCCGACCCTGGTGTGCGTTGGGGAATTTGACGCGATTACCCCACCCGCACTCGCATCCTCTATGGCCGCTGCCATTCCGAATTCACGCCTCGCGATCATTCCCGATGCGGGCCATTTGAGTGCCATCGAGGCGCCCCAGCGCCTGGCCGAGGTGGTGACCCACTTTTTGGCTCAACCAGCGCGTCCGGCACAACCATCACCCGGCATTGTTTGACAGGGCGTGGTAACACGAATAGATTAACCGGTGAAACACTTCGCCAATTCACCTGCTATTTGTGAGGTTTGGCACGAATGCCGTCCCTTCCTCCTGCAATTGATCTGCATGTACACAGCCGTGGCCGCGGTCAACTTGTGGTGGGATTGCACGATCTGAACCACACAGGGCGTCAAATGATGGACGCGCTCAGCCAACTGGGGCCGCGAGAATTCTGTGTCGTTGCGCCCGATCTTCGCGGACATGGCAACTCGCCCGCACCAGCAGGACCGTGGAGCATTGACGACTTCGCCTCAGATGTGGCCCGCGTAATCTCTGAACGTGGTGGCCCGGCAATCGTGGTCGGTCAAGGGGTGGGTGCGGCGACCGCGCTTGCCCTCGCGCTTGGTCATCCAAGCCTGGTGCGCGGACTCGTTGTCACAGGTGTCGGACCACGCAATGAGGATGCCGATGCACAAGATCGCTGGACCAAGGTCGCACGCATCTTGCACGAGCGCGGCCAAGAGGGAATCGCCCTGACCGCAGAGGCCATGGCGGCCCGCCCCGATTGGCGCGGAGCACTCCCGCAGATCGATGTGCCCGCAGTGGTGCTTGCCGCAACTGGTGATCGCAGCGTGCCGGTAGAACTCCAACGCGAACTTGGCACATGGCTCCGTCAGGCGCAGGTCCATACGGTCAAAGCCGGCCACGATGTCGCCTCCGAATTCCCCGAAGCGTTAATTGATGCGCTGCGGGAAATCACCGCCGGAGATCGCACAGCCGTCACGGCATAACAGGGCAGGACACCGTCACCGCGACGGGCCGTGCAACCTTAGGCGCTCGTGACCACCGGAGCAGGATCCACGCGCTCATAGAGTGTGGTGCGCTGATAGGGCGTGCGGCCCATGCTGACAATTGCCGCTTTGAGTTCATCGGGGGTCGCAAGCTGCCCATGCGCCGCCCCCGAGGCACGCGAGATGCTCTCGTTCATCAGGGTGCCGCCAATGTCATTACAGCCTGCCCCAAGCAATCGCGCACCTGCATCCAAGCCGAGTTTGACCCAACTGGCCTGAATATTGGGAATCAATCCATCAAATGCGATGCGGGCAACTGCATGAATGAGCACCACCTCGTCCCAGGTGGGACCCGGGCGGGACTTTCCTTGCAGGTACATCGGCGCGCCCATGTGCACGAAGGGCAGTGGCACAAACTCGGTAAAGCCACCGGTACGGCGCTGGATCTGACGCAACACCTCATAGTGATTGGCCAACGCACGCGGGTGATCGATGTGTCCGTGCATGATCGTGCTGGTCGCACGCAAGCCCAAATTGTGGGCCTCGATCATCACATGGGCCCACTCAGGGGTCCGCAACTTGTCGGGGCACAAAAACTCGCGCACCCCATCATCCAAAATCTCCGCAGCGGTCCCGGGCAGGGTGCCGAGTCCGGCATCCTGCAACCTCACGAGAAGCTCACGCACCGGGATATCGAGCGTTGCCGCTCCCTGCCAGATCTCCAGCGGAGTAAAGGCATGGATGTGCATGTCGGGCAGCTCGGCCTTGATTGCTTTCACGATGTCGACATAGAAGTTCCCATCGAATGTCGGGTGAATGCCCCCGACAAGACAGACTTCCGTCGCATTGCGATCCCAGGCCTCTTGTGAGCGCTCCACAATCGTCTGAATTGACAACAAATAGGGGTCATCGCGGAACTCAAGGCTCTTGGGGCCGCGCGAAAATCCACAGAATCCACATTTGAAGTAGCACTGATTGGTGTAGTTGATGTTGCGATTAATGACGAAGCTGACCTCATCGCCGCAACGCCGCACACGCAACTCATCCGCCACCAACGAGATCGCATCGACCTCATTGCCACGGGCACCAAACAGCACTTCGATCTCATCACGCGTCGGAGGCTGATCGGCCAACGAACGCTCGAGAATGCCGGCAATCGCAGGACGAATCTGTTGGCGGACCGCCGATGCGGGCCGCGTATTCCATGCCGAATCGGGCCACTCAGCCGAAAAGCGCGCCGGTGGGACCGGCGCTGCCATATCGCGTCCGGGTGCCCAGACATAACGGGGGCGCGCCGCGCCCATGCCGTCGGTCTGATGCGACCAGGTGCGAAATTGTGTCGTCGTTAATGTCGCCCGTTGGGTGTCGATGTCGGCAAGGAGTGGCAGCGCGGTGCGCTCGATGAGCAGAGCGTCGCCCAATTCATCACGCAGCTCGGCAATCTGTGCATCACCCCATGCCCCGGGTACCACCAGATCCGATGCACCCGCACGCACCGCGGCGATGGCCTCAGCGACGGTGCGCACCACGACCGACACATCCACATCGACCGCGGGCATCTGTGCAATCTCAACGGCAGACGCGATCGCATCGATATCCACCCGCAGCCAGGTCGCATAGGCCCGTACGACCGCATCGATGACCTCGCGAAATGGCCCTGTGTGGCGGACGGTAATCCGGTCGCCAGCGATCCCGCGCTCGTGCAACTCAATTGCCTGCGCCGGATCAACCACCCAACCAACCACCGCATCATCGATGTGGCGTGAGACCGCAAGCAATCCACTCGCAAGCGCCCGCGCTGCCACATCATCAGTGCACACAGCGACCTCGAGCGTGGTGACCCCGGCTGCGTGTGCCGCCACAAGTTGATCGTCGGTGACCGACGCGTCGGCCGCGATCGTGCGGCAGAAGGTAATGATCACGATCCGACCTTCACAAGGGTGTCGGCTGAATCGAGTTGTGCGTCAATAAAGGGACGCACCGCATCTGAGACAAATCCGGGGCGCTCAATGTAGTCAGAGTAAATCGTCAAGCGCTCCATCAGGGTGTACCCCGCTTCGCGACACAACTCATCGAGCGCACCAATGTTTGGCCACGGGGCTTCGGGATTAATGAAGTCTGGGGTCAATGGCGAGATGCCACCCCAGTCATCAATCCCGGCAAGCAGCAATGGGCCATAGTCGGCCGAGAGATTCGGTGGCGCTTGAATGTGCGCGTCCGGGCCCATGATCAGTCGTGCGATGGCGCAGGTGGTCATCAACTCGATCAGCCCCGGTTCGCCAGCGGCGGCCATCGGCGTGTTTTCCTTCGCCCGAAAGTTCTGCACGATGATCTCTTGGATGTGTCCGTACTCATCCTGGAGATCACGCAGAGCAAGGAGTGCCTCAATCCGCTCGCGCGGTGTCTCGCCAATGCCGATCAAAATGCCGGTCGTAAATGGAATGTGGAGCTGACCCGCCTTTTTGATCACCGAAAGACGCGTTGACGGGCGCTTGTCCGGTGCGTGCTCATGGGGGCCGCCGGGGCCACAGAGTCGCTCGGCAACGGTTTCAAGCATCAGCCCTTGGCTCGCCGACACCTCTTTGAGCTCGGTCAATTCACGCAGTGACATCACACCCGCATTGGGATGTGGCAAGAGCCCGGTTTCCTCGAGCACCCTTCGACACATCTCCACCAGATAGCTGTGGGTTGAGGTGTGGCCGTATCGCTTGAGCTGTGCCAAATGGCTCGGCCAGCGCGCCTCCGGGCGATCACCTAAGCAAAAAAGTGCCTCTTTACATCCCATCCGCTCGCCTGCGCGCACAACCGCCATGACCTCATCCGGGCTCATCGTGTGGGCCCGAGGATCATCGGGGTTCTTCGCGAAGGTGCAGTACGAGCAGACATCTCGACACAAGTTGGTCAGCGGGATAAAGACCTTGCGCGAGTAGGTCACAACCGGATCACGACCCTGATCACGCATCTGGGCCGCGGCCGCCCACAGGGCGGGGTGGTTGCTGCGCGAGACATCAGCGAGCGAGAGCGCAAGCTCTCGTGAGATGCGACGCCCCTGGTGGGCGTAATCAATCGCGTCCCAGAGCGCGCGCGAACCATCGCTGGACGAAGGAGTTTGTGTGTTGGTCGAGGTCATGGTGTCTGATTGACTCAGCCGGGTTCTGGGCCGGCGCCGTCGCGGAACTTTCGCCAATCAGCCTTGCGCTTTTCCTGGAAGGACGCAATGCCCTCTTGGGGCTCGGGTCCGTAGATGTGGTTCAGTGCCACGAGCTCCAGGCCATGCTGCACCGATCCATGGAGCAGGTCGGTTGCTGAGTTCATCGCAAGCTTTGCAAGACGCAAGCCTTGTGGGGAGCGCTGCAGGATCTGGGTGCACCAGGAATCCACTTCTGCGTCGAGTTGGTCATCGGGGACCACCTTGTTGACGAGCCCCATCTCAAGCGCCTCTTGGGCGGTGTATTGGCGGGTGAGATAGAGGATCTCGCGCGCCTTCTTTTCACCCACGACCGCCGGCATCAACTGACATCCCCACCACAACGGGGCGCTCCCGATCTTCGGACCGGCTTGACCAAACTTTCCCGACTCGCCGGTGATGGTGAGATCACACATCACATTGAGTTCATTCCCGCCACCGATGCAATAGCCGCGCACCTTGCACAACACCGGTTTGCCGTTATTGCGGATGGCCGCCACCAAGCGGTCCCCAACGTGGTGCACGTGTCGCTTCTGGGCAAGAGTTTTGGTGGGATCGGCCACATCCCCGCCGACACAAAATGCACGCTCGCCAGCACCGGTGAAGACAATGACGCCGACTGACTCATCATCGGCGGCGCTCTCAAATGCGACGCACAGTTCCTCAAGGGTCTGCGTTCGGAATGCGTTGAGTTTCTCTGGGCGGTTCAAGGTGATGGTTGCGCGCGCTCCGTCAACCTCGTACGTGATGTCTTCAAACTGCATGCCGACACACCCTCCTGTGGCGATCTCGTTTCCGGCGACGTCCTGGCAGTTTAGCCGTCAATCACCCTCCGGCGAACCTGCCCACGCCCAAAAAGGTCGTGGCACGACCCAATTACGAAATGCCGACTGAACAAATCACGCAACAAGCCTTGTGCTGTGCGAACAACGGGTGTACACATGGACTTCGTTTCATCCGTTACGAGACGCGGTCTCATAATGCAAGAAAGCGCTGCACAACAACTTCATTCTGTCGACCCCGTTGCGTCGGGGCCCGACCACTTTCACCCGCAATATCGGATTCAGGCGCTCGAACGTGCCGCAGGAATCCTGTCGGCATTTACTGCGGATGAACCCGAGCTGCGCCTGACAGAAATCGCGGAGCGGCTCGGCCTTCATAAGGCAACTGCCCACCGTTTTCTGGTCAATCTCGAGCATCTTGGCTTCGTGGAGCGCTCACCGCGCTCGGGGAAGTACCGACTCGGCTGGGCCCTGTTTGAATTGGGATGTCTTGTCTCCCAGCGGATGGATTTGTGGGATGAGGCACTCCCCTTTCTTGAGGATCTTGTGCGCGCAACCGGTGAAACCGGACACCTCGCCGTCCTTGAGGGTGGTCAAGCGGTCTACATCGAACGCGTCGAGACCCGCCGCGCATTGCGCTTGCCATCGGCGGTACGGCGCGGATACCCAGCGCATGCAACAAATTTGGGCAAGGTGCTCTTGGCGCATGCCCGCCCGGATGTCGTACACGACATCCTCGGTGGACGCGAGCTTGCCGCATTCACTGCCAACACCATCACCGATGTCGCCCAACTCACCCGGGAGCTCGCCACGATTCGCGAACGGGGATATTCGGTGGATGACGAAGAGTTCGACGAGGGCTTGCGCTGTATTGGGGCCCCCGTTCGTGACAGTTCCGGACGTGTCATTGCTGCAATTGGCATCGGCGGACCTGTTACCCGCATGACCCCAGGTCGTACTGATGAGCTCTCCCAGGTGGTCATTGCCACCGCGGAGGCCTTATCAGTGCGACTTGGCGCAGGCCATACACCCGCGTGGGCGAGGTAATTCACCCAGGCAAATGACACAACGTCGGTATTCGGTCGGGGACGCTCGTCAAATCGCTAATCTTTGCGCCGCGACGACAGACCCCGCATTGTTCTGTTTCGTACTCGTCAAGCATTAAGGAGAACCGCCTCATGGCGACCGGAGATTCATCACCACTTCGTCTCTCGAGCCGTACCTCGCATTTTGTGTTGCCCAAGCAGTGGGCATCGATGCGCAAGGCCGAAGCACTTGAGAAGGAAACTGGCAAGCGCGTTATTCACTTTGAGAAGGGCGATTTCCAGGGAGACGAGTTCTACCCGGCGCCTCACATCTTGGAAGCCGCGTCACGAGCTGTGCACGAAGGTCACGTACGGTATGTCCCGGGTCCGGGTCTGCCGGAGCTGCGTGACGCCATCGCCGAAGAGGCCACCAAGCGCGGTCGTCCAACGACCCGCGACGAGGTGCTGGTCACCATGGGTGCCAAGCACGCCTTGACCCAATCGCTTTTGACCATGATTGATGTCGGCGACGAGGTCATCTTCCCGAACCCCGGATACCCACCGGACGAGTTCTGGATCACCTACGCAGGTGGCAAGGTCGTCTACGCACCGCTGGTCGAGCCAGACTTCCACTTTGATCTCGACAGCTTGAAGAACCTCATCACCCCCAAGACCAAGATGCTCATCATCAACTCGCCGCAGCGTCCAAACGGCATGGTTGTTGGGCAACTTGAGGAGATCGCACAGATCTGTCTCGAGCACAACGTGATGGTCTTGACCGATGAGATCTTTAGTCACATGGTCTACAACCCCGCCGAGCACAAGACCATCGCAGCGGTTGATGGCATGGCCAACCAGTCGATCTTGGTGGACACCTTCTCCAAGACCTACATCATGACCGGCTTCCGTATCGGTTGGTGCGTGGCCAACAAAGAGCTCATCACCGCGATGGACATCTTCCAGCAGAACTCGGTCACCAACGTGCCGGCCTTTGTGCAGCTCGCAGCGCTCGCAGGTATCACGGGTCCGCAAGACCACGTGCTCACCCAGACCGCGCGCTTGCAGGCAAAGCGCGACAAGACCGTCGAGCTGCTCAACAAGATTGACGGCATTGACTGTCAGACCCCTGATGGTTCGTTCTACGTGTTCCCCGACATCCGCGGAACGGGTATGACCGCTCAGCAGTTCGCCGACTACCTGATCGAGAACTTCCAGGTCGGTGTCGTTGCCGGTACCGCATTCGGTGACCGGGGTGAGGGCCACATCCGTTTGACCTACGCATGCCCAGACGATGTCCTCGAAGAGGGTCTGGACCGCATCCGTCGTGGTGTCGAGAACCTCTAAACCCGTTTGACCTACTCAACATCTCAATACAAGGAGCCGAAGCGTGGCTGAATCTCGCCTGCTGTGGGAACATCTCAACACTGGTGACGAGGCGATCTCCGCTGGTCGCACCATTACCGAAGCCGACGTGGTCAACTTCTGTGGACTTTCCGGTGACTTCAACTGGTTTCACACCGACAAGGTCGCAGCTGAGGCATCGGTCTTCGGGCAGCGTGTTGCCCACGGCATGCTTGT
>Ga0164296_1003178_pt1 | contig 15683 bp, 12 predicted proteins | sample GEODES057metaG_FD_113533 | JGI IMG/M metagenome (GOLD analysis project Ga0164296, IMG submission 113533) | Dystrophic lake water microbial communities from Trout Bog Lake, Wisconsin, USA - GEODES057 metaG | ecosystem: Environmental > Aquatic > Freshwater > Lake | place: USA: Trout Bog Lake... | reverse complement strand
GTCCCAGTGCGCTGTTGAGCTCCACGCCTATTCGAACCGGGCGGTGGTCCAGACCCATACCGGCAAGACGCTGAACTATCTCCGTGCCGGCAAGGACTTGCACAGTTCCCGGGTGTTTTTCCCCGCGGGCGCACCCGAAGTGCCCGCCTTGCGCGTTTGGCAAGAGGCCGACCGCATTGCCGAGGCGCAGGGTCGCGTTGTGATCATTTCCAGCCATCTGCTGTGCCGGCTCCCGGCAAGCCACCCCGATGCCTGGGCAGACATGATCGAGCGCTTTGTCCGTGCGCACGTGCTGCCCATGCAGCTGATCGTCGAGGCGGCCGTACACACTCCACACGATAGCAGCCCTCACGTGCATTTCCAGATCAGCTGCCGAAAGTGGCTGCCTAGCGCAACCTTCGGCGCACCGATCTACGGCGCAACTTCTCTGCAAACCTTGACCAAATGGCGGCGGGGCTGGATTGAAAGGATGATGGCACTGCCCGGCATCTGATGTCGATGCTGGCTGCCCGCAATCGCCAATCCAAGACCCAACGGCGATTACGGTATGACAGGTAGCCGGCAGATCAAAATGCTGCATCTCTGACCCATCGCTAAGCCGATCTCCTGCGCAAACGCCTGCGCGGGGGATTGGAGCCGAAAACCAATCGAAACTGCTGCTTGCTTTGATGGTTTCCCAGTCAAAGGTGGGGACAAATTGTCTTCGATTCAGAGGCGGGTATCCGTGACGCCATGAAGGATGTCATGGGCAAGCGCCGTCGCTTCGGCTACCGGCGGATTGGCATCGTGCTTGAACGTCAGGGGATGATCATGAATCACAAGAAGCTCTACCGGCTGTACCGGGAAGAAGGCTTGTCGGTGCTCAGACGCCGTGGCCGCAAATGGGCGCGAGCTGGTAGGTAAACTTCGTGTCGGACACGTTCGGCGCATTGCGCAAATTCCGGATTTTGGCCAGCAACGGTGACGGCTGCCGGGAGAACCTGTGCTTGAGGCTAGAATTTTAGTCGCATAGAGCGTCGGCCTGTAGATTTTGAGTCAAGTGCCTTCGTTGACTACCTCGGCCAACGTGTTGACAAGGCGGAGATGATCGATTGAGGTCGCATTTAATTCAAGCAATTTCGGATTAGCCATGACCAAAGCCAAAGTTTTTGCTCGGCTGATCGCAACATTGAGCCGGTTTTTTGAATAAAAGAAATCGACGTGACGAGGGAGGTCTTGTGGTGTTGAGGTGGTCATCGAAACAATCACCACTTCAGCTTCCTGACCCTGCAGTTTGTCGACAGTGCCTACGCGCGCGCCTTCCGGCAGCCCCGCCTTCAACGCGTTGACCTGCATATTGTAGGGCGCAACCACCAGGATATCTTTTACGCCCAGAACTCCTGTTCGTCCGTTGCGATCGATGTAGGAGGTACCGATCAGGCTCTTGTAGAGCGCGGCTGCACGGCCAACTTCGGCTTCACTGCGCTGGGCACAACCAACGTGATCCATGGCAACGAAGCGCACACCGTTCTCGGCAAGCGCTGGGTCATGATCGGCAGCAAGGATCAGCCGTTGGTTCGAGCAGTCGGGGTGGGGGAGGAGGCGCCCGTCATAGACCACCCTCGAAATGAAATTGCAGATCCGCGGATGCATGCGCCAGCTTGTATCGAGCAGCAGCCCCTTCTCCGGTGCAACTGTTGGTTCGCCCTGAAGCAGGTAATCGAGCGCGGACATGCCGCTTTGGCCTGGGTGGACGCCCTGAATGGGCTGAGCCAGTTGCATCTGGTCGCCAACCAGCACCAGATTGCGTGTAGATCTCGCCATGGCCATGAGATTCCCGAGGGCAACTTGCCCGGCCTCGTCAACGAACAGGTAGTCGAGCCCTCCTGCCATTTCGTCACGTGCAAACAGCCATGCAGTCCCGGCAACGAGCCTGGCTTCGAGATTGGTGCAATCCTCGTTTTGACCTGTATTCCTTATGCAATCGCCGTCGTGCTCGGTGTCCTTGCCGGAAGTCTTGCGCAGACCGTGAAACTTGAAACCTGCCTCACGCGCAGCGGTCTCCACACCCGCCAGCAGGTTGTTGATCGCCTTGTGGCTGTTCGACGCGACGCCTATCCGTTTGCCCGCCTTGATCAGGCTGATGATCACGCGCGCGCTCGTATACGTCTTGCCAGTGCCGGGAGGGCCTTGGACAAACAGGCAGGTCTCATCCATCGCCGCCACGATCCGGGTGGCGGCCGCGATGATATCTTCGCCGGTCCTTACCAGCGGCGTACCTTCAATATGCCCGATAAGCCGCGGAGAACGGCGCTCGATAAGGTCGATCATCGCGCGGCCCGGCAATGCGGTACGCTCCGCGCCAGCCTTTGCCCAGATGCCAGCCAATTTGCGGACTGCGTCCTTCAAAACGTCTGCATTGACCGGACCGCCCGGAATAATCGAGCCGACCTCGGGATATTCCTCGCCAGGTTTGAGTTGACGCTTCACCGTCACCCTGGCCCCACTGGTGTCCAGATCTGTGATGGTGCCCATTGGCTTCAGGCTCGGAGCGTGTAGCACTTGCGCCCCGACTGCCAGCTTTGTTTCCTGATCCGGAAATCGGTAGTGGGCCACTGTGCTGCGCGCCACACGTTCTTGCCAATTGCCCTCGGCATTTTTGCAAGGTTCGATCGAACCGATGCAATCGATGTCTTCGACCAGCTTTTCCGGATCTGCTCCCGCACGATCGAACATGGCCCACCAGGCAGGCTTCTCTGCGCGACGATGAAATTGCACAAGATGACCGACCAATTCACGGCCTTCCGGCGACGGTGGTACCGCGCCCGCACCGACCGCTTCGATCAGCAAGGCGGCCTTGCGCTCAGCCTCGGCCTTCTCGCTTTCTTTGTCATTGGCTTCGGCCGGAGCTTTCCACGGCATATCCGGGTCGCGCAGGCGCAAAAGCCAGTTGCGCAGCCCTTCGGTATTTTCGCAGTCGACGCGGTTGTACTCGGCGATGGCGTCGAGGATCGTCTGGTCGCGACTGACCTTCCACCGGTTATATTCGATCACACTGTCGCCCGCATTGGTAACTTCGCCAACGCGCTTTTCCGCGAAGAAAATTTCCATGGTCTTCAGCGAAAGATTGGGTTCGGATGTGCGGATTGCCTGTCGCAGGATGCCGTAGAGATCGACCAGGTGTTCGCTCCGCATCAGTATGTCTACCGCTTCCTCGCGGCTGGCGTGCTTGGTGGAGAGGCGACGAAGTGCGGTCTTTTCGTAGGGGGCGTAGTGATAGACGTGCGCCTTCGGATTTGCTGCAAGGTGCGCGACAATCCAGTCTACCGTTGCCTCGAAGGCGCGTCGTTCTTCGGCGTGATCATGCGCCCATTCGACCCGGAACGTGGCCGTCCCATTGGCGTCGCGATAATGGATGCCCCAAAGATAGTCGAGGCCATCAGCGGTCAGCGGATCGCCTTCGAGGTCGAAGAACAGGTCTCCCGGATCTGGCTCCGGTATCAGAGCGAACCCGCGATCAGGCTCGGGCGGAAGCAATTCAACCGTGGGCTTGCCGCCACTGCGGCGGGCAAGCTGAAGTCGCGCTTGGGCATTCAGACGTGCGAACGTTGGATCTGCGATACCCGGCACCCGAAGGTCTGCACGCGCCGCCGCCAGGTCCTCAACTGTGACAATGCCGGCAGAACGCAGTTTTTCTGCCTGGCCGGCCGAAAGGCCAGCGACTTGCGAAAGATGGTCCATCGCCTGACGCCGATCGGTGCAAAACGTGGACCAACGGCACATGTTGCACGCTGACCGGGGATCCGGCGGCGCGGGAACAATCACCGAAGCGATCTGGTGGCGCCGCTCCAGCTCATCAATAAATGCGTGATAGCGCTGTTGGGTTGCAGCCAGCACTTCGGTAAAGTCTGCGGCACGAAAACTCTTTTCGGTATCGTTACCAAGCGCGACGTGGATATGCTGCGGCGCCACGCCTTGGAATGGCGCCATCATCCGCGCATAAAGGCCAAGCTGGACGACATGGCTTGGTTTCGCGTCACGCGCGAGCTTCGTGTCTACCGGCTCGTAGGACCATGGGCCAAGAGCAGAAGGCATCTCTACGCGGCGCAGGAAATCGGCAAAGCCGTGCCAAGGCGCTATGTAAAAGGCCGCTTGATAGATGGTCCGTGCACCGTCGCGCATAGCCTCGAGCGTGAGCGCGGTGCGCTGTTCCACAGACAGTCCTTGAGTGGGCAAATCCGCAAGCCCGCCCTCGCGTTCACGCGCAGCACGCCATTGCTCTTCGTGCGCGAGCCCTTCTTCGCTGAGCAAACTGGCGAAGGCGTCCTCCGCCGCTGGTTCGACTTCGAGCCAGCCACGCAGTCTCGCATGATCAAGCAGCGTTGCGTGGTCGCATCCGAGAAAGCGGACGAGATCGGATGGCGAATGCAGCAAGGCTTGGTGATAAAGGCGCAACTTTGTGGTCCCGACGTCTGGGTTGGAATGCAAAGCTTTAGCCCGTGGTCAGTGACAAAACCCGACATACATCTGTTTGGCAAGCAACTTTCCTGCAGAACCGATTTTCAAGGCCTGATCCGGAGCAGGCAACGACCAATGACAGTTTCTGTCAGTTGGCCACTCTAAATCGGAAATGTGCGGCAAACGTGTTGCCCGGCATTCAACATCCGTCACGCTTGCCCGCAAAAGGAGATGACCGATGAAGCGATATCGTGTTCGTTTGACCGCCTACGCCAATGGTGGGGGCTCCACCATGGAAGTGCCGTGCTCAGCTTACAGCGAAATCCACGCGTGCCAAATGATCCAGGCCCAATATCCCACTTGGTTCGTGGTGGCCGCATACGAGGCGTAATTCGGACTGAAGCTTGGCGGTGACTTCGTTCAAGCCGATCTGACGCCCGTTGCAGAATTGCGCGGGAAGCTTGCCTTTTTGGGCTGAAAAACGGGAAGAGGCCGGGAAGGATGATCGATCTTTCCCGGCCAACCTGGCTCACCCGGCGCGCGCGTAGTCGCACCAGAGGTCTTCAGATCCGTTCACGTCAACAATGTCCGCCATGTCGACCAGTTCTTTGCCATGCGAGTTCTGCAGGCGAACCGCCGCTTTAGGCCCGTTGGAAATGGCGACGACAGTACCTTCGACGGAGCGACTGGAGCCGAGGCGAACCTTGGTCGGGCGCGTGGTCAGAGCGACATAGCGCAGCTTGTTTGCAATGCCGGACTGGTAGGCGGCACCGGCCGGAAGGAGCGGAAGCTGCTCGACCGCAGCGAGGTCGCGCAGCTGCTTTTCCAGCAGCTTGCGCGTCGCGTGAGCAGTGGCGCCGAGCAACACGCCCTCAATCGCCTCGAGCGCCGAGCAGTCATCACGCAGGCCCATAGCACTCAGCAGGCGGATCGCAAGACGAAGCGAGTAAAGGCTGAGAACATCATGCTTGCCGAACGATTTGGCATGAAGCTGGAGCGTCTTGGAAATTCGAATGCGCTTCACACGGCCGTCGAACGATACTTCCAGTTCGATTCCGGGCAGATCGCGCTTGATTTCAGCGATCCAGCGCTGAACCGAGCGCGGGGTCTTTTAGAACCGGGCCGCAATTTCATCGAGCGTCTTACCCGGCTTGTTATCGAGATATGCCAGAAGCGAAAGATAATTGAGGTTCATATGTTGTCTCCCATCGAGATAAACATCTTTTTTCTAGATGTAGGATCTCTGATTGGAGCGCGCTGGCGGCAGAGCGGTTAAGGAAATTACGCGATTTCATAATTTTGCTATCCCTTCTCGCTCCTGAACCAAATCACGATTTGCAATCCTGCTGCACACCGGCGGATAGACTGTGGTCCTTTCCAAAAGCAAGGCCCCCTAATGCATCGGGCAGTCTGGCACGACACTTTCTGACATCCCCAGTCACGCTACCAGTTTGACATGGTCCGGCTCGGAAAATGAGAAGCCGACGGATTGGGTCCGCTCACCTTTGATCTCGCATTCGGCTGCCAGCATCTTGCAAAGGGCGTCGGCGTCCCGCTCGCAACCGAGAATGGGGGCTTTGCGCAGGACCACTGAAAAATCGCCGGGCGTCAACATAGTCAGCCGCGTCAACGCACCCGGCGGCTGAAGCGCAAACATGTGCTCGAATAGGCCGCGGGCAGCTGCCGGCTTCAGATAAGTCAGGCTCAGCTTAAAGACAAAGCGCCTCAGCAGAGCCGGGTCGATCCTGTCATGCGATGCAGCTGCATTTGTGCAGCAGGCAATCGGCAAGGGATGATCCTGTAACAATTCGAGAAACGTATTCGTAGTACTGACTTCAAACGCGCGCGTAGCGTTCTCGCGGTTGAATGCCAGGCTGTCGACTTCATCAAATATGAGAAAGCTCTGCTCCTTCTTGGCTCGCTCGAACAGGCTCGCGAGCATCTGCTCGGTTTCCCCGACAAAGGGTCGGAGTACTTGCGCGCTGCCGACTTGGAGCACAGGCATATCGAGCCGCCGCGCCAGTTCGCGGGCAGTGGCGCTCTTCCCTGTCCCCGGCGGCCCGAGCATCAGCAGCGAAAAATCGCGGCGCTGTGACGCAACCAACCGGTCGATGAGGCGTGTGACGTCTTGGTCAGCAGAGATGAACCGTGAGTCAAAATGCGCCGGCGCGCTGGTCGGCTCATTCTGGTAGGACGCCAAGGTGCGCGTTATCGCCTTGGCACCTTCGATAAGCGAGTCAATGTTGCCACCCGAAAGCGCAGTGGCCTGGGCGGCCTTGCTCAGCACGCCGGGCGCGACATTCCCGATCGCCGCCACTCTTGCGACATCGCCATCTTCCGCAGCCAGGCCCTGATCCTGGAAAATGCGGCGAACAATCGTCTGGCGCACGCTCGCTGGCGGTGAATGGATTTCCATCACCATGGACATGCGTCGCTTCACAGCGTCGGACAGGTCATCAATGTCATTGACGATGTAAACTGTCGGAACCTCATTCGTTTCCAGCAACCGGTTTACAAAAATCTTGCCTCGGCGGAACGGTACCAAGACATCCTCTGCCTCGTCGACCAGCAGTATGCTGTCGGTTTGTCCCTTGAGAACATGTTGAGCGACGATCAGGAGGTGCATCCGCTTGTCCCGGTCAACTTCGTTGCCATCCTCATCTGCCTCGCCGATCGCGTAAAGCGAATGCGAAGCCATCATCGCCTTTGCGATTGAGGTCTTGCCGAGACCAACCTTGCCGTGAAGGAGAACGTTGATGCCTTTGACGCCATCCCTCTTTGCTGTGGTCAGCAAGCGGGAGATGGCCTCGGCGTCCTTGGCAATATGGGGAAAGTCGCTGATCGAGAGGTCGGAAACCAACGGCGATCCAACCAGCGCGACGCTCAGATCGTCTACCGTATTGTGGTAGCCGGTCAGCACCTGAAATGCGGTATGAACATCGACCGCTTTGGCAAACCATCGATGGCCGCGGGTGATTCTGGCAACACCGCTAACCGCGATTTTGCCGGTCGGGGACACGATTTCGCGCGCGCGCACGGCAGAAAGTCCGAGGCACGCAGCGACTACGGCTTCCAGCGACTTGGCTCGACCCATCGCGCGATCAAGGAAGGTGTCGACCTGATTGCTGATCCCGCATGCCATCGAAAGAAGCACCACCTGACACTCATCCATGCCAAGGCCGAAAAGTGCTTCCATATGCTTCATGTTGGCAGCGATGGAGCCGATCACGCCGCTGATTTGAGGGGCCTGATCCAAGAAAGCTTCGATGAGGGTCAGCAACTCCAGCAGATCTTCGGGCGAGGGCTTGATCTTTTCGTCCCGCTTGCGCCGCAGCCGGCCGCTGCCAGCTCCTTTCTTATGGCGATCACGCAATTGCTGGGCAAAGCTTGCGGCCGTCTGGAGTTCCTCCGCGCCTGCGGTTCCAAGCATCTGCTCGTCGGCATCGGCAATCTCATCGATCGCGAGCGGGATGAGCGAGGGATATTCTCGAGCTTGGCGAAGAAAATTGCGAATGCACCGCATCAGAAGCACTGTGTGGGGCGTAGCGGCATCAGCATCGCTCTTGTCCAGATCGGCCGCGTTCGACAGATCGCCAAAGAAATCAAAATCCATGTCCGGCTCCTCGCTATGCCGTCGGTTCTAAGGCGATGGAGTGTCAGATTCTGTCACTGATAGGAGAGTTCTTACGAATTGCCTCTCCGTGCAGAGTTCGACCAGCAAACTTGGCTGCGCTCAGTGGTGGGCAGCCGATGGCCCGCTCATGACCACTGTAGCCTTATAAACTTGCGGCCATGGCCAGCTCCCGCCCCCACAGCGATCCATCAGCCTTTGCTCTGACAACTTCCAGTGGCCATCGCCGACGTAGACCCACGACAAGTCTTCCCCGCAATCCGCTATGCCGCGCCCAAGCGCTTCGGATTTGAGCGTCGACGCCTTTGGGTCCCATTCGGCATTGATCAATTCCCCCATGAGGTCTGGGCAATCGTGGGGTTTCACCGGTCCCTTTGGCAGAACCAGAAGCTTGGCGCTGCGTGGCTCTGTTTTCGCAGCCACAAATACGAGCGACGAAAATTCATAAGCCGACACAAAGCAGTCCAAGACCACAAGGTTGCTCTTTTCATCGAGCGAGTATGCTTCGTCGCCGCGAATGACTCCGAGGTCTGTCTCGCACTGGTGCGCCTGCAAGATGGAGGCTTCAGCCTGTCGCACTGCGGCCGCAAAGCGATGCCCATGTGTTAGCGGGGGTTGCTGCGGAAAAGCTTGTAGTATGGGGGCTGCCGGCGGCAGGGGCACTGCCGCTGCGGGAAGCGCTCCAGCTTGGGCGATAGCCGTGGTCGTACTTACGCGATGCTGAGCTGAGTCCATTTGTATCAGCGCCTTGTGCAGACCGATCATCGACACCGAAAATTCCTTCCGCTTTCGGCCGAAGCTCAAAATTGTGCCCCTGGCGATCGCCCGGACAAAAGTGAGTGCTTGCCCGCCATCCAACTGAAAACGGTTCCGGTCCGTATCGCGCCGCCAGGAGAATTTTTCTGGAAGCAACGTCCCGTCCAGCTTGGGATTGGAAATGTCGGGCCACCCATCCTTCCGCCATTCTGAGACAGTCATGCTGATCGCGCCAGTTGGCCCAGCCTCGCGCACGATCTCGATGAACCCTCCGTGCTCGCCGTTCTCATCAACCGAATTCACTGTGCAAAGTCTCAGATTTGAGCAGGACAGAGTCCAATCGTCGAAATTCGCCGCAAACGGCTTGTATGCCTCTGTCACATGCTCGCGCCGACCGTTCGCCGACCTTGCGCCGTTTCGTCCATGAATTGCGAGGTACATCAGGACTGAAGACAGCAACGCGCCCAGGACCACTAAGCCGAGAAGGACTATCTTTGAAGCGCCCCGAAATTTGTAAATCGGCATAATTAAAGCCCATTTTATATAGAAAAATAAAACTGTTACCAAATTGTTTGTAATTTAAATCATAAATTATTCGTATTTAATAGTCTATTTTGAAAATAAACACGACTATTTACGTGTTTATAATCGAACTAATTGATTTATAAAATAATTATAACAGTCTGTTTTTCTACATTGACTGAGCCATTATTATGATAAATGCGAAAAAAATAACTCGCAAAATTTAAATGATTTTCAGAATACTGCTCAAAAGATTTGTCAAAATCAAAATCGATCTTTAAATAAAGAGTTAGTTCGGTCTGGGGCGCCGAATTGTCAGCTGCCTCTTTTCTCATTTTCGTTGATAAGTATTGTTTGTATCGCAGAACTTCTTCGTCTCGTGCATTCGCTGCGCTTTCTGTCCCTGCTGCACAACCTCAGCGTCACTATGCTTTCCAATGGCGCCTAGTCGCCACGAGAGTGTCCGATACGCAGGCTCGAAATGCCGATTCATGGCGATTGCCCTCTTCGACTGGGCGATCTCCGCCCGCAGATAAACGGCTTTGCCGTAAGGCATCGCAATTGCATTCGCCGATCCGACGTCGGCACGCGCGATGCCAGGTTATCGCCTGCCATTCATCCCCCGACTGCTCAGCGCGATGAGCCATCGCGGCCAGAACCTCGATCATAAGGATGCGGACCGGCCTTGCCGTCAGGATCAGGATCTCGATCAAGCCGATTACGACAACCAGAACGGGCCCCGAGCTCGATCAAAGCTGTCCCATCCTCCAACCACGGAGGGTAATGGGGTTAACAACACCAAGCCTCATATTGAATTCCTACCCGATCAAAGTGAACCGGCGGCTTACCCCCACAAATAACCACCCAAACCCAATTCGCCCTTCGCCCAACCGATCCCGATTTTCAAGTCAACGATGTGTTCTCATTGAGATCTTGCATCATTTTCGACAACGTATCGCCATCAGGGTCTTCGTTGTTTTTTGCCTTGATTTCCTCGATCACGGCCTTAGCGTCACTTTCTTGCAACGTGACCCGCATGAGCAGCGGCTCATGCCATGGTTCGGCACTGGTGTAGATCGCAAAAACGACGCGGCCCAAAATGAGATCAAGCGCCTCCGTCGCGTTTTTTTAGGCAGTTGTCGAACCGCCTGCCCGCGTCCCGAAGCGCAGGAACACTAGAAATTACTGCCAGGCTGGGGTGGCTAATGGGCGGAACTGGCACAGGTTCGCGATAGCGCGTAACGCGTTCGCGCACGACCCGCATGAGGTCTGACGCAGATGACATCCGGCTGATTTGGCGGGGATCAGGGAGCAGTGCTGGCGCCCTCTCCGTGATTTCGCGAACCAAGGTGTCGAGCGCGAGAATCTCATGGGGGCTGTCGAACAGGTGCAGCGCGCATTTCACCAAGTCGGACACGACACGGTTTTCGGCAAAGATCCAATTCTGGCGCAGCGAATATACCCCCTGCCTGGCAATGACGTTGTTTGCATTTTCGGGGGGCAGGCCGATCTTCAGCAAGCAATTGAGCACGCTAATCCCAAGTGCCAGGCGCAGTGGACCACTGTTGAGTGCTCGCCGCAAACCTGGCCGGACGACGGCCCCGGGCCCGTCAATTGCGTACAGAACCTCTTGCAGCAGAACAGCGTCGGAAGCGGTCAGGGCGAATTCGACCGCTTCATCGATCTCGAGGTGTGTCGCAGCGACTTCAAGCCAAGACAAGACCGCCGAAACCCGCGTCTTGCTCGCTTTCAGCAAGCGCTGGAGCAGGCGCGGGCCATCCGCACTGAGAAAAACCTTCCGCGCGATCGACGTCGCCGGCAACAGGCGCCGATCCGCGTCGCCGATGCACAGCAGCGCCATCAGAGGGTTGGTCTCACGCCGCGCCATCCAATCCACCATCCGGGGATCAAGCCGCGTTTCCGTTACCGCTTCCAATACCTGGGTCACTTGCAATTCCTCGTCAAACCGAGCCATCCGCCTGTGATCAGCAATCACCCTTGATGGCGCCAACGTCTGCTTTTCTATCGCTTTTCGTGAGAGATCAGCTGCATCGGCTGATGTACGACCACATCGGTTTCCCGCTAACGCGATGCACCTTTTGAACCCGAACGGCGCTATTTTGCGTCATACAACGCCAGCGACTTCGGTCTCAGTGGGACGTGCTCGTTCGGTGCTGCGGTGTCGTGCTCTGACCGCCGCAAGAATGATGTCGCAAAGCCGGCTCCATGATCATCATTGGCCCGCCTCGAAGCTGTCATGCTGTATGTCGAAGGGTTTGCCGATTGTGGCTCTTCGACGGCTACGACCTGTTGCCGAATTCCGTCCCGACCTCTTCCATCAGCATTGCATAGCGCCGCGCCTGGTTGACACTTGAACGCGCGCCATCAAGATAACGTCCGCTGCCAATCAGGTAGCAAAGGCGATCGATCTCGATGGGCGGCACATTCTCGGACACGGCCCAAGCATGGATGTCTGCAACGCAGGCCCAAAGGCCGATTTCCCCACGCGGCCGCCCCCAATGCAATGGCCGGCCAGCAAGGGGGGGGAACCAGTCTCGCGCGGGCGTGAGGCCCGCGTAGTGAGCCTTCGCATCCTCGAATGGCAAATGCGCCAACTGGTGCGCGCCAAGCCCGGTCTGGCCGAAACGGCCGGAGATAAAAAGCAGCTGCCTCAGGACGTGCATGTCCGGTTTGACGAACCACGCCAACGGTTCAGACACCATCTGAGCAAGGGTAGCGTTGGCAAACGATGGAATCTGCGAATCCTTGATAAAATTCATTCCCGTGGCCACCCCAATCCCGGACAAGGGCATCAGCTCATTCACGCGCTTGACCACCGCGCGCCCGGGTTCCTGTTGCGTTTCCGGTGTCGTGAAGCTTTGATGGTAGACCTCTGCACGGCCATCATAGGCCTCATTCAGCAGATCGATGAAGCGGACGACACTGCCCAGCAGGCGCTGCAGGGGGAATTCAGGCCAGGCTCCTTCGGCCAGCGCTAGGAGCTGGTCGCGATATCGCGTGTCGCTGCCGCGCACCAGCGGGCGGCCATGCACACTGTCGAGCCATGCCAGACAGTGCTGAGCCAAATCGGGCAGAAGAACAGGCGAGACCCGATTGTCGACAATCGATTCGCGAAGGGCTCCGGTCACCATATCGCCGAAGCGATGGAGGTTGACCCCGGGCCCCCCGGCATTGCGCAGATTGGCGGCATATGTGTAAAGGAGGTCGCGCGTAGAGGCATACGGACGCGCACTATCCGGGTAGCCGGTAGCCAAGACATAACGGTCAAGGTCAAGTTGGGTATGATGTGCGTGACGGGGATCGCTGGTAACGATCCTGAGAGCAGCACGGCGAAGGGCGGCAATAAGGGGCATCGGGAGCTCCTGCTGGGCGAGTTGTCCTCATAATGACTTCAACCATTGACAAAAAGCTTCGTAGGTCGGATTTTATACAAACCCGTATGGTTTGAGTGGGTTATCCTCATGAAGCTTGAAACCTTTGCCGAGATTCTTGCTCGTTTCCCGCACTCCGCGGCACATGCAAAGACGGTTGATCAACTCGCAGAAGAATGGCCGTTCGGAACGACTCCTGTCGCCAAGAAGCGCCAGCTTTACAACCACATCAAGGAGTTGTCTGAGGATTCCCCGATCGGTCATTTCATCCGCAAGATCCCGCGGCCAGAATCCGCTGGGCGCGATGATGCATCCAGAGTTTACCTCGATTTGGCAGAGATCAGCTCATTTTTCATGACCGATTCCGTAGCCCTGCAATTGCTGCTGGGGCGTGGCGCAATCAGCCCTTTGCTGACATCTGCAGTATCGATTGATCCCGAGTCCCTCGGGGATCTCGCGCTGGCGCGCTTGGAGAGCTCGCGCAGCAATGCCGCCAGGCTTGCCAATAAGCTGCGCATCGTTCCGGACGGATATCCGCGCCTTCCTGCAAAGATCGATTCCAACGTGATGCGGGTCTTGATGGAAGGGCTTGCACGCAAGCGTAAGGTCGAATTTGAATACTGCAGTTTTGCCGGCCGGAAATCGCGCAAGACGATGGGCCCCCTCGCAATTGTCGGCAAGGATGGGACGCTTTATCTCATCGGTCTTCAGGGCCTCGAGAGCCAACCCGGGGTTCCGCTCGCCCTGCACCGGATGACCCAGGCCAAGCTCACGCTACAGCCATTCCATCATGCCCGCTTCGACCTTGATGAGTGGCTGGACAAGACGGGCGGCCTTTATCACCCGCTGGACGGGCCAGATAGAAACATTGTTTTGGAGTTGAGCGTCTCTCCGATTGCAATTCGCCATTTCGAGGAACGTCCGCTTGGCGTTGACCAGAAAATCACCGGGCCGTACGAACCCGACGGCTGGTTCAACCTGACGGTTACAACCAAGCGCTGGTATACCCTGACGTCGTTCCTGATTGGATTCGGCCCGCACGTCAAAGTGCTGGGGCCAGCAGAAGTGCTGGCGGGTGACCAAGGCATCCTTGCTTGGGCGAAAGGGATTGCAAAACTTTATCCCGAAGCAGTTTGATATCAGGGGGTTTTTGGCAAGTTAGCCGCAGTGCACGATGCACCCAGTGCCAAAGGTTACCTGTAGCTTAGGAACGTGATACTGCGGATATGGGGGCTTAAGGCGAGCCATTGTTCGGCGCAATCCAATGCGATGCGTCTGCCGATCTCGAGTGGGAAGCCAAAAACGCCGCAGCTTATGAATGGCGAGGCTACAGATTCGCATGCGTTGCGATCGGCCAGATCAAAGGCAGCGGCGTAGCACCGGGCCAAAATTGCCTCTGCATCGGGGTCGCGCCAACGCGGACCCACCGCATGGATCACGTACTTTGCATGTAGCCGCCCCGCGCCAGTGATCCGCGCTTCACCCGGAGGGCAGGGTGCTAGCTTCATGCTTGCGTGTCGCAAGGCGGGGCCTGCGGCGCGGTGGATGGCGCCATCCACGCCTCCACCACCGCGAAGCCCACGCCCCGCAGCATTGATGATCGCATCGACTACCTGCGTGACAATGTCGCCATCAATCACTTCGATCATACCGGTTCCTCTCGTGAGATGGGGAATACGGTCACATTGCACCGACTGAGTGACGCGTTTTGTCACTGCATGGCCTCATAAACGCGAGGCTGGCAACGAAGTGCGGGGCGGCTACTCTGCCAACATTCTGTTGCAAAAGAGATTTTACGCAGCTGAAGGCAAATGTAAAGCTGGGCTGATAAAGGGGAGCAATGCAAGCATGCTGAATTTGACCTGGGACGAGTATCGCTCGAAAATTGCTGAAGCGGACGCAGACGCCGATCTGCGCGACACCGCGCGGCTCGCGCCGCGCTTGGAAGTGCTGCAGCACTGCGGCGACTGGTTCGATCGTGCCGCTTCGTTTGTTCATCTTGATGCGCTCCAGCGCAAGGCCATCGCTGGGGCAATCAGCTCGAAAGCCGACAGGACCCGTCTGCTGCGACAATTTCGCACAAACGCCGACTTCGGCATCTTCGGCTCCATGGTCGGGTCGGGTATGTTCGTGCGCTGCGTGAACGAGAACCGGGGCGCACTTGCCCTCAGTCGCGCAATTGATGCCATCCCGCGGACTGGCACCGTCACGTCTGGCGATTACGACACATTCATCACCGAATTCTGCGAAATTCTTGATTTCGATAGTCCGCTTGCAACGTCCAGTCGGCTTCTTGCGATGAAGCGTCCGGACATGTTCGTGTGCGTGACAAGAGGCAATCGCGGGCGCTTGGCTCAGATGCTTGGCCTCAACCAAGCCGACATGACTGTGCAAACCTACTGGGATCGCGTGATCCAGCCGATCCATGCCTCGCCCTGGCACCAAGCACCCGCGCCCATGGACAACACTGATCAGAAGATCTGGCGAGGGAGGGTGGCTCTCCTCGATCTGGTTTTCGCTGACTTCGCCGCCTGAGGGTCACAAACAATGTGCTAAAGCGGCGTGCTTCTAAGCTCGTTTCTGCCTCAGCCGGGCGAAAATCACGCTGAGTCCGCAGCATCAATCAAGACGAGAATCGACAGATTTTGGCGCAGCATAGGTCGGAGGACGTATTCACCTGCTTCGATTTACCCTGGCAATCTTCGGTCAATTCTCAAAGTAACTCAAAAGTTTACCCAATCTCTAACGTGCGATAGGGTAATTACTGGGAAAGTGATTAAGGTGACAACGGGATGAGTGAAGCCGGCATAAAATTGCATGCGAGGTAGTGTGCGGCAAGTTCTGCAAATTCCCCTGATGGGGTTGGTCATGGCATGATGGCGATGTTCGACGTCACCAACCCGATGGAAGGGCCATGCCATGACCAATTTGAAGGTAGCGCGATC
>Ga0164296_1003174_pt1 | contig 15691 bp, 10 predicted proteins | sample GEODES057metaG_FD_113533 | JGI IMG/M metagenome (GOLD analysis project Ga0164296, IMG submission 113533) | Dystrophic lake water microbial communities from Trout Bog Lake, Wisconsin, USA - GEODES057 metaG | ecosystem: Environmental > Aquatic > Freshwater > Lake | place: USA: Trout Bog Lake... | reverse complement strand
TAACGAAGGTGCAGCTCTGCGCCCTGCGCAGCGATGATTCACTCCTCTTTATTGGTGACTATGGCTACTCGCCCTCCAAAACTAATCTGATTGAGCCCTCTGCGAACTGGCGGGCGCGAAGCGATGCGATTCGCCAACTCAATATCGAATCCACTGACTTTGGTTTTAACGATGAGCTCACCTCTGCCGCCGCAAAATTCAAAGTACGCGGTGTCACAGTCGGCGCGATTGCACTGAGCTTTGCAACAGCGCTCACAACTGCGCAAGCCGAAGAAGTGGCGCAGTTGGTGAACGAACTTATTCTTCCGTTAACAATATTTTTCTTTATTCACCCAGAAATTCCCGGCCTTACTCTGCAAGAGACTTCACCGCGCGCAATAACCCCAGCAGTGCATTCAGATTTCACAGCGCGACAACTCAGAGTATTAAGAGAGATTGCGCGCGGCTGTACCAATCACGAGATCGCTTCGGCGCTGGATTTTTCGGTCTCGACAATTCGCCACGAGACCATGCGCATCTTTGCAATCCTTGGCGTATCAAGTCGGCACGAAGCAGCAAGCAAAGCGCAGGCCTTGCAACTTATTTAGAGTGTTATTTAGAGTGTTGCAAATGCTTCATCGAGTACAGCGAGCGCATCTGCAAGGAGTGCATCACTAATAACAAGCGGCGGCAAGAAACGAATAACGTTTCCGTACGTACCAGCCGAAAGAATAAATACTCCGTTTGCGGTGCAGTGTTTGAGCACCTTTGTAACAGCTGCTGCATCTGGATCTAGTCCGCCTTTTGAGGCAGGAACTGTCAGTTCGATTGCCTGCATTGCGCCACGGCCTCGAACTTCGGCGATCACTGGATACTTCGCTTTGAGAGCGCGTAGTCCATCTCCGAGTAGTTGTCCGATGTGATTCGCTTTTGAGATCAAATTATCTTCTTGGATTGTTTCGATTGCACCGAGCGCAGCAGCACATGAAACTGGGTTGCCACCAAATGTTCCGCCAAGACCGCCTTGATGAACGCTATCCATAATTTCTGCGCGGCCAGTAACACCAGCGATAGGCAAGCCACCGCCGAGACCCTTTGCAGTTGTGATCATGTCTGGCACAACGCCTTCGTGTTCGATTGCAAACATGGCGCCGGTGCGAGCAAAGCCAGTCTGAACTTCATCAGCAATAAAGACGATGCCGTTCTTTGTTGCGAACTCACTCAACCCAGGCAAGAAACCTTTAGGCGGAACAATAAATCCACCCTCGCCTTGAATAGGTTCGATCAAGATTGCTGCAACATTTTTTGCACCAATCTCTTTTTCGATTTTGTGGGTAATCATTTCGAGCGCGTCTTCTGTAATCGTCTCTGCTGGCCCGATCCAACGAAGTGAGTACGGAAGTGGCATGCGATAAACCGCAGGAGCAAACGGACCAAAGCCTTCGTTGTATGGCATGTTCTTTGAGTTGAGCGCCATCGTGAGATTTGTGCGACCGTGGTATGCATGTTCGAAAACAACAACTGCAGGGCGCTTGGTGTAGTGACGTGCAATCTTGATTGCATTCTCGACAGCTTCGGCGCCAGAGTTTGCGAGCATCGACTTCTTCTTATGTGTGCCCGGAGTTAAACGATTAAGAGCTTCGCACACTTCAATGTAATTCATGTATGGCGCAACAGTGAAACAGGTGTGAGTGATTGCTTGCACTTGATCAATCACGTTGTCGACAACGCGCTTGGAAGTCATGCCGACGTTAGTTACGCCGATACCTGAACCCATGTCGATGATCTGATTGCCATCGATATCAACCATGATCGCATCGTGCGTGCGCTCGATGACAACCGGAAAAGTAAGACCTAGTCCACCAGAAACCGCATCAGCGCGACGTTGTAGCGCTTCTGTTGAGAGTGGTCCCGGAATCTGCGTGACCAAACGGCGTTCTTGAGTGATCTCGGTGGTTGTTGTCATAAGAAAATTGTAGGCTAATCAAGTGAACCCCGAAGCCCCAGAGCCGCTGCGCACGAGCGCACCACTGCTTGATAGTTACCTCACATACTTCGAAGGTGTTCATCTTCCGTTTACTATTCCGGGCCACAAACAAAAGAGCGCGCGTCTAGACGCTGGGCTCGGAGCGCTCGTCGACTCCGACATTCCGCTCTACGGTGGCTTAGATGAGATCAAGTTAACCCACGGCACCTTAAAGCTGGCAGAGAAGTTAGCGGCGCAGTTATGGGGAGCAGATTTTGCACGCTTCTCTACCGGTGGCTCCACTCACGCTAACCAAGCGATCATCTTGGCGCTCGGCAAACCTGGCGACCGAGTTGCTGTATCTCGCACCGCACACCGCTCGGTGTTATCAGCTCTCGTTCTCGCCGACTTAGAACCAATCTGGATGACGCCAGAGATCGATAGCGCTACTGGAATTCCAATGGGAATCGCGGTGAGCGAACTCGAACGCGCACTTACGCAGAACCCCATCGCGGTTCTGCTTACCGAGCCTGGCTATTTAGGAACGCTTTCTGACTTGCCAGCGTTAATTGCTGCGGCGCACGCCAAAGATGTTCCCGTTATTTGCGATGCTGCCTGGGGCGGACACTTTGGATTTAGCGACGCGTTGCCACAGCATTGTTTGCAGATGGGGGCAGATGCGTTGATCACCAGCGTGCATAAAGCGTTGCCGGGCTATAGCGCTTCGGCCTTGTTGCTCGCGCAAGGAAAGCTGCTCAATCTTGATCGCATTGAACAATCCTTTGAAACTACTCACACGACTTCGCCAGCGGGTGCTCCCCTGGCTTCTATCGATGCTGCGCGTGCGCTACTTCAAACTCGAGGCGCAGAGTTACTTACTCAATTAGTTGCTGCTATCAATTCCTTTAAAGCGCGCGTGCAGTCCGAGTTTGCGCAACCCATCTTTTTAAACACCGGCGATTTTCCGCGAGGGCGATTTGATCCGAGCAAGATCGTGCTTCGTGCAAATCAGCTTGGTGCTTCGGGTGTTGCGATTGAAAAAGATTTAATTGCTGCTGGTGTTCGGGTCGAGATGGCCGACAACGACACCGTAGTCTTTTTAGCAACGCTGGCAGACTCGCATGAAGATTTTGAAAAGCTCGCGCAGCTTCTGATTCCGATTTTAAAAACTCAGGCAACTACCCCGCGCCCAACTGCTACTTCTCTGTCATGGTCGGTTGTTCCAACAGTCGGAACTTCTATGCGCACTGCTTACTTTGCGCAGACCGAGATGGTTGCCGCACAGAACGCTGCTGGTCGAGTAAGCGCCGACTTAATTGCGCCCTACCCACCTGGAGTTGCGGTTGTTGCACCCGGTGAAATTTTGACACCACAAATTTTGGAAGGCTTGGCAACGACTAAAGCCGCTGGCGTTCGTATTGCGTATGCAACCGATAGCTCACTTGCTAGCTATCGCGTGGTTAAGCAGTAACAATCTCGCCCTTACCCACAACGACAATTCCAGCATCTGTCACGGTAAATCGCTTGGCATCTTTTGCTAGGTCGATTCCTAAATTGGCATTGGGTTCAACAATCGCGCTCTTGTCGATGATTGCATTTCGAACAATCGCGTTTTGGCCAATTTTTGCCCCCGGCATAACTACTGAGCCGTGAATCGATGCGCCTTTGTAGATCATCACATCGTAAGAAACCACAGAGCGCTCTACGTGGCCGCCCGCGATAATTGAGCCAGCGCCAACAATCGAGTCAACCGCTGAGCCATTGTCGCTAAATTTTGCTGGTGGCAGCGGTGGCAACGAAGTAAGCACAGGCCACTCGCGGTTATACAAATTAAAAATCGGATGGACCGAGACTAAGTCCATGTGGGCGTCGTAGTAAGAATCGAGTGTTCCAAGGTCGCGCCAGTAACCGTGGTCGCGTTCAGTTTCACCCGGCACATGGTTATTCGAAAAATCATAAGCAACAGCTTGGTGGCGACTCGACATCAACGGAATGATGTTTGTGCCCAAGTCGTGTTTGGAATTTTCATCGTGCGAATCTTCAATCAGAGTCTGCTCCATCGCTTTGCGGCTAAAGATGTAGTTACCCATAGAGATCAAAGCCCACTCTTCATCACCAGGAATTCCTGGTGGGTTCGCTGGCTTTTCATGGAAGGCCTTAATAGTGATGCCATCTTCTTCGAGTTCGATCACACCAAACTCAGATGCGCTCTCGCGCTTGACGCGAATCGCTGCGACTGTGACACCAGCGCCAGTTGATTTGTGGAACTCAAACATCTGGTCTGGGTCCATCCGATACACGTGGTCTGCGCCAAAAACTAAAACGTATTTGGGATCTTCATCGTGAATCAGATTAAAGTTCTGCAAAATCGCATCGGCGCTACCGGTGTACCAACGTTGACCTAAACGCTGTTGCGCCGGAACTGTAGTGACATAGTTGTTGGTAAGTGATGACATGCGCCAAGTGGTTGTGATGTGGCGATCGAGTGAGTGCGATTTATATTGTGTGAGTACTGCAATCTTTCGCATATTTGCATTGACCAAATTTGAAAGCACAAAGTCAATCAAACGATAGGCACCACCAAAGGGAACTGCCGGCTTTGCGCGATCTTTAGTTAACGGCATCAGGCGCTTACCCTCGCCACCAGCTAGTACCAAAGAGATGAGATCATCGCGCTTACCCATAAAAATACGGTAGCGCATTTAGAGGCGTAAGATAAGAGCCATGGCAGAGAATTTAACGGTCGGCTTAGTCACTAAAGAATGGCCGCCCCACATCTATGGCGGCGCTGGTGTGCACGTTAAATACTTAACCCAAAGTTTGCGCAAACATATTGAAGTAAACGTTCACTGCTTTGGCGAAGAGCGCAGCGATGCGCGCGGTTATTCACTGGGCCCAGCTGATGCAGACTTAAATCCTGCCCTTGCGGCACTTGCAACTGATTTGCGAATTGCGCAGAACTTGGGTGACGCACAGATCGTTCATTCTCATACCTGGTATGCCAATATGGCGGGCCACTTTGCCAAGCTCATGTATGGGATCCCGCATGTGATCACCGCTCACTCACTTGAACCAGATCGTCCGTGGAAAGCCGAACAGATCGGCGGTGGTTATCAGATCTCTTCCTGGGCCGAGCGCACCGCCTATGAATCTGCCGACGCAATTATTGCGGTCTCACAAGGAATGCGCCGCGATGTCTTGCGCGCTTATCCGGCAGTCGACCCGGCCAAAGTCCACGCGATATTAAATGGCATCGACACCGATCATTACGCGCCGAAGCCTGACCAAGAGTTATTGGCCAAGCACGGCATAACCGGGCCATACGCGATCTTTGTCGGTCGAATCACTCGCCAAAAAGGTTTGATCCATCTGCTTCGGGCGTGGAAAGAAGTGAATCCAGAATTTGGTTTGGTACTGGCAGCTGGTAGCCCCGATGAACCCGGAATCGGCGCCGAAGTCGCAGATGCAATCGCGCAACTGCAAGCCGAGCGTTCAAATGTCTGGTGGTTTAAAGAGATGTTGCCACAGAGTGAAGTCGCCTCGCTTCTCAGTTCGGCGCAGTTATTTCTCTGTCCTTCTGTGTATGAACCACTTGGAATTGTAAATTTAGAAGCAATGGCGTGCGAGACTGCGGTGCTAGCAAGTGATGTGGGTGGTATTCCAGAAGTTGTTGCAAGCGGTGAGACTGGTGAGCTGGTTCATTACAGTGGCAACGCGGCTGAGTTTGAAAAGGCGTTAGCAGAAAAGGCAAATGCGTTGCTCGCAAATACAGAGTTGCTACGGCGCTACGGGAAAGCTGGCCGGGTGCGAGTGCTTGAACACTTTAGTTGGGACACGATCGCGCAGCAGACCGTTGAGCTCTATCGCTCATTGATTAAATAGTTTTAGCCAGCTTAATAAAATTAGTTGGCCACACTTCTATTAGCGAACCAGACTTGTAAGCCATGGGCTGGAATCAACACTGTGGCGCCAGGGTTCTCTAGCTTTGGTTCATAAGTAAGAACGTTTTCGGCAGAATCAAAGACTGAGCGGAACGAGCTGCCATAGTTTGCTGGTGGCAAAATAAATTCACGAGGTTGAGAGTTATTGTTCATTAAAATCAATAAACCTTGGTCTTCAGTCGCCTCGACATACATGCCCAGGGTGTGTGCTTCTGATTTGTTCCAACCTTCGGAATCCATCTCGTGACCATGGCGCGAGAACCACGCTAAGTCGCGCCGCGAGGTGTTGAGATCGAGCTCGCCGCTAAAGAACATACGTACTACTGGCATGAGATATTTGCGACGGATCGAAATCAAATTAATTGTGGTCATAAGCATGTCGAGCTGCTTTACATCGTGGCTCCAGTTCAGCGCCCAGCCACCACCAAAGGCATCTTCGCCTTGCAACTCACTGCCGCGCTTTTTAGCTGGCAGTGAATAAGCATTGTTTGAACCAAGTTGTGAACGACCGACTTCATCGCCCATGACCAGCATCGGAATACCAGCAGACATTAAGAGCGAGCCCATCAAAGATTTCTTAAGTCGCTGGCGAATATTGTTGATGTAATGATCTTCAGTAGGGCCTTCAACGCCAACATTCCATGAGTGGTTGGTGTTTGTGCCATCGCGATTGCTCTCACCGTTGGCTTCATTATGTTTCTGGCTGTAAGTAACTAAATCATTGAGAGTAAAGCCATCGTGCGCAGTTAAGAAGTTAATAGTCGAAGTCGGGCCTCGGTAAGTAAAAATGTCGTGTGAGCCTGAGAGTCGGGTGGCCAATTCGCCCACGCCGTTCGCTGGTTCTCCGCCTGCTTCTGCCAACCAAAACTTACGGACTGCGTCGCGATATTTATCGTTCCACTCGCGCCACGGATAAGGAAAACCACCAAGTGCATAACCCTTGGTGTCCCACGGTTCGGCGATTAATTTACGTTCGCGCAAGAATGGATCGGCCACGATCGCAACAATCAAAGCGCTGATCCCATCTATATCACCATGATCGCGGGCAAGGGCAGCAGCTAAATCAAAACGGAAACCGTCGACACCAATCTCGGTGCACCACCAGTGCAATGAATCGATAATCGTGCGCACTACGTGTGGCCGGCGTGCATCAACCGTGTTGCCGCAACCAGTGACATCATCGTAGATATCGCCAGTGATGCGACGATAGAAAGTCTTACTATCAATACCTCTAAATGAAAGCGTTGGCCCGCCGACTCCGCCTTCACCGGTGTGGTTGTAGACCACATCGAGAATTACCTCGATACCAGCGTCGTGCAATTTTTCAACCGCTTCGCGAAGTTCTGCAACTGGGTCATTGGTAGCGGCATAACCACGGTGCGGCGCAGAAAATGCAATCGGGTTATAGCCCCAATAATTCTCTCGGCCACGCGCGATGATCGAAGGCTCAGAGACAAACTCGTGGACTGGCAAGAGTTCTAAGGCAGTGATTCCAAGAGTCTGCAAGTACTCGATGGTGCTTGGGTGTCCAAGCGCTTTATAGGTGCCGCGTTCATTCTCTGGAATAGCTGGATTAAATTCGGTGAAGCCGCGTACATGTGCTTCGTAAATAATTGTGCGAGACCAAGCGGTGCGAAGCCGTGGGTCGTTAGCTGGATTTGCGCGAGTAACTACCGAGAGCGGAACAAATCCCAAGTTATCTCGCGTATCCATCACGGTTGTGTCACCACTGCCCGACCCATCACTGGCAACATGGCTATAAATTTCTGGCACGTACTGCAGTTCGCCCCAGACCGCGTGGGCATTTGGGTCCATCAAAAGTTTATGTGGATTAAAGCGCCAACCGCGAAGCGGGTCCCAGAGCCCATAAATTCGATAGCCATATTTTTGGCCTGCGCGAATTCCCTCAAAGTATCCGTGAAAGATCGGACCGTTGCGGTCTACAAGTTCGTGGCGAGTTTCAACGAGTTTGCCGTCTACTTCATCAATAAAGCAGAGCTCTACTTTGGTCGCAGCCGCTGCCCAGATGGCGAAATTTGCACCTTCTTCGGTTTCATAAGATCCGAGAAACCGTTGATCGCCGCGAGCCACCCGCAAAGAGTAGCGTTAAAAAGTTTCAAACCAGATAGTTGCAAGGGGTGGAATGGAAACTTCACCCGCATCTTTTGTTACATTCACATTAAATCCACTTCCGCCATAGCGAAGATCATCGGTATTAAGTACCAGTCGCCAATTTTTATGGCCCGGGAAATCAAACTTATAACGCTCATGTGGCACCGGCGAGAAATTCGAAATCGAAATTACTCCAGAACCATCACTGGCCCAACGCACAAATGCCAGAATATTTGCAGCGCGGTCGTCCACCACGAGCCAACTAAAGCAATCATGACGATTATCGTTCTGCCACAGCGCAGGAAGATTGCGATAGCGCGCGTTGAGTTCCTTAACGCTTTCCACAATCCCCTGGTGTTCAGCGTATTGCACTAAATGCCAATCAAGTGACTGACCAGATTTCCATTCATCGCTCTGTGCAAATTCAGAACCCATAAAAAGTAATTTCTTGCCAGGTTGAGCCCACATAAATCCATAGAGCGCGCGCAGAGTCGCAAGTTGTTGCCAACGATCCCCTGGAATTTTGGCGATCATCGAACCTTTGCCATGCACTACTTCATCGTGCGAATAGGGCAGAATAAAATTCTCGCTAAAGGCGTAGAGCATCGGTTTGGTAATTTCATCGTGATGGTGTGCACGGTTAATCGAATCTTCCTTGATGTAATTCAAGGTGTCGTGCATCCAACCCATGTTCCACTTAAAACCAAAACCCAGACCGCCTTCAGCAGTTGCGCGAGTGACTCCGGGCCACGAGGTAGATTCCTCGGCGATCATCATGACGCCCGGGTCTCTGGCGTAACAGGTGGCGTTGAGCTCCTGTAAAAATCGAACTGCGCCTAGATTTTCACGGCCGCCAAATTCATTGGGAACCCATTCGCCTTCTTTGCGCGAGTAATCCAAATAGAGCATGGAGGCAACTGCATCGACTCGAATGCCGTCGATATGAAACTCTTCGATCCAATAAAGCGCGCTAGCAATCAGGAAATTGCGAACTTCGTTCCGATCGAAGTTAAAAATCAGCGTGCCCCAGTCGGGGTGCTCGCCCTTGCGTGGGTCTTCGTGTTCATAAAGCGCGGTGCCATCTAGCCGAGCAAGAGCCCACGAATCTTTAGGAAAGTGCGCAGGCACCCAATCCATAATCACACCGATTTCGGCTTGGTGCAGTTGATCGATCAAATACTTCAATTCATCGGGAGAACCAAAGCGCGGGGTTGGCGCAAAGAACGATGTGACTTGATAGCCCCACGACGGTTCATACGGGTGCGCGGTGACTGGCATAAATTCCACATGGGTAAAGCCGAGCTCTTTTACATAGCCAACTAGTTCGATCGCTAATTGGCGATAAGAAAGACCGGGGCGCCAAGAACCTAGGTGGAGTTCATAGATCGAAATTGGTTCTTGCCATGGTGCTGCGGCTGTTCGCTTGGCAAGCCACTTCGCGTCGCTAAATTCGTAGCTACTTTGCGTGACTACCGAAGCGGTATTAGGTGGCACTTCGCATTCTTGTGCCATCGGGTCTGCGTGCTCTGACCAAATGCCATCGTGTCCCAAAATCGCAAACTTATATTTTGTGCCAGCACCAACAGCTGGAATAAATAGCTCCCATATACCCGCGCCGATCTGTTGCATCGGGTGCTGCGATTTATCCCAATAATTATGATCACCAATCACACTTACTGCGCGAGCGTTAGGTGCCCAGAGCGCAAATTCGGTACCAACAAGTGTTCCGTTTGAATCAAACTCCACATGCGCGCCTAAAACTTTCCATAAGTTTTCATGGCGGCCCTCTGAAATCAAGTGCAGGTCTAACTCGCCCAAAAGTGAATTCATCGCTTCACTTTCAAGATAAGCCCGACTTGATCGGCAGTAGCGTATGGGTCGATACGAATATGGGTATGCGGATGAAGAGTTTGCTCACGGCCGGTGAGTAAGTCCAGCGCAGTGAATTCATCGCTGGTAAAACCAAGGTGGTACATATCCCAGTGAATGTAGGTTTCGTGGACTTGGGTTGGGTCTAGATTCACGATCATTAAAACCAGATTTTCGGCATCGCGCTTGGAGTAGGCCAAAATGTGCTCAGAGTCGGTGGCATGAAAGCGCAGGTTGCGCAGGCCGTGCAGTGCCTTATTTTCTTTGCGAATCGCGTTAAGCACCGCAATAAATTTCATGAGGTTTCGCCCAGATTTTTCGGCGCCTTCCCAATCGCGCACTTTAATCTCATACTTTTCTGAATCTAAATACTCTTCTGAGCCTTCTTTGAATTTCTCGGATTCAAAGAGTTCAAAACCGGCATACATTCCCCATGATGGTGTCATTGTTGCGGCAAGAAGTGCACGCATCGCAAAGATGCGCGGCTCACCGCTCTGTAAATGAAACGGCAGAATATCTGGCGTATTGACCCAGAAGTTTGGTCGAAAGTATGCGCTGCTCTCTTGCGAGACTTCTGTGCCATAAGCAGTGAGTTCATCTTTGGTTGTGCGCCAAGTGAAATATGTGTAGGACTGCTGGAAGCCTGCCTTGCCAAGCGCACCCATCATGGCAGGGCGAGTAAATGCTTCGGCCAAAAAGATCACTTCCGGGAACTTGGCATTTATTCGCGCAATGAGATCTTGCCAGAACTGCACGGGTTTGGTGTGCGGATTATCTACTCTAAAAATTGTTACGCCATGGGAAATCCAGAGCTCAAGTATGCGCTGGCATTCCGCGAGTATTCCTTCATAGTCGTTATCGAAATTAATTGGATAAATATCTTGATATTTCTTCGGTGGATTTTCAGCATAAGCGATCGTGCCATCTGGTCGAATCGTGAACCATTCGCGATGTTCTTTGGCCCACGGATGATCAGGCGAACATTGCAACGCAAAATCCATCGCAATTTGAATTTTGAGATCCTTCGCTGCTTTCACAAAGTGATCAAAATCTTTCATGGTGCCAAGATCTGGATTGACTGTGTCGTGCCCACCATCGGCGTTACCGATTGCCCACGGGACTCCGGGGTCGGTCGGTGTTGGGGTCAAGGTGTTGTTGCGCCCCTTGCGAAAGGAGTGTCCGATGGGATGAATGGGTGGCAGGTAGAGCACGTCAAAGCCCATCTGGGCCACACGCGCCAGTGATTTTTCGGCACTCTTAAATGTTCCAGATTGAATTTGGCCATCGGGCTTACGAACCGCGCCTTCGCTACGAGGGAAGAATTCATACCAAGCGCCAAAGAGCGCGCGCTTGATCTCAACCTGCAACGGATATTTTTCTGAGACACAACTGACGGTCTTAGTTTCATCTGTGACTTCAATAGCAAAGTGATAACGGCCTGTTGTGAGCGGGCGAATATCTGCTTCGTAGCGATCTGTGCCTGGCCAATACTCGCGCATTAAAACGCGTGAGACTTCCTTGCCAGTTGGGTCAAAGAGAAGAACATGGGCTATCGGCTTGTCATGTCCTTCCCGCACGATCGTTGCTCGCACATTTACTTCTTCATCTATTACTGCTTTTGCTGGCCGAAATTCGCCACCAAAATAGACCGAAGGCGTTACATCGAAAACCGGGAAGCGATTATGCATGGCGACTTACGCGTTCAGATTCGTCATCACGTGCTTGATGCGGGTGTAATCCTCAAATCCATACATGGATAAATCTTTGCCATAGCCAGAATGTTTGAAACCACCGTGAGGCATTTCGGCGACCAGTGGGATATGAGTATTGATCCAGACGCAACCAAAATCAAAGGCCTTTGCCATGCGCATTGCCCGGCCGTGATTACTTGTCCAGACCGAAGAGGCCAAGCCATAGTTCACGCCATTTGCATAAGCGACCGCTTGAGCTTCATCGGTGAACTTTTGCACGGTAATAACTGGCCCAAAGATCTCGTTCTGAACCATCTCATCGCTCTGCGTGAGCCCTGCAACAACTGTTGGATTAAAGAAGTAACCAGCGCGATCTACTTGAGTTCCGCCAGCAACAACTTGGGCATGGCTTGGAGTGCGGTCGATGAAACCTTGCACCCGGGCGAGCTGATTGGCGTTATTTACTGGGCCATAGAGAACATCTTCTAGAGGTCCGCCAGTCTTAATTGAATCCTTTGCTTGCGCCGCAAGTAGCGCGACGAATTCGTCGTAAACGCCTTCTTGAACCAACACACGAGTTGCTGCGGTGCAATCCTGGCCGGCATTGAAGTAACCAGCAATCGCGATCGCTTCTGCTGCTGCGGCTAAGTCGGCATCGTTAAATACAACAACTGGTGCTTTACCGCCTAGCTCTAAGTGCACTCGCTTTAAATCATTTGCTGCGCTTTTAGCAACGTTCATTCCAGCTGCCACCGAACCAGTAATCGAAACCATCGCTGGTGTTTTGTGTTCGGCGAGCAAGCGACCAGTGTCGCGGTCGCCGGTCACAACGTTAAATACACCAGCTGGTAAAAACTCGGCCATGATCTCGGCCATGAAAACTGTTGAAGCCGGAGTCGTGTCAGAAGGTTTAAGAACTACGGTGTTGCCGGCAGCAATAGCTGGCGCCCACTTCCAGACCGCCATCATCATTGGGTAATTCCACGGAGTCACTTGGGCGCAGACACCGATTGGTTCGCGGCGAATAAAAGAAGTCATGCCGCGCATGTACTCACCGGCTGACTTGCCTTCAAGATTTCTGGCAGCACCAGCAAAGAAACGAATCTGATCCACCATCGGTGGTAACTCTTCTGACGCGGTTAGCGCGATTGGCTTTCCCGTATTTTCACTCTCGACTGCGACCATCTCTTCGGCCCGTGCTTCAATCGCATCTGCGATTTTGAGAAGCGCGCGTGATCGCTCTGATGGTGTGGAGTCGCGCCAATCTGGAAAAGCACGCTCTGCTGCTGCCATCGCAGCGTCAACGTCAGCACTACCCGAAACTGGAGCGGTGGCGTAGGCCTGGCCGGTAGCTGGATTGATAATCTCACTTGTGGTTCCGGCTAGCGGAGCCTGGAACTTGCCATCGATAAAGTTTGAGAGGCTTTTCATAGCCATACTCTAGAAGGACTAGCGAAAAATGCGAATACCCAGGAGATAGATCTTGCATCCGAGGCAATAATCAAAGGCGCTATTGAGAAAAGCCGCGAAAATACAGCCCGCCATGGCGACGGTAAAGACCGCCCAGTTATGAGTGAGTGCGCCAATGGTTGCTACCAACACAAACCCAAAGCCGACGAGTTGGGCAAAAACTGGCGGACGTGAATCTTCTAGTGGAACTTCACCAGAGAGCCTTGGGCGGATAACTTTCTTATAGAAAATTCCGTAAGGGCTCTTTGAAATGTTGATAAATGCAGCGACCGCAAATACCGCAAGTTGCCAGATCGTTAGCCAGGTAGATTTTGTCAGCAACGCGATAATCAAAACCACGGTTGTAAAACCGGCGCTCCAACGCGGCGCTCTGGCATCGATCTGCTTTGGTTGTGACATTAGAACTTCTCCAATACTGCGACCAGCTGAGATTTTTTCGGAGCACCGACTGCTCGCCCGACTTCGACACCTTGTGGATCAAGAAAAATTGTTGTGGGAGTCTGGGCAACTTTGAGTTTTCGGACTAATTCAAGATTGGCTTCAGCATCGAGCTCGACATGAGTGATCCCAGGAAATTGCGGGACTACATTTTCGATCGTTGCTCTAGCAGCCCGACATGGCGCGCAAAATGCTGAGGAGAATTGCAGCACCGTTGCGCTCTTGCCAAATGTACTTCTGATTTCGGATTCGGTAACAGTAGGTTCAAAATTTCGCTTGGTGAAAAAGCGTCCGCGGTTTCGCTCTGCGATTAAACCAACGCCTGTAGCAGCGAGTAACACTGCAACAATAATCAACAACCGCACCATGCCGATATTTTGTCAGGTAGCGCCCCAAGAACCTAAACGCAGATTACTTGCAGAAACAATTGACCTGCGTTACTTGGAAATTGATGCGAGCCCAAGGCACTTTGGCTTTGGCCCGCCGTTAGTGTTGCCATAGCGGTGGTAGGTGATTGCAACGGATTGCTCGAGGAGCCAGCGCGCAGCTTCGATATCACCGCGCTGTGTCACAGGGCGTATGTCGAGGGTAATTCCTTTAGTCATCGCAGCGCTCTTTGGGGCGCTCTCGGATGAAAGCCAACGGATTGTGTAACTGGCGCGTTCGAGTAGTTGCTCGATATTTTCAGAGCTCGCCGCACTCCACTGCACAGTAATCCCAGTGAGCTGCGCAATATATTTAATGAGTTCAAGGTCTGCCAGCGAGGTCGAATCATCTACCCGCACAATGACCGGCCCCAGCGGGCGGCGATAGCGCTGGTAGTTCTTTTCCACATTCAGCCCAGTCTTATCGATCGCTTGGCCGCCAACTTCATTCCACCATTTATCGATCGACCACTGCGCAGCTTTCACATCGACAAGCGGTGACCAATCGCGCAAGGTGTTGATGTAGTTAGGCCCGCCGGCTTTTGCGGTAGAACCGACCGTCGATTTCTTCCAACCACCAAATGGTTGGCGCTGAACAATCGCGCCAGTAATTCCACGATTGATATAGAGATTGCCCGCTTCAACGTTTTCCATCCAATACTCACACTCGTGTGTGTCGAGTGAATGAATGCCGGCAGTTAATCCAAACTCGGTTGCGTTCTGCCATTTAACGGCAGTTTTAAAATCTGGCGCAATCATCAGCGCAAGTACCGGGCCAAACCATTCATTCTGATGGCTCCATGAACCTGGCTTTACGCCAACTTTTACTCCTGGGCGCCAGAGCTGACCTGCATCATCTAGTTGCTCTGGTTTTACTAACCATGATTCACCATCGTCGAGCGTGGTGAGTGCGCGAAGCAGCGCTGCTTCTGGTTTTCTAATGACCGGGCCTACGGTTGTACCAAATGACCAACCTGCTCCAACTTTCAAAGAAGTCACATCATCGACAAGCTGTCTAACAAATGCTGGGTCCTTGTAAATACTTTCGACAATAATTCCAAGTGAAGCAGCAGAACATTTCTGTCCGGCATGGCCGAATGCGGATTGCACTAAATCTTTAACTGCAGCGTCGATATCGGCACACGCAGAAATAAGAAGCGCATTTTTTCCAGAAGTCTCAGCCAATAAATTGAGGTCTGGTTTCCATTCGGTAAACATCGTGGCGGTGTCGATTGAACCAGTAAGAATCAGGGCGTTGATCTCTGGGTGTGTGACGAGATACTTTCCAGATTCGTCATCGCGAGTAAGCACAAATTGCAGCGCGCTCTTTGGAACGCCACCAGCCCAGAGTTGGTTGGCGAGTAACCACGCGGTGGCTACAGTCTCTGGAGCAGGCTTTAAAATCACAGTATTTCCTGCGGCAAGAGCGGCGCAGACGCCTCCGGCCGGGATTGCGTACGGGAAGTTCCATGGCGGAATAACGAGTACGACTCCGCATGCTTTGGAGTCATTTCCGTCGATCGCGTGGTCGCCGTAATAGCGCGCAAAGTCGATCGCTTCGCTCACTTCTGGGTCTGCCTCGGAAACGCTCTTGCCAGCATCTCGCGCCATAGTCGCAATCGCTAGCGCGCGCTGCTCTTGCATGACTTTGGCCACCGAATACAAAATCTCGCGGCGCTCTGCAGCTGGAGTATTCGACCATGATGACACCGCGCTTCTAGCAGTGCCGAGCGCTTCGTCAATAATTGCAGGATTAGCAACTTGATAGGAGTACCACACCTGGGCATTTGCGCCAGGGTC
>Ga0164296_1003167_pt1 | contig 15715 bp, 9 predicted proteins | sample GEODES057metaG_FD_113533 | JGI IMG/M metagenome (GOLD analysis project Ga0164296, IMG submission 113533) | Dystrophic lake water microbial communities from Trout Bog Lake, Wisconsin, USA - GEODES057 metaG | ecosystem: Environmental > Aquatic > Freshwater > Lake | place: USA: Trout Bog Lake... | reverse complement strand
GTCCCCCCCGTCCCCCCCATTCTTTCCGATCAAACAGAGCAATTCAGTGCATATATGACCGCAGAAATCGTCCACGTCCTCGTCCAACGGATGGCCCATTGGACAGCGTCGGAAACCGCGGAATGGTCGGTCCTTGCCGCCTTGGACCTCAGTCCTAGCCAACTCATCCAGGTCGCCGCCCTCAACAGCGACGAAATGAGCCAAGTCACGGGCATCATCGCGTCGGGAAAAACCATCCTGGACAGTATTTCCGGGCTCGTCCACCAGTCCAAACAAGAAAACATCATCAAACTGATCAGATACTCGGAATACCGCAACCTGTTCTACCAACCAAGCCTGAACATCATCACTTATGATCCCAGTCACGACGTCGTCATCAATCTCCCCCCACCCACCATCAACCTGATGATCCAACAATCGTATTACGGTTACCAGACCCCCGAATGGGTCCAAGTCATCCAGTCCCAATTCCGCGCGTCCCCCCTCTTCAACTCCTCCACCTTTCAACTGGACGTCTCCGCCCAACGACTCGCCGCCAACATCCAGGTCAATAAAACCGCCCCCGGATACTACCTGATGAGCTTCTACGACCCCCAAAACTACCCCCAAAACATTCGCCAAGCCAACACCTTGGTCTGGGACTCCAGTGGCCAGGAAAACCTCTGGTACAAATACCTCCACATCCCTTACGCCTCGGAAATCCTCATTTCCGACCTCTACACCACGCCCCTGCCCGATCCCTCCTATGTCCTGCTGCAAACGAGCAAACAGTACGATCTCTCCGGTAATTTTAATATCCCCCCGACGCAGGTCCCCATTTTAACGGAGAACAATTACATCAACTACAGCATCCCCGAACTGTTCGGCTTTGAACATCTCACCTACACATTGAACACCTACCGGTCCAACACCTTCTACGGCAGCACCTACAATTACGATACCCTGTTCCCCCAACAAACCCCGCAATTGCAGACCCCCGCCTTCCAAGTGGAAGTATATGATCCTCAAGTGCAGCCCCGCAATCCGAACCAGCCGGTCGGATACACCAACTACACACAAACCGACACCTGCGGTAACGTGACCGCCGACACCTCCAACGCGCACCACGTTTACTATTCAGTCCATTACCCATTGGCGGCCAACGCCACCAACCGTTATTCCTACTTGGACATTATCCAGGCCATCAACACGACCATCGCCGCGAGTCCATGGTTCACGTCGGATTCCCGGCTCTGGATCCAAGACGCGGCCACCCAAACCGACGTATCAGACATTACCCTGCTCAATGACATCGGAACCTATTACTACCATTTCACCCTCAAACTGGACCGCAAACAGATATACCGAGACATCACAAACCGCCCCAATCAAAAATGCGTCTTGCAATTCTTGGACCCCCTGTGGACCACCGCCCTCAGCTTCAATTTCCCCCACGACCGGTACGAATTCGGCAACCTCACGTCGGAATACGCCCCCATTACCAACACCATTTATTATACAGCCCCTCTCTCCGTGCAATTCATTTGCACGGCCCCCGGATTCCGCACCCCCTTGAACGACACATCCTTCTCCCTCCCGCCCCCGGGCAATCCCGGCTACAGTTACGTGCAGTTCCTGAACGCCATCAATGTGGCACTGGCCGCCCCCCCTCTCACCGCCTGGGGACTGACCGGCACCATTGCAAACCGTCCGACCGACCATTACGCCGTGTTCACCACCCAAATCAACTATGTGATCCCCGCCAGCGATCCCGTCCAACAAACCCCCAATTTCCGAGTGGATTTCAGCAGGAGCATCTTCGCGACGTTCACCTCCACCCCCGACCCCTGGATAATAGAAAGTTCGGGCACCGTATTCACATTCACCGGCATCCAGGTACCCGGCATCTTCAACCTGAACCCCAGCAACCAAAATATCTATGTTACATGCCAAGGCCCCCAACAAGCCACCACGGTCACCATCCCCATCCCGCTCACCAATGCATTCAACACCTACAATGCCGGACAAACGGTCTACACCGTCACGGACCTCATCAACACCATGAACGCCACGGTATTCGGCCGTCAAACTACGAACCACGTATCTCTTTACGGTTCGCGGATGACGTACAATGCCAACAGCGAAACAATTTCTCTCTACCTGGTCATTCAGAGCATCTTGACCAACCAAGATTACTCCATTGTTTTCATAGATCCCAGCGCCACCACCCATACCGCAAACACCATCAGTGCCTGGAGCCGGTACCTGGGTATCAACGACGCCTCCTACGCCTACGCGACTGACCTCTGCAACAACCAAGTCATCGGAACCATACCGGCCCTGGACAAGACAATTTACCTGACCCCGGAAAACAATTATTTCACACTCAAACCCGTGCCTGACCCCCTGGGTGGGGTGTACATCAACGCTACCACCGACCCCGTCATTTCCAACAACGGCCGCGACAACGATCTCGTCATCCAGCTCACACAACTGCCAACTTACCAATACTATACCATCAATGATATCCTCAACGCCATCAATACGCAATTTGACAATTACAGCAATCAGTACGGGCAAGTACTCTACGGTTCCTCCATTACCGTAGACAGCACCATCAACCACACCGTCATACGCTTCAACGTGAACACCATCTACACCACCAAAGATTACGTATTGGATTTTTTTGACGTGGAAAGTTTCACCCAATGCGAGTACGGTCCCAGCGCGAGCATACAGTCGGCCAAATGGAACACAACTTTGGGCTGGCTCTTGGGATTCCATAGCCAGTCCATCTACGAAGTAACCCCCGCCAATCAAACGAATAACCTGAGCAACCAGACAACCTATTACGCCCAGTTTCCGGGGAATCTGTACACGTACGACATAAGCAGCAACATCGTACGTATCCGCGGCGACAGCGCCATCAGCGTCAACCTCTACAATTACCTGCTCTTGGTCTTGGACGATTACACTCAGAGTCACATCAACGACGGGCTCATCACCATTACCCAATCATCCACAGACGTACCGCTCAATTCGTATTCGGTAAGGAACACGGCCCTCAAATGCCTGCCGGGCAACACGAACCCCGCAAACCCCGTGACAGGACAGTATGTGCAGAACCAACAGGAACCGAAGACCCAGAACAATTTGACGTCCAAACAGGTGTACTCGCTCAACCAGATTTTGAACGCGCGCAATGCGTTGCCCCAGACTCCATTTCAAACCACCTACGGACCGAACCTGCAGGACATTTTCGGTATTATCCCCCTGAAAACGGCCGGACTGCAAATCGGACAATCCTACATTGAATTCGGTGGTACCTTGCAAAACCAAGACCGAGTATTCTTCGGTCCGGTCAACATCAAGAGGCTAACTGTCCGACTTCTGACGGACAAAGGGGTCATACTCAATTTGAACAACGCCAACTGGTCGTTTTCCCTCGTCGTACAGCAATTATACACATCCAACAAATCCAGCAAATAGGCCCCCGCCCCCGCCCCCGCTAAACGGGTGGTTGTCCAATGAATGTATAGGATCACCGCCGGCATGGCATACCCAGGATCCAGCGTCGCACCCATTGCGTCACATGGTACATGGCCAGCCCTAGACCAGAACCTAGGACCGCGCCCGCCAACAATTGTTCCACGGTATGCCTCCGGTACGACCAGCGTTGGTACAAAGTCATCAACGATACAAAAACGCATACGATCCACCATATTGTGATACGTCCGCGCAGCAGTCCGTAGAAAAACCCGAGGACATAAAACGACAATTGGGCGTGGCCCGAAGGGTAACCAAAGTGTTCCGGTCCGCGGTACATGGACATGTCGGTCCCGTCGTCGCCGGCCCCTGGCCATCCCCGCGGTAAGACCATGGGAATAGCGCCCGACGGACGAGGGTCACGAACCCACAACTTGAGCGTCTTATTCGTCGTATCGGAGAGCAACACCCCCCCGACAAATCCGACAGTATCCCATAGCCCGGTCATCCACGGCAATTGGACCATATGCACAAACAGCACCGAGCTAGTGACAAAAAAACCGTAGAAACCGACGAGGTCCCCCAACCAATGCACGTCGGCAACCAGATTCGGATTCATCATGCTGATCTATACATTATCAGCATGATTACATGGTCAGAATATGACGATAACTACAGAGACCTTTAAGGAGTAATCGGGTTGCCCACGATATTCGGCCCACCAAGCATCACAGACTGGGCATTGTAGTAGTACGACGTCGCACCCGTGTGCGCAATGTTTTGCGTATCCAAGAAACCCAACGAGACATCCACCGGGGATCCGGCACCGAACTGGCTCCAGCTGCTCTCACCCAGGCGGACGAGGAGCGGCGCCTGCACCACACGCTGGAGGAGCGTGGTAGACACCGTACGGGCCGAGGTAATGCGGGTCGTGGTGGCAATACCCGTGCCGGCATTGGCGCTGGTCGTGGTCGTAGAACCCGTGTTCGTGAGGAAATTGGAACCCTGACCATCATCGGACGGGAGATTGTTAGACAAATCGCCAACATTACCCACCGTATTCATCAAATACTGGTTAGAATTGTTAGGGTTGTCTGCTCTGCTCGTCGCCGCACCCACACCAGCCGCGTTACCCGCCGAGTTGACGTTGTTGAGCGGGTTAGAGAACGCCTCCTGGTCAATGTTAACCTCCAAGGAAATCTGGAACCCGTTGTTCGGGATGAAGAAGAGGTCGTTGGGGTAGAAGCCGTCCGTCACACCGTAATCGCGGACATCGTGCATGTCGGACGAGATGTAGGGGCTGTTCGGGTTGCGGTTGTTGAACGGGTCCGCGTCCACGGCATTGCGCAGAAGCTGCGTGATGCCCGCCACCATAAGGCTACCAGTAAGAGGCGTCTGGTAACCACCCGAAGCATCCGACCAGGCATCCTTCCGGAGGAGCTGGACAAAGGCCGAGGCATCAAAGACGCCGCTGTTGGCCTGCATAGAAGCGAACTGCAGCTCACCCGAGAAGAGCGTGCCAAAGCCCCACTCCGATCCCGCCGGGAAGTTGCCGTTGGCAAAGCCAAAGTACTGGGCAATGTACAAGTTGAAGTCCGTGTAGAGCGTGCTGAAGGTACCCACGCTAACCACCTGGTAGTTGGCGTTGCCGGGGATGGCCGCCGACACATCCGCCCGCATGTAGTTGACAAACTCCTGGTTGCTGAGCGTAAGAGAATCCGTGTAGAGCATGTTGTTGGAAATGTCGTAGTAAGGACGCGACGAATCATTAATCACCTGGCCGTGCACCTTGGTAATACCAATCTTGGAGTTGAAGGCCTGGCAAGGAATAACAACCTCTAAAGCCCCCGTCGTATCAAACTGCGCAATGAGCGTCTCCGGAAGGCGCGTAATATTATCAAAGGTGCGCGTCGTCTGGAAACCACCATAGGCCTGAATAGCATACACGACTCCCGTAATCTGGCGACCGGCCGTAGTACCATCTTGGTATTGGAACGTCGGAAGCATATTGTGGCATAAATCCGAAGCATTATAGATCGTTTGTCCCTGAGGCAAATACGTGTACCCACCCGTCAATCCAGTAGACATGATTATGAATATGTATATACTTAATAAATATTTTTACACTGTTTACTACCGTTTATTCAGAGCTTGACATAATCCGTCCATATCGCCACCATGCCTTCCTCCCCGCCCCTGTCTCACCCGAATCCGTCAAATGAACGCGTCACCCCCGCACTGAAATTCCGCATTCAATCGTACAGACATTTAAACGTCAGGCAAAAGGAGAAATTGGCGTTATTAATGTCTAAAACCCGCCCGTGGTCGTCCAAAACCTGAATATGCAAACGCTGAATATCCACCGGGCCAAAGTACTTGCGCGGCTCTAAATGCTGCGACAACTGATTTTCCATGAGCAAATTAAAGTACTGACCATTGACGGGGATTCTGGCTAAAATATTGTTATTGAGAATCCAGCGATTGAAAGCGCCAACAAAATTATTATTGACGCTATTGTTGAAATCATTAACGACTAAATACAGGTAGCGAATGGAAGCAGGGTCCGGCAACGTATCGGAGCGGTACATCACGCGACCCTCATACCGGGGGCGAACAAACCCCAAATTCCACCCAATCTTGGAGGTAATATTGACTAAATCCGTGCGCCCGTATTTGTCCAAGGTATAATCCATTTCCAGGGCAATAATGTTGCTAGACCAGGTGTACCCGGTCTGGTCCAATGTCTGCAGAATGACCTTGCCACTGCCTGAACCGGTGTTATTCAAATCCAGCGACAATTGGACACAATTGAAAATCCCCGAAGCGTCCAGTTGGTTATGCACCAAGGAATCGTCCACGGCATTGCGAGGACACAATTGCCCATTGATGTATGTGATCAAATCCATCGCGGAATAATTGCCATCGGGTACCGTCACCGTGCGTAACACCGTCATGGACGTGTCCAACGACGGCGTATTGTAAAACGTGCAAAACAGGTTGAAAAAATTGTTACCATACGACGCCGACGTGCTGTAAAAGGTGACGGGAAATTCGTAAGCAGACACTTGCATGCTGACCACTTTACGGATACGCTCCGGCAGCGAAAAAATAAAGTCGGAACTCTGGGTAGTGTACAAGCTGTCACGGAACCGGGTGTCAATATTGAGGCACTTGGTAATGACCGGAGTGTGTATAGGATTGACCTTGCCGGGATTGAATTCGTTTTGCATCACCATTTGGAAGGACGCCGGGGGCTTGTCAATGAGCTCATTTTGCTTCCGGTCGTAGAGACCACCGCCGCCCTGACCCACCGGATAGGCATGACGCTGAGTGGTCGCCCTGTTTTCATGGAAATAATCCAGGGGAATGTCGGGTTCTCGGCGACTCGGGGCAGGCGAGTCCAATACATACACCAACAATTTCCCTGCTTCGTCTAAAAACCGGTTCAGCTGACGGATCAACTGAGGATGGGTTTTGGCATCACCGGAACCCACAATACGTTCATAAAAGATACGCTGTTGCGTGACCACCTCGTCAGCAGTGTATTTACCGTGAGCCGGCAGACGAAACAGCGTCTGCAAATCAGCAATGGAATAGTTTTGAATATCAAAATCGTAATCGGGCATTATGAAATATACCGGGAGGAACCGCCGTGTCCTCAAGACGCGTACACCCATCACCAAAGTACAGTCACTCGTTCAAAAGGATCAACGCGTGCCGGCCGGCGCCACCACCACGTCTGAAACAATAATATCGTTATCGGGCTTACCCATGACCGTAAACTGCGGCAAGGACTGGATAAAAGCCAATTTCACGGGGTCAAACCCCACCCCGAATTCGGGCATGCCGTAGACATAGATATAGTAACTGTACAATGGAGACAAGGTAAAAGTCTGAGTTGCCGAGAATTGCCCACTGACCGTCGTCGCCGTATTATGAGTATTCTTGTCGGATAAAATATCCTTGATGCGCTTATTGAGCAGTGCGACCTTGATCTCATTGTAAGCGTAACTGGTGTACAATGCATTAATATTGACCGCGCCCATGAGCGAGTTTTCAGCAATATCAATAAACAGTTGCAAATCGGGATCGGATATTTGTACAGTTTTGATCAAATTCAAAATCTCCAGGTACTGATTGATATTGTTGCTGGCAATCTTCTCATACTGACGATTAGCCAAGAGCTGAGTATAAGAGTCGTAAATCAGTTGCAGCGCGGCCAATTGTTGCGGAGTAATCTTATTTTTGGACGCCAATCCGCCGCCGCCATGACCACCTCCGCTAACGCTACTCGAGCCCCCCGTTCCAGATGGACAAGGACATTTCCTCGGAAAATTAATCAAACCGACCCCCGAACCGTACAAAGAAGGAGCATTAAATACATTACGTTGCGGTTTTACCATACAATATTCATATAACACCTTGATATTGTAGTTGTTGATACACGTTGCCGCAATGGTCTATGACTGTGAACATTTTTGTCTCTAAATTGTAATCTTGAAAAGTAAAAGCTCGTAACGAACCCCCGTAAACGTCATGAGTCAGTTTAAAAGCGTGATGCACACTCGCCGTCGTAGAAAAATAAAACGTATAGGATGCATAGGTACTTTTGAAGACATCCGCCCCTCCTGGAATGATGGTATGACTCACAATCGGACGACCGGGTATCAAAACATTGATGAGGTAATCTTGCACCTCGGCCAACTGATTCGTCACCAACGTCAACTGGTCCGGCGTCCCCGACCATATCAGGGTATTCAGACAAGCGTCGGCCGGCAACCCCCCTGACGAATCCAAACCCCCCAAACCCGCCTCTTCCGAGTAATACGAGAGGGTATCTATCAAACTCGCGGGTTCAAAGGCAGAGGCAGGTACCCCGTCCGGGGGCGGGACCTCCAAGAGCGCCACAATATAAAATCCCAAGGGGTAAATGGTCTGGTAATCCATCAAATGGTCATATAGGTTCACCGCATAACCAATTTCAAAAATGGACTCTTGGTAATAAAACCCCGGGGGTCCAGGCTTAGGAGGTGGCGGCGGCACATCTGGACCAATATGCGGCGCCCCCGGCGGCAAGGTACCCCCGCTCGTATCGGGAATCAACAAATCAGGGGGGGGCTGAATATGCGTTTGGTCAAAGAGCTCCAAGGCCTTTTTCAAAAAGGTGAGCTTAGCTGGGTCAAATCCCACTCCGAATTCGGGCATGCCGTACAGGTAAATATAGTAACTGTAAAATTTGGACAACTTGAAGGTCTGCTTCGCAGAAAACTGGCCACTAATATTGGCTTCATCGGCCACCACGTTTTTCTTGTTCTTGTCGGCCAAAATATCTTCAATACGGTTATTTAACAACAAAATCTGCAATTCGTTGTAAGTATTACTTTCGTACACTTGCACAATATTCATGCATCCCACCAGCGTCTGTTCCACAATATTCAGCAACAATTTAAGCGTCGCGGTAGGGACCGCAATGGTCTGCAAATTGGAGAGCAAGTCCAAATATTGCTCGTAATTGGGGGGAATTTTGTCGTACTTGCGCGAAGCCAACATCAACGAATACATGTCGTGAACCTCTTGCACCATGTTGCGTTGACCCACCGTGAGCGAAAACTTCACAAGCGAACCTCCTGCCCCGGAGCCCGAGCCCGCGCCCGTACCCGAGTCCGAACAAAAGCACGAACCATCCTCCATAATGGTCCCCGTATAATTATTACCGTAAGTCAAGGAGGCGAAAATATTGCGTCCCGCCGCCGACGTGGCCGTGGTAAACAGAGAACGACTGGATTGATAAAACAATACCATAGCCTACCCGCGTCCTTATTACTACTATCACTACTATACCATGATAAGACGATCTGTCCCCGCCCCCGCACCCCACACCACCCCGCACCACCCCGAAAAATGTCCAACGAATGTATAGGATCCCGTCTCAGGCATGGCCCAAAGCGATTATTTGCAGAGAAAAAAAATAGGGACCATCCTGAACCCCAAGAACCAAGGTAAATTGGGTAAAATCCTGGACAGCGACGATTACACGCAGTTTAAACAATATTCTTTAGAAAATACGGTCATCAACACGAGCAACGTCTACAACCAAATTGTCCATCCCAAATCCAGCATCATTTTCAACATGGAGGTGGCCAACCCGGCCTACTGCCCCCAGTACGTCATGGATCACAACACTCAAACCCGGGCCAACCGGCACACGACCGACCCCGTGGCATTCAACCCCCACGTGTCCATGCACCGTACCTACATCAACAGCTACACCAATACGTACACTCCCCGGCAACTTACCCACCAGAAACATACCCCCAATCGCAACCTGAAATGCAACGCCTGCTGCACCCCCAAGGGAGCCAAGGCCACCAAGGCCACCAACAAACCCCAAGAAAACAGCTACAAGACCCTCTGCAGCAATTCCCGTCTCAAACAACTCATGTGCGATTGCTCCATGAACTAAGCACATCCCGACCCCCGCCTCATCCTACACATCCTGAATGGAAGTATAGGATCCAACCCCGGACCTTATGCAGGCAATTCAGGTACGCGTAAAGCGAGCCACTGTCGCCTTCAGTGCCTGCACCTCTTTCACCAAGATCCCAATGAGACCCGTGTAATTCAAAGACTGGAAAGCACCCGACGCATCCTTGTCTCCGTGCACCAAGAACGGATACAATTCCGCCACCTCATGCGCAAAAAACCCAATGTCGCCCCGACCCGTCGTCGTATTCACGTACTGCAAGGGCCGCAGACCATCCACCCCCGCCGACGCCACCTCGTCCAACGAAACCACGTCCGTCTTCAGACGATAATCCGACTGTATGGTCGTGACCGGGCACGTGATGACCCCTCCGACCGTCAACGCATCTGCGATTCCGAGCGATCCGGCGATACTCACACTGCCCGATATATCCAAGACGACGGCAGAACGATGGAACAAATTGGGCACATGACAATGGTACAACCGACTGGCCCCGTAGAAACCCGACGCGTCGTACTCTGCATCCACCCGAGCCACCAAGAAATCGTCCAAACTGGTCTGAGCCACCGAAACCAAATTACGCGAACTGTCCTGCGCCAACAAGAGATCCGCGGTACCGGCCCCGTCAAACGCCGCATACGGCGTGGTCCATGTATATCCACCGTCATACGTCGCCAACATCACCCCCGACCCCCCCGCATTGGTCCCGGTCACCACCGCATGCGTCGCATCGTACACTGCCACATCCTTGAAAACCATTCCTTCTAACCCCATACTGACATCGGTATAGGAGCTCCCCCCGTCAGACGTCCAGGTGATAATACCGTCACCTGCAAACACGGAGACCAGAGGATCCGTCGTCACCAAATGCACCCCGTCCAAATCGGTAGCATACGTACGCAGTGTGGCCAATGCACGATACGTATAGGGTCCGTTCCAATTCCAAGTCGCCACAGGGGTCGGCGCAATATAATCGTACAGGACCGCGTATTTGGCGATGCCTGACCCCGCCACAAACACATAACTGGTATCAAATCCCCCCAAAGCATGGACCACATTCATACCCGTGGGAAAATGCGTATACACGAAGGACACATCGGTATGGAATGTCCGGTCAAAGATCCCGTCGGGTCCGACCGTGGTCGTCGGCGAAAAAGAGCACGTATGTGGAAACAAGGCGTACCCCAGATTATACCCCTGGCTGCCCTGCCCCCCCACATACAAGGAATTGGACGTGTCCACCATGACCAAGAGGTTGCCGGAACGGTCAATATCCAAGACCGCCATCGCCTCCACCCCGTTCTTAAAATCCCCGCCGCCCGGGTAGTTAAATTTCAGAACGTCCCATGTTTTGTACGCATCCGAGGTGACAAAAACCCAGCCAGCGTAATTGAGCGCCACGAGCGCGGACACGGCATCGTAGGCCACGCCGGCCCGGGCCACATTCCGGTTGTTGGAACTCAAATTGGCCACCAGACGTGCTGGCGTAGACCTCGCCGACCAGGTACCACCGCCGTTCACCGACGATAAAAAGGAAAACCCAAACTCGTTGTTTGACGAGTCGTACGCATTGGGCGCCCCAAACGCCAGCGCCATCGTCGGCACCCGCGCCGACGTCACCACCCGTTCCAGCTCAAACGAAACGTCGTAGACCAAGACCACTTCTCCATTGACAATACGGGTCGGACCATTGACCATCATAGTACAGACATCCAGCGGCGGAGCATACGTATTGAACCCCGTGACCGACCGACCAAACGCCGGATTCGCATTCTGAACGGTGGTCTGCACCGGAACCCATCCTCCAGTCACTCCTTCATAACGTTCCACTTCTCCTGCCGCCACGACCAGACCCGTGGCCATCGTGGCCCGTGACGAATCATAGATATAGGATCCCCCCAACATACGCATCCCAAGCGGCCCCGATCCCTCGGCCTCCATCACCATCGTCAACGCCGTATGCCCTCCCTCCGAAGGATCCAACGGGGAAGTCACCATCGTGACGGCCGTCTGGGCCGCATACCCTCCCAAAGCTCCCGCATCCTCCGTGAAATAATCGGGCAAAAATATGCCTGAACCGTCCGAATAGACCACCACCGTCTCCTGAAATGCCGTATGCCCCCCTGCCCCTCCAGAACCGTCCAACAACCCCAAGACTGAGGTCCCGACCGACAAATGAGAGGGCAAGGTGATGTTATTGGCAACCGCCAAGGTCAGATTTCCCCCGTTCTGATAAGTCAAGACCGCATCCCCCGGATTGGCCGAAGGGTCTGTCACAAACGGGTACTGAATGTACGAGACATCCGTATTGGTCTCGCAACTAAGTAACCTGTGCACCATGGCCGTATCACTGAACCAATGCAGAGAACATTGACTAGGGTCCGTATACAACACCGTGCCCCGAAACCCTGCATTGGACGACAGGATGCTCTGGGACCGTTTTCCCGTAGCAAACACATTGAAAGCGGTGGTAGTTTGCGCATTTGCCGAACTATCACTGTAAACGTCCAAGGTGGCCCCGGGCAAGACCTGGGTATGGTATGGGCTGTTAATTCCCATGAACCCCCCGGCATGAAAGGAATTGCAGACCAAGGCCCCGGAATAGGTGGGATTGTCGTTTTGAGGATTGGACGTGAGATTGTAGCCCATGGCCAACACGTTCTTGGCGACGTAGACATTGCCCCCCACCAGAATATCTCGCTGAATATTAAAGGTTTTATTGACGGTGACAGTGCCGTTGACTACGACGGACCCCAAGACATCTAAACTCTTGGACAAGAGCACGTCGCTGGAAAAAGCGGCATTGCCGGCCACCGTCAAGTTACCGTTGAGGGTCTCGTCGCCATTGAACAACATGTCCCCGTTCAAGGTGGTTTTACCCGTGACGGTAAGCGGACCAAGAATATCAAAAAAGCCCAAATACTGGCTCTTGAGGGTCAGATTGCCCACGACCAAGTTATTAATGGTCGCATTGTTGGATTTTTCATAATTCTGCGTGCCGCCGTAACTTCTCCACGACTGCGTGTACATGTATACAATATACCCCGATGAACAATTCAAAAACACTTACGAACCCATACGTGTTTTTGTCAAAGGTGTAATAATTACCAATGATGGTATGTGATCCACCGATAAGGCCATGGCCGAAGGCGAGCAAAACGACGGCCGCAGCCAATGGCGAGCAAAACGACCTCTACGCAGTTCAAGTGGAGGGCAGCCGCCGCCGGGTCTCACGTGCCTCACGTGCCTCACGTGCCTCACGTGCCGATACCCGCGCATCCACCCCCGCGCGGTGCAGACGCACGAACCGCGTGATAGGTCCAGAATACCGCAGAATTTTGTCCACGATTTTCCGGTAAAACGGGCGAAACTCCGCCCGACGTTCACGCATGTCGGCCAGCGTCATCCACTGGATTTCTATTTTCTCAAAAATCATCGTCTTTCTCAAATAGGTGTGATCCATGCGCTCAAACACGAAACGGTGACTGTTGTTGTAATATTCCACCAACTTGGGGTCGTAATCATACCGAAAGACATGTATATGATACTCGCCGTGAGACAAACGAAAGACCCCGCCCTGACGGTCAATCAAGGCCCTCAAGTTTTCCGGTCCACCCAAGAATCCGGTGGTCTCTTCGGCCATTTCGCGCAATCCCGCTTCGTAAATGTCCTCACCCTTCTCCACGCGCCCGCCGAAATCACTAAATCCGGGCGCACTGTCATCATGGGCTTCTTTTCCGAATAAAAAATAGAGTTTACCTTGGTACCATGCCGCCGGAAGAAATGCCGAGGCCACCATCTATGTATATACAGACACCTTACTATACCCTCATGTATTTTTATGCACCAACAGTGTACGGATACCCCCACGACCGGCCCCATCACGACCGCCCCCACCCCCACCACTTCCGGCCCTCTTGGTGAAGGGCGGCTTTTTCTTGGTACCTCCCCCCGCGGTCACCACAGCTTTCAAAGAACGCATGGAGACGGGTTCGCGGCACATTGGACAAGCCGCAACACGGTCCAAGGAACAGTATATGAGCCTACTAATGCATTCTAAACAGAATCGGTGTCCACATGCCGTATCGTACGGAACATCCAACATATCTTCCAAACAAATCGGACATCCGCAACCTTGTTCTACTGGTGCTGCTGCTACTGCTGCTGCTGCTACTGCTGCTACCGCAACACCCGTTTCTTCTTCCTCTTCTTCCTCAGCTTCTTCCACCTCGGAACCCGCAAAGGAACGGTAAAACTCCACTACCCGGGGATTCACTCTGACCCGGTGGGGGTGAAAGGAGGTCAAATACACACCTTCCAGGGACCGCACCCGGGACAACGCCACATACGTCTGATGTTCAGCAAAGATGGACCCTCCCAAGTCCATTTCCGCCACGTCCAGGGTCGCCCCCTGCATTTTATGAATGCTGCTCGCGTAGGCCAAGGTTAAAGGCGTCTGTGCAACGGTGATACGTGGGAATTCGGTGCTCTGCCAGACATAAGGGCCAATGGGCCGCCGAATACCATTATGAAATTGCACCAGAGGGGCCATGACCATGCGCTTCTTAGACCCCCCCGAGATACTCCCTGTCGCCCAGATTCGGGCATCTTCTACCAACACAAAATCCACCACCACCCCCATACTCCCGTTGGCAATGCCGGCGTCTACATCCAAATTCACCAAACACATCACGGGCACCCCCACCTTCAACATCAACCGCTCCTCCACCGGTACTTGGGTCACCAGCGCCTTGGACTCTATTTCCACCTCCAGGGACGTCATCTCACGACATCGGGTCACCACATCCGGCTCTAGATTCTCACCCGTCTCAATATAGACCCAGGTATCCGTCCCTACCTCCAAAGAATACATGCGCTCGTCCCCCGTCAAAAGACCGTATTGGTAAGCATTGACCCGGCTCACCTGATTACGTGTGGCAAATAATTTCACCGGACACACCCCGTTATGATCCTCGGCCCGGTAAGGCAACCCAACACGCTCCTGCAACATTCGTTTGCTCTCGTCACTCATCTCGGCCAGACGTACCTCATTCAACACGCGTTTGTAAGTGTCATCTACCTGCCTATACACCGTGGTCAATTCCACATGATTCTCCATGGAAAAGACGCGGCCCCACGCCGGCGATTCAAAAGCAAAGGCCGAACTGTCGGGGTCGTCGGCATCACCTACCGGCGGCAACTGGAAGAAATCCCCCAGACACACCACCTGCATGCCTCCAAACGGCAAGTCGTTCCCGCGAATGTACCGGGCCAAATACTCCAAGACCGTGAATAGTTTCTTGGACAACATGCTGATTTCGTCCAAGATGAGGGTCCGACACCGTCGCCATTCCTTTATCGTTCGTCGGCTTCTAAACACCACACGGACAATCTCGGACAACGGCCCGCGACCCAAGCGAATGCCCGACCACGAATGAATGGTCTTGACCACAATGGGTTTGCCCGCCACCCGAATTTGGTTGGACAACAGAATGGCCGAACAACCCGTCGTGGAGGTGACCTGATGAATCCGTCCGTTGCGGTACAAATCCTGCACCAAGTACCGGATCAAATGACTCTTGCCCGACCCCCCGGGACCACTCACAAAGACATTCTCTCCCGCCTGAAATCGCTGCAGGGCGTAACGTTGCTCCTTGCTCAATTCGGAACCGTCCCCCAAATCGTGCATAGAAGAAGACGGAGTCTGAAATGAAAGTATAGGAACCACCCTCTTTCAAGTCCACCCAAAATCAATTTTTGCTCGGC
>Ga0164296_1003164_pt1 | contig 15724 bp, 2 predicted proteins | sample GEODES057metaG_FD_113533 | JGI IMG/M metagenome (GOLD analysis project Ga0164296, IMG submission 113533) | Dystrophic lake water microbial communities from Trout Bog Lake, Wisconsin, USA - GEODES057 metaG | ecosystem: Environmental > Aquatic > Freshwater > Lake | place: USA: Trout Bog Lake... | reverse complement strand
GTTTAGCAGCGATAGCGCGTCTGCAGCACGCTTGACGCTGCCACCATTACTGCCATGAACAGAGCCTGACCCACCACCAGGAGTGGCGCCCAGACCGGAGGCGCCATGGAGGGAGCCTCCGCGACCGGAGCGCCCTCTCAGGGACCCACCTCTGGACGAAGGCAGCGCTGTGGCGCCCGAAGTCACACCCGCGCGGAGTGACCCGCCAGGTGAGTTTGGCATGCTCGCACTCGCAGTTGTGTGCGTCAAATCGTCGCAGAAGCTACTGAACGTACTGGCGTCTTCACCATCGTCATCAGACATGTCGCCGCGACCACCAGTGAGAGGCGGCCAGCGCGCCGTGAGGTCGGCGACCACCAAATCGTGCGGGATGTTGCCCAGTGCGGCGGCGACGCCTTCGCTGAGAGTGGTTGCCATCAAGCTACCCCCGTGCTGCTGAGCCAGGGCAGTTTGCGCAGCCACACCTGCACGGAAGGAGCCTTCCCTGCTGACAGGCCGCGATCGCCGTCCGGAGCTCTGGATGGCGTTCAGCTCACGCTTCGGCCAGCGCTTGATGCCATGTTGTCTGCAAATGCGCTTCAGGGTCGTGCGGCACATGCCCAGCCGCTTGGCAGCCTCCACCAGGTTCAAGCCGAAATATTGGCGCAGGACATCCATGCTCACGGTCATTCGCTTGCTTGCATCCCCAGGTGCAGGTGCACCACCGTCATGCATGTGGTCATCACCTGCACGCTCGGCGGCAGCTGCAGCAGCTGCGCGAGTGGACACACGGCGCCCAGTGGTCTGTGGAGCAGCCTCAGGTGGCGCTGTGCCGGTCTGCGTGGGTGGTGCCATATTGTTGCCTTTGTGATGTGGGTGGACGCCGAACGGAGGTTGGGGCGGGGGCGGAAACAAGGAGTCGCTGCCGCCCAGTAAGTCTGCACTACTGCTGTCTCCACTCGTGCTCCGCCACTGGGGCTGCGATTTCGCGAGCTGCTCAAGCATGACATCGCCGTGTCCGTTCATCAAGAACTCGGTGTCTGCGTGCGGCATCGCGAAATGCGAGGAGTCGTGGAGAGCTGATGCTGGCCAGACGGTGGTGTCGTTGTGTGTGTCACACCACCCCAGGGGCGCGAGGCCGTGCATGCTGCTCAACGGAAGCTGATGTGACACGGCTGCCGCATCGAAGCTCGCGAGGCCATCTCCAGCGGGTACGGTCAGGAAAGGACCGTCCGAGCCACCTCCGTTGCCCAGGAATGCCGTCACCATGCCGCCCCACGACGGGCTGTCCGGGCGGACGGTCGTGTATGCGCCGCCGTCGACGCTGCTGTATGGTTCAATGAGAGGCGCCGGCTGAGAGGCTGAGAAAGGTGGTGGTTGAACTGGGCCGCCGCCTGCGGCAGTGGCTTGTCTGCCCGGTCCGGACTCGGTCGCGCTGTCTCCGCTGCTTGTGCCATTCCCACGCGTAGTAGGACCAGGAGCTGGAGGCATCCCCCCAGGCGCTACGGCGGCGGCGTTGCCGCCCTCAGTGTGGCCAGCCACCGTAGAAGCCGCCAGCCAGCCGTCACGCTGCGGGGTAAGCGTCACCTGTGAGGGCGGACCACGTCGAAGAGTGTGAGAACGGTGTGTTGGACGGGGTACAGGGTGTATGCGTGGGCGGGCGCGTGCGAAAAAGAGGCGACGGTTGGTCACGGGGCCGACGAGGGAACTTGCCACCAGCCAAGGGGTTCCGCTCGTCTCGGCAGCCCGCGCCGGCGGGCGGCGGGGCAAGACGCGCGAGGCAACACCCTCGCGCAGTGCCTGCACGCTGCACGGCGCAGGTCGCCACGGGCAGCAGCGGCAACAGGGAAAAAGCAAAGTGCAAGTCTAGACGCCTGCATGTGGGGGCTCTGCGTGTCGCACCTGCGCGCACGCGTCCGTCGTCAAGTCTCTTCCCCCGTTATGTGCTGAGCGCTGTCCGTCCACCAGGACGGTGTGCTGCTGCGTGCCGTCCACCATGGCGGCAGGAACAGCTGGCAAGGAGTGGCAGAGAGTGTTAGTGAGAAAGAACGCCCTTGCGCGCCGTCAATAGGGAGCGAAACTGGTCCGCCGGGGCCCTGTCCTGGTGCCGCCGTCGCTTGTGCAGACGGCCTCGCAGCGGCAGGGCGCGCTGTGGCCCGCATTCCGGCGCGGCGGGTGACGGCGCACGTGACACATGCAGCCGGGAGCAGTCGACAGCCGCGACGGGGACCACGCACCGGAAGCCACGGTGGTCCGTCACAAAGCCGGTCACTCCTTGCGTCTGAACTGCACCGCTCCGACAGCCGCGCGCGCAGACGCGTGGTTGTTGGGACTGAAGACACACACTTCGACCACGAACGCCGCTGGTGCGGAAGAGAATGCTGCGCGCGCCGCCGTCAGCCCCCAGACTTGACGGGCAACGGCGGGGGCGGTCCTCCTGCCCTGCGAGCCGCCAACGTCAGCACTTCCGGTCACAAATTGGAGCTTTTGATCAAGTCGAACCGGCCAGCTTCGGGAGGAGGGCTGTGGACAACGGCACGCATGTTCGCCCAGTTTTACACGCGGCTGCAGACACATGGCATATGCCAAGCGCAGCATCAATCTCCCCGAAGGTGAGGACGCTTTCACTATGTCTGCTTGTCATATACGCTTCAGTAGAGGAGTGCCCCCAACGCAGCGCCAGGCCCTGGACGCACATGGTCCCGGCGCGCAAGGAACGTGCCTGCGTCGTTGTCAACCTGCCAGAGGCTGCACCGCCAGCCTCCAGGTCGGCCAGCATCACGCCACACAGCGTCGTCAAACACGTGGCTGCTATACGTCCGATCCATCGCCACGCAACGCACCGCGTCGATGCCAGGCTGCGAGTCGCCTGACACAGCGACGCAGCCAAGGGCCGCGAACCCAGGAGGCGGCTGCGGAGCCCAGATGGTCACGTGCTCATGTGCGCCACTGCCCGTATCTCGCCACACGAGCACGTAGCCCAGAGGCGGCGCCAGTGCGGGATCATCACCCCGGTAGACAGCCACCGGGCTGACTGGTGGATCGTACCCTGTTTGGGCAACGTCTCCAAGGGTATAGTACCCTGATGGCGCAAGAGGCCTCCACAGAGATACCGGTCTGAACGCATCGCCCTCTGCGCCGCGACTGCACCACAGTCGAGTAAATCCAGTGCATGGCAGCGCAGGTGGCCCGCCATCGGTGCTCATGGAAGGCGAGGAAAGGACGGACTGCCCAGCACCCCCCTGGTTGCCACCCGCCACGCTGGTCGTAGAGTCACGACGCCGAGGCGGCGTCGCTGTCGGCGACATGGTCATCATGATGGCAGAAGCAACTGCGGCAGTGCTGTCATCTCCCATCACGGCAGTGTGGGCAGCGTCCACATCTACGTCATCCAGACCTAAGCCATCGTCATCTTCATCCCCGCCGCCATCACGCAACGCAATGTCTGCATCGCCAGTGCCTAGAGCTAATGCCTCCAAGTCGAATGCATCTCCACCGCCACCTCCATCATCACCCAACCGGGGGTTCAGCCCAGATGCAATGGCATCGTCGTCGGTGTATATATTCCGCTCTTGCGGTCCTAATGCGCCAGTCGCCCATCCATCGGCGTGACCAGCACCAAGCAAATCGCCGGAGGATCCGGAGCGGAGCATGGAGCTCGCGACTCGGGGAATCAACCCGGGCATGGAGCCTCCTCCGGCGCCAGACGCGTCTGATGCTGCAGCTGCACGCTGCCGCGCAGACGCTATGAGGCGCGCTAAACGAGCAGCCTGCCCCGTGCCTGGCGTGCATCTCACAAGGCGTCTCAGCTGCCTGGAAGGGTCGCCGTCAAACAGAAGCGACGCTGCGAAACTGCTGCGCGAGCTACTGCCACCGCCGAGTGCGAGATCTGCACCACCAGTGCTGTCACCACCTCCGCGTCGCATATGAGAGCGCTTCAAGTGGACGACGAGCACACTGGGCAGAGCAGTATTGGGCTCTCCTCGAAGTCGGTGGATCTCCACAGCCAGGATGTCGCGCCATTCGGCATGCCACAATGCAGTGCATGGGTCTTCTAACAAGTCGTGCTCCTCCTCTGGTCGGACGAGGAGCATGAGCCGGCGGTTGGTGACCATGGCGATTCGTCGCCCAGGCAGGTCTTCCACATGGCCCTCGTACGTGTCTGTCCGCGCAGCGCCGCGAGCGCGGAGGAACATGTCGAGACCCAGCGCGGAGCCGCTGCCGCCAGAGCTGGCGGTTGCGAGGCGCAGGATGTGTTGGCCAACGGCACTGTGCGCGTTGTATGGTCGTAGGATGCCATCAGTGCGAACCGCTCGCGGCAAACGGCGTCGCGCGTGAGTGCGTTCATCTGATAGGACAGCTGCCACGGTATCCCACGATGCGCTCAAGCCGGCCGTGGTGCTGCTCACAAGGTCAAGTACGCCGCTCATGGGCTGTGTGGCTGCGCCAAGGAGGCCCTTGCCGACACCTTTGAGGAAGCCTTCGACGCCCTCACGACGTGCACCTTCCACTGGTTTCGTCAGCAAGCCTGTGACTCCGCGCAGTAGAGACCGCGCTAAGGCCTCGCCACCATCTCTCAAGCCATCTCCGATGGTGGCCACTCGTGGCCGCGAATCGCCGCCAAGAGCACCTCTGCGTCGCGCGCTGAATGTGGGATCGAGTGACAGTGCAGCCACGCCTGCGGAGGCGACACCCAGCGCATTGCTGACATTGTCAAGCACGTCGACGCCCTGGAGCAGACGCAGGACTTGGCCTCGAAGCTGCCGACTGGCGTGACCTAGGAGTAGGCGCCAGAGAGCGGCGTGGCCGCGAGCGTGTACGCCTTCAAGCACAACCGGCTGAAGCTCCAAAACAGCCTCGTCTACGTTTGCAAGTGTCAGACCCAGCGATTGGATCAGATTCGGACCAGATCCAGGTCCCGAGGCAGCAGCGCTGTCCGGTGCGGTGCGAATAGATAGGCGCAGCGCAAGGTGGGAGACGCTGAGCAGGCTGACGAGGATAGGCATGTCTGCGCGCACGCTGCCCCATCCAATGCCTGCGTCTTGGCCTCCAGGTGCGTTGCCACCCATGGCGCCAGCGATGCGACTCAATAGCTGAGCGCATCTCCACAGCGTCGCTTCACTCAAGCGGACCACAAGCTCAGAGTGAGTCGCTAATTTGATGCCAAGGTACGGGAACGACCGAGACCGCGCATCCCCACCAGCAGGCCGCGGCAACCGCTCGGTCAGCGTGACGTCCATGAAGCTTTCTTCGGTGGTGCCGTCATTGCCTTGCGCTTGCCCGGGTGACGCTGAACCAGGAGGCAACGACCCACCCAAATCGTTGTCAAGATCGTCCCCGCCACCCGCGCTGCTGTCTTGAATAGGTCGTGTATACAGCGCCACCGGGAAAAATGTGAACGGCGACATGTCATCCACTTGGCATCGACGCAGACGCACACGGGTAGTGGCACACTCGCCGCCACCCACACCAGCGCTGTGCTCCACATGCAGGCCGACAAGGGAGAGGAGGAGCAGCTCCTCAGGGCCTGCATCGCACAGCGACAGTGTAGCGTCCGGAACATCCAGCGACAGCGTGTATTCCGTCCCTCCAAGTGAAGCTGAAGTGGCTGCCAGCGCCGGCATGTGATGATTGTTCGCCTGCACCGGCGCGAGCCGCAGGATGGTCACATCATCATCCGTGTCGCCACTGTTCAGTACCGTGCCACGGAGAGACACAGCGGACGCAGAGGAAGGCGTGACGGTGAGCACAGGTAGAGGACCACCAGTGCCTCCGACATCCGGCGTTGAAGCGACACCACTGTGGAGTCTGCCTGCCTCAGCACTGGGTCCGCTGATGTTGATGGCCCCGCCGGCGCCGTACTGCGGTGGCGGCGCGGGTGTTGTTCCCAGACGGTACAGAACACTTGGGGTTTCACCACCAAACGTCTCCTCACCACCGACTTCCACCACGCGTGGGTCCATACACCTATCCCATGCGAATGAGATGCAGCTGTAGGGCGGCACGCGCTGCCATTGCGCTGCGGCAATATCGCCGTGCTGCGCAGATGCGTGGGCAACAGGCCGGAACACTTGGTTCACGCCCTGGCCGGTGTGTGGGCTGCCACCCAGCGGGGAGGCAAGCGCTTGGCGGACACGGAGTGGTAGTGGCGATGCATTGCGCACCAGCACAGGTGCCACATCAGAGCGGCTGAGGACGGCAGATGCGCCACCTCCAAAGGGGCGCATGCTGCAGGACAGTCGCATGAGCCACGGCACTGAAGCGCTTTCCAGCTGGCTGTTGCTGATGCCACGTAGGCGAATGAAGGTAGATTCGCCGTCAATTGCGGCGATGCCGAATGGACAACTCCATTGCGATTGCGATGTGCGCAACTGCAAGCGCTCCGGCCGTCCAGCAGCAGGCCACACGAGCGGCACTGGCACACCGCCAGGAGGGAGCTCCAGTGGCGGCGTCGCGTCCGGCGTGCCGAGCTGGCGGAGAAAAAGAGGCACTCCACTGGCATTGGCAAGCGTCACGTGGTACGACACGGTGATGACCCGTGTGCGGCTGCCTATACTCGGATCTTCTCCTCCGATGAAGGCCGGCATCATGTCTTGCGGCCCCGATACGCCAAACGAGGGGGGACTGCCTTCCGAGGCTCCCGAAGGCACCGCGCCAACGCCCCCGCCAGCGGCTGCTGCGCCGCTATTGGCGAGACGCACCACCAGCTGAATCTTCGATCCCGTGGGCGTGAATGCGTTGATCAGTGTCGCACTGCGCTCCAAGGAGTCGAGATCAAGGCGAAGAGGAGGTGCACTGCCCACTCCCGCGACACCCAGCACGAGGCCCCACCGCTGCGGGTATCCTTGTCCCGCCAGAGACATGGCGTACGCGTTGCGTGGCGGCGCAGGAGAGACAAGAACCAGGGACGGATCTCCACCGCCAGGCTCATCGTCACGCCCCTTCGCAGGTCGCAGAACGCATGCCCCAGATGGGGCTGCCATATGAGCGCCCCCAGGTCCTTCCCATGTCCGAGTTGACACGACACGGAGTTGCTCCGCTGCTGCCCCGGCTGCGACTGCTAGCGTTGCGGCGATGTCGAAATCGTCATCACCTGCGTCATCACCCAAGCCATCGCCGCCACGAGCAGGCATGGGTACGGGTGCAAGGGTGAGAACCTCGCCTGTGGCGTTGCGGACTGCAAAAGGTACACTGCATCGTAGAGTGTGCGGCATGCGGCCCCCAACGTGATGGAGCTCAATCCACAGATTCGTTCCTGTCGTGCTATCCGCTAAGCGCACACATGTAGCCAGAGGCGGCAGCGGTGACTGCGCATATGCGATATCTGCGTTGTTGGCGGACAGAGAGCCGTGCGAAATGCATGCCAGGTTTTTACTAGTGGAACGCCAGCTACCGGCCTGCTGCTGCTGTTGCCCGCTTTGCTCTGCCTGTCCACCCCGGCCACCTTGTGGAAGGACTTCCATGAACAGAGGCGCGCGCGGATCAGCACTGTGTACCGCGCGACGACTGCAAGGCGGCATAGCGAATGCAGCCCGAGGCACCAATTGCGGCGGCGCCCCCATGGCGCCACCTGAAGTGCGTTCCCACACGTGGCACGACACCGGGCGGGGAAGTGTATTCTCCACCACCAGCGGCGGGGAAAGCGTCAGCATCCAATCGCCATGAGCAGGGCTCAAGGGCTGCGCAGTTGCCCGCACACCCAGCCAAAACGACTGGCATCGCGGCTCCGCGGCGTATGCGCCGGCGGGTGAGCAGACGAGCCAGTGCGCGCCTTCAGCAGTGCAGCCGATCAAGTGGGAGCCGAAGCCGGTGGCTGAGACGATGATACCATCTGCGCGAGGAGATACTGTGCGACCCCATGCGAATTCCTCCAGCGTCGCTCCAGAGCCTGAGCCCACCAGCGGACGGACGTGAAGTCGCAGCGATAAGTGCGGGACAGCACTGCCGCTGACATGGGGCACTGCCAGTGTAGCGCCAGGTGCGAGATGAGACATCCATAGGGTCAAGCCCGCCATCTTACTCCGTCTGCGAACCCACCTCCTTCGACGCACGTAATCCATCGCCCCGGGCATGTTCCCACCCTCCGGGAACGGGTAGCTGAATGTGCCGGCGTCACTGCCGCTCGCATACGACCAGCCTTGTGCGTCCACAGACCCGCCGCCAATGGCAGATGCATCCACGTTCCAATCGCCGAGCCACGCCCATCCTTCCGGCAACACAACTCTCGCTGCGGCGAGGTACGCGCCCAGAGTAGCGCCACCGGGGCCGTGGACACCGGTGCGGCTGCAGAACGGTGCGCCATCGGTGGTGAACAAGGCGTCAGAAGACCAGGCAGAAGAGAAGGGGATGTACCGCTCTTGCTCGAACGCTTCTTCCTCTTCAACCACCGCAGGCTGTTGCTGCTGCTGCGAAGACGGCACGCCAGATGCCGGGCCAGTGGCTGGCGCGAGAGCGAGTGCCAGGGGCACACCCGTGGCGTTGTGCACCCGGACCATGGGCCGAACAGTGATGTGCCTCACCCCCGCGCGCAGGTCTGTTTCAACAGCTGCGCCACCGGATTCCCCGCCGCCAGGAGCGACGAGCGTGAGGAGGGTGCGTCCGCGGAGGTTGGTCACCGCCAAGGGCGCCCATGGGCCATGCAAAGACAGCGCAATGTGGACAACCTCCACAGCAGCGCCGCCATCGCCGCTATCAACTCCACTGGTGACCACCTCTGGCTGTGGTGGGGCGGCTGGCGCATCTGCAGCGCCATCATCGATGGAGAGAGACATTTGCAATGACGCCGGTTTGCCGCGGACACCGGCCCCTGGTGCAGGCTCCAGCGTCAAGTCGCCTCCAGTGGCGTGCAGCGCGTGCATTGCATCCAGCACACTCAGACTAGTACATGCTACTTCTGCACCTGCGCCAGCCTCGGCTGAATCGTCGACCACAGAGACAGTCAGAACACAACGGCTGAGTAATGGCATCAGTCCGTCAGGGCCATTCACTCGGGGCAGCGCCAGCAGGAAGGTCTCATTCCAGGTGACGCAGGATGCGGCGGTGTCGATGCTACTGGCACGTATTGGCGGACAGCCGGCTGTCCGGACTTGCTGGGGTGTATCGCTTGGCAATTTCAGCTCAAGCTGCACACTCAGCCGCGGCCGTCCAGCTGGATCTGCGGCGGCTGCATCTGCCGCAGGACCATTGATGCAGCGCACGCGGACGCACAGGCGGCGTGGTGAGGCGAGGCCAGGTGGAGGCGGCGGAGGCGGGGTGGTGCCGTCATCTACCACAGGGTATGGACCCATGTCAGGCACTTCAGCAGGAGGCATCCACCATGCTGGCAATGCAACGGGAGCAGTTGCGCCACGCCATGCGTGTGCCACTGCGCGAGGCGCATCTGAGGTCAACTCAACGACTGCCATGCCGCCGCCGGCGCGGCCTGTGGCTGGCGCCTCGTAGCGTAGATACAGCGGCCGTCCGAGCGTGTTCTCGAACACGGTGTGCGCGCCGACATCTTCTTCTAGGTCAACATCACTGCCTATGAGCGAGGATTCGTCACCTCCGCCGAACAAGGACTGAGAAGGCACCCCGGATTGAGCGTCCGCTCGACGCGCTGCCAAAGCAGCTGTCACTGCGCGCTCGCGCGAAATGGCGGACATGAATGTGTCCGCAGCTGACGCGGAGACGGTGACGTTGAGCGGCGATGTGACGGTCACGCTCGCCTGATTGCGCTTGCCAGAGCGTTCAACCAGCGCCGCCACCTCTGCGGGCTCAACAGCAGCCTCCCAAGCGCGGACACGGGCATTGTACACGTGAACGCCCACAGTGGCGGATGCTAGGGCCCGGCGCGAGGGCGGTGCTGTGACTGTACCAGCTGTAATGCTGCTGCTTGCCGCCATGTCGCCCGCAACATCACAATGCAGCGCGTGCGCCGTGACAGCCGCTAGCGGCGACGCTGCCCCACCAGCGCCGGGTTGTAACAGCAAGAGTGATACGCGTGCCATGCGGATGTCGGCATGCATTGGAGGGCCACTCCCACTGTGAGGACCCGATGTGCGCTCGCTTCCTTGCGATGGAGCGCCACCAGGTCTGCCTACCCCCGATTGAGATGCACCCGATGGCGGCGCAGCTGATGTCAAGCGCACGCGGTGGATTGAACCTTGAGGCCGCGCACGGCCAGGCGAAGCTTTCCACGTGTGCGTGTTCGTATCCAGTGGCCAGACCAGCACGCGCTGCTTGGACGACGTGCCGTCTTCTGCCCACAAGGGCTCCGCCATCAGCGTGCGCGCTTCATCCACAAGGTCAGCTCGCACGCAGGCGCAACATGCTGGTCCAGGCGGCACAGACAGCGAACGTGAAGCGACGTGGCCGAGAGATACGTAGCCTGTTGGTGGCACTGGCGCCCAGAAAGACACTGCTTCAGGACACCGGCTGCGTGCGCTGCTCCACAGGGGCTCGAAGCCAACAGGCCGGGCAGTTGCTCCAGGGATGTCGGCCACAACGACCGCCACCCTGGGCGGCTCATGTCCGTCAACAGCAGCATCGCCGACAGGGATGAATCCTTGAGGTGCCACTGGGCGCCAGAGCGACAGTTTGCGCCGGGTCTGAGCGCCTTTATCCCACCATATGCGGACAAACTCGACAGCATGAGCTGTAGGAAGCACCGCTTGCGACTGATCCCGTGAAGCAGGCAGCGATAGCGCAAATGGTGAGGGTGTTTGCTGCGCCGCCGGCGCAGCGGTGGCACTACTAGTTGAGCTCGCTGTTAGAGGTGCTGGTTCCAGCGGTGACCGTACATCCGCGAGCGCGCCTCGCTCAGGAGGATCTAGTCCACGAGATGCCCAGAATGTACACGCGCCGTTGTTGACGCACCACAAGGAGCCTTCTGCGGCGCTGGGCGTGTTCCCTGCGGCGACCATGTACACACATTCACCAAGCAGCGCCCGCGTCAACGCACTCGTCCGCACGCAACGCACAGCGCCCCGCGGCGGAGGTGATGGCCCCAGAGACGCCACGCAGCCGAGGGCGGCGAATCCAGGAGGCGCAACTGGTCGCCAGACAGTCACTTCGCGAGGTCCGGCGCAACTGGCGAAAGCGGCAGTGGATGACCATACTTGCGTGAAGCTGAGCGGCGCCTCCGCCAAGCCGCAGCCGTCATGCAGTGTGGTCACTTGGCGTGGCGGAGTGACACCGTGGACAGTGACGATGTCGCCCAACGGTGCATACCCTTCTGCCGCCCTGGGCCTCCAAATGCACATCCCTTGGCCTGCAGCGCCAGGACCGCCGCGCCCTGCTCCAGGCGAGCTCCACACGAGGTCGAATGCCGCTGTGGGTGCCGTCAAGCCTCGTGTAGAGGAGGCTGCGACTCCACTGAACAACTCAAGAGCATCCCCGCCGATACGAGCGCACAGTGCCAGCGTGCGCAGCGACACGCGTGCCTCCACATCGGTCGCGTCTACAACCGCGGAGGCAGTGCCACCTGCAATACGCACGCGCGCCAGCACGTCGGTAGGCGCAAGCAGGGCTGTGGGAGCACGTGAAGGGCCTGCTGCTGCTGTAAGAGCAGCGGTGAGGTTGTGCTGTGATGCCGAGCCGGCTGCGCGTCCCCCGCTTTGAGCGATGTATTGCACCCACAAGCTGAGGTGCTGCACGTGTGAGGTGACCGAGAGGGAATCTTGTCCTGCACGACGCCAGGCGGTGTGGATGTCCAGACACGCGCGCAGCGCGCGTCGAGAGGATGCATCTGCATGAGCTGCCCCATGCTGATTCACGTGTGCCGCGTCCCGCTGGTTCGCGCCGCTGCCGCCACCGCGCTGTGACCCGCCTCCGAGGGGACCGCTCTCTGGAAGGAGCAATTGTAAGCCAGTCGCGGACACCTCGATGGATACATCCCGCCGCTGCGCAGACACGCTGCCACCAGTCGCTTGATGTCCGGCTGCAGCATTCGATGGACTCTGGTCAGCTGCTGCTGAGAACACAGCGCGCGGCTCCTCATCCATGCACACCACACCATCCGTGACTTCCGCGCAAATGCGCGCTCCTGGTGCCAACCTGGCATGCGCGTCCAGTGTGTACGCTCTTACTAGAGTCACGTTGCGCAGACGCAGTGTGCGTCCAGCGCCGACAAGGATGAGTGGCGTCGAAGTTGCGATGCTGTCGCCAGCAGTTTGCAGCATCTGCGCGCTCTGCTGCGTTGGTGGCAAGATGAGAATGCCACCACCGCCATCATAGATGACTTCGTCTTCGCCGCCAGGTGCGTCTGCAAGCAGGCGCTGCGCTGGTGATAGCGCCACTCTGCTGGCTGGAGCTTTTGTGATTGGTGCGCATTCAGAGGTTCGCGTCACGATAGCGCCATCAGCTGCGTCGGCGGTACACACGACCTGGATGTCACGCGCCATGGAGGTGGCCACCGCGTCTGCGAGTCCAGGTCTCAAGCTGGGCACAAAGAAGCGGCCAACTGCAAGAACGAACTCTGGGTCGAAGAGGAATTGAACACGCTGGAGACCCGCTTTGAGACGGAACACACCCGGGCCGGTGACGCCCGGTGGTTGTGGCGCCTGTGCAGCTCCGGGAAGAGATGCGCCCGGCGTGACGCCGAGCTCCATGAACCAAACCGTGGGCTGCCCGTCAGCGGCACTCTCCGCGCTAGCTTTCCCGCCCGCGGCTGCGTCAGTCACCCGGCTAGTCGCGCTAATGACGTCACGCAAATCAGACGGAGTACTGGCTCGCGCATCGCGGAATGATACCTGTGGGAAAGACCACCTCGTCGACCATCCGCCACTGCTGTCCGCCCGATAACAAGTCGCGAAGCCGCGCAACGCCATGGTTGCTAACGGACGCGCAGCAGATGCACGATGCGCGTGGAACAACTGCAGCGTCGCCTCCGGCGCGCGCCATGCAAGACGAAGGGTTGCACGCGGAGAGCCATCTGGAGAGATGGGTGCTACAGGCGGCGGTAGACTAGGCCCGAATGCTCCGCCGACGGTACCGCTGCTGCGTGGTGTAGTGACTGCGCTACTGCCGTCTGCTTGCGCTGCTGATGCGGCGGTGTCTGGAAGGGGCACTAGTCGGGGCAGCACCTGCCCCTGCTCGGACAGATTGGCGCCCAGGACGCCGTAGAGGAGCAAGTACTCCGCATCATCGATGGCGAGCGCCAAGGCTGGTGTGAGAACGGAGACATCGTAGAGAGGCACACTGGCGCCTGGATCCCATAACGGACGCCACAGAGTGACCGCCAGTCGCCCATTCTTCGTCGCATCCAGTCCGCGGTGGCCATTCAAGATGCAAGTCAGCCGCATGCCAGTGAGCTCCATATCAGTGCGTTCCAGCAACACGGCGCCGGCGTCATGGACACAAGTGCCGTTCATCCACGCGAACGACGTGCGCCAAGTTGCATGGCCGAGGTCGAATTCGACACTATCGCTGCTCCGCGTGCCGCGAGGCAGCACAATGATTGGCGCCTCGAACGTGGCGTCTACATGAATAGCCAGCTTCGGACGCGCACCGCTGGCGAGCACGCTGCGTGGCGGCGGCGCTGCGGGGGCTCTGCGGGGATTGGGCGGTAACGTGCCCACAAACCAGCTGCTGACCTCGTCCGCAAAGCAGTGCAGGTACACGAGTCGCACCCCCGCGGCAGAGGCGACGAGCCAATAGTCGCGGCCACATGCCTCTGGGTCATCTGGCGCGAAATTGCGAAGCTCGAAGCGAACCAAATTCGATGACGTCGTTTTCCCGCTCCCGTCGCTCGCAACCGCCGGCGCTTTGGCATCCAGCAGCACATGGTGCGGATGATCCGGCGCCAGCTTCAAGTTAGCAACCCGCAAACCGCCCAAAGAGGCGGACACAGCCAACGATGTTGGGAACACTCGCGCATCCACTGCCAGATCCGTGGCTTCAATGCGCGAAAGCCTCCATGCAGGGGTGCCCCACAGCGTGAGTGACGCGCCACGCATGGCGATGCCAACGTGGAGCAGCACGCGGCCTTTGTGCTCACCCAATGTTGCTGCGCGGGCTTGCAAAAGCTCGCGCTCATTGGCAGCAGGTACGCCGAGCGTGTCGTCTTTGCATCGCCACAAGCTCGCTAGTGTCGGGCGGCGCAAGTCCAGTGCCACGGCGGTGAGCGCCACCTCTAGGCTGGCATCCGTGCCGCCGTATTGACTGCTGGCCACATCGCACATTCGCAGCGTGAACACCGCGAACGGATTCTGCTTTTGCGGATCATCTGCGACCTCTTCGCTAGGCAGCAAGGCACGCAGAACCGCATCATCCGTGGTGGATGTTGCGCTGTGCGCATCATCTTGCCACTTTTCAGCTGCGTGTTCATCGCTGCTGTTTGTCTCAGCCGCAGTTGCGGCAGAGCAAAGCTGCAAGCCGCCGCAGTAGAGATCGTGGATGGTGAACTCGCCGAGACGGAGCGATGCGGTGGCGCTGCCAGCGCTGTGCGTCCATGTAAGCACACCAGCCTGGCCGTGCCAGACAACGATCAGCGCTTCATCAGAAGCGCCCCAAGACGGCGGTGGCGACGACGGCGCGGCACCGAGATGACCAGCGCCGCGACCAGCAAGTGCTTGAGGCCTGGCGCCGACACGAAGAGTCAAGCGGCCGACTGAGGCCACTATATCCAGTCGCACATGGCTGTCCTCCGCTGCGGCCTCGTTGTGTCCCGCCGGCGTGCCGCCCGCCTCGTGGCCCCCTGGTGTACTAATGGGTGACACACCAGCGGCAAGAGCGGCAGAAGGTGGCGCCTGCACGTTCGTGTTTGGCATGCCCAGATCGAGCAGCCCAAGGGCGGCGGGGCGGCTGGCGGCGCCGCTCAGCCGTGTATTAGCTGCTCTCAGGACACGCATCCACCGAGTCGCGGTGTCGCCGTCACTGAAACGAAGGACGAGCGCGCGGCGAGTGGTCGGCGCTTGTGCAGGAGGTAAAGACACATCGCATGCGGTCACGCAATGCGGTTCGCCTCCGACTGCTGATGGTGGCACAGCTGAAATGCGGATGCCGCTACCTAGGCGCACAGCTTGCCGGTGTGTATTCGACTCCAGGGAGTCCAGGATGTAGAGGTAGGCTCCAGAGTGCGCAACCAAGCTAGATAACCACGTGTGGCGCAACCCGCCTGCGCCGTGGACGAGCACATCGCACGCGCATGGCGCCAATGGCGGGGCTTTCGTCCACGGCCGCTGCGTCGCGACGCTGACTGCACCGAGGGACTGCTGGCCAGGTGAACCACCGGCCGCGCCTGCCCCCGAAGCCGACACCCCGGCAAGCATGCGTTTCGCCTGCACCGCCTCATTCATCTCACGGATAGAATCCAGACAGTGCCAATACCGTGCGGGGCTGAGCTCCCAATCTAAACAAGGCGCTGCCACCCGAACACGCACGTCTGGAGCCTTCGGGCCGTCTGTGTTTCGACGTGCAGCTTCACGCGCAGCAGGTGTAGTAACCTGAGCCATAGCCACGAAGGCGACTCGGCGGAGGACGTGCAGTGTGTGGGGGTTCGTGTCCGTGGGGGCTGCCGTCTGGTTGTCTTCCCAGGTGAACCCCGGAGGTGCGAAGAACACCTCCATGTCGCGGCCAGTAAGCTCGAACACCTCGCATTGACGCTGCTCAGGTGCCCGATGAAGCAGCGTGTCGGCCTCATCGTGCTCGTCTGCAGCTGCTTGAGTTGATTGATGCTGCTCATTGCTATCTTCACCCACTGATCGGAACTGGAAGCGGCCCAAGTTGACAGCCATCACGAATGGCGGACGGCCATCACGTTCAGGCG
>Ga0164296_1003161_pt1 | contig 15735 bp, 16 predicted proteins | sample GEODES057metaG_FD_113533 | JGI IMG/M metagenome (GOLD analysis project Ga0164296, IMG submission 113533) | Dystrophic lake water microbial communities from Trout Bog Lake, Wisconsin, USA - GEODES057 metaG | ecosystem: Environmental > Aquatic > Freshwater > Lake | place: USA: Trout Bog Lake... | reverse complement strand
GTAATCTGTTTTATATTATTTACATAACTAGCTAATTGCTCTGCAACATTTGAAGCATTAATTTCAAGTGATATCATTTGACTGCACCTGAGTTCTTAGAAGAACAGCCTCATAATATACAACTTTACCAAATGGGTCCAAAGTGGCGTGTGATGAAGTTACTTCAAAAATTGTATCTGGCTCACCAAGGCGATCAATTTCAACAAATACTTTTTCATTATCACTAGATCGTATATTTTCAATACGCCATCTTTTACTCAAAAGTTCACTACACTTAATACGAATTTGAAACTTTTCTGAATAGTCTCCATCTTCTCCAACCTTAAAACTTTTGTTATCAGTTCTGGTTGATGCTCCACCAACTTTAATTGGTTCAACTTTACATTGAATTGTTCTAGCATAATTCCATTGTCTCAGAACAGCACCAGTGTTTGGATCTTGTGAATACTCTTGCTCATAAATATCAGCCTTCATATTCATTATTGAGCCCATTATAGAAGCGTTATACATTATATAATAATCATATTAATGTTACGGTATTGATCAAGTATATTATCTACTGTGACGTTACCAGTACCATTAAATGCTCCCGCCGACATTTGGAAGGAAATTTCACTGAGGTTGACAGACTTAAGATACTTGTTTCTCCAAGCATAATCGTTGGCAAGTAGGTCTCCAACAAGCAACATAGATGATTGCTTGATATCTTCTGGAACATACTTATAACCTATATTTCCAACAAATTTGTATCTTGATCCATCTCTAAATCTACCATAATAAAGAATATTGGCGTCTACATCGTTATCATATCTAATGTCCCAGCCAGGATCAATGAGTCTTGCTACATATCCTGTTTGAGTAAGTTCTAGGTTAAAACCAAATCCGTTATAAGCTGGGTCTTGAGTATTATCAATCATCAGTATGTCGTCTTCATACATCTGATCAACGCTAGTCATTCTTTCTATTAGCTGAATAGCATCTGAACCAGTTCCAAACATTTCTTGAGAATCATGTCTCAAATAAAACTTAAGACCTGTATAACCATCAATTATTGTTCTTGCTAGCTTTTCAGCATTTTCAAGGTGTGTGATTGAATGATAATTAATATCTGAAGGAGTTGCACCTAAGCCCAGAAAATCAATTATTTCACTAGGAGTAGAATATGGTGCTGATACTTGATAAAAATCTGTTTGAGTAACTGAAAGACCATTGATTATATATGTCCATCTTAGCTCTAAGACACGAACTGCACTTGTAGCCAACTGTGTGAGCAGGAAGCTGTATATTCCTGCTTCTGGATCATCAATTACAGTTACTGATGACAAACCTGTTAAAGGCGTTGCATCATTGTCTGCATCATAAATTGATAAAGTTGGGAGGGAATCTGCTTGAGTAAGCACTCCATCACTATAGACGTAAAGCTTTACTCTTTCTTGACTTCCTAATTGGATATTCTGCATTCAGATTACCCTCCTCTATTTATTTTTTTAGCTATAAAACTCTTGTGCTTCTCTTGGAGTAGCGAGTCTAAAACCAATCTGAGTATCAAAAATTTGCTGTGCATGCTCTTCTGGCATAGCTACAAATGGATGCTGATCAGTAAATGTATATCCTACAACCTGATAAGAATGGTTATTTCTTTCCATCTTGACCAAAACTGAATTTGATTTGTCCAACTTAGTTCTTTTTCTTTGCTCTGCAACAGGAACTTTAATCTTTTCCTTTTCAGATGTATTAAACTTATCATACATTTGCCATGTAATACCTTCTTCTGCAAGTCGTGAAACAACTTCATTCTTGGTCCTGATATCTGAAATATCTACACCGAATGTTTCTGCAATCTTTTTTAGTTCTGGCAACTTTAAATCTGTAAATGACATTTGACTTCCTCTCGTCATTGTTAATTATACCATTAAATGGCTAAGGGGAATACATAGTATTCCCCCGCCTTGCATCTAATTAAAATTAGAATGTGTTTCCGTTTTCTCCGCCAGTAACGTTTGCACCGTTTGAAACAGAGCCTTGGAAATCAAAGCCTGCTACAGAACCTGCAACCTTAACGTTCTTGACAATAACGTGTGCGTCGTAGTTCTCCATTTGTGCGCCAACACGGATAAAGAGAGTATACTCAATTGTATCCTTCTTTGGCTGGAACAAACGGTAAACAGTTACGTCACGCTTGATACCGATAATGAAGTTCTGTGGGAATGTGAGGTGAAGATCACCGTGATCTCCCTCAGCATCGCTGTAGTCACCAGCAAGGTTCTCTGTCATCAACGGAACGTTGATTACTGGAATACCAAATGCAAATGGTGTAACAGTTCCTGGACCACCATCGTTAGCAGCAACATCACCACGAACGATACCTGAAGCGATATCGAATGGTGTGAAACCTGAAGAGGTTTCAGCTGTTAGATTATATAGATAATCTTGTACCAAGTTCGATCCTGTGAAGAAGCGAAGTTGATTACGGCGTTGCTTGTACTTACGTGGAAGGGTCTTAATTGCAAGATTGAAAATTGCCTTATCAAGGCCGTTACCCTGTGCATCAACAACGTGAGCGTTGTCAACAGCGAGCTGACGGAATCCCTTGAATGCTGACATTAGGCCAGAGCCAGATCCAACACCATTGATTAGAACATCCTCAATGTCGTTACCAGCTTGGGTAGCCATCAAACGTGCAATGTGATCTTCTAGATCTGGACCTTCAATATTGTCTTCTAGAGACTCAGAAGAAAGTTCCCAATCTAGACGAAGCTTACGAGTTGTAAGCGAGATCTTGTTAAATGTAGCTGCAGCGTTGGTGTAACCCTGAACATAATCACGTGGATTATCTTCCTGTGCAACTGTCATGATACGTTGTCCAACTGCAACACGATCAATCTCGGTTGTGTTAGAACGCATACGGATAGTACGAGCTGCCTTAGCAAGAATCGTAGCATCCCACATGTAATCTAGAAAACGATTTGCTTGATCAGGATAGAGGAGACCTTCACCGCTGAGGTTTGCTGAATCGCCAGATGCGTTAACAGCACCATTAGCTCCAAGATTTGTTGTGTCAATTACTTTTTGTAATAGTTCATTACTCATTTATTTATTTCACCACCTTATTTTTTTGTAGAATTAGTTTAAGCTATTAACCTTGAGGAAGGCTCCTTGCCATACACTTTTATTGATTTTTTTGTTGCTATTCTCCAACGATCCATTTTGGTCGCTGGACTTCTTAACTGCAGTTGCAGATTCAAAGTTGGTCAATTGATGATTTACATATTCAATCTTTCCATACATATCTGTAACTGACTTATTTAGGGCTTCATACTTTTCGCCCAATTCAGCAATTTGCTTAGCAAGATTAGCTGATGTTTCCTCAAACATCTTGTTAATCGCTTCTACTGCTGCAGAACTATCTGAGTAGTTCTTGGTTAGAGACTCACCAAAGAAGGACTTTAGGTCATTGACCATCTTTTCAAAATCAAAAGTATTTTCAACTTCTGAAATTGCAACGGCTTTTTCAATTGAATCTTCAGCAGGAGCTGCTACCTCTTCAATTACCGCAACTTCTTCGGCGGGAGCATCTGCATCAATTGACTTCTCAATTGCTGCACTTGTTTCTTCTGCCATTGTGTTACCCCCTTCGACGAGTGAAATATCATCACTCTTCGTTACTTTATCTTCTTTATTTTGATCAGGATACATTAGTGTTGCAACTGTAGTATCAACTACATTTACATTTCCTGTTTGATTTCCTGCCAAACCTGGAGCTGCTGACTCCGTTGCTTCGTGGTTTGAAGTTGGTGCATCATCTTTGTGAAGATGTGAATCCAAAACTTTTTCAATTGCTTCAAATTTTTCTGTATCTGATTGCTCAACCCAACCAATGTTATCCATTGTTGTTCCGCAAACTACACAATCTTTTGTTGTAGCAGTTGATGTTGATGCAATCTCATCAGACTTACACCAAAATACATTTTCAGTTATAACACTTTCTGCCATCTTTTGAATTGAAAAGAAATTGGCAAGTTGATTTGCTGGAGAATCTACAAGACTCAATTCATGCAAATCATAATTGTGAATAACTCTACGCTCTTCGCCAGAACCATCGTCTGCTTTTTCCATCTTAGCATCATTAATATTTCCGCCAATAGAAAAACCTGAATAAGTTCCATCCAAGCACTTTTCCCATGCATCGTGTGCACCCTTAGAGATATATGCTGTTACATAAATTCCATTATATTTCTTTTTTGTTTCTGGATCAAAAAAAGTATCTTCTTTGAAATCAACCATCTTGCCAACTGCTGATGGTCCGTGCATTTCACGGATATTTCCTCTAAAATTGTCAAAAGCTTTCTTGCTTGCTTCTGCAGTTACAATGTCTCCATGACGATCAACATTGTCTAAAGATGCAAAACCTGAGACTGTTCTCTTTTCCTTATTTACCTTGGTAATAGGAAATCTAAGAGCTAGCGATGACTCGCTGTTTTGCCAATAAGTTTTTTGAATGTCCATATGTAAATAAATAATATCAAGTTTTATAAATAAGTCATAATTTTGGGTGATTTATTTCACAATTCCAGAATTAATTTTTATGACTTTCTTGACATCTACCCCCTCTGATTTATAACTTTGTGTATCTGATAGCTGTTCTGGAACCTCATCAGAATGATCATTTATGTTGTTTACATAAGGAGTTTGAATGTGTGAATCAGGCAAAACCCCTGGATTATCTGATGAATTATGTGATACTAGACCACCTGTTATAAAGCCTATAATGACGTATGCAAGATGAGGCATATCCTTTTGGAACCCCGTCGCTGCCCATGTGCTAAAAGCCCCTGTAAAGGCAATCATGAGCTGTTTTGCGTCAAATATACGGAACTTAAAGTGATGTTTTATATTCATAGTGAACCTTTTAATTCATCGTAAACTATTTGTGGAATTGTATCTTTAACTACAGAAATCTTTTGTTTTTTCTCCCAAGCAGTCAGTGCTGTTTCTGTTTGAGTATTCATAGTTCCAGTATCGTAGACTGCATTTAAAAGTCCCGCTTTTTCTAAAGCTTTTTGTACTGTCCAAACAGCATCGTTAGTTTGACCAATTGCAAAAGATTTTTGTGATGTTGGAAATGGTGGGGCAACAAAAACTGTTTGAGAAGTTGATGTTGTGGTGGATGTTGTTCCTGGATGAGTTACTAGTATTCCACCTGTTAATGCTGTGGCTGTTGCTACTACACCTGCAGTAGCTTTTTTAGTAGTAACTACAGACTTTGCTGGTTGTACTGGAACAGGATATTTTGGCCTAATAACAGCAATTACAAAAAGATAATTTCTATGCACTCTCCAGCAACCAGTTTGTGTTGGATCATTTGGATTACCAGTATTAAATCCAATTGTTGTAAATCCTCCAGGACTCGCTGCTTCACATATTTCTACGTGATCTGCAACGCCATCTCCATTCCAATCATACATAACTAGATCACCTGGTTGCATTTGCATTTTATTAACAATTAAACCTTGACGTTGAAACCATGTCAATGCTGCTGGATTATAAGAAAAACCTTTTGGAGTTTGTGCAGCAATTAAATGTGACAATCCAACTTGTGCAAAAGTCCAACTTACACCCATTGCACAATATGGAGCATTTGGTATTCCATACCAATCACCGTAAGGACTCTCATCATTGCCTAGTGTTTTAAAACCTATTTGACTACGAGCAACGTTTAATACATCTAATGCCGTAGCCATATTTTAGTTTCCTTCTTGTGGTCCCTCGCCCTTGGCATTACGGGCGGATCCCATTTTATCTGGAGCATTCAATGTTCTATTTTGATCACGTGTTTTATTTCCACTTGCATCTGACATAGAATCAGAAGCTTGCTTTGGGTTTAAAACAAGAACAGCATCTCCAGTAGAAATTGGAGGCAATCCCTTACGTGCACGAACTTCATTAGGAAGAAGTACTTGATCCTTAAGATAACGATCATCAATACGAGACTGAGTTTCTTCATCTGTCAAAGCAAGTTCATTGAATCTAAGTACAAATGCATCTGTAATTTCTCCAATGATTTTATTAATCTTGTATTCAAGCTCTTCTTGTCTTGGGCGACATACTTGCTCTTTGAATGTTTTGTCAGCATCCTTAGCATTTGCCAAAGATACACCTTGAGGCATACCTATCTTTGATACTGGAACACGGTGAGCAATAAGAATACGATCTCTATTTTCAATAGCATAGTTCTTGAATGAAGAATCTTGAACTCCCGCTTCAATTGGCTCCATGTTAAATTCAACACGAGCATTTTCACCATCTGATGGAAGTGGGATATAAAGAGTTCTATGATTTCTTCCACGCAGACCAGTTTGAAAGAACTCAAGCAATTTACGCTCTGCATCTGCTGTAAGTTTTGCACCTTTTACAGTAATAATGTATCGTGGAACAGCTTTATTTTCAAAATAATCTAGATTGAAACGCTGAGCAAACTCATCACCAGCCAGGGCGTTCTTGGCAGACAAAATATCTGGAATGCCATAATATGTGTTTGATGGAGAAAAGACTTTAAAGTGTATAACTTCATTTGGCTGCGGGTCCGTTCCTATTTGATCTGGAGTTTCTGTATCTCCAAAGTTTCTGAAAAAAGTATAGCGATTATAAACAACTTGAACGAAGCCGTCACGGTGACGTCTAATACGCATTGTTGTTGTAGGGATATGACCAAGATAGCCAATCTTTCCATTAGCAGTACGTCCCACTTCAAGATAAGCATTTCCTGTTGATTCCAAATCAATAAATACTTTTTTCATATTTTCAATAAATGAATCATCAGAGTTCATACTTTCAAGATAATTTCTTAGATCTTCTTTTGCTTCTTCTAGCTTTCCACGAAGTTTATCCAACTTTTTTGGATTCTCCATTGCTGCTTCAACTTTTTCTTTTGTAGCCCAAGTTTCCTCAAACTTATACCCAAGCCCAACAACGTTGGCTGCTTTAGCGTTTACAGCTGAGTGATGATATGGAGAAACATCATATAGTTGTGCAAGATACATTATGTTATATGGAGGCTGAACAATCTGAAATAAAGAATATCCTGTAAGATCAAGTGGATCAAGCTTCTTAGATTTCGCATCCGCTACACCAGTAAATGATTTTTCAAGTCTATTTGCTCTACGCCTAAAGTTATCATTGAGGCCTTCTGCTTTTTTAATTTCCGACCAACTTACATTGAATGGGTCATCAAAAGTTTCTTCTGATTTAGCAACAAGATTAAAATCTTCTCCTGTGTAAATCTTTTGTGTGCCATCCTCATCATCTTCTGCCACATTTAATCTAGCCAAGGTCCATCTCCCTCATATCTTTAACGTATTCCATCATAGCTGGCATATCAAGTGGGTCTGGTACCAAACCTAATTGTGCTCTAGCCTTTTGCTCTTCAAGTTCATCATCAGTAACTCTTCTATGGCCAGAGAAAAATATGGGATGACCTTCATCTAAACCAAGCTCTCTTGCTGCTTTTTTAAGCTTTTTTATTTGGTTAATATCGCCACGAACTGCAGGGATATTAAGAGTGTTGTCATCTTCATCTCTTACAATAGAGCCATCGGGCATTTGCCAAACATATATGCCCCAATTAACTTCGTCTATAGGTGTTACTTTCATAGTTAAATTCTACCATCCTACTGCTATAAAGCGTAAAATTAGTACATATAGCGTACATTTTTACTTTGAAATATGTTTATTTATACCAAAAACCTGTTGACATATACTTAAAACCTTTTGTTACAGGCTTAGATTCATGAAAATAAGGTTTTTTAGAGGGAAATATAATCATGCTACCAGCTTCTGGTTTTAAAATTATTCCTTGGTCTTTAAACTCTATTTCCCCGCCTTCACAATCATCATTTAAATAAATAACAAGGGATAAAGCCAAATTAGTGCCTGCTTCTTGATCTTCATCAAAAAAATTATCAACATGTGGCCCCATACCCTTGCCCTCAAAATATTTATTTATTCTAAATTGATCTGAAAAGCCTGCATTTATGTTGTGTGATAAGGAATACTCTGCAACGTATTTTTTAATTGCATTTTCAAATATATCTCTTATATAAAGCATTTCTTCATCATAATAAGATGTTACATACCTATTAGAATAATATCCTTCTCGATATTTTCCATAAAGCATTGCATTATCACTTGACATCCAGGGTTTCCACTGAGATATTGGAGAATACTGACCAGCTAACGTGTCTGGATCTTCAAGTTTTTTTATTATAAAATCTGGCCTATCAATAATGTTTTTGTAATAAAAAATATTTTTTTCTAAAATTTCCCTATTCATCATATTCTGGAAGTACTGGGACAATACCCCTTTCCTTATCTTCAGCCCATTTTTTATAGGTTATTTCTTGATCAGCTCTTATAGCTGCAAGCTCATCGGCCCAAGCCTGTCTTTGCTCATCAGTATAAACTGAATCAGCTCTATCCCAAAATGATCCGACAGTATACCTCTCGCCATTTGTGATAGTAGTTACCATATGTTGGTTTTCATGACCACCATTGAAAATAGCAATCATTCCTTTTGTCGGCTTTAAACTAATTTCAGAATCTTTAAACTTTAAATTACCGCCATCAAAATCATCGTTTAAATAAATAAAAGCGGCGTACTTGCTTCTTTGAAATGCTGTTGGGTTTCCATTTTCGTCTGAATTATCTGAGTGATAATCAGCAAATGCTCCAGTTACCCATTTTTGTGCGTGATAACTAACTTCAGACAATTCAGTTCCTATAGCTTTTTCACCAATATCTTTAATTTTTATTTTAAGCTGATTAAAATAATCTCTTGGCAAACCAAATGCATTTAAGTTATCATCATATGGCCAATAACCCATGGCCAAGGATCCATAAAAAGAAATTTCATTCCATTTCAACCAACCATTTTGCACTATCATGTCTAAATAACCAACAATGGCATCGCACTCTTTTTCTGACAAAAAGTTATTTACAACATAAATTTCTTTGCCCAAATCAATTATATCGTTCATTTGTTTATTCCTTTTCTAAAAGTTCTGTGATAGTCCAAAAAAATGGTGCAGTATACCTGCAACCTTCTGTAACTTTTGTAACACCATGAATAAAGTTTTTGTCTCCTGGAAAAAAATAAGCTGCACGTGCTTTTGGCTTGATACCAACTTTTTGTATTGGAAAGTACAGTTCTCCCCCAGAATAATCTTCATTTAAATAAAAAACATTTCCTATGTCATACCATGGGAAGTTATTTGGCTTACCAGCATCTGGACCTTCATGAAGCTCTTTGTCAGCATGAGGAAGTTGCATAGAACCTACTGGCCATCTTACTATTGCTGGCCCTGAAGGTTGTATTTTTACATTATAAAAATTTTCAATTTTTTCTTTTAGCCTTAAAATAATTTCATCTAATATTTCAATAACTTTTGGGTTATTTTGCTCTAAATTTTTTGTTGTTGCTACTCTATCTTTCCAGACATTAGCTTGGTAAATTATTGTTCCATTTTCATTATAATTATCTTCTGTAACATCCCAAACTTTATTATTTTTTGCATAATTTAGCAAATACTCTTGTTCTTCTAAAGTTATTATTTCCTCTACTTCTTGGATCATTTCTGGAGAATCTCCAAAGTACCCAGAAGGCGTTATAGAGGTTAGCATCTTTCTTACTTCTTCGCTATCTAAATAAAAGCCTTCTTCACTCATATCTTTTTCTTGACCATACATGTCTTTTATAAGCCCCGCCTTCTTTTACTCTAAATTTTTTAGCTTGATATTCATGTCTTTCTAAAATCTCAGCATAATTATAATGCTTTATATCCATTTCCCAATCATCTCTTTTAAAAGGGATAATCTGTACATATGGTGTTCCTGCTGGTATAACACCCTCAAAATCTTCTCTTAAAAAGAAAGGCATTAAGCCAGGGGTATCCATATTGTCATTATCTATTATACCAGTAACAGTTAAAAATGGAAGATCAAATCTATTCAATGGGCTAAGATACATAGCACTATAACCTTTTGGCAAACTAGGAGCAAAATTTGGATACCAATGAAAATGGTTTTCTCCGTATCCTTTTGGCACAGCAAATCCTGGCATAGAAGGTCTTGCTCCACAAAAGTCTTCAAACCCTGGCTCTGTTTTAGGTATTAAAAATCCATTTTGTTTTTCAAAAGTAATGTCGCAAGGAGTTACATAAAAGTAACCAGATGTAAACACGTCAAGTAATGCTGGACACATTTTAAAATTAAAAACTTTATTACCCATCTGATCTTCCATTTGAGTACCATCTGGATTTAACCAGTGCTTATCTGCTGCTGAAAACCACTTTGGAACTTGTGTTTTTGCTGGAACTGGATAATATTTTTCGGACAAACTATTGTAATATCTATTTGAATGAAATGTTATTTTATTCATAATTTTCAACACCCAATCTTAATGCTTTAACTTCATGCTTGCCGATACTTCTACCTAAATGATCAATTGCATTTCTATAAAAATTACTCCATTTACCACTACTATTTATTTTAGAAACTTCTAACTCATAATCTTTATTTTCTGATTCAGTAAATTTTTGTTTAAAACTAGAAATATCTTTTAAAATTACTTTTGAGTTTTGAAGATTAGACATTGATATTGGAATTATTGATATAAAAGGAGTATTTGCTTTTATTGTAATTGGAACAAATGGTTTTGTTATTCTCCAAGCACAGGGAAGTTGTCCTGAATAAAAAGATGTACTCATTACAACAGTAAATGGTTGAGCACCTTCAATAAATTGATTGGGGACTGGCATTTGCAACAAACTTACATTTTCTTGAGTTTTAAAAACTAAACCCGTTTTAAAACTAATTGTTGCATTTGCTCTTTCAGTATAAACATATTTTTCTCCTTGCAAAACCTTAACATGATCTGGGGAGGAATCTGAAATTCCATCCCATATAAAAGTTATATCTTCTGGAAAAGACAAGCCCCAACCCAAACCATTTGTTAAACTTACAGGAAAGCAATTATAAGCATGACGATCATAGGTTTCTTCCATCCAATCTCTTTTGATTGGTAATTGAAAAATATCTGCACAATTGTCAGTTTTGTAAACTTCTATTATTTCCATAAAAATATATTATTCGTATATTCCAGACTCAATATACTTTTTCTCAAGCTCTTCATATTCAGGACCATGAGGTGCTCCAGTATAATCAAGCATTGTTACAACTGAATATTTTGTTCCAGACTTTACTGGCATAGCTGTGTGTGAATATATAAAAGCTGATGGAAAAAGAACTAAGTCCCCAGCTTCTGGTTTTACGCCAACACCTAGCTGGTTAAAATATAGCTCTCCACCTTCGTAATCATCATTTAGATAGCCAACAGATGAAAGAGTAGCAATATAAGAGTAGCCGTGATCTGAGTGTTCTCTAAAATGTTGCCCTGGACCATATTTAATAAAATTCATTGATTCCCAGTACTGCAGGGGTGCTACATGAAACGTATTTCTATAGTCTTCTATAGCAGACAGCTGAGCGTCTTTACAGTCTTGCCAAATCTGCTCTCTATCATTTTGAGCTTTAGACTTACCTTCTGTTTCTGGAGAATTTTTCTTGATCTTATGATCAAAACAATCTCTATATGATAAATCTAAATAATCCCATCCAGTGTAAGCTTGGTTCCACTCATACTCTCCATTGCTTTCTAAAATTGCTTTTTCAAGTCTTTCAACTATATTCAAAGATTTGCTAAAAACATTTTTATAAACAACAATTCCTGGACCCAAAATTTGTGCATTTTGAAGCATTTAATATCCATTCTCTAGGTTTATACATTATATCATATCTTAACACTTTACTGTGCTCTAGGAGTTCTAAATGCTGGAGGACTGAAGAATAGAGGTGGTGCAAAGAATGATGGTGGTCCAAAGAATAGAGGTGGTGCAAAGAATGATGGTGGTGCAAAGAATGATGGTGGTCCAAAGAATAGAGGTGGTGCAAAGAATAGAGGTGGTGCAAAGAATAGAGGTGGTGCAAAGAATAGAGGTGGGCTAAAGAACAACGGTGGACTAAAGAATGTTGTTACAGTGCTTGATGCTGGAGACAAAGCAGAAGTTCCATTTGAATTTACTGCTGAAATTTGGAAGTAGTGATTAGAGCCTTGTGTTTCTCCTACTGTAGTTGATGTCACATTTCCAACATTTACCGCTGAACCACCATTATCATAATAATTATAAGAAGTTATAGCATTTCCACCATTTGAAGGAACTGTCCAAGAAAGTGAATCTGATCCAGCCACTGTGCTTGTAAGTGTTGGTGCTGCTGGAGTTGCTGGAACTGTTGTGACTGTTACTGCTGATGTATTGCTTGCTAAAGATGTTCCGTTAGCATTGGTAGCTGTAACTGAAAATGTATAAGAGCTTCCACCTGTCATTCCAGAAACAGTTATTGGAGAACTTACTCCAGTATTTGATTGGGTTCCATTGGAAGCAGTATAAGATGTTATTGACTTACCGCCATTTGCTCCTGCAGTAAATGTAATGCTTGCACTACCGTTTGTATAAGCAAGTGCTCCGCCGACATTGGTTGCAGCTGTTAAAGTAGGTGCTTGAGGAACTGTGGTTGCAGTAACTGAAGATGAGGTTGTGCTTGGGCCTGATCCATGCACATTTGAAGGAGTAACAGTAAATGTATAAGATGTATTAGAAGAAAGACCAGTAAATGTTAAAGATGTTGTTGTAGAAGTTTGAGTTGTTGTAACAGGACTTGAAGTAACCGTATATAGGGTTGCTGTATTAGAATTTGATGGCAAAGCCCAAGACAATGATGCTGCACCATTGTTATAAGCTATACCTATTCCTACATCTGTTGCTGTTAGCCCTGTTACAGCTAAAGGAGCTACTTCTTCTCCTTGACCTGCATTAATTGCACCTTTTGACATTTAAAATTTCTCCTAATCTTTTAATAGAACGGGGTATTTTTAAATCCCCCGCTTAAATTTACTACGCTGATAGATCTCCATAAAGTGCCCATGTATTTGCTGCTACCTTTAGAAGTGTTGCTGCAGAATATTGTGCTCTTAACTTTAATCCTGGTGTTGATTGAATTGTTACTCCAGATGCTGCAACAAATGTTACCAACCCTGTGCCTGTTTGTTGGAAAGTCATTGATGCACCTACTGGATACAAATATGTTGAATCCGCTGGCACAGTAACGTTAACCGCTGTTGTGCTATTTGCAATCTGTACAAACGAATCTTTTACTATTGATGAAGACAAAGTAAAGGATGTTGTTGTATTTGATGTATTTATTGGTGTAAGGGAAGGAACTGCTGCAACTGTTTGAACTGTACCATCAGAAAATGTTATTCCTGATGAGTTAACAGATGGAGCATTTAATACTGGACTTGTCAAAGTCTTATTTGTAAGAGTTTGAGTATCTGTAAGACCAACAATTGCAGACCCTGGAATTGTTTGTCCCCCAACTGCTGTAGCAGAAAGAACAGTTGTTCCGTTAATCATAAATGTCTTACCAGATGCTAGGTTTAAGTTTTCAGAAGAGTTAAATGATGCTGTTGATGAGTACCACTTAAGTGTTTTATTGGTTGTACCATTAATCTGAATACCTGCACCATTTGCAGTTGTATCTGTTGGCGTAGCAGTATTAGAGATAACTAAAACTTGCTCAGCAGTATTAAGAGTTGTTGAGTTAATAGTTGTTGTTGTACCACTAACAGTCAAGTTACCGCCAATTATTACGTTACCACTTGTGTTCAATGTGTCTGTTGAAAGACCAGTTACAGATGGGCTGGTAGCAAGAACTACTGCTCCTGTACCTGTTACTGCTGAAACTTGAGTACCATTAATCTTAAATACGTTACCAGTTCCTGCTGTATCAAATGTCTTGTTTGTCAAAGTATCAGTAGTTGCACGACCAACCAATGTATCTGTTGAAGTTGGAAGTGTTAATGTACCTGTATTTGATATAGTTCCAATTACTGGAGATGTAAGAGTCTTATTTGTGAGAGTTTGTGTTCCAGTTAATGTAGCTACTGTTGAATCTATAGCAATTGTAACCGCACCTGAACCATCAAATGATGATCCTGAAAGTCCCGTTCCAATTGTAAGGGCATTTGTAGTAGATGCTTTTACAGTAATTGCTGCAGAACCATCAAATGCTACACCGTTAATATTACGGGCTGTTGCAAGGGTGGTAGCTGTAGAAGCATTACCAGTAAGTGCTCCAGTAAATCCTGTTGATGTTACAGATGTAAGACCAGCAAGTGTAGTTGATGAAGCTCCAAGAGAAATTGATGTTGTACCAACAGTTACGCTTGAATTTGTAAGGCTTGAATTACCAATGTTAGACAAAGTATTTGAAGATCCAGATATTGATTTATTTGTCAAGGTATCTGTTGTTGTACGACCAACAAGTGTGTCTGTAGTTGTAGGTAATGTAAGTGTTCCTGTATTGCTTATTTGAGCAATTACTGGAAAAGTCAATGTCAATCCCGCCAAAGTTGTAGCAGTTCCACCTAGTGAAATTGATGTTGATCCGATAGTTATTGAACTATTTACAAGCTTTGCATTTGTAACTCCACCATCTGCGATGGTAACTACACCTGAATTTACAGCAAAATTAGAAGAACTAAACGATGCAATACCTTGTGTTGATGTAGTTGCAATAGCCTGGGTTCCTGTTGTATAACCAGTTATACGACCATATGAGTCAACTGAAATTGCTGTAACACGTGTAGGAGAAACCCCACCTGTTGTATTTGTTTGAGTAACGTTGGCAAGATCTACAGAATCAGCAGTAACATTAAGAGTTGAAGAAACAACATCTACTTCGTTTCCTGTTCTTGTAAGACCATTTCCTGCAATAAATGTTGCTGCTCCAGAGAACTGAGTCCATGTTAATGAATCTGTTCCTAATAGAATTGCATAATTAGTTCCTGTTCCAGTTGCTGTCTCAACAAAGCTTTGGTTTCCATTATTAGAACCATAAAGAACATATACAGCATCTCCAGAAACAACCTGTCCAGCGATATGGTCATCTGAATCTGTGGCACGTGTCAACGTCCACTTTGAAGAAGTTCCGCCATTTGATGTAACTGTATATATACCATTTTGAGAAGCTGTTGCTTGGTTTTTAACAAGAACACGGTTTCCATTGTTTACAGAAACTCCATCTACAGTAAGTGCTCCGTTTGCTGTTGCAACTAATGTTGCACCGATTCCCTTTCCACCATTAGCATCTGTTGTTCCATCTGTATATGTTGAGGCAGGAAGTACACCAGCGGTTGCTGCTTGAACTGCTGAGTGCCAGTTCATTCCTGCAGTTAAGTTATCAACATATGCTTTAGAAACAGCATGTCCAGCTGATGTTGGGGTTTGATTAATTGTAATTAAGTTAGCACTAAAGTTCCCAGATGCGTCACGAGCAACTATTGCTGATGCGGTATTTGCATCTGTTGCTGTTGTTGCAGAATTTGGAATATTGCTAAGAGTATTAGCAGAACCTGAAATTGTTTTGTTTGTCAATGTTGAGGTTGCACTATCAGCATATGTTTCAGCATTTGTTTGTGCAGTATTTGCAGCGTTTGTTGCAAATGTTTCTGCTGTTGAAATTGCTGCAGCTTTTGCTGTGTCTGTGTATCCTTCTGCTGTTGATAATGTTGTGGCAGCTTGTGAAGCAATTGCTGAATTTCTATTTGCTACTTCAGTTGAAATT
>Ga0164296_1003159_pt1 | contig 15739 bp, 21 predicted proteins | sample GEODES057metaG_FD_113533 | JGI IMG/M metagenome (GOLD analysis project Ga0164296, IMG submission 113533) | Dystrophic lake water microbial communities from Trout Bog Lake, Wisconsin, USA - GEODES057 metaG | ecosystem: Environmental > Aquatic > Freshwater > Lake | place: USA: Trout Bog Lake... | reverse complement strand
GTTTTAGCTTGTATCTAAAACCACACCGATCACACTGGGCAATCGAGTACTTGCCTGATGCGAAACGGTTACCCACTACACGCCTCCACCTATGAACATCTGTCTAGGCACAAACCTGATAGCGGCCTTCTCACGATCCTCACCAGCCGCAAGATTAAACTGCTCGTCATACTGACCCTTGAGCATCTCAATCCTAGGCATCAGCTCAGGTGTTTTAGTAGCAATGTGATAAGCCAGGCCAGCCGCAGCGGCAGGTAAAAACCTATAGTTCATATCCTGAGTCTGTACGCCAGATCCAGTATCTTGAACCCTTCTCATTCTCCAATACACAAATGTGTAAGTCGTAGAACCATCTGGTGTTGGCCAAACAGTAATAGCTGGAATCTGCGGAATGAAAATAGGCGTTCCTGAACCTGCCGTGTAAGACTGAGCAGTCGTATTATTCTGAGCTCTAAAGCAATTCATCAAAGTATTGCCAGAAATGTAGGAATAATACACGATCTCGCCAGATGTAGATCCAAGCTGTATATACCCTTGAGCAGCCATGTCATAGGTGCTCGTCAAAACAATAGTCGTGTCTGTAGTACCTATGCTTGTTGCAAGATTTACCGCAGTGCCATTGACATACAAAGGGTTAGTCTCGCCAGAATTCCTTTGCACCAACACTTGAATTGGTCTAGCCTGAGTCAGCTTATTAGGAATAGTCGCATAGGTAGGCATACTAATCCTAGTGATATTCAAATCAGCTTGATTGCTAGTTTGTCCTTGATTGGTACGGATCACATGATCCATCAAATCAATCGTATCAGTAGGAATAGGATAGGTGTTCAAGCCTTGAATAAACGTAATGGACTGCTGCTGAATAGTCCACATATTGATGCCACGATTCTGCCACTCTATCGTCATCAAGTTCATTGACCTGCGAGCAGTACGCAAATCATAACCAGAACGCAGCTCACGACCAGCACGCTCCCATGCCTCTTCAGCCAATTCGGTGAAGTCTAGGTCAAATGAGGTTGTGCCAGTAGTGCTCATTTAATCTCTTCTGGAGCTTCAATAACAGGATCAGCTTCTACAGTAGGCGTATCTTCAGGTGCTTCTTTTACTACTTCTTCAGGCGCTTCAACAACAGGATCAGGTAAAGAAATAGTATCAACAGATGGAGCATCCTCAGCGGGTGCTGGAAGATAGCTTTCTAAACCATTGATGATATCCAAAAGTCTATCTTCAACGTGACCATTAGCCATCAACTGTTGTGATGCTCTAACATCCAACTCTTCAATCAAAAATTTTAGGTTGTCTTGGAGAAAGTCAGGTAAGTTCATTTTGATGCTCTCATATTATCAATTAAATTTGGATAGACTCTACCTGCCGCCTTAGCCATCGCCTTTGCTTTAGCCTTCTTAGCAGAACTTAATTTCTTGTGCTTCTTAGCTGGATTGGGTGTATCCCAAACTTCACCGCCTTTTTTGTAAAGCGATACGTCATCAGGATGATCCTTACGATGAATAGTCTTTCTTTTGGGCATCTTAGAGGGGCTCATTGCCCCCATGCCACGACTAGGCATCATAGGTATCTACCTTTCGTATAGCCCTTAGTAGCTATACCATCTCCTCTTCCAGCTTTAGCCTTGTGTTTTTCAACTTCTTTTTTAACATGGCCGCCCTTTTTCATGCCCAACATACGCTGAGCATTTGGCAAAGCTTTTTTGACAGGGCCAGCAATCTCTTTGATGAAAGGAGCCACAACTTCTTGCGCTGCTTTTTTTGCAGCCAAATTTCTTGCGGCATTCGCTACCATCTTCAATGCGCCACCGCCCGGAACCATAGCATCCAACATCTGTTGGGTTTTTTCTGGGCTTGGTTTGCTTTCATTAAGCAAATCTCTAGCCGACTTTTTCATGGTTGGAACTGGTGTATTGTCTTCCCAATCGCTTCTCATGCCTGGTACTGGAGTGTTGTCCTCCCAATCACCGCCCTTTTTAGATGATGTTTTAGGCGTTTCTTTGGCTGAACTAGGCTTAGAAGCAGGCTTAGTTGGCTTTCTAGGCTCAGATTCACCCTTGCGAGGTACACCTTTTTGAGCATTCAAATAGTCTCTAAGGTTATCAAAACCAGAATCAGCTAACTGTTTTTTGGTTACGATAACTCTTTTTTGAGTAGGCGTAGTGTCAATTGTGGCATTTGTCTGAGTAATAGGAGCTTGTGACCCTATATCAGTAGGTGCGGCAGGCGCTGATCCCATGTTTGAGTAATCAGCTCCCATTGCTTGGTTTTGTTGAGCTATAGCATTTTGTGCAGCCATTGAATCACCGCCGCCCATTGATTGAGCGTCTATGCCATAACCATCTCCACCGTCATCAACAACTGGATCGCCAGCTGCAAATCTTTTAACTTTACGCCTAGCCATTTTTAGCTCCTATTTGTGGTGCTTGTGGTGTACTTTTCCACCGTGTGCCATATGCTTTTGATGCTTGTGCAAATGCTCAATTACATCGTGATGCATATGGTGTCCAGCAGCGTGCTCTTTCACATGGTGTGAGTGATGCACATGACCGCCAGCGGCGTGCTCTTTCTCAACGTGCTCATGGTGCATCTCATGGTGATGAGGATGCTCGTGACCGTGAGGATGAATGGGTGCGTGATGATGTTGATGGTGTTTCATTTTAGCTCCTTAGCAAATCTTGCCGCCACGTTTCTTGGTATTAACCAAGGGGCCAGTACCAATCGTATTTCCCTTCATTGTAGGATTCATACCGCGGGTATGGCCCTTCTCTTGAACAGCGTGTTCGCCAAATTTCTTATTGCCACGCTTAAGATCGTGACCTTTTTCCATATGGCTAGGCTCCATGCGTTGCTCAGAAATGTGACCGCCACCAGCATAGTGATGGGCTTTACCGCCACGCTTGAGCATCTTCTCGCCCATGTCTTTAGAATGTGGCTCAGCCTTTTCCATAGTCTTGCCACCAGCTTTCATCGCCATTTTAAGATGGTGATGAGCCATCTTCATATGGTGATGGTGATCTTCATGGTGAGCTTTACCACCGTGCTTCATACCCATGCCACCCATAGGAGCTGCAGGCATAGCCGCAGGAGCTGCTGCTCTGGGCTTTCTTGCGGCTTTCATCATCATTGCGGCGGCCATAGGATTCATGCCACCTGATGCCATTTTTTTCTCGTGCTTCATAGTTCCACCTTTTTTAAATTTTTTGCCTTTATCGGCATTTACAAAATCTTCACCTACCTTTTGGGGTATGTGAACCTTCTTTGCAAACGCCTTGTTGTGAGCGATTGCTTCCATAAAATTGTGCTGCTTTTTGCTAGTTGAGGGCATGAGTACTCTCCATTAATCTATCAATTTTGCTTTCCAACCTGTCCAAGCGATCCAGAACTCTGCCGATATCTGCATGGGCTTCTGCTCTGCTCACATACTCTTTTGCCATCTCTTCCCGAGTCCTGTTTAGCAAAATAGTTATGCGTTGCAACTCTGCTGATTTCTCTCTCAACACCCAACCTAAAATAGCGACAAGCAAGGATAGAACTGCATTCCACATCGTTGAGTCCATCAGACATACTTCCCTTTTGTGTGGCCTTTTACAGCGCACCCATCAGCACATTTCCATACACGCAGACTCTTATTGATTCTGCTATTTGGATCGTTTGCCGTCTTTGATGAAGTCAACTTCTTTTTCATACCTTCCATCCTGGCGCAGAAAGACTTCTTCCTTGATCCGCCCTCGGGTTGGGGAGCTTTTAAATGCATCCCCTCCTTCCTTGCGGATGCCCGACCCTTGGCGTTTAAGCCTCCGTTCGGATTCTTCCCTTCTTTGCGTTGCCAAGCTGGGGTGCTCATGGTTACTTGCTTCCACTATCCAAACTATTTCTGATCAATTTACCTGCCAAAACAATACCCGCGGCAATTGTTGTTGACGTACTTGTTGTTAACTGCCATTGAATGTCAGTTTTTTCTGGATACGCAAATGGGTCTGATGATCTGTTGATAGTGTAAATAGCAACAAAAGGTTGCTGAAGTAATGTTGACTGAACACCAGTAACATTATTGTTGATTTGAACTTGGTATGTAATGAACTCACTACCAGCATAAGTGTTTGAAGAATTAACTTCAGCAATATCCAAGAAGAATGTATATCCAGCTGGAACTGTAAATACAGACATTTGTGATCTGCTTATGCCAGCATTAATGTAAGCATATGCATTGCCACTTGAACCCGTTGTAATACCAGCATAAGTATTAGACGTAGTAGCAGTGATCTTTCCTACATTGTTTTTCTGGCCAGACGCAGCAGCTACAAGCGTCAAACTTTGAATACGCAAGTATTTGTTTTGGCTTGTGCCTGTTGGATTTGTTACGCCAGTAATAGTGATGTTTTCACTAATTGGATTGAAGTTTGCATCTAATCCACTTACCAATATAACTGCTCCTGAATCAGAAGCACTTGCGCTATAAAGATAAAACGTAGCAGCAGTCGTTAAATATGCTGGATAAACAGATGTTACTTCCCATACAGGTATGGTTGTATTACCAACTGCTGATTGATATCCAAAAAGACTTAACGTATTATGAAATGCAACTTGACCTCTAGCCACTTGCAAATCAAAAGGCTCATACTTACCCATGCGGGTGATTGATGAGGCTATGCCAGTAAATGCCATGATTAATCTCCTTAAAGTTTAAAGATAGGGGCCGAAGCCCCTAATGATTAATCAAAGTTACCGTATGGGTAAGTTGTGCTATTGCCAATGTTAGGATCTGCTTGTGTGTAACGAACAATGACGTTGTACTTACCAGCAGTAAATGGTGCAGCACCATTTGCTCCAGACACATTTGTTGCCAAAGTAACAACAATCTGTGACACCAAGTTTCCATTCTGGTCTGTGTTAGCACCAGTAGGATTTGTAATATCGCCTGTTGTTCCAGCAATCAAGTTGCTCAACTGAGTAACTGAATACTCACTTGTCAAGCTTTGACGTCCAGCAGTAAATGTTGTGCTAGATGATCCCAATGCAGCATATTTAGCAGTACCGCCTGATGCAGTAAAGCCATTGCTCACCAACACTTCCATACCAGTAACAGTACCAGTAGTCAACGTCTGTACGGCAGGAACATCAACGATGATGTCACGAATGATTGAACCATAAGGAACATAAATCACACCACCACGATAAAGAATCGTTGCAGTATCAGCAGTAATTGTTGCGGCTACAGGAGGATATACAGTTGATGAAGATGTATATACAGTAGCAGGAGCATTAGGAATGCCATTTGAAGTAACGAACTGTTGATTGCCACCAGAGTAACCGGCGGTATATGCAGTTGTGTTTGTTAAATCAAAATAAAGAGATTGAACGCTCTCTACATAACCTACGTTACGCAGTGCGCCAAAACGATTGTTACCCTGAAGAATTGGGCCTTCAAATGTACTACGAGCCATGATAATTCCTTTGCAATAAGTAGCATACCAATTGATTGCACATGACCCCTAGGCGGGCTGGCGGTATGCGTAAAGTCCTAGATGTTTTTAATATACACTACTTTAAATTAAAGTCAAGGGGTAAATTTTGTTTGTTTTTTCATATTTTCTACGCCCTTAATAATTTGTAAATTTGAAGGTACATGTAAACCAGAAACAATTTTCCCTCGTAATGGAATGATATGGTCAACATGCCAAGATTCGCCTGATTCCCGGGTGCGCATAGCAGCCACTTGATAAATACACTGTATTTTTAAAATGTCAAAAGGAGTTAGCCATGATGGTGTTCTTTGCAATTTAGCGGTTCGGCGCCTACTATTTTTTGCCGCTGCTTTTCCTGGATTTGCTTTGTCCCAAGCCAAACTAGCTTTTTTCTGTTTATCTGGATTATTTTTATACCGTTCGGCAGTAGCAGCTTTTATTTTATCTGGGTTTGCTGCGGCCCAAGCAGCCCAAGCAGCTCTCGCTTTTTCTAAATTAGCTTTGCGCCATTTAGCATTTGCAGCTTTTTTCTTTTCAGGATCTCTTGTAGTCATATGTATTTATAACATAAAAAGGGGCCCCGAAGGGCCCCGATTTATCAGAATGAACCTGAAGAACCCCAAACTCCGAGGGGATCAGACCAACCGAATGAATAACGCTCGCGGGCTTTGTAGCGCACGTTGCCTGTATCAAAATCTCCGTCCATTGAATTCTGGAGAGGTGTACGAACAAAGTGCTTCAAGCCGTTGGGTACGTCTGTAGTCAAGAACCAAGCATTAACGTCAGTCAAGAAGTGGTTGATTGTGTATCCCTCGGGGATAGAACCATTGTTCTCAATAGCGTTAATGTCGTTGTTGTTTGTACCAACACGCAGTTTTGTATCAAGCAAACGGGTTGCTACGAACTGGAGTGAAGGAGGAACAATCAACTTCTTGGGCTTAGCAGCGATCAAAAGACCACGCTCGTCTGTCCAAGCAGCGATCTGAATGACTGCGCTCTCAAGAGAGGTTTCATTCAAGTCAGCTTGGGTTGTAGGAGTGTTGGAGTTTGTACCACCGTTCACCAAGGGGTGAGCAGTAGAGAACAAAGCAACACCGTCACCACCAACATAGCTAGAGTTGAATCCATTGTTCAGAATGGAAGCGGCCTTAACTTGCTTGGTGTAAGCCATAGCACGAGCCAAACCTTTGGTGTAACGACCAGACAAACTGTCGTACAAGTTATCTTCAATCGCCTCTTCAGTGATTGAGAAACCCAAAGCAATAGTTTCGTGATTGTAGCGAGTTGTCCATGCCTCTTGTGCATTGTCATAAGCGATGGCAGTGCCCTCGTTTTTGACTGGTGCAGCAGAGAAACCAGACAATTTAGTTTCTTCCTCGAATGAACGCTCAGAAGTCTCTGTTTCGTAGATTTCTTTGTGCTCTTCGCCATAACGTGCATACTCTAAACCGAACAATGCGTTCAAGCCTGGGAGCAGCTCTTTCAATAGTTGTGCGCGTGAAATAGCCATTTGTTAGCTCCTTAATTAAACGCCAGTAGCATTGAAGTAGCTATGGAAACCAAAGTTCCAAGTTACCAATACTTCGGGATAGCCAGTGAATGAGAATGTAGCAGCAGTCGATTGTGCAGAAGAAACTGCACGATTGATTGTCACTGTTGTACCGTTAACTGTAGTCACATAGGTATTGTTACCTGCTGTGATGCCAGGGCCAGATACAGCCATTCCAGGATAAATAGCACTATTAGATGACGTCAATGTGATTGTCGTAGAGCTAGTAGTTGCTGTCTGGGTAACAGTCACTGCTGTATCAGGCACTACGCCAACGATACGGAAGGGAGCGCCACCAGTAGCTGGAGTCACGGCAGAAGTGGTTGTAGCTGAAGCTGACAATGCAATACCACCAGCAGAATCGCCAGTAGTAGTTGAACCGCCTGCGCCAGAATAGAAACCATTTGCGCCAATGAAAGCGTTACAAGCGTAAAGGATCGTAGTGCTTTGTGCAGATCCACCGTTAACAACGGCAGCTTTGAACACGGCTTGTGGATCATCTACAACATAACCAACTGCGTCAGGTGCTGTAGTGCTTGCTTGCCAGAATTGATAACGGTTTTTGCCGTAAATCGGGCCGCCAGTAGTAGAGTACTCACAACCAACAAACACACCAATCGTTCCGTTAGAAGCGGATGTGCTGCTGTATGTAAGACCTGTAGTGACCAAGTTACCGATATTATTACCAGTACCAATGTCAACAACGTCACCGTTGAATAGAGATGTGCTGTAACCGTTCACGATGGGGAACATTCTGGTAGAACCAGAATAAACACGACCACCAATCAGGTTAACAGGCTTTAGCCCATAAGGGGCAGAGACTGTTGGATAAGCCATTTAAGGACTCCTAAAAAATTATCGACCGATTGTTGTCTCGCTACGTCTCTCTTTGAAAAGAGGCATACGAGGATCATTGTTTCTCATGAAAGTATTGTCAACTGAATCCATCTGAGCCTTGGCTTGAGAGGCGTAATAATCCTCCCTTTGCTTGATAAACTCTTCAGGAATACGGCATAACAATAATCCACCAACCTCAATATTGCCTTTGAATCGGCCTTCTTGTGTGGCGTGCATCATCAACTCAGGATAATCTTCTGCTCGAACAGGTTCATATCCCTCTCTAAACTTGGAAGAAATATTAGCAGGGTCAGATGCGCCCATCATGCTAATACGAACATATCGATGAACCCAACCGGGTCTAGCGTCTGGCATCGGTAGAACTTCTGGCGGCCTCCACGATTGTGGGCGGTAGCTTTGAACTTCCCGTGTTTCAGTCTCTCTTGGTTTACGGTTTTGTTCTGACATATTAATTATTCCTCATTGATTCAACTACTGAACGTGCGTACACATCCAGCGGGACACCTAGCTTCTTAGCAAGAGCAACTTGCCGTGTAGTAAGTGTGACTTTTTTAGGAGCAGTGCTCCGAGTCGCAGGCGCAACCACATTCGATTTAGTTTTACGCTGTTCCCTAACGGGCTCTTCGTATGTCTCCTGTTCGAATGACTCAGGAAACACACTGCGTAAGCGAGAATTTAACTTCTCGTAGTATTCATCGGATCTAGGATCAACTCCTTGTTTGACCAACTTAGAATGATAGCCCAGTGCAAAACTGGTCATCTCATCATCTTCGCCAAACCAGGGGTTATCCTGTTTCCAAGCAGCGGCCTTTTGATCGACCGCAGGTTGTTCAGGTTGTATTTGTACCTCATTTTCAGGCTCCTGTACAGGGGGCTTAAAATTATTTACACGTTCCAACTTGATTTTGGCACTCGTAAGAGCGTCCTGCGCCTCAACCACAGCGTCAGTATTTCCCAACTCATAGGCTTCTTTGTACTTGCGTTTAGCCTCCTCCACCTCATTAGACACGACTTTTTTAGCCTGTTCCAACAAAGCTTGTTGACCAACACTCAAAGATCCTTTGAGCTTTTTGTTCTCTTCAGCAATAGATCGAGCAAATTTAATTGCATCTTCTTTCTCTTTTTGAGCCAGTTCAGCCCTTCTGCGCTCATCGTGATAGCCCTTTTGGAGCTCACCCATTCGCTTCTTGACCTTATCACTGTACTCAGATAGTTCATCTTCAGTCACCTCTTTGGGCTTAAAGACAAACTTCTCAACCTTTTTTTCCTCTTTGGTGCGGTCATCAATGATCTCAATTTCGGGTTCGTCCTCAATCTCGACCTCAATTTTTTCCTCTACCGCATTCTCCTCATCAGGAAACTTAAACTCTTTTGTATCCATACATTCTCCTTAAGCAGCACGACTAATGCCGCGAGGATCTTGAACTACGGCTTCAACTTGGTCATCCTTGATGAGCCTAAATTCTTTACCGTGAATCTTGATCCTAGTACCCGTGTTAGGGCGCACAATAACAAAATCCCCTGTCTTGCAACTGGGGCCGTTTGGAAACCTTGCTGCATCTTTATATGCATCAGGGCCGAGTTTGATTACAAACAATACTGGAGACAACACTTCTTCATAGTGCATGGTCGTACCAGCCTTGAGTAATCCGCTTTCATACTCTTCATCAATCTCTGGTAAGACTGTGAGAATATGGAAGGTCTGAGGATCAGGTATTTGTCTAGCCTTTTCCTCCGCAGTTTCAGGTAGTGCCGTTGCGGTATTACCGTCTTGACTGATTAAAATTTCACTCATCGTCTTCATCCACTTTCATTTTGCGTGCAAGGTCTTTGATTTCTAACTGTGCGGATCGTAGACCCTGAATAACTCCGCACATCGCTCTATATTCGGCATAGTCTTTAGCTGCGCCATCGCATAGAGAGTTCGATACAAGAGTGACTCTATCGTCAATCTTGTTATTAATAAAATCAAATATTCTTTCGTCCATGTTAAATCCTTTGTACGCCACCAGTAATTTGATGACAGATGTTTAAGTACCAATCGTAATCACTATCCAAGAAACGAATCTTGAAAGGTATCCTCGCTAGACTTAAAGCAATCGCTGCCCCTGTTCTAGTGGTAATAACTTCTTTTGCACCAGCTGCATACTGTAAATTTTTAATGATTCCATCTTTTTCTGTTAGCTCAACTGCGCCAACTTCCTTCAATACTGGTGAATACATTTTGTCGATCTTGACGGGATACTGGGCATAGGTTTGATCAGGGTTTCCATACTCTAACTTGTAGTAGTAATCAACTCCAAGCTTATGTTCTTCCGCAAAATGTTCAGAGAAAAATCCTAATCTGCGTGTTTCATAAGCTTCTTTGCTATAGCCAAAACAATAAATTTCATCATAGAAATTGTTGTAGCGTTCACTCAGCTCATCAACAATCAAGTTATAAGGACGCCAACATCCCATAACTCCTTTACCTTTCCAATTTGATATCTTGTCGTGGTCATAACTTCCAACTGCATTAATGAATGATGATGCATTCAATATGTCAACTAGCGGTTGACAATAGCCAGCCATGTTGTGGTGATAGATCCAATCAATCTGTACGTCTTTATTCTTTGCCAGCCATGATGCAATAGGCAATGCATGAAGTGAATCACCAAACCTCATCGCTGTAGCAATTAAAACTTTTCTCAAATCAAACCCCTATTTGAATGTTTCTTTTCTAATCCATTTAGTGGCAACCCACTTTTCACCTTCAAGAACAGGCATACCACAATGCAATGTCTTTGTATCAACGCTCAAGTCTTCATACTTAAATGTCAACAAGTTACCAACAACACTCTTGACTGTTATGCCAGCTTCAGGGAAAGTCGTTTCACCACCAGAGCTTGGCTCGTGCAAATAAAGTAAAGCCGTTATCATTCTTTGGCCACCCTTATCTTTTTGCTCATAAGGCTTTCCAATATCAGGAAAGTAATCGTAGTGTGGCTTGAACTCTTGTCCAACTTCATACTTCAATACTTGTAAGCCTTCGCCTTGATCAATATCAGTGCCAGTCAAAGCCGCAATCTTTTCTTCTATCTTAGATATCAAAGGTGTTTCACCTCTTTGAAAATATGCAACTGAGCTCGTTCTTGTATCGCTCAAAATATATCCACCATCATTGGCATCAACAACTTTAGATTTTTCCAATCTATTCTTTGCCAAGTTGATCAACTCTTCTGCCTCTGTTTTGTAAATAAAATCTTTATACAAAACCAAGTCAGGATGATCAATCTTCAATACCACTTGATCCTCTTCCTCAAGAGTGAAGTGATAGAAAATATAAAGCGCTCTTTGTTTTTCACCGCACAATAACTCTTCACGCCAATGAGGATATGTACGGCCTAACATCAGCGCTCCATACCCAACACCCATATGAGCTTCTAAATAGTTTTCTTCATATGGTTTTATATCAGTACTCAAATCCCAATCATCTTTGAAATACTTTTTAGCACTGATACACAACGGCCAATCTAAATTATTCTTATCCTCAATACAAATGCTGACAGAAATATCCAAACCCTTTCTATCTGTATGTGGCTTGAGATAACTACCTCGACCATAAGACCTCATGTAACTATTGGCAAACTTAATCCGTGGATATTTCTTTTTTAAATTCGTTGCAATCCTATCGGTGAATTGCAATGAGGCAGGTAAATTAAAAGCGCCATAGCTATTCTTATAAAACGGCTGACCATCTTCATGCAAATAGTCACCATGATCGTCAAATGCTTTAGCCAATAGCGCACACTCTTCTGTTGAAAAGAATTTTAAGTCACTCTGCCAACTGTTATGCATTGCGATTATTCCTTTCCTTGAGTTTCATAATCACATCGGCTTTGATCTTCTGTTCATTTTGCATATTAGAAGATGCCAATCTGTTTTGCTCTCTCATGTTCTCTGCTTGGATCCTCTGAGCATCCAACTGCAACTTAGCCGCTGCAATTTGATTGTCTGCCTGGTCCTTTGCAGCTTTTCTCTGAACATCTTGAGCTTTAATCTGCAACTCTTGTTGTTGCATCTGTACCAATGGATCCATAGCTTGTTGTTGTGCCTGTTGTTGTTGGGCTTGCGCCATATTACTCTGCATTAATTGTGTGGCCGCCTTAGCAACCAACTGACTTAACTGCACCTCAAACTGAGGATCCATCTCTTTTCCAGGTGGAGGCAACGGTACACCCAACTGCTCCTCAATTTTCTTGCGATATGAGAACGCCAAGTGCTCAGAAATGTGGGCTTGCGCTGCGGCCATGATCTTTTGACCCATCGGATTCTGTCCAATCTGCTGAGCAATCATCGGATCCCTAATAAACGCAGTATGAGCCGCAATATGAGCGTCTTGATCTTGGAAAATAAAGGCTTTTGTGGGTTTCCCGTTCAAAAATCCCATGTTTTCGCTGATAGGATCAAGTGGAACCTCGTCATCCTCGGTCGGAACGAGCTTATCTGCGTTCTTTACCCCCAAAACCTCAATCATTTGACGATGCAACATGGGTAAATTGTAGATTTGTGGGGCAGATTGACTCAATTGAATCACTGCTTGGTACTGCATAATCCTCTGAGCCATCGTAGAACTGTTAGGATCGCTAACAGGTATCACTTCTACCAGGTCATAGTCGCTCTGTTTGGCCTTTTTGTTCGATGTAGCAGGGTCATATTGGTAATCTTTAGGCGTATTCTCACGAATAATCTCCTTCAGAATCTTAAACTCTTGCTTCATTGAGTAATGAACACGGGCTTGCACCGCACTCATCGTCTTCAACTGCCTCTCAAGCAACGCCAAAGTCGTGCCAACTGGCGCATTAGCACTCATATCAGACACATTCATGTCTGCTACAGAGCCTAAACGTCTACCTTCATCGGTAATCTTATCCAACAACCCAGCCAATACTTGACTTGGCTCCTTATATGGCAACGCCATAATGTTGTCTTTGATGCTTCCACTCGGAACATCAACATCTCTGAACTCTCCAGGAGCAATCGGAGTGTCATCTCCCTTAACTCTCAAGCCCCTAGACTTCAATCCACCAGGTAAATTGCTTAATGTCCCGGCATCAATAAGCTGTCGAATAAGGGACGTCCCTGCACGAGCATAACCACCAATAAGATGTATGAACCCAAAACCGTAAGCACCAAAGCCAGGTACATAATCATATTGAACAAAGTGCTGGCGCTTAAGCATAAGCTCATCGCCCTCTTTCCAATTCCTATATATCGACAATACATTGTTCGTGCCCTTGTCAATCGTAATAATATATGGTCTAGCAATGCCATCTTCATCTTCATATCCCGGTAAATCTATATCAACTTGAATCTCCATCAACTGATATCTGTCATCATCAGTCACAGAGTACCCTTGCTCTTCAGCCTTCTTCTTCTCTACATCCGTATATGTCTGTACTGGCTCCCCTAACTCTATATCTCTATAAAAACCAGCGACCTGCAACTTACGCAAATCATTCTTGGTCTTCCTCATAATATGAGTCACACGCTCAGCAGTTCTAGCTCCGCTAGAGCCATAAGGAATAATCACTTCTTCCGCTGGCACAAAGATACTGGTCTGTCTTCCTAGTGACGGATCAAAGTAAACTTTCTTAAAAGCACTACCAGCCAATCCCAAGTTAAACAACATCCTCTCATGCTCAGGACGGTACTCAGGCATTCCATCCGTCAACTCATAATTCATGTCCTCAGCAACTCGATCAGCTGCATCTTCCTTCAGCTTATCAATCGCACCAATGATCTGAGTCTTCACAGGCCCCTGTGCTGGAAACGTCTCAATGATCGTCTCACTCTGAAACCTCACCGCGGCTTCAGTCAGTACTGTAGAGAAAACACCACACGCTCCATTCCAAGGCTCAGTCCTCTCCTCATACTTCATGCCAAGAACTTCTAAGCCCTTGACCAACATCTCAACCCAGTCTTTCCTAGAATTGATATCTCCCTCAACATCGGAAACCAAATCCGAGCCAATGCTCATCAGCTCGTTTTCACTCATGTACTCAGCCAAATTGGAATCAAAACTCTCTTCACCATGATCCTCCTCTGGCTCCAGATCAATCTCCACACCATCCATGCCAATCTTTACCCCCTCTGGGTTAACGATCTCAATCTCAATATCTGGCTCGTCCGTCAAACTCTCAATCCCTTGAGGCGCTTGGTATAGTGCGTTGTCAATCATATCAATCCTTAATAATAAACGTGTCTTCTACGAAAATCCCTAGGTTCATCTTCTTCATCCGTCTGCAACCTTAAGAATCCACCTTGCCTGAATCTGATCAATGCCTGAACAGAACTGTCCACCAAGTCATCGTGATCCCCATTCGGAAACGCTGCCATCTCCTCAACCACCTCGCTCGCCCACCTAGTGTCAGGACACCATACTTTACCCGACTTGAACAAATCCGTCACGCTATTCAGCCTCACAAACTTGTCATTTCCCCTACTCGGAGTATATTCCGTCACCACAATACCCATCTGCCTCAATTCAAAGATCAATGGACTACCCGCTGCCTTCGCCTCAATCACAAACGAATCAGGTTGCCACTCCTTATAAAACTCATATGCCGTCTGCTTTAACTCAGGAAACTCCATCCTCTTCTTAAACGCATCCAACAAAATAATGTTCTTATTATTAGGATCCTCGTTCAGATTAAATATCCCCCAAGTCGTACACGCAGAATAGTCACTCCTCTCATTCTTCGTAAACGCAGTATCCCAACTCTGAATAATAAACTCACACGGCGGAGGCGTATCACTCTCCCAAACCTTCCACCAATCCCTCTTTACCAACGCCCCCTCTTCGCCAGTCGGTTGCTGCTGGTACTGAGCATTCCACTTCATCGGCGGCAACTCTTCCCTCAATGCCGACAACTCACTCAAACTCCAAAACTCTGGCCACAACGGATTTCCACTCGGCATAATGGCAGGCAACTCAATCACCTCCCACTCTTCCCCCTTATCCCTGCCCAACGCATCCTTGATAATCCGACCAGTCAAATCCCTCTCTGACCATCTCGTCATCACAACAACAATACTTCCACCAGGCTGCAAACGCTGCCTAGGCCCAGACGTATACCACTCATACACCCGATCAAATACACTCGGATCCCCTAACGCCGCCTCTTGCTCAGAATGGGGGTCATCAATAATCAATAGATCCGCACCCTTACCCGTTACCGTACCTCCAACGCCAATCGCAAAATATTCGCCATTCTTATTGGTACTCCACCTACCCGCCGCCTTACTATCCTGCCTTAAATTCACTTCAGGAAACACAGTCTTATACTGCTCACTCCCCACCAAGTTTCTAACCTTCCTACCAAATCCCACGGCAAGCTCCGCAGTATTCGAACACTGAATCACCTTCTTATTGGGAAACTTACCCAAAAACCATGACGGCAATAAATAACTCGCAAACTCACTTTTCGTATGCCTAGGAGCCATATTGATAATCAACCGCTTACTCTCTCCCCTAGCAATCGCCTCAAACTTCTTCGCCATCACAGCATGATGCCGACCCGCCACAAAGCCAGGCCACATCATCTTCACATAATCCATAAACTTCTCTTGCGCCTTCTCCCTCTCCACCGCCTCACGGAAACTCCTCACCTTTTCCATGAACTCCAAATACTGATCCTCGGGCATAGCCTCTAACAACTCATCTAACTTCATTCTGTATGCCCTTCTTCATATATCCTTATACCTCAAGTCACTAGGACGAACAGATCTACTCCCCTTCCTCCTCTTCACCGCACCTAACTTCTCCAGCCTCGTAATGATCTTCCCAATATTACCCAAACCATTCTTCCCCCTTATCC
>Ga0164296_1003156_pt1 | contig 15747 bp, 16 predicted proteins | sample GEODES057metaG_FD_113533 | JGI IMG/M metagenome (GOLD analysis project Ga0164296, IMG submission 113533) | Dystrophic lake water microbial communities from Trout Bog Lake, Wisconsin, USA - GEODES057 metaG | ecosystem: Environmental > Aquatic > Freshwater > Lake | place: USA: Trout Bog Lake... | reverse complement strand
TCATGGCAAAATCAGTGGCGGACATAAATATAAGCTGAGCGGATGTCGCTAAGAGTAACGCGCTGATGAGAGCTGGCGCACGATCATCCGGCCAAATAGAGCGTCCTATTTTATAGGTTCCAAACACACTTATGCCTGCCAATACTGGATTGAGCAGGGCAGGATCAGCAATATAACTCCATGCGGCCCGCATAAAAGCATGTACAGGTAAATAAAATGAAATAAAATATGCAGGCGGCGTCACATGCAGCATAAGACGTGGCTGAAGTGCATCATAAAATGATTGCCATTGCGGCTCAATTGGCATCATCAAATGGCCTGCGGCAAAAATACGCCCATCAAAATCAGCTAAAAACTCATCGCGCGCGATATCTATATTATCCATAATAACATATCGGCACATATAGCTCAGACCAACAACACAGAGGGCAAGACCTAATAAGATGAGATGATGACGTTGCCGATGCGGTGATAGCGCTATTTGTGCTTGAGGCACATATGCAATTAACAGACATATCAGAAAAAAGAACGCCAAAGCCAGACAGGGCCAGCGGTCCTGTGTGATGAACAGAAAATGCAAAATCCAGAGATTATGATCAGCAATATCGGCGGGCGCAAAAAAACTAAAGACAAAAAAAAGAAAGCTCATCGCAGATAAGATTAACAGCAAAAATTGCATCTGCGAACAATGCTGCAAGAGACGAGGTCTCATCATATTTAAATCCTAAATAAAATTATAAATAGTTTAAATAACGTATAAAAAAGAGATCAACTCACTTTGACGTCGTGTCAGTTTGTGGCTGATTTGATGATGATTGCTGCGCATGTGAGCTTGCTGACACAAGTGTCATACGCGCAGGCTCCCATTTTAATTTACTTAATTGTTTACTCGCAAGCGCTGAATAATCACCTGTAATAACCAAAAGATTGGGCTTAACAGGCGTTGTTTTCCCGTTCTTTTGTGCCGGTTCAGGAGCGCGTCCCTCTGCCAAAGCATGAGTTAAAATAGCAACATCTGCCTCATTATCTGCTGTCCACATATAGATATCAGCGGGCATAGCCCAGAGATAACGATGATCTCTCAATTGCATGATAACAAAAGAGCCGCGCGTGACAAAACGATCAAAGGGTAAAGAGTTCTTAAGCCCAGCATACATTTCAGCTTGAAGGCGACATAAAAAAGCATGGGTGCGGTCTTTGACTGCAGCGCATTGCGCAAGCAAAAGACCTGCATCTTGCGTATGTATTTTCTCAAATGCCGCAGCCATTACCAACATATCCGCTGGCGTATAATTATTATTATCAAGAAACTCATTCACCACTGATGCCCGCCGCACAACAGCTGTTAATATGGCCCGACTGTCACGCACAATCTGCCCTGCTGTTTTGGTGCGCAAAGACTCCTTAAGCGCCTGCGCAGTCCCAACTGATGAGGCCGTGAACACCATTGTGCGTGTTGTCGTAGCTGTCACTGTGGGCAAAGCAGCACCACCAGGTATCGCAACCATAACACCGCGCAGAGATAAACCACCTATGCCCGATGCAGCTGCCAAATCATGCAATCGCGATGCAAGAGGTGGAAAGTCAGTATAGGGATCAACATCAAATTGCGTTGCAATTTCGCGGCGCGCCGTATCCGTTCCCAGCACACCGCCCATAAAACTTTCACGATCAGGATTTTTATTCTCGGATGACGCAGACATCGAGTCAAAAAAATTACCAATGCCATTGGCTGAATTTTTGACTGTCTCGATCGGGCTTGTAATCAATTGCCCACCAAATTTCAGGGGCGCAATCGCAGAGGAGCCAAAGGAACGGAAAAATTGCGCAAAGCCTGAATCGTCTTTTAATTGCTCATAGACACGATTTTCATAAAGCCGCACAGCCATGAGCTGATCGCCCACAATGTCATAACTGCCGGCATCCGTTACAAAATGATAATGCCGATACAGCCCATCGCTTGTGACATCTTCTTGAAGATAAGCATGGGCGGTTTTAGCCTGATCGCCCCATATTCCCTGTGCAGAAAAAACCGCAGGCTCTTCAAGATTGTGATTATCAGCCGCGTGAACACAAATTACCATCGCATCAGCGCCCATCACCACAATGATGGCACATAAATATTGGCTCATAACGCGCCAAGCGCGTAAGGCGCTAATCAGAATAGGATGATAAAATCTCATGCAGGCCATAAATATGAGTAACTGACGCCAGATGCGGCGGCAAAGGCTTGAGATGCACGCGCACTCCCCTCGCATGCGCCTGCCGCATGATACTGGTGATGAAAGCGAGAGCACTGGAGTCGGCGCGCGTCACAGCTTGCGCATCAATGATGACATCGCCATGTTCTGGCAATGGTGCCAAAGCACGAAACGCAGCGCCAACACTCTGCATTGTCAAATCACCGGACAAGGTGATGTGATGGCTATCTTGAGAGAGTTGATGAGATGGCGCTGTCGCTGCCATAGTCATTTTTGGTTCTTTTGCTTGAGAGTATCAATAAGACCTGCGACACCAGATGAACTTATCAAGCCATTAAATTCATCCCGATAGGCTGTGACCAGACTGACCCCTTCAACAGTCACATCATAGACGCGCCAGCTCCCTGCACCGCCTGATAATGTATAATCAATCTCAACAGGCTTTGGCTTTGACGATCCCACCATTTGAGTGCGCACAGTCACATCACCCGTGCCATTGTCGCGGCTATCGCGGACATTGACATCAAGATCCTTCAAATTCGCTAAAGCGTTTGAATAAGTGCGGATCAACAAATGGCTGAACTCCGTCACAATCTGCTTTTGCTCAGCGCCAGAGGCTTTGGGCCAATTGCGGCCCATTGCCAATTGCGTGATATGCGTAAAATCAAATTTAGGAGCTAAATGACTTTGCACCAAATCTGCCAGCTTTGCATGAGATGTTGCTAAATCAGGATCTTTACGCACTTGCGCGGTCACATCATCCGCCATTTTGCGTACCATGTCCTCGGCAGCTTTGTTTTGTGCAAAAGAAGTGCTTGCACCAAAAACACAGAGGCAAAGAACAAGTGCATAACGAAAAGACATCATCACATCAGCCCATAAAATTAGTGTTGTGACACCGCATCACGGCCCGCATTCACAAGGGCAGCTCGGCGCTGCAAATATAAATTGCGTGTGAAGGAGTATTTATCAAGGCTGGATGAGTCAATTAAATCTGCATTGTCGAGATTGTCAGCTTTGTACTCAACAAACTCCGTACCAAACAGACTGTAAGACCAGACATGTGACATATAATGACGTGGATCAGAAAACACACGCGCCACACGTCCAACTGTGTCACGCGCATCAGATGGCCCCAAAACCGGTAAAACGATGTAAGGACCTTCGCCAATTCCCCACACACCGAGGGTCTGGCCAAAATCGCCCTCACCTTTTGCAATACCATTGGATGAGGCCACATCAATCAAGCCACCAATGCCAACAGTTGTGTTGATGAGAACGCGTGTAAAATCATTAGCTGCATCCTTGCCGCGACCTTGCAAGACATGATTGGCGCCAATGAAGACATCATCAAGATTGGCAAATGCATTGCCAATGCCCGTGCGCACGGGTTTGGGAACAACAGCATTCCACACCACCGAAACAGGCCTAAACACAATCGTGTCCAACATTTCATTGATCTGGAAAAAGCCACGATTAATCGGCTCAATCGGATCATTAACTGTCGAGTTTTGTGCATAAGCAAGTGATGACGCGCTTAAGCCCAAAGCCAAAGTAAGGGCACATAATGCGTGTGATGTTGTGCGTGTCATTTTGACGATCCTGCGCTCTCAGATGCCTTGTTGTAGAGGAACTGACCGATCAGCTTCTCCAACACCATGGCTGATTGTGTTTTTGGAATTCTCTGTCCATCCGTAAGATACGATGGATCCCCTCCGACTTCCAAGCTTAAGTATTGCTCTCCGAGCAAGCCAGATGTCAGAATTGATGCGATTGTGTCATTTGTGAAACGGTATTGGGGATAAATACGCATCTCGACCACAGCTTCATAGCTTTCGCGGTCCAAATGTATGCCCTCTATGCGGCCCACAACCACACCAGCGCTTTTCACGGGGGCCCTGACTTTGAGACCGCCGATATTATCGAATCGGGCTTCAAGCCGATAGCCCGCACCGCTGTCAAAACTGGCGAGATTGCCAACCCTCAGGGCCATAAAGGCAACGCCAATCATGCCCAAGGCTACAAAAACACCGACAGCAAGATCAAATTTCGAGCGATTCATCAGTTTAATCCTCGGAACATCCATACAGTTAAAACAAAATCCAACATGAGAACTGACAATGATGACGTCACCACAGTCCGTGTTGTCGCACTTGAAACACCCTCCGCCGTTGGAGCGGCGTGATAACCTTCAAAGACTGAAATCAGGCCAACAGCTATGCCAAAAATCAGACTTTTGAACAGCCCGTTGAGTACATCAATTCTAAAATCAACGCTGGCCTGCATTTGCGACCAAAAGGCACCATCATCAATGCCGATGAGCTGAACACCGATTAAATATGCGCCAATCACACCTGCGCTCGAAAAAATCACAGCCAAAATCGGCATAGACACAACAGCAGCCATAAAACGGGGGGCAATAATACGCGCAAGCGGATTAATCGCCATCATATCCATCGCCGCTAATTGCTCGGTGGCCCGCATCAACCCAATTTCAGCTGTCACGGCTGAACTTGCCCGCCCCGCAAACAAAAGCGCAGCGACAACCGGCCCCAATTCACGCACCAAAGATAATGCCACGAGTGAGCCCAGTGACTCAGCTGATCCGAAACGCTGAAGAACTTCATACCCCTGCACAGCCAGAACCATGCCGACAAAAAGTCCCGACACAGTAATGATTGCGAGAGACCGCACGCCTGAAAAATAAATCTCACGCACAAGTAACGTAAAGCGCGCAATACATATCCCGATCACACTGAGGACCGACCATGAAAAGCGCGCAAATAAACCAAGCCGCGCCAAAAGGCGGTTCACATGAGCACCCAAAGCTTCGATGAGATTAAGAAGATGAGACATGGTCGGCAATCAATTGTTGCGCATAGGGTGGTGCAGGATAATGGAAGGGCACGGGGCCATCGGGAAGACCATCGGCGAATTGGCGAATAAAGAGATCATCGCTCTTGCGCACATCTTGTGGCGTCATATCGCGATAGACTTTCCCCTCTGAAATCACAACCACACGATCAGCAATGCGCAAGGTTTCATTGAGATCATGCGTGACAATCAGAGAAGTCATGCCAAAGGTCGCATTAAGGCGCTGTATCAAACGGCCAATAATACCAACGGAAATGGGATCAAGGCCCGTAAAAGGCTCATCATACATCATGAGCATGGGATCAAGCGCAATCGCGCGCGCTAGAGCCACACGCCGTGCCATGCCGCCAGATAATTCCGAGGGCATGAGAGGGGCCGCGCCGCGCAAGCCCACGGCTTCTAATTTCATCAAAACGAGATCGCGGATAATGGCCTCCGGCAGATCTGTTTGCTCACGATAGGGGAAAGCGACATTTTCAAAAACGGTCAAATCCGTGAACAGAGCGCCAAATTGAAATAACATTCCAAGACGCTGACGCAGCGCATAGAGTTGACTGCGATTGAGATGGCCGACATCTTGCCCATCAACACGCACCTGACCGGACCATGCTTTATTGCGACCTCCCAAGAGGCCAAGCAGGGATGTTTTGCCGCTGCCAGAGCCGCCCATAACAGCCAAAATCTGTCCTTTTGGAACAGTCAAATTAAGGCCATCAAGTATCGGGCGCTCAGCATAGCCAAAGCGAACGTCTTTGAGGTCAATGATCGGGTCCGGAGCACCAATGCCCATAAACGAATCCTTAATAGTCGATCTTTCTCTCTTCTAAGCTGTTTTAATCGACATACAACTCCTGCTTTTAAACTCTTCTTAGAGCCAGAGGTGTGACACAGGCGCAACGCAGGGAAAAGAAAGCCCTGTGGCTTCTCTTTGTCTGCAATTAAGAATTGCCATGCCATGGCCAATGTTGAGAATAGGCATATTAAAAGGCTATATTTGCTTAGTTTTCTTTTCTTTTTGATTCGGAGTTTTCGATGTCACTGCGCATATTAGCCATAGCTGGGGCGGCGGTGAGCTGGGGTCTGTTTCCCCTCTCTGCTGTCGCCTTTAACAATGATATGATTGATCTCGAAACGCGTATGCCCTTAGTTGTTCACCCTGAGGCTCTGAACCAAGGTGAAGATGGCCGTATCACCGAAAATCCCGTGCCCCGTGAAACAATTTCTTACTCTGGCCCCTTCAAGCCCGGCACAATTGTGGTCTCAACTAGGGAACGGCGGCTTTATCTGGTGCTTGATAATGGCAAAGCCCTAAAATATGGCGTTGGCGTTGGTCGCCCTGGCTTTGAATGGGCTGGCAATCATGTGATTACCAATAAGCGGGAATGGCCGGATTGGACACCTCCCGCGCAAATGCTGGCGCGCCGCCCTGATTTGCCTCGTCACATGGCGGGTGGGCCAAACAATCCTTTGGGGGCGCGCGCCATGTATCTGGGCTCCTCCCTTTACCGCATCCACGGCTCAAATGAGCCAGATACGATTGGGCAAGCGGTTTCATCTGGCTGCATTCGGATGACCAATGATGATGTGACTGATCTCTATGGCCGCGTCAAAGTCGGCACTGAAGTGATTGTGACACGCTAAAACTGGCTTAATTTGCCATAAAGCGGGGCTTGATCCGCTTTATGGATCCATTTTCAGCGCGAAAAGCCTTTTGAAGCCAAACGATTAAGATAGGCCTGCCAGAGCTGGGCCTGACGTGTGCCGCACTCCCACAGAAAAGCCCAGGTATAAATGCCGGTGTCATGACCATCGCTGAAAATAAGGCGAACAGCGTAATGACCGGTCTCAACGATATCAGTGATGGCAACATTTTTTTTGCCATGCACCAAAATGGGCTCCGCCAGACCATGCCCGCGGACCTCAGCGCTAGGGCTTTGGACACGCAATAATTCAGCACTTACATCAAAACGCTCTCCCGTATCAAAACTGATATGGAGGGTGCGGCCCTGATCAATAAGGCGCAATTCAAGGGGCCAAGGCGCTTGAGCTGTGGTCATGCCTGCTCCTATTTTGCAGTGCGACATAAAATGAAATGAATAAATGCCGCGTTTGCCTTGCGCCCGCAAGGGGCATGAGCAATATATATGTCATGATACAACGCTCTAACGATCAAGCTTCTTTTGATACGGCAGATGGGCCAGCGCTCATCGATCCCTTTGGACGGGCGATCACCTATATTCGTGTGTCCGTAACGGACCGCTGTGATTTTCGCTGTGTCTATTGCATGTCCGAGGATATGTCCTTTTTGCCCAAGCGCGATCTGTTAACACTGGAGGAATTGGACCGCCTGTGTTCAGCCTTTGTGGCGCGCGGTACACGCAAAATTCGCATCACCGGTGGCGAGCCTTTGGTTCGACGCGGCATTATGACGCTTTTCAATTCTCTTGCACGCCATCTTGATCACGGGCGCTTAGATGAATTGACGCTCACCACCAATGGTTCGCAATTAGAGCGTTATGCCAAAGACCTTGCGGCCTGTGGTGTTAAGCGCATAAATCTCTCGCTTGATACGCTCAACCCCGATCGCTTTCGCGCGATTACACGCTGGGGCGATTTGGACAAAGTCTTGCGAGGACTGGATGCCGCCCAAGCTGCAGGGCTTAAAGTCAAAATCAATGCTGTTGCCTTGCGTCATGGCAATGATGATGAATTTGTTGATCTCATCCGCTGGGCGCATGGTCGCGATTGTGAGATCACCTTTATTGAAGTCATGCCGCTTGGCGAAGTCGAGGGGCATAGAGCGGATCAATATATCCCCCTCTCTGAAGTGCGCGCAGATTTACTCGATCATTTTACCTTTGAAGAGACATCGCACACAACAGGTGGGCCTGCGCGTTATATGCGTGTGCGTGAAACCGGTGGCCTTCTCGGATTTATCACACCCCTCACACATAATTTTTGCGAGAGCTGCAATCGCGTGCGCGTAACCTGCACTGGCACGCTTTATATGTGCCTTGGTCAAGAAGATGCGGTTGATTTACGCGCGCCCTTGCGTGCCTCAGAGTCAGATGACGCACTCCATAGAGCGATTGAGAACGCCATTGCGCATAAACCCCAAGGGCATGATTTTATCATTGATCGGGCAACACAACGCCCTGCCGTTGGTCGCCATATGAGCGTTACAGGCGGGTAAGGTGCACTTATGTCAGAATTGCGGCGCGCGATCTGCGCGCGCATAGATCAAGCAAGTGCGATGTGCGCGCGCCTCAGCGGCGCATTTTTATGTGCGGCAATTTTATGTGCGGCGCTCAATGCGCTATTGCGCTTTGGCGCACATATCACGAGTGCAGCCACATTAGAATTGCAATCTTATTTATTTAGCGCGGTATTTTTATTAAGTGCGGCGCATGTGTTGCATTTGGGATTGCACATTCGCATTGATGTGCTCCATGCACGTTTAAGTACCCGCACACAACAGCGCATTATGCTGATTGGTCATATGTTTTTCACCATTCCTCTTTGCGTCGCACTCATCATCACCAGCGCGCAATTTGCATGGCGGTCCTATGTTTCACAGGAAACATCAATCAATGTGGGCGGATTATTATTATGGCCTGCAAAAATACTTATCCCCTTGAGTTTTTGCCTCATCTTACTGCAAGCACTGGCTGAACTCATGCGGCCCTCTGATGGGCAACAGGGATAACTGCGATGCTCACTCTTGCGGCCAATGCCCTCGCGCCCCTCATGTTTGCAGCACTCATTTTTATTTTGCTGCTCGGCTATCCCGTTGCCTTTTCTCTTGGTGCTCTAGGACTGTTCTTTTATGCATTGGGCGTATGGCTCACGCCCTTTTCACTTGGCCTTATTCATCTTGATTGGTCCTTGCTGCAGGCTTTGCCCGAGCGCGTGTTTTCAATCATGACCAATGAGACTTTATTGGCCATTCCCTTCTTTACATTTTTAGGTCTTGTGCTCGAACGCTCAGGCATAGCAGAAGATTTGCTCACGACCATGAATGAGGTTTATGGCGGGCTTAGAGGTGGGCTCGCTTATGCTGTGATTTTTGTTGGCACTTTATTAGCTGCCACGACAGGTGTTGTTGCGGCATCCGTTATTTCCATGGGGCTGATTGCTTTGCCGCTCATGTTACGAACGGGTTATCATCGGGCATTGAGCTGCGGTGTGATCGCGGCCTCAGGCACACTCGCGCAAATCATGCCCCCTGCTCTCGTCTTAATCGTATTGGCCGATCAGATGCAGCAATCGGTTAGCGCTATTTATCGCGCCGCCTTTGTACCAGCGCTCTTACTTGCTGTTTTATTTGCGCTGCTCATCGCTCTGCTCTCATGGCTTCGGCCCGATCTCATGCCTGCCCTTCCCATTAAAAAAGATCACAGACATGATCATCGCAAAGCCCTCGTGACTGTTGTGATCTTAGCACTATGGCAAGGTGGCATTAGTTTTTGGGTGCTCACATCCCTCCACATAATCGCAACATTTGAAAGTGCCTGCGTATGGGCAGGCGTTATAACTCTCGCAGGCCTTTGTCTTGCCGCTCTTTATGATCAGCGCCGATCAAAGCCTCTGCTCTCTGAGCTGACGCATCGTATCATTCTAGTGATGACGCCGCCGCTTGCGCTTATTTTTATTGTGCTGGGCTCAATCATCATTGGATTGGCAACACCAAGTGAAGCCGGTGCTTTGGGGTGCTTTGGGGCGTTGGGACTCGCCGCCCTCAAACAACGCCTAACCCGCACTATGCTCACAGACGTGCTGGAGCGCACAGTGCGCCTGACATCTTTTGCTATTTTTATTTTAATTGGTGCGCGTATTTTTTCACTGACTTTTTTTGCTATCGGCGGGCAAGAGTTTATTGAAAAAAGCCTGACCTATTTGCCTTATGGCCGCATTGGCTTTTTAATTTTCGTCAATATTGCGCTGTTCATTTTAGCATTTTTTCTCGAATTTTTTGAACTTGCGTTTATTGTCATTCCCTTCATTTTGCCTGCCGCAATTCATCTCGGCATAGACCTTGTCTGGCTTGGTGTGATCATTGGGCTGAATGTGCAGACCTCATTCATGCACCCCCCCTTTGGCTATTCATTATTTTATTTGCGCTCCGTTGCCCCCCATGAGCCCTATATTGATCGCGTTACCGGCGCATTGATCGCTCCCGTCACTACAGCGCAGATTTATCTCGGCGCCATTCCCTTTGTGGTGATTCAAGTGATCATGGTCGGTATTGTCATCGCTTTTCCAAGCCTGTTACGATTAACAGATGCCACGAAAGATTTAGTGCCAGCCGCCCATATTGAAGAGACATTAAGAGCAATACCTTCATTGCCCCCAAAGCCATTTGTGCCCTGATTAACCCTTGAAGCGTTCCCTTATATTCATATTGTCATAGGAATATTCAGCCACCTGCCACCATAAATAGGCATTATAACGAAATTGGGCATAGATATCATAAAGCCTTTTAAATTTGGGATCATTAGCCGACATTTGCGCCATCTCAATGCGTGTCGCCTCAAGCCCTGCATCAATAATATCTTGAGGACATAATTTAAGTTTAGCTCCCGCCTCAACGAGATGACGCAATGCGCTGGGGTTTATCGCATCATAATGAGCCATCATCTGCTGATGAACCAATGCGCAGGCCGCGCGCAAAGCCGCTTGATAAGATAATGGCAATTTGCTCCATGCATCATTATTAACAATCAAATGGAAAATTGGCGTGCCTTGCCACCATCCGGGATAATAATAATTGGGCGCAAGTTTAACGATATCACTTTTCTCATCATCATAAGGTGACAGGCTCGGCACTGAATCAAGTGAGCCCGCGCTCAAGGCTGCTTTTAGATCATCAGGCATATTTTTGGGCTGAGCGCCAAGGCGTTGCAGCACTTTGGCCGCCACACCTGAGGCAATGCATTTATGGCCTCTGAGATCTGCAAGAGAGCGTAATTCACTGCGAAACCAACCGCACATCTGGGCGCCTGTTGACCCACAGGCAAATGCCAAAAGATGATGTTCACTCAATATGTCATTGATGGCATCTTGCCCCCCGCCATAAAGTAAAAATGAGGAGAGCTGACGCCCATTCATACCAAAGGGGACGCCACCCATCAGACTTAATGAGGGCTCATCTGCGCTATGCAATGATAAAGATGTATGCGCACATTCAAACCAGCCCTCTTTCGTTTTGATAAAATTATCGCCTATGGGCGCAAGCTCATTTGCCCCATGCACTTCAATGTTAAATCGACCTGCGGTGAGCTGGCGCATGACATCAGCCAGCAAGAGGGCGCTATCAAAGATCACGTCACGCTCAGGCGCAAAGCTTGAACTCATACGCCAATTCACATGAGGAAGAACCGCATTATCTGTTTGCGCCTGAGCGGCTTGGCCCAGCAGAGTGGCTGAAAGGACAGAGCTTGCAGCAAGAAAATGACGGCGATCCATACTCAATCCTTGTTGTGAAAAGCTATATACCCAATGGCCTAATTGATGACGATGCGCGGCGGCGCTTTGCGCGCAGCATTGGACTGCCCTTCAAGCGCGCTTCGCAATGTGCGCGCCATATCCTTATAAACCTGCGCATGGGGATGATCAGGCTCTGTTGCCACAAGCGGACGCCCATCATCAGAACTTGTTCGGATAGCAATATCGAGCGGCACTTCCCCTAAAAAGGGAACACCCATTGTTTGCGCTTCATGCTGCCCGCCACCATGGGCGAAAATATCTGAACGTCCCTGACAATGCGGGCATAAAAAATAACTCATATTCTCTATGACACCCAAAATCGGCACTTGTACTTTTTGGAACATCGCCACCGCACGGCGCGCATCAATAAGAGCGAGATCTTGGGGAGTTGAAACAATCACTGCACCTGTTAAGGGCACAGATTGGGCAAGCGTTAATTGCGCATCACCAGTACCAGGGGGCATATCCACAATAAGACAATCTAATTGGCCCCATTCAACATCGCGCAATAATTGATTAATAGCCGACATCACCATTGGGCCACGCCAGATCATGGCGGCATCATCCTCTACCAAAAATCCAATGGACATAATTTTTATGCCATGGGCCTGATGAGGAATAATCTTTTTATCCTTAGCCTCGGGCTTTCCTTTCACGCCAAACAAACGTGGCACTGAGGGGCCATAGACATCAGCATCCAAAAGCCCAACACGCCAGCCTGATGCAGCCAACGCCAAAGCCATATTCGCAGCAGTGGTGGACTTCCCCACCCCGCCCTTACCTGAGGCAATCGCAACAATGCGATCAATCCCCTCAATGGCTGTGCCGCGTGTGGCGGCGTGCGCTTTTGGCCCCAAAGGCGCTGCACCTCCCGCCTGCATTGGGCGATCAGCCGTTAAAATGACATTGACGCCTTTCACGCCCTCCATAGCCTGCAAAGCTTTTTCAATCTCAGCGCGTTTGGGCTCATATTGCGCTGCTGCTGTCGCATCAACGGAGAGAGCGAGATATATTTTGTCCTCACGCATTGTCAGCCCCGCAATGCCATAAGTCAGGCTGAGGGGGGTGCGGCCATCTGGGCCAGTAAATCGTGCCAAAAGAGCGAGAACATCAGCTTGGGTCATGGAATTACCTCGTGCACAGCTTTGAAGCTGTTATAATGATGAGTGTGGCAGCAATCCACTGGTGAACAGCAAATTGAGGCAGGGGACGTGCATATTCTTGGTCTTATTTTGGCGGGCGGCCGTTCTGAGCGTATGGGTCAGGACAAGACGCTGGTTGAGCTTGCGGGACGACCCATGCTTGCCCATGTCTGTGACCGCTTTGGACCGCAAGTGGACGCTCTGATCCTCAACAGCAATGCTGCGCCAAGCCAATTTCAGCATAGCCATCTACCGCTCCTGCCCGATGAGGGCGAAAGCATGGGCCCTCTCAGCGGCCTCTTAGCTGGACTGACCTATGCGCGCGCAAGGGGAGCGCAATGGCTCGCTCTTGTTCCAATTGATGCCCCCCTACTGCCACGAGATCTTATTCCCCGCCTTTTGGCAGCTATTGGACAAAATGATGTTGCCATTGCCCGCAGCACCCATATTGAGCCCATGTTTTCGCTATGGTCATGCCGCGCGGAAGCGCAGATCCGTCGCAGAGCTGAAACAGGTGAGCGGGCTCTTTATCGCATCGCCGCTGATCTAAGGCATGTTTATGTTGACTTTGAAAGCGATGAAGGCTTTCTCAATGTGAATACTCAAGAGGAATTGGCGCGCGCGCATCACCTCTTGCATGATAAATCCTGAGGTAACACGCACAGCACAAAGCTGGAGGAACGAATGGCTAAACTTGCTTTTATCGGTTTGGGTGTGATGGGTTTTCCAATGGCGGGGCATTTGCGCAGCAAGGGCGGGCATGACGTAACTGTCTATAATCGCACCAAGGCCAAAGCTGATGAATGGGTCAAGAAATTTGGCGGGAGCGCCGCTCCCACACCTCATGATGCCGCGCAAGGGCAAGACATTGTTTTTGCCTGTGTGGGCAATGATGATGATTTGCGCTCTGTGACCTTAGGGCCGCAAGGAGCATTTGCGGGCATGAGCAAAGGCGCATTATTTGTTGATCACACCACAGCCTCCGCTGATGTCGCGCGCGAGCTTGCAGCGCATGCCTCTAAATTAGGGCTTGGATTTATTGATGCCCCCGTCTCGGGCGGACAGGCTGGCGCAGAAAATGGTGTACTCACTGTTATGTGCGGTGGGGAGCCCACAGATTACACAAAAGCTGAAGCAGTGATAGCGGCCTATGCACGCGCGTGCCGCCTCATGGGGCCTGCGGGCGCAGGGCAGTTAACCAAAATGGTCAACCAGATATGCATAGCCGGTCTTGTGCAGGCTTTGTCAGAGGGCGTCCATTTTGCCAAATGCGCAGGGCTTGATCCTGATGATGTCATCAGCGTGATTTCAAAAGGCGCTGCGCAGTCTTGGCAGATGGAAAATCGTTCGGGGACAATGGCAAAGGGTGAATTTAATTTTGGCTTTGCGGTCGATTGGATGCGCAAAGATTTATCAATCTGTTTAACCGAAGCACGGCGCAATGGTGCGCAGCTTCCCATTACTGCTTTGGTTGATCAATTCTATGCTGAAGTTCAAAAAATGGGTGGTGGGCGCTGGGATACGTCAAGCCTCATTGCGCGGCTTGAAAGTTAATATGTGCCTTTTCAGAGAGCGATATTAACCCTGTGCATTAAGCCTAAACTTGAATTGATCGAGGTAGATCAAAATATGAATGGAGCATTAAGACTTCACATCTAGTCTTTTCATCAGATGATCTGATGAAAACCCATGAGTGATGCAACTTTACCCCTGATAGAGCCGCACACCAGCATGCCTGCTTCCGCGCTAAGCCAGCGCGGAAAATTGCGGGCGCGCCTAAAAGCAACACGCGAAAAACTCACCACCGAGTCAGGCCATCGCATTTCTGATGAAGGCCTTTTGCATTTCTATGCTGAGAGCCACATCAAAAGCCTTGGATTGGTGATGGGCCTTGCGCTGACAGTGGCGGGTGTTGGGTGCTTATGGATGAGATGGCAGATTGCAGCCGTGTGGCTTGCCTCAAGCAGCCTATTCTGTCTCGCGGATTATATGGTGTGTCGCCGCTTTACTCATGTCAAAGACACGATCAATGCCCCGCAATGGCGGCATATTTTTACACTCATGCAAATAAGCTGTAATAGCCTTTGGGCCGCTATTATTTTTATATTGATGATGGCCCATCAGCCCCAAGCGCATATCTTTGTATTATTTGTGATGATGGTGCTCATTGCCATCACCTCTATGATTTCGGCCTGTATACCCTCAGCGGTCTATGCGGGGCTTGTGCCGCCTCTCATCGTTTTTCTAGTGGTGATTGCGCGCGAGCGGCACATGGAAGATGTCACACTGGGCGTGATGTCGCTGGGTGCTGTCGTGTGTTTTGTTTTTCTTTCACAGCGTCTCTATCATCATTCAATCATGGCGCTCAGTCTGCATATCGAAAAAGAAGCGTTGATGAGTGAAATTGAACAGGCGCGGGCTAATTCTGATGAAGCGCGGCGTCGTGCTGAAGAAGCAAATCTTGCTAAATCAAAATTTTTGGCAACGATGAGTCATGAATTGCGCACCCCTCTTAACGCCATCATCGGTTTTTCAGAGGTGATGATGGCTGAACTCTTTGGCCCTCACGGCGTGAGTGAATATAAAGATTATTCAAATGACATTCATCGCAGCGGTCAGCATTTACTGATGCTTATCAACGAAATTTTGGATCTCTCACGTGTTGAGGCAGGACGTTATGATCTCAAAGAAGAAGCCGTTTCATTGGGGGCGATTGCGCGAGATTGTGAACATTTACTGAGCCTGCGTGCACAAGGGCGAAAGCTTAGTGTGACCATGTCAATTGAAAATAATCTCGTGCCCTTATGGGCAGATGAGCGTGCGTTACGCCAGATCATTCTCAATCTCATGACGAATGCGATTAAATTCACGCCCTCCGGCGGCAAGGTCATGGTGAAAGTGGGCTGGAGCCCAAAACGAGGACAATATATCAGCATACGCGACACGGGCCCTGGCATACCTGAAGATGAAATTCCAACCATTCTCTCATCATTTGGGCGCGGCTCACTCGCGCAAAAAAATGCCGATGAAGGCTCAGGTCTTGG
>Ga0164296_1003155_pt1 | contig 15752 bp, 18 predicted proteins | sample GEODES057metaG_FD_113533 | JGI IMG/M metagenome (GOLD analysis project Ga0164296, IMG submission 113533) | Dystrophic lake water microbial communities from Trout Bog Lake, Wisconsin, USA - GEODES057 metaG | ecosystem: Environmental > Aquatic > Freshwater > Lake | place: USA: Trout Bog Lake... | reverse complement strand
CAGGTGCTCGTGGCGCCAGCTTGTGTGCATATACGATAAGATCACGCAATGCCATCTCATTAGCTACATCCAGTACTCCTTCTGGGGAATGTCCAAGTAGCGTTCTCGGCAAGAGAGGGTCTTCGGTCAGCAGAGGGCGCGTCAAGAAATTGTACACCGATTGCGCACGACCGACAACATCATCTGGCTGCAGACTCGCGGCATCCAGCGCCACGCGCGCAGCAGCGCCTAAGGATGCAAGAGAAGAACGACCAATGTGTGTATCGAAGCCACTGTCCACGAGAAGGGAGATCGCGCAAGTGGCATCCGCAAGAAGTAATGCCATCGGCACATCAGGGGGTGCGCTAGCAACACGCGCTAAAATGCTGCACGCGCAGTCCTCTATGCAGTTGACGAGCCAAGAAGTCCACCCTTGAAGGCGCGCTTTGTCCTGCAGCGCCTGCAGCATCCAGTGTGGAGGACACGTATGCGCTTGGCCCGCAAGGTCTAAGCGAACACGTGTACGTACTGCTGCGACGTCGCTCAAGACGAGCCTTGAGATCCTCGAGTCCAGTCTGTGACGCTTGGCGAACGACGTGACCGCCGTGTCTTCCACAGGAAGCACGCCATCCTCCCAGCGCTGCCTGAAGAGCAACTGCCAGAGCGCTTCGTCGTGTGCGGCGTCGCGCCAAGCTCTCGCAGTGCATGCAAGACAACCAACGCTCTGCCCGTCAAGGAAGGTGTAAATGTGACGCAAGACGGCTGGCGGCAAATGGACGCATGCCTCCTCATCGCTCGCCAGACTTGAGTCCATTGGCGAAGGGGCTTCAAAAAGGATAGACTCCGAAGGTGTATCATTCCCGAAGGTGTATCATTCACTCTGTCATACGCGCTCGCGCAACGCTTTACAGCTTGGCCACTGCGTGCTCGCCGCCAGCCTTAGATGCGCGCATGCCCTTTGACAGCGGCACTCGGGCGCTTGCGCACTTGACAAGGTACTCACACGGCGTGAACAGCGGCCCATAGGCCTTAGCCCACTCGCCCAGGCGCTGCGCAATGCGGGCCGCGCCCACGGTATCTGCCCAGTGGATGAGGCCGCCGCGGAAGGGAGGGAATCCCATGCCTAGAATGGCGGCCACGTCCAGGTCGCTGGCCTTCGACACAATGCCTTCTGCAATGACACGGCAGCCCTCGTTGACGACGGGGAAGAAGATGAACTCGATGATATCATCGTCGCTCATGCTGCTCGGCTTGGCCATCTGCGAGGAAATGCGTGCTGGTGCGTCAGAGGGGCCGGGGAGGCAAAGCGCACACAATGAGCCGCACGTAGCCGCTGCACGCACCGTATTCTTGGCGCGTGACGCAGCCAGGAAAGGTGCTATGCCCTCCGGGTCAGGCTGGGCCTTGCGCTTGGCATCGTATTTGTAGAAGCCAAGGCCGGTCTTCTCGCCGAGGCGCTTCGCCTGCACCATGCTGGGGATGAGCGTCGCGTGGTACACGCGGTCAGGGAAGGACTCCACAATGTTGGCGCCCACGTGCATGCCGATGTCGCCGCCGACGAGGTCGCTCAGGCGGAAGGGGCCCTGTGTGAAAAGGCGGAACACGTTAGCCCTGCGAAGTGAGACATCTCCCGCGGGCGCGCATGCGCTTAGACGCACCATGGGCATCCCGAATCGCTTGCTGATGATGTTGTCGATGCGATACGGGTCCAGGCCGAGATCCACGGCCAAGCAAGCAGACATGGTGTATGGGAAGAAGACCCGGTTGACTGCGAAGCCGGTGCAGTTGCCCACAACGACGGGCATCTTCTTGATCTGCTTGCTGAAGCCGAGGGTGTCCACCACCGTCTGGGGCGACGTGCTGCCGGTGCGTACGATTTCGAAGAGCTGCATCACATGGGCAGGGCTGAAGAAGTGTGCGCCGATCACGCGGTCGGGGCAGCCGACGTTGGCAGCCACCTTGGTGATGTCGATGGTGCTGGTGTTGGTGGACAGGATGCACTTGGGGTTGCACACGCGCTCCAGGTCCGCGAAAATCTGCTGCTTCAGCTTCAGGTCCTCAAGCACGGCCTCGATGACCATATCCAGCGTCTCGAAGCCGCTGTAATCCAGGGTACCACGCAGACGGCCTAGCATGGAGGCCACCTGGTCAGCAGGCATCTTCTTCTTCTTCGCCATGGACTCGACATTGGCTTTCACTCGGCCGAGGCCACCGTCCAGGAATTGCTGGTTCACCTCCTTGAGAACCACCTCTAGGCCATTGAACAGGCATGCAGCTGCAATGCCGGCACCCATGAGGCCGCCGCCGAGGACGCCGACACGGGCAATCTTACGGGCTTTGAGCCCTCGGTCCGTGTATCCAGGCACAGTGCCCGTGGAGCGCGTGGCGAAGAACATGTGGACCAGTGACTTGCTGGTCTCGCTCTGCACGCACGCCCTGAACAGCTCGCCCTCCTTTTTGATGCCAGCCTCGCCGCCACGGATGACGCCAGCCTCCACAGCGTCGATGCATGCCAGCGGGTGCTTCATGAACGAGGCCAACTTGTCAGCCTCATCGCGGGCAGTGGCCAGGATGAAGTTCAGCGCCTGTGGAATGGCATGGATGTGAGTTAGTTGCTGTGTGCCCTGCGAGTGAGCCCATTTGCCAAAAGCAGCGTGCCATCATATTCGGCAGTTTGTCCGCCTTCTTCAGCGCCTGCACTTTCGGCTTGGTTCCGTTGGCGATGTCCAGCGCCAGCGCCTTGGCAGCCGGCAGAAGGTCCTCTGGCTTGGCCACGATAGAGTCGATAAGGCCGCTCTTCATCGCCTCCTCCGCCTGCACAACAAACACCACGTGTCAGCATCACCCTGCATGAGTTGCACGCAGCGTCAGACAGCAGCGACACACAGAAGATAGCGCGCCTTGATGTTCTTGGAACGCAGCATCATGGTCAACCCCTTCTCGAGACCAACCAGGCGAGGCAGACGCGCGGTGCCTCCGAACCCAGGAATAATGCCTGCACGCGGTCGCACAGGCAGACGCAGGGACGGCACACGCGTGAGCCTGACGCGGCACAGGCACACCACGCCCTGCTTTGATGTCACGAGCCAAGCCGTCACGCACCGAGCTGCAGTTCCGGCAGGCCCAGCTGCGCGCCCTTGGTTGCGATGCGTGCGTTGCACGCCATCGCCACCTCCAGACCGCCGCCGAGGGCGACGTTGGCGATAGCTGGAGAGAGACGTCAGTGCGCGAGTTGGAGTGTGTGTCAGCGTCCACAACCGACCCAAGGGCTTTTTCCTTTCCAAGCGCCCTGGTCGCGGGTGCGCACCAGCCACACTGGGCTTGGCGCCAGCCTCCAAGAGGCGGATGAGGAACGCGTTCACGTCGGTGCCGAAGTCCTCCTGAGAGCCCGTGGCCTGGAGCTTGGCCAGGTGGGTGATGTCGAAGCCAGCACTGAACTTGCCCTGGGCGCCAGTCACCACGATGGCCTTCACGGCTGGGTCAGCCTGCGCCTTGGTGAGGCACTCCTTGAGGCTCATCAGCACTGGCACGGGGCGCAGCGCGCGTGAGAGAGCTACACGAAACAGGCTGTGCAACAGGCAGGAGACACGAACCTGACGGCGCGAGCGCATTCATGGGAGGGTTCGCCAGCGTCACGATGGCGACCTCGCCGTCCATCGACATGGACGCCGACATGGCGTCTGTGCGAGGGGATTCACTAGTAGTCGTGGCGCCCCCGCTAAGAGCAGCGCGCCATGGCTCACCGGCGGTCCCTCATTCCAACGCTGCCTACTGCCATTGCGACACTGTACTCCGTGCTAGCGCACGCGGGTGGGCTAGCTCTGCTCTGCAGGCCGCGACCCCTGGATGTTGCCCTTGGGGTGTGCCTCGTGTCCCACGCACGCGTGGTGGCGGCAGTGCTCGTGCATGACGCCACTCACGAAGCTGTGATCCGCAGGGGCCTTCCTAACGCTGTTGCCGGGACGCTGCTGCTCTGGCTGGCGGGCTGTCCATACTGCTACTTCCCCAGAGTGCAACGAGTGCACATCGCCCATCACCGCGACCGGGCTGATACTGTCGACTTCGATTACAGAGCCTACATCGGTTGTCGCCCTATGCTGAAGACTTTCGTCATCGCCTGCGAGACACTCTTCGTCCCAGCTGTGGAACTGCTTATGCACGCACGCTGCGCATTCAGCCCGCTGTTGTGGCCTCAGAGCGAACTGCACCGGCTCAACAGCGTCGTTGGCATCGGCGCTGTGGCCTACCTTTGCAGCCGATTGTACGAGGCTGGTGGATGCGTCGCCCCTTTAGCTTGGTTTGTGACCACCTGCATTCTCATTCACGTGCTGAACTACCACGACGCGTTTGCGCATACCTACATCGTCGTGGATGCCGATGCGCCGGGCTATAGGCCCGGTCCGATGGATCGCACAGCTGCGTATGAAGAGGAGAACACGTACAGCACTGGTGCGCGAACGAAATCGTGCCCACTGGGATGAGCGCGTCTGACTCTCGCCACATTGTGCTCATCTACAGTGATTAGCACGCGATGGCCCAGCCTGAATCTTCTCACCCTGTACTTCGGCCTGCATAACGCTCATCACCGCTCCACGGGAACTGCCTGGCATCAGCTGCCTGCGCTGCACTCCAAGCTTTATGGCAGCGATCTGGCGCGCTGCCCCGCCGTATTGACCTGGGCGCAGCTCTCAGGGACGTGGGTTGGCAACCGCTTGAGGAGGGTTCTGGAGGAGGACTACGGCGTCGTGCACAAGGGTGGACTGGAACCTGCGCGAGTTAAGGACTTCGTTGGGACGCTGGGCGTGAGCTTCCTGACAATATGACACTACTTCTGCTCAGAAGCTCTTGTCCCGTATCCATTTGGTTGCCACCCACTTGGTGCCTGTTGTCACGGGGCAGCCGCCGTGTAGCGCGTGCTTGTCGAACGTCCCCTCCGGACTGACGCTGTAGAAGAGGAGCGCGTCACCAGCCTTGAGTGGCTTCACCTTCAATCCTTGCGCGCAGCTGCGGTAGTCGATGCCGACCAACCGCTTCAGGCCATTGGGGCCTTCCAGCGGGAACACCGTCTCTCCGCCGCTGTCCCAGTCGCTGAGATAGACCAGGAAGCTGGCCACTCGCTGGCTGGGCTGAGGCCCGTACGACTCCGGGTCGAAGGTATCGTAATGGCTGTCGTACTTCTGGCCCTGCTCGTAGCGCAGCACATTGAACGGCTCGCCGTGGCGTTGCGGCAGCATGGTCGCGTCCGCGATGCGCTTCTCCAGGTAATCCAGCACGCCGGCGCCATCATCGCGGCGAGACAGGAACGTGCCCTGGCTGGTGCGGATGTCACCCGTGTTCTCCGCCGACTCGCCCTTCCTCAGCGCCAAGCCACTCGGCGCGAGGTGCTTGCTTGCCAGCGCTATGATGTGCTCACATCGTTCCTTGTCCAAAAAGCCGGGGAAAAACACCGCCCGGGGCTCCCAAGACAGCACTTGATACGGCACGAACGACACGAACGCATTCCCACTCTCGCCGGCAGGCAGCGGCTGAGGCAGCAGTGGCGCAAGCAGCGCACTGCTGAGCGGCGCGGACGCGTTGCCCAGGGCGGGGGCCTCTGAGCTAGAAGTGCTGCTGTCACTTGTGTTCCCTGCACTCCGCTCGCGCGCCTGGCGCCGCACAAAGTGCGCCTCTTCGAGCGCCACCTGGTGCGACGCGTCCGCGAAGCCTGCCAAGTACGCGGGGTCTTGGCGCGCGCGCCGGTGCTGGGGAGGACAGGTTCTTTGTCAGGAAAGAGAGAAATGACGGGAGTGGGTGGTGAGCGCGTAACTTTCAGAGTGAACGCGCCTTCTGTGTCGCACCACCCTTGGATAGTCGGCCGACCAGGAAGCCGAAGACGAGGAGCGCTAGAAGCGCAGGTAGGCTCACACTGTGGCGGTGAGCAACTCGACGGCGCGTTCCAGAGTCGGAGCCCATCGAGGCTAATGGTGAGCAGTCGCCTTTGTAGTGCCAATGCCGGTCATGACAGGTCAGCGCCTCGGCGAGGGTTGGCTGCTGTGGCCGAGGATCCCACCTCCACCTCTGGCTTGCTGTTCGCGGAGACGCTTGCTTGGCGGTGGACGTGAGTCAGCGCATCGCACTTGTGGTTCACGCCTCGCTGCCATGCCGCGCATCCTGTTCGCGTCCATGCCGCTCCGCCTCGTCCTTCCCACAGACCGCGCAGCCGCAGCAGCCGACGGCGTCAAGGAGCTCGTCTTCCGCACGCTGCCGTCGTTCAACAAGATCGAGATCAGACGCATGCTGGAGCGCCTCTACAGCCTGCCTGTGGAGAGCGTGGACACGGTGAACTATGAGGGTAAGAAGAAGCGCAGCCGGGCGGGCTATTTCCGCAAACCAGACTTCAAAGTCGCGTATGTGAAGCTCACAGAGGCCGTCAAGATCCCCTACGTGCCGCCCCCGCCTGCAGACGCAGCGACCGCGAAGAAGGCTGCCTGATCTACGACGACAGCACGTGTTTGGTGGCTCACTGTTGGTCCTGGTCTGTTGCCTGCCATCTTCTTCTGTCGTTTGCTCACTGCAGAACGTGCTGGAAGTCAGCCTTGTGGGCAGTCAGCCACGTCTTGAAGTCCTGAAGCTTGGAGTAGAGCTCCTTTGCGCGGTTCACTTTGCGACAGGCCACGAACTGCTCCTCGAAGTCCGACTGGAACTGGAACATGTTGGCAAACTCGATGACGCCAAGCTGGCCGCTCCTGCGGTACTTATCCATGGCTGTGGCTTCGTACATCACGTTGACGCCCAGCACCTGCGAGAAAGCCGCCGCGTACTCCTTGCCTGTGAGCACGTCGCCAGCAATGCCGATGGTCTGGTTGATGGTGGACGGATCCTTGAAGCAGCCGACGACGCAGCCCCCGATGTCGTGGACAGAAATGCCCGGGAGGCGTGAGTCGGCGATGGGGAGCGCCAGCACGATGTCGTTGGCACCGCGGCGCTGGGGCCCCAGGCCAGAGTTCTTGTCGCAGAAGTTCTCAAAGAAGAAGCTGGTGCGCAGGAACGTCGTCGGTACCTTCAGCTCACGAAACAGGTGGTCGGCGGCGCCCTTTTCATCGAAATGAGGTACGCTGTATTCACCGATGGCTGGCATGCGCTCTCCGGGCTTTGCGAACTCACGCGTGTCCTCCAGCGTCGACCACACGACATGGCGCACACCAGCAGACTGGCAGGCTTGCGCGAGCGCTGCAGCCTGGCGGGCCTCGCGTTTTGCATCGAAGTGCTCCCAGAAGTTGGTGACACAGAAAGCTGAACAAGAGAGGAAAGAGCGCAGAAATTGTTGCGCTGGTGAGGGCGAGATGGCTTGATGGAAGGACCCTTGGTGACCCAGGCCCCTTAACGCACCGCCGTGTGCGCCGCTGAACGCCTTCTGCAGACTGCTCACGCTGTCGAAGTCGGCACTCACGACTTCGATACCGCGATCGCGAAGCGCCTGGGCCTTTGCGCTCGTCTCATCGCGAGTGATTGCGCGGATGGCGAATGTGTCTGGCGCATCCTTCAGCAGGCTGTTGATCACACCGCCGCCTTGCTTGCCTGTGGCGCCGCAAACTGCGATGATGGGCAGGGCAGGAGAGGCAGCCATGGCGAAGACAGGACTTCCCAATTTAGACCTCCCTTTGGACGCCGCCACGTCACCTTGTGTGAGGCCCTTGTCGCAGGGACGTTGTTCAAAACACAAATGACGCGTAGACGCGTCTCTTCTCCAGTCACCGGGGCGCTCGTCGTGGCGGCACTGGCAGCGACTCCTGCGTCAGCGGCTCGCCTTCTGGCGAGTCTCCTGCCAGTCGCTGCACCTCAAGCAGCCGTGTACACGGCTGCTGCCGCCGCGCCTAAGACCTCCTTCGCGCCAGGCCCGCTCGCCGCAGCTGTGGCGCTGGAGAAGAAGACGGCTGCACTTCTGGAGGCTGAGATTGCGTGGACGGTGCCTGCGCCTGCCCCTGCCCCGGCCACGGGTGTTCTCATTCCTGCGACAACCGCCGCAGTGCCGGTGCGCCTGGCGCCGCCGCAGGTGTTTGGGACGGACTCAAGCAGCGAGCACGTCGCTGCACCGGCTGCCAGTCCTGTTGTGACTACTGCACCAATGCGCCTGGCTGCCGGCCCAATGTCCGTCTCGCCGGGGCCCTTAGCTGCCGCTGAGGCGTTGGAGGCCAGGACAGCGGCACTGTTGACGCAGGAGGAGGAGTGGCAGGTGCCTGCACCAGCTCCATCCCCCCCATCCACCACTCCGCCCTCCGTTGCCTCTGTCATGCCGTCCTGGGCACGCTACCCGTTCGGCTCCGCGCAGACGGCCACAACAGCAGCAACCGCTGCTGCCTCACCGCCGCCGCTGCTGCCTACCGCTGCGCCGGCGACGCTGCCGGCTACTCCCTTGGCAGCCCCTGCAAGTGTGCTCCCGACCGCCCCCACGGAGGCGGCTCCTTCACCAGTTGCTGCTACGGCTCCTGCCAGCGCAACGGGCTTGAAATCTTTGGAGTTCATGTCCAGCATGGAGGGCGGCATCGCGAACCCAGTGCATGCCATCACTCTCGGTGCAAGCAGTGTTGCCAGCACCGGCTATGCCGCCGCCTCCGCGCCAGCCTCGGCGCCGGCGGCTCAACCGACTGTGACGGCTGCTGCTGCAGTTGCATCTGCGCCTGCGCCCGCAGACGCGCCGCTGCCGAATCTCATCCCATTTACACCTCCACTGCCTGCGCAGTACACCTCTCCTGGTGCCTTTGGCTTTGTGCGACTCACCCTGTTCTCACCGCCGCCAGGGGCGCCACCTGTGTGGGCCCGAGCGAGCACGTGGGCCAAAGCGACGCCCGCTGCCACAGACGGCACTTGGGGCACAGGCCAGATCAAGCCTGTCACCACACCTCCGTCTCCAAAATCGGTGTGGTTTTAGGGGCGGAGCACCTGATCTGACTTGGCATGCTCCTCGTTGCATCGTCCTCTTTGTGATGCGACCTTGGGCCGTGTGACAAGACAGGGGGAGCAGTCCCCTCTCCCCTCTCCGGGTCTGCTATGCCTCGACTCACCGCTGCTGTGCGCGGCGCTACAGCTGCGCCGAGCCTCGAGCCAGCGCCTGCTGTTGATGCTGCAATCCAGGAGGCCGTGCCTGAGCCACAACACAGCAGCGAGGCGCGCCTGTACCGTCATGCTGATGGGCGCCTCAGCCCTACGCGGCCGCCGCCGGATCCGTACACCGTGGCTGCGCGGCGCGGCTGGAACGATCTAGTCACGTACGCTCGTGTGAATGGTGGCTGTTCTGATTGCGCGCAAGGAAAGTGTGTCCGCCACGGTACTGGCGTACCCTACGCTGCCATGTGCGAATACTTGGGCCAGCTGGGCATTCCTGCTGAGTACGATGTGTACGGCTGGCATGGATATGACCCGTCAAAAGAGAACCCCCTGGAGGACCCAGCGCACCCGCTGTGTACCACCTCTTGAGGACGTGAGTTTGTTGTGTGTGATATGACTACTCACACCCGCACACGCGCCACTCGCAATGTCGTCAGCTGTGCCCGCTGCATTGCAGGCGAGCTTGATGCCTGTGACCCGAACAGGGGCTGCGGCGCCACCGCAGATCGGAACGGTGGCGGTACCGGCTGCATCGCCCCATATGGCGGGGGCTGAGGCGGGCCTAGCGACGGCAGTCGTTGCCCGTCTTCTCCAGAACCGCGAGCGGAGCGTGTAGGGGAAGACGGTCGTGACCTTGATGCGGCGTGAAGACCGGGCGACGCAGGTCTCTGCGCAACAGCAGTTTCGAACTTCCGTCGCTCCCTCAGATTCAGACGCCGCTCAGCATCAGACAGGGCAGCCAGGGCAGAGTCGCGCTCGCGCTGAGCCCGGGTTGCAGCTGCCTGCGCCAACGACGCAGCGCGCTGGGCCTCATCCAGCGCAGCATTGAGGCGGGATACCTCACTGGCGGCTGATCGGCGCGCAGAGATGGCATCGGCAACGGCGGCATCTGCGGAGGAAGCGGCGGACTCCGCAGCAGCCCGGGCAGCAGATTGCGCCTCTTTGCGGTATGCTGCGCTTCGTTGCTCCGCTGCGGAGGCACGAGCCCGGGCTTCTTGGAGAGCGATGTCGAGCAGCCGCTGCTTCTCAACGGCAAGCTCCTCCATCTTTGCAATGCCTTGCCTGTGCATCTCATCCCGCACGCGCTGCTCCTGCTCACTTGTCTCCAGGCGCTGCGTCAGTGTCTCCACCTGTTCTTGCATCACCGCCATCGATACGTGCTCGCAGGCAGCGACAGTGGAACCAGCTCGAGCGATACGTGACCATGCATGCAGGCAGCGTCGTAAGCCATTCAGCTGGATGCGCGCATTCAGTGCGCCCGCACGGCGAGCAGCCATATCTGAGTGTCGAGCGTTGCGAGTGGTGTCACGCCACAAGAAGAACATCTGCATCTCGGTCTCCCGATGGCGGCTACGGGCACTCAGCTCGGCGCCGGCTGCGATCGCCCAGGCGTGAGCCGTGGCAGCCCGCCAGCCGCGGAACGCCATGCGCAATCGTGCTGCTTGTGCGCGCTTCATGGCGAAGACCGCCAGTCTGTCTGTGCGGTTGTGCAGGATGTTCACGGTGTGCGCCATGCCGCTGAGAGCCTCTTCCCTATTCTGGACGATGGAATTCAGCTTATCTACCAACGCAGTTAAGCGAGCAGTCTCCCGCACAGCAGCATCGAGGCGCCCATTCGCAGCCGCCATGTCGAGACTCACCGCGCGATTCGCCTCTGTGGCACTTTCTGCAGCGACCAGGGCTTGATCGCGCTGCTCAGTCACTTCAACCACCTGCTGGCTCAATGCACGCACTTGCGCCTCCGCATCACGCGCACGCGCCTCCGCGGTGGCAGTCGCTTCTGCAGATGCTTGGTGAGCTGCTTGCGCTGCCGCAGCTGCCGTTCTCGCCCTCGCACTGTCTTCAACAGCTTGGTGTTGCGCGTCCAAGCTCGCACGCATGTGCTCCTGCATACTTCGCAGCGCGTCCTCCGCAGCAGCGACGCTGGCAGCCGCGTCTTCCGACGCAGCGGCGCAATGAGCCCTCAACGCTTCGTTATCGCGCGTCAAGCGCAATTCCAACGCAGCAGAAGCCGCGGCTGCTGCTCGCAGAGATTGGATTTCGAGCCATAGAGTGCGCTCTTTAGATGCCGACGCGCTAGGCGGGCTACCAACGCTTGCCGGTAGTGCGTAGGCCCCATTGCTGGGCTTCGGGCTTCCCACTCGTGGTCTTGGCGGAGACGACCATCGATTCGGGCCAGCGGATTGCGAGGGTGCTGGTGAAGATGCTGCGACAGCGCTCCCACCGCTACCACGAGGAGCAGGTGGCGAGATGATGCGCTTGTTGTCGCCAGCCTGGCCGGGTGAAAATTGCGCAGCCTCGGCGCCAGGGCTGTGGTTTGGTGACGGCTGCACCGCATTGCCCCAAGCCGCGGCGGTTGACACAGTACGTAGCAAGCTTGGCAGTCTAGGCGGTGGAGATGCTAACAGCTCAGCGATACTCCGCTTGCCGAGTGCAGCCACATTGCCAATAGAACGCGCACGAGGCGGTGGCGGCAGTGGCGGGCGACGCGACTGCGATTGAGCAGGGATGGCAGCAGGAGTGATGCCGCCAATGCTGAGATCTGCGGGCAGAGAGAACCACAACTCATCGTCCGCTGTCTCATCGCGCTCCCCAATGGTGGCGGCATCCGCATCATCTGCAGCCTCCAAGCCGTCTTCGAGGGCGGTCAGGAGCGTCTGCTCAAGCGCCACTGCAGGAACAGCCTCCCCCTGGCCCGCTAACCGGAGGCTCTCGCATCGAAGTGCCCGCAGCAATGCACGCCGGTCTGCGTCTGTGATTCGACGCGGCATGTCCCACAATGAGAGCAGGCGGCGAGTCGCGCCCTGGCGGTGCTCCTGCTGCTCGACATCAGGCTCGTCATCGCCTGCTATCCGACGTATCGCCGCGTGCACCCTTCTCCTCGCGTTCGCTGCTTCCAGGGCCAGCAACATGGATGCAGTGACAAGCATACTGTTGAAGGCTGCTTCTTCGCCTCGAACCTGTGGAGAGGAAAAGGCGTTGATGCCCCGGTCAGAGTTGCTGTGTGTAGTGGCTCAATTCCGATACGCGCCCGCAGAGGTCGCACCTTGACTACAGCCGCCCTGCGTTCTTGAGGTGTAACTTCACGTCCGTCGAACGTGCGCAGGAAGGGAAGCGCAGCCGCTGCGTGAGCTTGAGCGTCCAACAACGAGCACACAGGATTGCCCTCCACACGCAGGTCTGTCAGCCCGGGGCACATGGCTCCCAGGAACGCGAACACAGTGACGTCGTCAATGCAGTTGTGGGCCAGCGACAAAGCGGTGAGCTCTCCCAACACTGACTGCCCAGTGCCGTGCAGCGTTCTCAACGCATTCCGACTCAAGTGCAGCACGTGCAGCGGCTGCGGCAGCACACCCGCAGGCGGCACATCCATGTGCGTCACATGCGCTTGTACCAGAGACAGCCTGTTCGCGCCTTGGCGTTTGGCAAGGCCTTGCAGCAACGCGTGGCTGAAGCTGAGCGGCACCAAGCGCGTATGCGCAAGGCCGCAGAGCTGGGTGCACGTGCTCCTGGCTCTGTCAAGCAGCGTCGGTAAATACGCCTGGCTCCGGGCCCAGCGCCCGCCTGGCTTTGCAGTCAGTGGTAGAGGAGACGGAGGACCCGCCTGGGCCGCCTCATCCTCGAGGCCCTCGCTGTCCACCTCCAGCAGAGGACTGAGCATGATGGGCGCAGAGCTGACAAAGGGCGCCGCCCCGGCGAAGGCCAAGGCAACCTCCAGAGCGCTAGTGCGCATGACGTGGATGCGTGCGTTTCGACGCAAGACCCTTCGCAAGGTCCACAAATGCTGCGGCAATGAGCTGACACGTGCACGCACGCGCGCCGGTGCTCGTTGGCGCGGTGCGTTCGTTTGACTGCGTTAGTATACTGTCATGATTTAGGCTCAGTCAGCCATGACGGCTGGCGCTTTCCTGGAGGACCGTCTGCTGACTGCAGAGGAGAGTGAGTCACTGCTGCACCTCATGTACACGTGCGACGTCGCAGGGGAGGTCTGGAGTGGAGGGAGCGCAATCGTCCGCCGCGCTCGTCGCCTCACAGACGGCACGGAGGTTGTGCTCAAGCTTTTGTCGCCCTCTTCAGCAGACGAGGAGCGGGAGGTGTTGGAGGAGGCGCGTGTGTTGCGGCGCTTGTGCCACGAGAACGTGGTGCGCCTGTTGGACTCCTTCGCCACCCCTCCAGACGGGGTGAGCAGCCTCACCATCCCGCGTCGTTGCCTCGTCCTCGAAGCCTGCGAGTGCAGCTTGGAGGACGACGTCCGTAGCGCCTGGCCTGGCGGCGTGTACGAGAGGGAGGAAGAAGTACTCACGTCTAGAGCGCTGGACCTCTGCCGCGGCCTCAACTATGTGCACAAGCACGGAGTGGCTCATCGGGACCTGAAAGCTGCCAACGTGCTGCTTCAGGACGGAGTGCTGAAGCTCGCTGACTTTGGGTCCGCCCAGCAAGGAGAAAGCAGGAGCTCTGAGGCAGCCGGCACGGTTGGCTATCTCGCTCCTGAGCTCACCAGAAGTGATGCCTACGACGCCTCGCAGCGCGGCATGCAGCTGGCAGACCGCTGGGCGCTTGGCATCGTGCTGTGCGAACTTGCCACTGGCAGGCTGGTGCACGAGTGGCCGTGGGCAGGGCGTAACCTGGCGTCCGCGCGGCGGAGAGAGAAGTGGGATGTCATCAGCGCGGCTGCCGCGCACTGTCCCGCCGCCGCCGAAGTCGCAAGCCGCCTGCTCCGCCAGGCTCCGGGCCGGCGCATAGTGCTGAGCAAGGCGATGCGACTGCTTGCGCCTCCGCGCGCTGCACCTGAGCTCAGCGACGGCGAATCCACCCAGTCAGACACGGATGAGAGGGTGCGTCGAAAGCGATGCGAGCTCGTGCACCCCAGGAGCTGACACGCTGCCTTCCAGCCCTACTCTACTGACGCAGAAGTGGCGCGCGTGGCGGAGCAGCTGAACTCGAAAGACGAGGACAGGCGTCGCCGCGCAGCGGAAAGGGTGGGATACATGGGGAGTGTGTTAGCACAATTCCACATAGCCAGACTCAAGGCCATGCTCGAATCCGACCCATCGATGGCGGTACGCACCACCGTCGCTAAAACATTTGGTGAGCTGGGCGTGACTGCGTTCTCAGGCGGCAGCGCTCTCTGCAAAGCGTTGCGCCATGGAGCGTCCGACGACGACGCGTACAATCTTCGCTCCGCAGCCGCAAAGGCGCTGGGCTGCGTCTTTGACGCGCGGGCGCGGCGTGAGGAGTGGCACGATGTCCATCTCCCGGAGGGTACAATTGTGGTGCCCATGCCAGGGGTGGACGACGCACGAGCAGCAATCGACGCGCTTGTAGACGCTGTGTGTGGCGACGCTGTAGCCGATGTGCGCCGCGCTGCCGCCCATGCGCTGCGACGGGTTGTGGAGGGCGCGTGGCGGCTGGGGACGTGCCATTCAAACGCTTTGAGAGTTCGATTGGGAATGGACCTGACGGTCCAAACAGAAGGCACGATGGGCAGAGAACCTGTGGGGGCCGTGCAGCGCGTTTTGGCAGAAGAATTGAAGCCACTCTACTGGGAGGCTGTCCGCGGGGGCAGGGGAGATGGCCCCCTTTCACGCGGAGCTTCGCCATGCACTCGATCGCGCGCCACAGCCGGCTGGGGCACTCTGGACCTGTGAGTTCTGTAGACTACAGATTATCATTGCCAACACTTCATCACTCTGTCAGCTGCGACGGACACGCGAGAAAATGGATCATGGCGAAGCTTCGTCAGAAGCAGCGCGGCGCTCATCACGCCCATCTCCTCTCCGGTACTTGGGAGCAATACCTCCATGCTTTCCGCTTCATCCCAAGTGAGTACATCCAGCGTGTTCACGGCGATAATGCGCACATCCTCCGCAACCCTCTTGTTGGCAGCTACGTCTAGAACGGCAGGCAGCCAGGCTGCGTGCCGTGTAAGTTCAGTTTTCTGCACTGCGAGCGAGGACAGCGCCTGCACGACTGCCGTCAGTGTGTCAGGGTCGGCCCGTGAATTCGTCCTCTGCAGTTGTGCCAGGCACGACACGGCTAGTTCCTCCATCCCTGCAGCCACCGAAAGGCGCGAGAGCGTCTGGACGGCGCTGATGCAAGATGGAGGCGGCGGAAGAGGAACTTGCCTGAGCAACGCCTCGGCGGCTGAGACATGATCGCACAGCGGCGAAGGCTCTGACGCACATACATTCGCCGCGGCGGCCAGCTCCATCCGCTCCCCCGTTGGAATGCGCAGCATGCCATCCGCCAGCACGGCGAGATGGGGCGAGGCGGTCGCAGTCGCACGCACGGCATCGTCCAGGCATTGCATGCACGGCATTGTCCGATGGTCGTGCATCATTTCTTGCTTGCCAAGCCGGACATGCCACAGCTCTTGGGACGCCACGTCAGCAAGCACGAGGCCGAGGGAGTAGATGTCCGCCCGTCCAGAGTAGGCAGGCCGAGCTGAGCCATGCACCTCAGGGGCCTTGTATCTGGGCGTGCCAATGTTTGTGTGAGGTCCGGAAGGTGCATCTGCCCCCTCCGGCACGTCCTTTGAGATGCCCAGGTCGCTGATTTTCAGCAAGAGGCGGCCGGAGGCGCCCTTAGCCACGAGCACGTTGCCACACTTCAGGTCGCGGTGAATGATATTTTTGCTGTGGATGAATGCCAGCCCGTTCACGAGCTGACTGCCGAAGTCTCGCAGCCTG
>Ga0164296_1003153_pt1 | contig 15764 bp, 12 predicted proteins | sample GEODES057metaG_FD_113533 | JGI IMG/M metagenome (GOLD analysis project Ga0164296, IMG submission 113533) | Dystrophic lake water microbial communities from Trout Bog Lake, Wisconsin, USA - GEODES057 metaG | ecosystem: Environmental > Aquatic > Freshwater > Lake | place: USA: Trout Bog Lake... | reverse complement strand
CAAATTGTGCTCAGTCGCTCCCTCCAAAATTAACCGAGGCGTTGAATCTCTAACCAAACGAGTGAGCCCAAGGCCCACCGATTTGCGCCCCCCCAGATACTCACCCGTTAGCGTATCTGCACCTCGAATTTGCGCGGGTGTTCCGTCAAAAACAATTTGCCCCCCTCTCTCACCAGGGCCGGGCCCCATGTCAATAATTCTGTCCGCAGCAAGCATCACTGCTGGATCGTGCTCGACAACAACCAACGTGTTGCCGGCGGTTTTTAAGCGTTGCATGGCCTGCGTGATACGCCCCATATCCCTTGGATGGAGTCCAATACTGGGCTCATCTAAAACAAAGAGCGTATTCACCAGGGACGTTCCAAGCGCTGTGGTGAGGTTAATGCGTTGCACCTCCCCGCCAGAGAGGGTTCTACTTTGTCGGTCCAGCGTTAAATAACCCAGCCCTACGTCACACAAATACCGAAGACGCGTTCTGATTTCATCAAAGAGCATCATGAGCGCTTGGCGCTCAGCGCTGTCGTGCACGACCAGTGAGTTGTCCCGCTCCATGGCATCAAAGAAGATCTTCATACGCTCAATGGGTAGGAGCATTAAATCGTGCAGGGTCAAACCGGGAAGACTGCTCAGTTGTTCAGCACTCCAGTCAACGCCTGCAGGCTTAAAACGTCCCTTTTGCAAGCCCGCAAGAGCCGCGCTTTGGCTGCTCCCGATACGCCACAGAAGACTCTCTGTTTTCAGTCTAGAGCCTGCGCAGACATGACAAGGGGTGTAGCTTCGGTATTTAGACAGCAGCACCCTAATATGCATCTTGTACGATTTGGTCTCTAAGTACTCAAAGAAGCGCTTGATACCAAACCATTTTTGATTCCACTTACCGTTCCACTCAGGAGAGCCGTTGATGACCCAGTCTTTTTGGGATTGGGAGAGTTTGTACCACGGCGTATCGCGGGGAATACCTTCTTTTTCGGCGTGGCGCATCAAATCTTCCTGAGCCTCAGACCAGGCAGGCGTTTGTATGGTTTTCACTGCACCTGAGCGAAGTGTTAGCTTGTCATTTGGTATGACAAGCCCATAGTCCACACCAATCACGCGCCCAAACCCTCTACACGTCTCACACGCCCCGACGGGAGAGTTGAACGAGAACATAGAGGGCGTTGGCGCGCTGTAGGACAGGTCGCTATCAGGACAATGCAGTCCGGTCGAGAAGCGCCATATTTCTGAGTTCGCTGCAGCGGGGGCATTGGTCGCAACTTCAGCCGCATCGACATACACATTGAGTCGTCCAGAACCGCGCTTGACTGCGGTCTCTATCGCCTCGAGCACGCGGACTTGCTCAACGGAGCCGAGTCTGAAGCGATCAGCCACAACGTCCAAAACCTTTCTCGGTCCAGTGGGGGTGGAGACTTCGCGCTGACCCTGTACTTTGGTGAACCCACTCGCGGACAGCCACTGCTCAATTTCTTGGGGAGTTGCGGAGCCTGGCAACTCAACCGGAAAGGTGAAATAAAGCCTGGGGTCCACGCCTAGCTTTGCAACTCTTTGCTTAATCTCCTCATAGATTGACTGGGCGTTGTCTTGGCGCACGAGTTGAGCTGTTTTACGGTCATAGAGTTGAGCGGCTCTGGCAAACAACAATTTCAAATGATCATTGAGCTCTGTCATCGTCCCAACCGTAGAGCGAGAGCTGCGTACGGGATTGGTTTGATCGATCGCAATCGCCGGCGGCACGCCCTCCACCTTGTCTACGGCGGGCCGGTCCATTCGGTCCAAAAATTGGCGCGCGTATGCGCTAAAGGTTTCTACGTAGCGACGCTGGCCTTCTGCGTACAAGGTATCAAAAACAAGACTGGATTTACCAGATCCACTAGGGCCGGTCACGACCGTTAATTCGCCGGTGCGGATGTGAACATCTAGGTTCTTAAGGTTGTGCTGTCTAGCACCTGTGATTTTGATAATACCGTCGTCCATAGATGCACTGCTTTTTTATAGAAAACATACATTTTATGCAGGTTAGAAGACAATTCTTTTATGGGGTCAAAATGATGGGTACATTCTGCATGCGATACTTTGAGGTAAGCACATAGCTGGCAATTACTAAGGACACATGGGTTGAATAAACAAACTACGCCTGCGCCTAGTGACGAGGAGCGCGAAAGCGCTGCTCCTGCACGCGCCCAGATCCACCAAGAGATGATCTTGCGCCGTTGGCATTTGATCTCCAAAATGGACCCATCCACTGCGCTACCCTCGCCTTGTGTGAGCGTTTGCCTGACCAATGAAGAAAATGTTTGTACCGGTTGCTTTCGCAGTATCGATGAAATCTCAAATTGGGCCAGTTTCACGCCAAAACGCCAACTCGAAGTGTGGAAAAATCTTCTAAAACGCATTGAACACTTCACTGTTCCGCCCCAGGCTGGAGTCCAGTAAGATGGGGGCTTAGTCCTTGTTTGCCCGGGAAACCACAGACCCCATCACTGCATGCGTAAAATTTATAAGTCAACCTGTAATACCTTACCCGGTCTTTCACCATGCCCAACGCATTCAACTTTCAATCCTCTCCCTTTGATTGCTTAACCAAAGAGGAGCAAGCCCGCGTAAGAGCGCGCGTTGATGTTGTTTACTTTCCCAAGAACACAGTCATTTTAGAGGTCGGAGAAACACCCAGCCATCTCTTTGTCATCATCAAGGGACGGGTCGTTCAGATGGAGGAAAACGAGATTGTTGCAACCTATGACGTGGACGACTGTTTTGACGGGCGGGGCCTTGTCGCGGGCAAATCCAGTAGTCAGTTCTTAGCAGCGCAGGAGGTTGTTGCTTACCAGTTGGGTCGTCAAACGGTGAGTGATTTGATTGCATCAAATATTAGTTTTGGCGCACTGCTTTTTTCTGATTTAGGACAAAAACTAAACGTCCTCTCCAACCGAGCAGATGAGCATCAAATGCAGTCACTCACCTTGACCCGTGTTGATGAAGCTTTTTTACGACCAGCGCACTTCGTCTCAAGTAACGCTACGGTGCTGGATGTGGTCAAACTCTTTAATGAGCACCGGATCTCAAGCGTACTGGTTCAGTCATTTGTGAATTCGCAGCTGGGTCAAACCATTGCCACGAAAGATTTGAATCAACCCCCGGGCACACCACAAACGGTTGGCATGTTCTCGTCCAACGATTTGCAGCGTGCGATCCTCTCAGATCCAGAACACTTTCAAACGCTCAAAGTCATCGACTTTGCTCGCTTTAATCTCGTCTCTGTCAAGCCCTCTAGCACGGTTGGGGACGCGCTGGCGTTAATGCTTAAACACCGCATACACCGCCTTGTCGTTCAAGAGGACGATAAGATCAACGGCGTTCTCGAGTCTTTGGATTTGTTCAGCTTTCTCTCCAATCACTCCTACCTCATCAGCACGTTAATAGAGGAAGCAAAAGACTTAGAGACCCTAAAGAATGCAGCGCACAAGATAACGGTGATGATGCGCACTTTATACAAAAGTGGATCCAAGATACACCTTATCTGCGGCTTGGTGCAGGAGTTAAATGCACGTCTGATCGAAAAAGCTTGGATGCTGATTGCACCCAAAGACTTGATCGAGAACAGTTGTCTCTTTGTGATGGGCAGTGAGGGGCGGGGCGAACAGCTGCTTAAAACCGATCAGGACAACGGCCTCATCTTGAGAGACGGCTACACCCCACCCGGCGATTTACAAGCGCTCACAGAGAAGCTCTCTAACGCCCTCATTGACTTTGGCTATCCGCCTTGCCCTGGTCAAATCATGCTCTCCAATCCAGAGTGGCGCATGACGACAAGCGACTTTAGCAAGCGCATCCGAGAGTGGTTCATCATGCCTTCCCCGGCTCGTTTGATGAATTTAGCCATATTTATGGATGCCGATACTGTATGCGGCGACGCGGCTCTTTTGATGCAGGTTCGACTGAGTCAGATGCAATTTACGACAGACAATGACGCCATGCTCTCTCGCTTTGCTTCGGCCTCAAATGCCTTTGGATCGGATTCGGGTTGGTGGAACAAAATTTTGGGCATGGGCTCCAAGCACGAGGCATTCAGCATTAAACGCGAGGCTATATTTCCGCTGGTTCACGGTGTTCGCAGTTTGGCTTTAAAGCACAGCATCTTCCAAACCGGCACGGTCGCACGCATCGAGGAGCTTGTGCAAAAGGGACACCTCAGCGCCAAAATGGGGCTTGATTTAACCCAAAGTCTTCACCTCTTGATTGAGCTGCGGTTCAAATCAGGCATCAAGGAGTTGGAGTCAGCCCAAACGATCTCAGGTCGTGTGGACCTGGATTTACTCTCAACGTTGGAGCGGGACTTGCTAAAGGACACCATCAACGTTGTGCGCAGGTTTAAATCCCTCTTAACGCAACAATTCAAACTCGATTCCTTTTGAAGCGAACGCTCACCCAAACAATCTGACGACATTGCAATGACAACTCCCCTGACAATTCAAGGCTGGTACAGATTACTCAAAAGGGAATATCAAAAACGTCTTTTGCGGGATAAAGAGTTTTCTTTTTTGTTCGAAGATCCGCCTGCGAACGAATGGATCGCGATCGACTGTGAGACAACGGGGCTTGATGTAAGGCGAGACGAGATCATCTCGATCGCAGCGATCCCCATCAAAAACAGTGCGCTACTGACCAGTGAACGTCTGGAGCTGCTCATTAAGCCTAAGCAAGGACTCTCAGCGCAAAGTGTGCGCGTTCACCGATTACGCGCGTGTGATTTAGAACAAGGGTTGGACGCGCAGACCGCGGCTAAAGAGTTTTTGCATTTTATTGGCAGTCGCCCCCTTGTTGGTTACTACACAGAATTTGACATCGCGATGATCAATAAAATTGTGTACCCCATCCTTGGCATTCGCCTGCCCAACACCCAAATCGACGTTTGTAATATTTACTACGACTATAAATTCAAACAACTCCCGCCTTATCAACAGTACGCCAACGCAGACATCGATTTAAGATTTGTAAGTCTCATGAGTGACCTTGACCTACCGAGCCGTCATGGACACGACGCATTCAATGATGCCGAAATGGCGGCTCTTGCCTTTGTCAAACTGCAAGAGCTTGTTCGCTCAAAATAATCACTGCAAAGGCGTTACTTTGCAAAGCAGCAAAATCTAAATCGCACAAAAAAAAGGCCGACTTTTTGAGTCGGCCTTTTAACTAAAGAGAGAGTCTCTTAGCGCATAAGCATCTTAATGTCCAGAACCAGTAGAGGCTCCAAAACCAGTTTCTGAGCGAACTCTTTGTGCTGGAAAAGCCTCGCGCTCTTTGGCTGCAGCCTCACTTCTATCTAAGATAGAGAAGAGCCAAATACCAAAAAACGCAATTGACATGGAGAACAAAGCAGGCGAGGCGTAGGGGAACCATGCTGAACCCTTAGGATTGCCAAGCGTTGCCTCCCAAACTGATGGGGATACCACTGTCAAAGCCACCGATGAAATAAGGCCTAAGAACCCTCCAATCACAGCGCCCTTTGTCGTGCAGTCTTTCCAAAGCACAGACATAAAAAGCACGGGGAAGTTAGCTGACGCGGCAACCGCGAACGCCAAAGAGACCATAAACGCAATGTTTTGTTTCTCAAACACGATACCCAACAACACAGCGATAACACCCAGAGCAAGCGTCGTCATTCTAGATACGCGCAACTCATCTGCACTGTCTGCCTTGCCGCCTTTGATTATAGTAGCGTACAGATCATGAGACACAGCTGAGGCACCGGACAAAGTCAGACCTGCAACAACAGCCAAGATGGTTGCAAAAGCCACTGCAGAGATGAATCCAAAGAACACATCGCCGCCAACAGTTTTAGCGACCAACACCGCAGCCATGTTTGCCGTTCCAGCTCCGCCTTTAATAACGCCCTTGACCGTATCGGCCAACTCTGGGTCGGTGAGAACTAGCGTGATTGCACCAAAACCAATGATGAAGATCAACACATAAAAGTAGCCAATCCAAGTGGTTGCCCAAAAGACTGATTTACGTGCTTGTTTAGCATCAGGTACTGTAAAGAAACGCATCAAAATGTGCGGCAGTCCGGCTGTACCAAACATCAGCGCCATACCAAAGGAGATGGCAGAAACCGGGTCCTTGATAAAGCCGCCGGGAGACATAATCGCGAGTCCCTTCTTGGCGGCTTCCTCAGGCGATGCGCCGCCCGCTTGTGCAATAGCGGCTTTAACCTCAACACCTTTGGCAAACAAGGCCTCTGGACTGAAGTTGAACTGGGCGAGTACCATAAAGGCCATGAACGTAACGCCCGAGAGGAGCATACAAGCTTTGATAATTTGAACCCAAGTTGTTGCAGTCATCCCGCCGAAAATGACGTACACCATCATCAACGCACCGACCAACACCACTGCAACCCAGTAATCAAGTCCAAAGAGGAGTTTGATCAGCTGACCTGCTCCCACCATTTGAGCGATCAAATAAAAGGCAACCACAATCAAAGTCCCTGAAGCGGCAAAGGCTCGGATTGGACCGGGTTGGAAACGGTAGCCAGCAACGTCAGCAAATGTGAATTTACCCAAGTTACGAAGTCTCTCAGCCATTAAGAAAGTAATGACAGGCCAACCAACTAAAAATCCGATCGAGTAAATCAACCCGTCGTAGCCATTTGCCATCACTGCAGCCGTAATTCCCAAAAAGGAAGCTGCAGACATGTAATCACCCGCAATGGCCAAGCCGTTTTGGAAACCAGTAATACTGCCACCCGCAGTATAAAAATCTGCAGCCGAGCGTGTTCGAGCTGCAGCCCACTTTGTAATTCCAAGTGTGAGCGCCACAAAGCCAACAAACAAACTAATAGCAGTCCAGTTGGTTGTTTGCTTAGCCGTTTCCCCCACATCGCCGCCGGCGGCGAACGCCAGTCCGCTTAGGAGCGAGAATAATATGATGAGTTGAGTCTTTAATTTCATTTTGAAACGTCCTCTAATATTTCCGCTGTTAGCGTGTCGTACTCACTATTGGCCCGGTTGACATAAATACCGGTGATCAAAATAGTGAACAAAATAACCCCCATCCCAATTGGGATCCCCAAACTTGTCACCCCGTCTCCAATGGGTTGCCCAAGAAACGGCTTGTTAAATGCTATTAACCCAATGTACCCGTAATAAACGATCAACATCAATACGCACAAAAACCAACCGAAATTGTTTCGCTTGGATTGCAACTCATGATATTTGGGATGATTTTGAATTTTGTCGACAATAGGATCACTCATATTTATGCCCTCTTCCTCATAACGTACTTACACATCAGGATTTATTTCTTGCGCTACTTTAAAAAAGCAACACATTAAACTAAATACCTATTGACGAGTATGCACTCTTTTTTTGGTGCTTAACACTAAGGGTTGTACTAATTAGTCTTAATTGATTAAGATCAATAATTCGCACTAGGGTTAACAACTAAACACTATCGTTAACCCCTACAAAACGCACTACCTAAGCTTAAATGCTTTTCAAATGTTGATGGATTTCGTCCATATGCTCAAATATTTTGTGAGCTCCGGCATCCCGTAACTGACGCGCCTGAACTCTATGAGTGTTTGTATGGGGAAGGTAAGCCCAAACGCTCGCCCCAGCGCTGACCCCGGCGTGGACACCTGTGGGTGTGTCCTCAATCACCAAACATAATTGGGGATCGACATTCAGATGTTTGGCTGCAGCCAAATAAACATCGGGAGCTGGTTTGGTTTTGGGCATCTCATGCCCGCTAAAAATTCGGCCTCCAAACCACCCCATTAAATCAACTTTACTCAGTTGAAGCTCAACTTTGACCCGGTCGGCTCCGGATGCACAGGCAATCTTTGCGTTAAAGCGCAGGTGTGTGTACTCAACCACTTTGTGAATGCCGGGGATGGGTAACAACTGAGCGCTCAAGGCCTTATCCCTCTCAGCTCTAAACTGAGCCAGCCAATGCTCAGTCAAAGGCTTACCCGTCATTTGTTCAAATAAAGGGGCTTGATCTTTAACGGCTCGCCCCAGGAAATGATGGGCACACTCATCAACGCCCAGCGCCCAGCCCTCAGCGTTCAAGCACTGTGTCAAAACGCCCAGCGTAATGGGCTCGCTGTCGACCAAGACACCATCGCAATCAAAGAGAACCGCCTCAAACACATTCATCCTTTTTAAGTCACCCACTTTGGTCAAGCCCCTCAAAATAAGTCACTGAGCGCTCAAACACCTATTGGATAGCGTTTAAATGCTGCTCTAAAAGCATTAACAACCTGCGAGGGCGCGGACATACTGACATTTAAGTCCTTCACCAGACCATCTTGAAGTCCGTATATCAATCCGTGCACAACAATTTTTTGATCCCTAGCCCAAGCATCTTGCAGCACATTGGAGAGAGCAACATTACCAACTTGCTCAATCACATTCATCTCACAAAGCACACGCTCTAGCTCGTCTTGGGGCAAGTGATTAAGCCTCTTGCGGTGACGAAGGTGCACATCTTGTACATGTCGCAACCAATTATCAGCAAGCCCAATACGCAGCCCCCTCGCCGCAGCGATAACGCCCCCGCATCCGTAGTGGCCGACCACCATAATGTGCTCAACCCGAAGGTGCTCGACCGCAAATTGAATAACAGACAAAGCGTTCAAGTCAGAGTGAACGACAACGTTGGCGACGTTTCTGTGAACAAAGATCTCACCCGGGTCTAGCCCCACTATTTCATTGGCCGGCACTCTCGAATCAGAGCAGCCAATCCATAGATACTTAGGGGACTGTTGTTTGGCCAAATGCGCAAAAAAACCAGGTCGGTCTTTCTCCATCCGCGCAGCCCATGCAATATTGTTATCAAACAGGTGTTTTAAGGGTGTTGTCAATTTAAGCTACGCATTAATAATTTATGAGCACAGAAATGCTGCGTCCTAATTCTCTCCAATTATGAAGCAAAATAGGGTGCTTCAGTTTACAAAATCTTAGGATGACATCATCCCCCTGCTCCATTGAATCCCACTCACAAACTCCCCTCTAGCCTTTCATTCCCCTTTGGTCTGCAACCCGTTGAGCCAGGCGTTAAAAAAGAAGTCGCACCCGGCGTTTTTTGGATCCGAATGCCCTTGCCGTTTGCGCTTGATCACATCAACCTTTGGCTGATAGAGGACAACATTGACGCGCGCGAGGGCTGGACCCTGATTGACTGCGGTATTGACTCTGCACCCACTCGTGCGATTTGGAATCAAGTCCTCCAAAACGAGCTGATGGGTAAGCCGATCCAACGCATCATTGCAACTCATATGCATCCGGATCACTTGGGCAATGCGCACTGGTTGAGCAAAGAATTTGACGCGCCTCTTTGGATGAATCCAACGGAGTTTTATGCATCGCACTGCGCACGCGCTTCGAACTCGGGATTTGGGGGCACGGCCGTTGCTGCCTTTATGGCCTCCCACGGCCTGACCCCAACGGACTGGATAGAGACGATTCAAAATCGCTCCAACACTTACGCCGAGATGGTGCCTGACATTCCAATGCAATTTATCGGTATCCATCACAGGGACCGTATTCAGATTGGGGGGCACGTCTGGGAGTGCATCAAGGGTCACGGACACTCGCCCGAGCACATCTCTTTGTATTGCCAAGACCGGCACGTTCTAATCAGTGGAGATATGCTGCTGCCCAAGATCTCTACTAACGTGAGCGTTTGGGCGTCCGAGCCTTTGTCAAATCCCGTACAACAGTTTTTAGACTCTCTACAGCTTTTGAGTGGCCTGCCTGAGAGGACTCTTGTCTGCCCCTCACACGGCATTCCTTTTCACGGTGCAGAGCAACGCATTGGTGAACTTGCACTGCATCATAAAGAACGCTTGGATGAGGTTTTAGACGCTTGCACCCAATCACCACAAAGCGCTTTTGATATCACCAAAGTCATGTTCAAAAGAGAGCTGGATCTGCACCAAATTACGTTTGCAATGGGAGAGGCCCTCGCCCATCTGCACTGGTGGTGGCACAAAGGTAGCTTAAAGCGTGTCAAAGGCGAAGACCATATTTACCGCTTTCACGCTTGAGAGCTCATCGCTCACTGAGATGGGGGTTTTAGTAAGCGCGTTTTGTTCTTGAGCGGCCTTGAGCGCATATTTCAAGACCCAATTCAAGACCAAAGGGGAGCTGTCTTATCGCTGAGCGCGGCGCGGCGCTCCTTAAAGTCGGGTACAACCTCTTTCACTGTATCCCAAAATCTTGGGCTATGGTCCATCACGCGCAGGTGACTTAGCTCATGCGCGACAACGTAGTCAATCACATCCATCTTAAAGTGAATCAATCTCCAGTTTAAGCGGATAGAGCCATCTGAGCCAGCGCTTCCCCATCGTGTATTAGCGCTGCTCAGCGCAAGCTTAGTCCAAGTAACGCCTAGTTGAGCCGCAAAATGATCAAGTCTTTGCGCGAACAAAGTCTTCGCTTGTCGCATCAACCAAGCTTGAACGGTGTCTTGAATTTGAGTGGGATGTGCGCTAATGGGCAATCCCAAATAAAGTTTTGCGCCCGCGTTTAGCTGGGTGAGTTGGTTTAGGTGGGTAAGCGTACTCCCGTCCGCAAGTCTTAGCACGCCCCCGGTATGAGCACCCGTTGGGGACTGGCTGAAGGCGTGAGCACAATCTAAGACGAGCTCAATTTCCACGCCCAAGACAGGAAGTGTTGCACCATTTTCCCAAACGATCTTGCGTTTAGAAAGAAATTTCTGGCGCTCCTGCATTTCTACAATCTTACGAACAATCCAATCGGCTCGCTCTTGTAAAGCCGCTTCAATCTCACCCCAACCAACCCAGCGCGGAGCGCTCACGGTTAGACCATCGTAGCCAACACTCATGCCAATGGTTCTGCGCTTTGCTCTTCTAAACGCATACGCTATTTCAGTGTTTTGTAGGATGGTGACTCTTTTGGCTTTTGGATGACGAAATAAATTTGCTTCGCCCTTTGGGACCAAGTCTTCGAGGACTCGGGGAGTCTCCTGGCCTATTACAGTGGACTTGGGTGAGCTCACTTTGCCTTGGTCGCGCGCACCCTCATGATCCACAGCGTGATCAAACAAATCTAAAACCAATTGAACAAACTGTTTCAAATATAGTTACTCAAAAATATAAGACTTGACTCAACTCTTGCGACTCTCTTTGTATTTGCGTCATTGATAAGCTTGAGGGTCCAACCTATGCATCTCGGACTCTATCCACTGCTCGACCTGCGCATTCAAAGTCTCCGGTGAGCAATCCGTTGAGGGTATGGCAACTCCGATAGAGACATCGACGGTTCCTGGGTACAACAAAAAGGATTTTCGAGGCCAACACCGTGCCGAGGTGACAGCAACAGGGATGACATCAACCCCCGTTTCAATTGCAAGCCTGACTCCGCCTGATTTGTATTTGCCCACCTCCCCTCTGGGAATTCTTGTACCCTCAGGGAACATGATTACCCAAACACCTCTCGCCAACAGCACTTTGCCCTGCTCGACCACTCTTTGAAAGGCGCGCGCCTTTTGTGATCGGTCAATGTGGATCATATCCAATTGACCCATTGCCCATCCAAAAAAAGGTATATACAGTAACTCACGCTTAAATACATATGCCAATGGATGGGGCATGATCGCGGGCATTAAAAAAGTTTCATAAGCTGATTGATGTTTTACCAGCAAAATAACTCCACTGTTGATTTGGCTAGGTAGGTTCTCAAAACCTTGGACTCTGTAGTGGACCCCGGCTATAACTCTGGCAGCACCGACCGCCATTTTGAGCCAGTAACTTGCAAACCAATAGAGTCTGTCCCCCCTTATCCCAATTAAGCTTGCCAATAAAACGCCAAGGGCATAAGGGATGACTGAGAGTATGAGCCAACTCAAATAAAGGGCCGAGCGCAACAAGGCGCTCGCATATTCAAGCGAAGTTAGACGGGGAGATTTAGCATTATTCAAACTGAGTCCCGCCTCATCTGTGGCCCCTAAACAATCCTTGAGCCGATTTCGCCCCAAACTCTTTGGAGGATTGGGTGGTCTGCTCTTTATTCAACAGCCAATCCACGAAGGCCGACAGGTCAGTATGCGTGAGTGTGTTGGCGGGGAAATTTGCTGGTAGGTCAACATGCAAAAACTGCTCGCCTTTGCCCGTTAAAACCAAATGCGGCTCGCAGCCCAGATCAACACACGCCTGCAAATCTCGAAGAGAATCACCCACAGCAGGTACCCCTTTTAAATCTACGCCGTAGCGCTCACCGATTTGCTGAAAAAGTCCAGGCAACGGTTTACGACATTGACACCGGTCCTCGGGGGTGTGAGGGCAATAAAAAATAGCGTCGACCCGCCCCCCCTCAGATGCCAGGAGTTTATTCATCTTCTCATGCATCAGGTTCAGCGTCCCCACATCAAACAACCCACGCCCCAATCCCGATTGATTACTCGCAACTACGACATGCCATCCCGAATGGTTTAACCTTGCAATAGCCTCAATCGCACCCGGCAAAGGTCGCCACTCATCGGGCGATTTCACATAATCATCCCGGTCAAAGTTGATCGTCCCGTCTCGGTCTAAGATGACTAGTTTTGTGCTCAAGTTAAATAAATCCTCTGGTTAACCAAAATTAATTTCCACCCCCAACACCAATCTAGCCAAGCCTTGCCAAACTCAGCCTACGCTCAATTACGCAGCCAACCGAGCAAGATCAGCAACACGGTTCATTTCAAGGTGCAGATTTTGCAGCAAAGCTAGCCTGTTGTTTCTGAGTTGCTCGTCAGGGTCGTTCACCATGACTTGATCAAAAAAAGTATCCGTGGGTGTTTTGAGCGCAGCCAAAGCAACCAACGCCTGCGCATAATCTTGGCGCCCCCAATGCGCTGCACAAATGGGCGCAATACTTTGTAATGTGTCGTATAAATCTCTCTCGGCACCCGTAGACAGCAATTGCACCTCAAGCTCTTGGGGTTTCGTGGCCCGCACACCGGAGTCACTCAGCCTATTTTCTTTCTTCAAAATATTACCAATACGCTTATTGGCTGCAGCAAGCGCGGGTGCTTCTGGTAATTCGCCAAATGCATGAACCGCTTTAACTCTGAGTGGCACATCAACCAGCAGCTCCGGTCTTTGTGAGATCACGGCGTCTATTTCTTTGACAGAATATCCACCCTCTTTTAAGCTGCTACTCAGGCGGTCATAGATAAAGCTTTTCAGCTGATCAATCACCTCAGCTTGCGAGAGCTTTAAGCGATCCCCAAACAGAGCACAAATTTGCGTGAGCAAGGGCGTAAGCTCTATCTTCACATCTCGCTCTACCAACATTCTGATCAATCCAAGGGCATGCCGTCTGAGCGCAAAGGGGTCTTTATCGCCGCTCGGGCCTTGACCAACCCCAAAGAGCCCCACCAATGTCTCTAACTTGTCGGCCATAGCAACTATGATTCCTACAACGCTTCTTGCCAGTTGATCCCCCGCAAACCTGGGCTTGTAATGATCTTCAATTGCAAACGCCACCTCCTCAGACAATCCCTCACTGAGCGCGTAGTACTTACCCATCGTCCCTTGAAGCTCCGGAAACTCGGAGACCATGTCCGTCAACAAATCGGCTTTCGCTAAGCGGGCTGCTTGTTGGGCACTTTTTAAAAGATGTCCACTTGAAGTGCTTAATTCGTCTTGTGCACTTGGGTTTTTAGACCACATTTGCACCAAGATATTCACGATCTCGCACACCCGCTCCACTCGCTCACCTTGAGAGCCGAGCAAGTTGTGATAAACCACTTTGGATAGTCCAAATATTCTGGACTCCAGGGTTTTCTTTTTGTCTTGGTCAAAGAAGAACTTTGCATCAGCCAATCTGGGTCTAACAACGCGTTCATTGCCCTCAACAACGGCGCTTGCATCAACCGGGGCGATGTTGCTGACCACCAAAAAATGATTGGTTAATTTGCCGCCCTCATCCAGGAGCGGAAAATATTTTTGATTGGCTTTCATCGTTAAGATCAAGCATTCCTGGGGCACTTGCAAGAAATCTTGCTCAAACTTACACGTTAATACGTTCGGTTTTTCTACAAGCGCACAAACCTCGTCCAGCAGCGCTTCGTCCTCTAACGGGTGAAAGTTGGGACCTAACTTCTTGGCAGCATTTGCAAGCTGCGTTTGGATACTCGCCCGCCTATCCTCAAAATTGGCAATCACCCCGCCCACTTCTTGCATGACTCGCTCGTATTGTGAAGCGTCGTTTATAACGATAGGCGAGGCTTTGCTTTCAAATCGGTGCCCCTGGCTCGAATTCCCAGCGCTGAGACCCAGAAGTTGAACAGGTACGACCCTTGAGCCGTGCAGCGCCACCAATCCGTGAGCTGGACGCACAAAATTCACCGTACTCCAACCCGGCAACTCGCACCCACCTTGCAGTTGATAGCTCATCATCTTCGGAATTGGGAGTTCGCCCAACATGTCGTTTAAAGCCTTCTGCAATCCCTCTTGCAAGGTTGCGCCTGCTTGGATATGGTCATAATAAAGAGCCTGCGCCTTGCCGTCCATCTCATTGTGCAAGCTCTCCACATCCAATTCAGAAAGCCCCATAGACTGCAGTTTTTTCGTCAGTGCAGGAGTGGCTTTTCCGTGTGCGTCCAGCCCTACAGAGACAGGCATTATTTTTTGCTTAATTTGCCGCTCTGGCGCCTGCTCCAAAACTCCGCTCATCAAGACACCCAGACGCCTTGGTGTTGCAAAAGATTGAGCCGAGCTCTCAGGGCTGAGAAGACCTTGCGTTTTGAGTCCTTTCTCAATACTTTGTGCAAACACACCGCCCAGCTTTTTTAACGCTTTGGGAGGCAACTCTTCAACTAAGAGTTCTATCAATAGGTTCTCAGGTTTCATGCTGTTACGTTGTTTTATTTTCTAATTGAACTCGTTGGGTGAGTGAGCAGATGTAGATGTAGGGGTTGATACCGTTAATACAGGATCTCAATACCAAGCATTCTTACGCGGCATGCACCTTCATCTCATTCACCCACTCACGCGGAGCCATCGGGAAACCCAGACGCTCGCGACTCTCAAAGTAACTCTGCGCTACGGAGCGGGCCAAGTTTCGGATGCGCCCTATATACGCAGCGCGCTCAGTCACACTGATCGCACCCCGAGCATCTAATAAATTAAAATTATGCGCACACTTTAGCACTTGCTCGTAAGCGGGCAGTGCTAATTTATGCTCAATCAAGTGATGCGCTTGTCTCTCATTTGCACTGAAAGCATGAAATAAAAACTCAACATCACTGTGCTCAAAGTTATATGCAGATTGCTCTTGCTCATTTTGCAAATACACATCCCCATACTTCACTTTATCAGTCCACTGCAGATCATAGACGTTATCTACGTTTTGCAAGTACATCGCCAACCTCTCTAGCCCGTAGGTGATCTCACCCGTAATGGGCTTGCAATCAATGCCCCCCACTTGCTGGAAATAGGTAAACTGAGTCACTTCCATGCCGTTCAACCATACCTCCCACCCCAAGCCCCACGCACCAAGCGTTGGATTCTCCCAGTCATCTTCGACAAAGCGAATATCATTTTTCTTGAGATCAAATCCAAGCGACTCGAGGGAGCCCAAATACAAATCCAAAATATCTGCTGGCGCTGGCTTTAGTACAACTTGAAACTGATAGTAATGCTGGAGTCTGTTGGGGTTTTGTCCGTAACGACCGTCTTTGGGTCTTCGGCTTGGCTGTACGTAAGCAGCGCTCCAGGGCTCGGGTCCAATGGCTCTTAGGAAAGTCGCAGTGTGAGAGGT
>Ga0164296_1003152_pt1 | contig 15766 bp, 9 predicted proteins | sample GEODES057metaG_FD_113533 | JGI IMG/M metagenome (GOLD analysis project Ga0164296, IMG submission 113533) | Dystrophic lake water microbial communities from Trout Bog Lake, Wisconsin, USA - GEODES057 metaG | ecosystem: Environmental > Aquatic > Freshwater > Lake | place: USA: Trout Bog Lake... | reverse complement strand
CCTTCCACCGGAACCTTGAGTGGAAACAAAATAACAAACCGAAACCACCGTAAACTGTCTCATCTACAGTGGCATGACTCGTGGGGGCCAATCAGGACCTCGACGCTGGCGCGTCTCGCGCCGGCGAACGGCTCATACTTCGCCGCTCGCCACTGGCGCTCGACTTGCCAATCACGCTGCATCAAAACCCTGGCGTCACAGAGTCAGCGCTTAAGCTCGTGCCTCGCTTCAAGTGCCGACCCTGTTCCGCCCGCGGCCTGGCCGGACGGGATTGGAACGGTGTAATGTCCAAAATTTCCTTTGCTTGTCGTGCGCCCGCGTTCGGCGTAACCTCGCCACGTTCATAGAACTAAAACGACGATTATTTTTTAACCAAAACAATTTTGCGTAGCTACGGCTACGGGGCTGCCTCTAAAACGACCAATTTTATAGCCCGCACAGAGCTCGACCGAGCACGCGCCCATTGGCGCGGCTTGGCGTTGCTTTCTGTGCAGGCACTTGGTCGTGCCTTGAGGCAGGGCGCGTTGAGTCGCGTCATTTTTATTTCCCCCGTCGTCATGGTTGCGCAAGCAACGACTGAAATGACGATGGCCACGGGTGACGAAATAAAACTGCCGCTGAATTCGCGCGATGTGAACGCGGAACGGTTGATGCAATTCCGCGAACTGTTTCCCGAAGCGTCCACCGAGGGGAAATTCGATCTACAAAAGCTCGCGCAACTGCTCGGCGAGTCGGCCACCGACGCGCCGGAACGCTACGGGCTTTCGTGGTCCGGCAAGTCCGAGGCCATCCGCGCCATTCAGACCACCAGCTCTGGCACGCTGCTGCCCGCGTCAGGCGAGTCCGTGAATTTTGACACCACGGAAAATCTCATCATCGAAGGCGACAATCTGGAATCCCTCAAGCTGTTGCAAGGCGGCTATCACGGGCGCGTGAAGATGATTTACATTGATCCGCCCTACAACACCGGCGGCGAATTCATCTACCCGGACAACTACAAGGAAGGGCTGGCCGATTATCTGAAATTTTCCGGCCAGGTCAGCGGCGAAGGCATCCGGCTCACCACCAATGCCGAGACGGACGGGCGCTATCACAGCAAATGGCTGACGATGATGTATCCCCGGCTGTTTCTGGCGCGGAATCTTCTGCGCGAGGACGGCGTGATTTTCGTGAGCATTGACGACCACGAGGTTCACAACCTGCGCGCCGTGATGAATGAAATTTTCGGCGAAGAAAATTTTGTGGCGCAACTCGTGTGGGATCGAAATAGGAAGAACGACGCCCGCTACTTCTCCGTCGGCCACGAATATATGCTGGTCTATTTTAGAAACGAATTCCGCATGGCTGAACAAGACACGGTTCTGCGATTGTCCAAGGAAGGGGTTGAGGAAGTTAAAAAACTGTTCACCGAATCTCGCCAAAAGCACGGTTCAGATTGGGCTGCGGTTCAGCATGATCTCGACGTGTTCTTCAGCTCCATACCTGCGGATGACCCACGCCAGCGTTTGACTCGATTCACCAGAGTTGACGGCAAAGGCCCATATCGCGATGACGGAAACATCAATTGGCCTGGTGGGGGCGGTCCGCGCTACGAAGTCATTCATCCCGTCACTAAAAAACCTTGCAAGATTCCAACGAGTGGATGGCGCTATCCGACTCACGAACGATTTCAGGAGGAGGTTGCGAATGGACGAATTGTGTTCGGCCCGGATGAAACAACAGTGCCACGCGTCAGGACAAACTTGTTTGAGAGCACAACACAAGTCATGGGGAGCGTGAATTACAGCTACGCTCAAACGGCGACAAATCAGTTCACTGCGCTGTTCGATGGGAAGCGTGTCTTCGAGAATCCGAAGCCAGTTGATGACTTAAAAACGCTCGCCGCATACACAACGTGTTCCGAAGACATCATTCTCGATTTTTTCGCGGGCAGCGGCACGACGGCGCAGGCGGTGTTGGAACTGAACGCGCAGGACGGCGGCAACCGCAAATTCATCCTCGTCCAGTTGCCCGAACCGACGGAGCGAAAAGATTTTCCAACTATCGCCGACATCACCAAAGAGCGCGTCCGCCGCGTCATCAAAAAATTATCCGCCGCCGAGGCGGAAAAATTGGCCATTGCGTCATCGCAACTAAAACTTGGCGGCGATACGCCGGTGCGTGCGTTAGATTTGGGTTTCAAGGTGTTCAAATTGGGCAGCAGCAATTTCAAGGTCTGGGATGCCGCCGCCGCGCCCAAGGACGGCGCGGCGCTGGCCGAGCAATTAAAACTCATGGCCCACAACGTCGAGGATGGCCGTCCCGACGACGCTTTGCTTTACGAACTGGTGCTCAAAAGCAACCTGCCGCTCACCAGCAAAATCACCACCGGAAAAATCGGGGATCAAGTGTTTTACGACGTGGCCGACGGCGCGCTGGTGATTTGTCTGGCGCGCAAGCTCACGCAGGCAACCTTGCGCGGCCTCATGGCGCGCAAACCCAAAGGTGTCATCTGTCTGGACATCGCCTTCGCCGGCAACGACCAGCTAAAAGCCAACATCGTTCTGGAAATGAAATCCCACGGCATTGAATTTCACACGGCGTGAAAATCAAATTCGACAGCAACCAGGATTTCCAGTTGGACGCCATCCGGTCGGTCGTGGACGTTTTTGCCGGCCAGCCGCCCATGCGGGCGTCGCTGCAATGGCAGAGCGACGTGTTCGCCGGTGAACTGCTGACGGAAATGGGCATCGGCAATTCGCTGGTCTTGAGCGACGACGCCATCCTGAACAACGTCCAAAAAATCCAGACGGAAAACGGGCTGGAACCGGCGACGGAATTGTCCGGTCTGAATTTCTCCGTCGAGATGGAGACCGGCACCGGCAAGACCTATGTTTATTTGCGCACGCTGTTTGAATTAAATGCGCGCTATGGCTGGAAGAAATTCATCATCGTGGTGCCCAGCGTGGCGATTCGTGAAGGTGTGTTGAACACGATTGCGCTGACCAAGGAACATTTTCAATCGCTCTATGGCAACGCGCCGCTGGATTCGTGGGTGTATGATTCGGCGCAGGTGTCCAAGCTGCGGCAATTCTCCGCCAGCAACCAGATGCAGTTGATGGTGATGAATATTCAGGCGTTCGACAAAAGCAGCACGGTCATCCAGAATACCAAAGACCAGATGAACGGGCGTCGGCCCATCGAATTCATCCAGCATGCGCGGCCTGTGGTGGTCGTGGACGAGCCGCAAAATCTGGCCACCGAACTGCGGACGAAAGCCATCGAGAGTTTGAATCCACTATGCACGCTGCGGTATTCCGCCACGCACAAAGATTATTTCAATCTCGTGTATCGGCTTGATCCGGTGAAAGCCTACGATTTGCGGCTGGTCAAGCGCATCGAGGTGGATTCGGTCGTGGACGGCGGCGATTTCAACCGGCCCTACATCGCGGTCAAATCCATCACCGCCACCAAGACGCGGATTTCCGCCAAGCTGGAAATTGATGTCGAAGGCGCGAGCGGCTGCAAACGAAAGACCGTGACGGTGACACAGGAAAGTAATTTGTTCAAGTTGTCCGGCGAGCGCGAAAACTATCGCGGCTACGAGGTGGATTTGATTGATGCCGGCAACCAATATCTCCAGTTCAAAAATGGCGTGAGTCTGGCGGCGGGCGTCACGCACGGCGGACGGACGGACGGATGACGTGTTGCGCATCCAGGTGCGGGAAACCATCCGCGAACATTTTGAAAAGGAACTGCGCATCGCGCAGTTGCCGGCGGATCAGCGGATGAAAGTGCTGTCGCTGTTCTTCGTGGACCGTGTGGCGCACTATGCCGAGGCGGATGGAAAATTTCGGCAGTGGTTCACGGCGGAGTATCAGGAATTCGCCCGGCAGCCGCGTTATGTGTCCTTGAATCCATTGGCGGTCGAAACGGTTCATAACGGTTATTTCGCCGTGGACAAGGGCAAACCCAAAGACAGCAGCGAAGGCCGCGCCACCAAGGCGGACGATGAAGCCTACAATCTCATCATGCGCGACAAGGAGCGGCTGTTGTCCATGACCGAACCGCTGCGGTTCATCTTCAGCCATTCGGCGCTGCGCGAAGGCTGGGACAATCCGAACGTGTTTCAGATTTGCACATTGCGCGAAATCAGCACGGAACGCGAGCGGCGGCAGACCATCGGGCGCGGCCTGCGACTGCCCGTGCGCGAAAACGGCGAGCGGTGCTTTGACCCGCTAATCAACCGGCTCACGGTGGTGGCGAGCGAGAGTTTCAAGGAATTTGCCAAGAAGTTGCAGGACGAGATGCAAAAAGAATGCGGTGTGAATTTCGAGAACCGCATCTTGAACAAGCGCGAGCGGCGCAAAGGTGTATTGAAGAAACAACGCCTCCTCGACCCGGATTTCCAGAATCTTTGGGACAAGATCAAGCGCAAGACGCGCTATGCCGTTAAATTTTCCACTGCTGATTTGGTTTCCCGCTGTGCCGGTGAGCTGCGGGAAATGCCGGAAATCAAATCGCCGTTCATCCGGCGGGAGAAACACGAGTTGTTCATGACTTTGAAAGAAGGCGTGTTCGGTCAGGAACGTTCCGCCCAGACCATCCGAGCGCCGGAATATCGCGCGCCGATACCGGATTTGCTTGGCCATCTGCAACGCGAGACGGAATTGACGCGCCCAACGCTGGCGGAAATTCTGGATAAATCCGACCGGCTCGGCTCGGTGACGCACAATCCACAGCAATTTTTGGAACACGCCGTCGCCGCCATTCAAAAATCATTGCACGACCTGATGGTGCAAGGTATCGAATACGAGCGGATCGCCGATGCCGAGTGGGAAATGCACCGGCTGGAGATCGAGGAACTGGAAAGCTACGTCTCACGCCTGCTCGAAGTGGAGCACAGTATTTACGATGTCGTCGAGTTTGAGTCCAAGGTCGAATATGAATTTGCGAAGGCGCTGGACGCTCGCAAGGACATAAAATTATTTTTCAAACTGCCAGACTGGTTCAAAGTCGAGACGCCGCTCGGCACCTACAATCCTGATTGGGCCATTGTGCGGGAGGAACCGGACGGCCAGAACAAGGTGTATCTGGTCCGTGAAACCAAAGGCACCACCGGCTGGCTGAAAATTCCAGAAATCCAGCGCAAGAAAATCCAGTGTGGCAAAGCGCACTTCAAAGCGGTTGGCCTCAAAGATGGCGGCTACGATTGGGTTTCATCGGCGAGCGAAGTTTAGACTGCCAGCTTCGACTGGCAACAAGGGGTGCCTAAATGAAAACGCTTGTATTTGACGGAGCCAATTGAATGTCCCGTGCGGGTGGACACCGCTCTATCCGATAATTTGCCCAACAGCGCCAGGTCCGTTTCCGTCCATGAAATGAAATGCGGATTCTGATTCGGCAGTCTGAGTTGGTAGCGGCGCACTCGCACCGCCGCCAGGCTACGACCGATGAGCCGCGCCAGTTCTTGATCTGGCATCGTGCCGAGCAATTTTAATTCATCGAGAGACCAAGGCTGATTAAATGGAACCGCTTGAATGCCTAATTTTGTGCGACGTTTGCGAATAGATGCCAGACTGCGTCCGAGTTCTTGTGCCAGTTCAAGATCGTGCCGGGTGCCAAGCAATTGGTCTTCTTTATTCGTCCAAGGTTGAATAAATCTGGCGCGTTTGGTGGGAATGCCCAGTTTGCGGCGGCGGTTTCTAATGGATTGAACGGTTCGTTTCAAGAACATCGCAATTTGACCATCGGGACGTGTGCCAAGGATTTTGTCGTCTTCTGGTCGCCAGAGTTTGCGTTTCGGATTGGAGGACGGAATACCCTGATTCAGCCGACGGGCAGCAACAGCATCGTAACTGCGCTTCAACCGGCGGCCCAATTTCTTATCAGGCATGGTGCCGAGCAACGCATTTTCTTCGGTCGTCCAAGGGGCACGCAGCCGTGAACCAGTTTTGCTATTCACAGTCAAATCACTCTTTCGTTTTTTCGGAAAATAAAGAAAAATACCTGCCGGTCAACTACAACTCATTTTGTCGGTCGAGTTACGCCAAACAAAGAATGTAATGGATTACCGTGAATGTGTCATTCGATTGAGGCAACTCGACACATCTGATTGTCCATCGGCGCTTTGACTGGCCGGTTTTCCTGTGGGCACTCGGAAAACAGCCAGACAAATCGCCAGCAATGTGAACCTAGATGGTCAAGCACTCAACGAGCGGTTTGCAAATCCCGCGACTCCACAGCCGTTTCGTTCGCTCCGATTTTCAAACCGCCCGTCCAGTGCTTTCGCGAGCTTTGATGCCGGTGGTAATTGCGGAATACGTTCGCCGAAGACGACGATGGAAATAATAGAAGACTAAACTACAGGCAATGTTAGCGGCTAATCACACGCTAGCCTAGTGTTTGGGAATGACATAGTGGTCAGCGACCGTGATTCTAGGTGAAGATTTCACATAATCCACGAATACCTTTTCTGCCGAAACGGTGACGCGCACATGACCGGCGTTGCCGAGAAATACGCCCTGCTTGTAACCATAGTTTTGCAGGTCGCGGATACGGTCGTTGCCGGCAAAACTCGGTTGCGGAATCATGATGTAAGGGATGCCATCGAGTTCCTGCCGCGCGTAAAAATTGTCGTGCGCGCGAAAAACCGCCGTGACGTGATTTTGCAGAAGAAGTTTGTGAACCGGCATTGGCCAGCCAGGGCGATGCTGCCCGAAGCCTTCGCTGTCGTCCAAATTTTTTCCGCCCCATTCATTGAACCCGGCGATTTCCACACCACCGCGCGAAGCTTGGTCTCCGGCGAGAAGGTTGTGGATGAAGATGAATTTATATTTTGCCGAACTGCCTGCGAGCGTCTTGGCCAGCCAGTCGTATTGCTCGCGCCCGAGCGACCACGCCCAACCGTCGCTGTTGCGTCCACCGGAGCGCATTGAGTAACGATACGGATCGAGCACCACGAAAAACGCTTCGCCCCAAGTCCAGGCGTAATAGTTTTCCAAAAGTCCACTTGGCGCTCTCGGTGTCGAATCACCGGTGTAAAAATTGTCCGGCTTGGGATTGGGAAAATATTTTTTCCGAATGGCGTTCGACCACGCGGCGAGGGTGTCCGGCGAACCATCATCATTACGGCTGGCTTCTCCGTCGTGGACGCCGAGGGTGAGAAACAATGGCGATCCAATCTGATTGAGGTAAAAGCGTTGCGCGAGATACTGCCGCGCGGCCTCCTCGCGCGTGGCGTGTTTGTCGGTCATGAATAGGTTGCCGAGATCAATATGAAAATCTGGTTGGTCGGCGCGGATGTTGGCGAGTGTTTGTTGATAAACTTCAGCGCTGGTATGTTCATCGAGGTGCACATCGGCGGTCATCGTGAAAGTGAACGCGCTGCCCGGTGCGCGGGCGGTGTGGAACGAAGATTCCGCAGAATTCGTGAATTGAGTCGCACCGGCAGACCGCCAGCAAAACCGATAAAAATACTTTGAATCTGTCTGAAGTGACGCGAGAACGAATTTAACCGGCGTGCCGGCTTTGAGTATTCGCAAAGGAGTCTGGTTCGTGCATGCGCCGGACTGTGCCCCGTAAACAATGCAAGCCTCCAGGTCACGATATGCCAGCGCACTGATAGTGATGGAATGATTCTCCGGACACGCGAGAATCAAATCGAAATCATGCGCAGGAACGGTGAGGTTGAAAAAATTCGTGCCCGAAGGTGTCCGATGGCCGTGGTCGCCTTTGGGCCGTTCACTTTGACCATAAGTTGTCAGCAAACCAAACCCAAAAGCCGCCGACAGGAAAAAGATAGAAATTCTAAGCATGGAGGGATTTGGCTTTGACAGTGTAGCTGTGCGCGATGTCGCCAGTCTTGTTCTGCACGGTCTCATCCTTCGGTAAATAGCTGCGGACGTATTCCACCTTCACGTTTTCCGGCGAGACGGTCACACGCAGGTGACCGGAGTTGGGCAACTTCACGCCGGACTCGTAACGCTGCTCATTGTAAGTCGCGTAACCGTGGTCTGCGGGCATCGGCACTTCCTGATAGACGATGCCGTCGCGCTCTTGCCGGCAATAAAGATGATCGTGGCCTTGAAAGAAAATCGTGACGCCGTGCTTGGCCATGAGCTGATGCACAGGCAATTCCCAATTCGGACGCCGCTGCTTGAATTCGTAAGCTCCATTCCGGTCGTGTCCGCCCCATTCATATAAATCACATTCGTCCACGCCGCCGCGACCGGAGCCCATGACGTGATGCGCGAAAACGAATTTGTATTTCGCCTTGCTGGTTTCGAGTGTGCGCTTAAACCACTGATACTGCGCGTCGCCGAGGGTCAGCGCCCACCAGTCGCGCTGGCCACGCCCCCCTTTGCCGCCGCCCGCTTCCTGCTCGCGAAATCCGCTGTCCACCTGCGCGGGCGAATGCCAGTAGTTGTCGAGTATCACAAACAGCGCGTCGCCCCAAGTCCACGCGCAATAATCTTTCCGCAGACCGATGCCGTTCAGTTGCTCGGCGTCGCCGGAATAAAATCTGTCCGGGGCGGGTGTCGGGTAAAATTGATTACGCGCATTTTGAGCGTGAACCGCGACGGCGTGGCGATCATCGGTCTGATTGAAATTGAACAATGAGGCTTGCTCGTGATTGCCGTTCAGTAAAAACACCGGCGCGGATTGTGCAACCAGGCCGAGGAACGGCCGTTGCAACGTGTAGCGTTCAGCCACGGCATTGAAGGAAACTTCGCGAATTGGCGCGACACTGAAATCATCGCCCATGCAGATGTAAAAATCTGGCTTATCAGCGGCAGCATTGAGCAAGGTGCGCGCATATAAATTCGGCTCGCTCATCTGCGGTCGCTCGGGATGCGAATCGCCTTGAATGGCAAACGTAAAAGAGCTGCCGGAAGTTCGTTGCGTGTGGAATTGGCATTCAGGCCGCGCCGAAAAATTGGTTTCGCCCGGTTTGCGAAATTGCAACCGGTAAAAATACTGCGTGTTGGGCTGAAGATTCGCAAAGGCGGCCTCGACGGGTTTAGTGGCTGGAAATTTCAGCAGCTCCGTTTTGTTCGAATAACTGCCTGGTGCCGTTCCGTATTCAAAATAGCCTTCGATGTTTTCTTTTGCGACTGCGCTGACCGTGACCGACTTGTCCGTGACACGACCGAGCACGAGCGACAGCCAACTAAAGGCTGCAAGTTCCGGCGGCAGCACATAATCCTGTGCGTCGCGTCGCCCGCGACCACCGCCACCACCACCGCCTTGTCCGCCTTTCTTTCGCCGTGGCGGCGGATTGTTGTCTTGGGCGAAGGTTGGCAATGAATGCCACGCCAGTATCGAGCTGAGGATGCCAAGGAATTTTCTGCGGGTGGTAATAAATTTCATGTATTTCTTATTGTTAGGAAATGATAAGGTGGGCTTTCCGCAATAACAGCACGACGCTATAGGTAGCCACCAAGAAACTAATCACGATGCCGAGGAGCAACACAATCCTGGCCGCCTGCACACGGCGCAGTGCTATGATTTGGGCAATCACTGTCACCCCGGCGAGCATCACGAACTTGAAGATGATCAAACCGCGCAACCCACCCGCATGAAGGCATAATCTTGCTACAGGATTGCTCTCTCGCACCGCACCCGGAGCAAGCAGCATAGTCGTCAAAACCAGATCAAGCACCCCGAGCAGCAGGAACCAGCACGTCTCTGATTCCAGCGGCAGGGGCCGACGGAAAAACAAGCGCAAAGGAAGTCGTCCGTTTGGTTTTGTCGGCGGCATCATGCGCGTTCGTAAGATAGTGAAAGGCTCATAGTCTGTATCAACGGAATGGCGGTTGGTCGCCGCCGTTTTGTTGGATAAAGCGTGTCCGGTCGTAGGTGAACTTCAATTCGGCGCTGTCGAGCACGAGGTCTTTTATCGTGTTGAGCAAAGCATTGCGATTGACCGCCGCCGGCGGCGAAGAAATTTCCACAGGCGCGGCCAGCGCATAAACGGTGATGAAATAGGTTTTCGCGCCCGGCCCTTTCGAGTGCGGCGGCGCGTAACCGAGCGTGCGATTGACGCTGTTGTTTCCCGCCGTGCCGATGCCGCGCGCGTTTTTTGGAAGGCTGTGGACGTTTGCGGGAATGTTGTAGAGCGTCCAATACCACTTCACATCGCCCGGGCCGGGAAAATGATCCATGACGACCGCAAAACTCTTTGTGCCGGCAGGTGCGCCGCTCCATTCGAGCGGCGGCGAGGCACTTGCGCCATCGCCGGTGAACTCCACCGGCAACGCGCCGCCATTCGTGACCACGCTGCTGGTCAAAATAAAATTCCCGCTGCGCTTTGCGTTAATCATGACTGGAGCAACTGCACTGCCGTGCGAATTATCGGGGCGCGGCCCGCGTTGATTTTCCGGTGGCGGATTGTCGCGCGGCGGCGGCGCGCTATTTTTTCCACCGGCGCGATACGTTGCCGCGCGCGTCGTTCCGTCGGCGTTTACATATTGAAAATTCCACGCGCCGTTGCCAGCACTATCATAATTAACGGAGGCAGGCTGGCCGTCCACGGCATAGCGCAGCGAGAAATGTTTGTCGTCCGGAGAATTGGTAAAGCCGACGATCTTAGCTCCGGGCAAAGGCGGTTGCGCAGGACGAATCGGCTGCGCGTGGGGTTGCGGGTCAACTTGGCCGTTGAGTTCAACAACCCCGCCGTGAAAGCCGCCGTTGACATATGGATAACTGGTCGAAGCATGGTAATGATAGCCGAGGCCGGGCGTGGTGTGGCCGTGAAACTCATCTAGTCCCGCGGGCCCAGAACCGTCCGGCTCGGTCAGGCCGTAGATCGGATAGCCGTCGAGGGCATAGGCGATTGGAAGATTATTTCCGACAATACTTTGCAGCACGAGCGGCGCGACGTGGTAATGATAATCGTCCGCGCGTCCGCAGTGACCGCCCCAATTGTCCAGCTCGCCAATCTGCTGTGAGATTTCGCCGCGATTGTTTTGCGGATTGAAAATCGGGATGCCGTCCACGCCGATGGCCACCGCGCCGCGCAGAAAATCATTTTTGATCGGGCGCGGATTTTTCGCCGGCACTGGATGCAGCGGTATCGCCCACGCATTTTCGCCAAAGTAAGGTTGCGGCAGCGGCACTTGTTGTTGCCACGCGGTGATGCCGACCATCATGCCGTGGTCGGGCAGACCGTTGTTTTGGACATAAAGATATTGGTCGTCCCAAGTCACTTTCACACGCGGCGCGAATTTCAAGAATGGCGCAGCTTGCGGCGGTGGATTGTTCGTGCCGCCGGGCAGGTCCCGTCCGTTGCCGCTGCCAAACCAATCGGGTGCGTTTGGCACGGTGTTTTGAGCAAATACAACGGTTGCTGTCAGAACGATTTGTAGTTGGAGGATTATTTTTTTCATCGGTTAAAAAATTGTTCATGCACTGCCACGAAGAGGTAATAGGCCCCGCAAACAGAGATTGCCGACGCGCCGTAACGCAGCAACGCTACGCGGGCCGGGTCAGACATTTTGTATCGGCTCAAGGCCAGCAGGCCGAACAATGGCAGCACCACCACTTGATGGCCGAGTTCCACGCCGAGACTGAAAGCGCCCAGCGCAATCCAGATGCCGATGGCGGGTAATCCGGCCATCGCGTCGAGCAAGCCGCCGGCGAATCCAAGTCCGTGAATCAATCCGAAGCCGAAGGCGACGGCCAAACGAATCTGCGAGCGAGCGCGTTGCGGCCAGAGCACATTCTCCAAAGCGACAAAGACGATGCTCAACGCAATCACCGGTTCGACCACGGCGGACGGCAGCCGGAAAATCCCGAAGACGCATAATGCCAGCGTCAGGCTGTGCGCCAGGGTGAACGCGGCGATGACTTTGAACATCTCCAGAAAGCTGCGCGTTGCCAGCACGAGCGCGGAGACGAACAGCAAATGGTCGTAGCCGGTGAGGATGTGCCAGATACCGTGCCGGAGATATTCAAAGAAGGCTCGCCAGCTCTGGGTTTTTGACGTTTCAGAAATCGCGGCACTGGTGTTTTCCCAGCCGGTTGGAATCGTCGCCGGTTGTTCGTAACCGAGCAGCCAGGTCGTCACTGAATCGCCGCCAGCTTTTTTTGCGCGGATGACATAGCTGACATTCCACGGCGTGCCGATGGCATACGGCAGGCCTGCGAGCATGTCGTTTTCCAACGTCACCGCTGCCGGCGGCGGACCGGTGAAAGGAAAAATCAGTTCGTATTGAAAAAAAGTTTGTTCGGGTTCACCAATGGACGGTGGGCGGGTGAGTTTAACCATCGTGCCGGACAAACGATCATTGCCGGCGGCAATCTTAAGATGCGCCAGCACATAATCACCCTGCCGTGCCAGCACATCATCGGGCGACGCAGCGGCCACGACGGAACTGGAATTGGTCGAGACATTCTGGGCGACGCAAATTTCGCGAAGCGAAACATTGATGGCGACGCGGATTGCGGACGGTTCAAACTGCACCCACATCGCATCCTGAAGAAGCGGATGTCCGTGGGCTGCCAACGCGACGCCAGCAACCGCCAAAATGTTAAGAGCGAATATTTTCATTATGCCAGGCACATGCCCCATTATCTCGTAGCTTCAATCCGGTAAAAGAGATTGGAGGTCCCCACCGGCAGAACCAGATAATTTGTGATACTAGTCGGCGGCGCATTCGTGAAGACCACATTCCATTGTGAGGCCGTGAGCGTCGGCGACGCCAACAGGTATTGCGTCGCATTCACGCCGCCAATCCAAGTGAATTGAAGGTTGGTGTTACTAAAATTCAAGCCGGTGAAAGCAAGGCGTGACGCGGCGTTCGTCGGGTTGAGGTCGGCGGTGTAGTTTTGCAGCGTGGTGTTACCGTTCGAGTTGATGAGGCTCGCGACGGAGGCGAGCGTGGGGTCAAAGCTATATTTGATCGCCCAGCCATCGGGAATACCGTTGTTGGCTGAAGACCAAACGTTCGGATCAAGGCCGTATTGATATTCCTGAATGTCCGTCAAGCCGTTGCCCGAATGGCTACTCGTCGTAGTTACAGCGGACAAAGTGCCAAAATGTGCGCGCACCCAAATGTCCGGCAGGCCCAGACCAACCGTGTCGATGGCCGCGCCGGTGTAGGTTTCGATTGTGCCGCGTGGCGTCAAATCCTTGCCGGCGAAGCCAGGATAATTCGTCGCGTAACGATGGACTTTGAAAACTTCATTGAGCGTCTGTAGTGGAAAATTCGTGTTGCTATTCGGATCGAACGGGATGGTGCTGCCCTGGGCCAGCGGAGTGGTGGTCACAGGACTGATGTATTTCCAAATGGTTTGCGAATTACTGGTGACTTCAAACAGCGTGCCCCGAATGCCAAAAGTGATGAGCGTGTCGCCGTTCGGTTCGCGTTCCACGCCGCCAATGTCCGCACCAAAAAAATTCGTTGCCGGATTATTTGTGTATTGCCAGAAATAACTCGTCGGCCCGAAATAGGTGTTGCCGACACGCGAATAAAAACCATTCGCGTCCACCGGCGGCGCAATTTCATCAATCGAAGTGTAAGCCGGATTGGCGCGGTTGATACCGTTGTCGTGAATGAGAATATGACCCGCGCCGGGACAGTTGGTCGGAATCCAAATGGCGCAGTGTTGTTGCCAGAGCATTTCCTTGTGCGTCGCGTCAGTGAGATTGTTGACGGCCGGATTGCCCCAGCGATAAAGCAAGTCACCCCCTTTGCCGTAGCGACCACCGGTATGGCCGGCAGCTTGCGCGGTCGTCGTGCTGTGGTCAATTACCCATATCTCGCATTGATTCCGCGAGCTGATGAGGATTTGGTCAAGCTGCGGGTTGTAATCAATGCCGTTGAAATGATTCCAGAACTGCTGGAGCGGGCCGCTATTGGCGTTGATTAGCTCGACGTGATTGCTGACTACGCCGTAGTTGGCTTTGGTCACGTCATATTGTTGCACGAGATGATCCCAGACGTGCCATTGCCAGACAATCGTGCCGTTGGTTGTGCCGTCCTTCGCGGCGGGCTGCACTTCAATAATGGCGTCGGGCAGCAAGTAACCGCCGTTGGTGGCCACGCTAACTTGCGTCTGCGAATTCGTCTGAAAACCGGCGGGGAGAACTTCGGCCAAAGTCTTTTGCTCACACATGATCATGAGCAAATTGCCGTTGGGCAAAAGCGCGATGTCGTGATGGCTCAGGTTCGTGATCGTGTTCTGCTCATAGCACCAGACCAGATTGTTCTGCCAGTCCCGTTCCTCGACCCGGCCGCCTTCACCGCCGCCGGTGTTAAGTAGGGCGGCAGAACCCAAGGAACAAGTTCGCAACAAATGGCCGTTCGGCATCAAGTATTCCGACCGGCCCGGATTGTAGGTGGTAGTCCACTGGTGAACATATTGGCCGCTGTTGTTGATTAGATAAGTTGTGTTGGCCTGCATCGGAGAAAACAGCGTGTAACCGGCTTGCACGCCTGACAGGTTGGTGAACAGTCCCACCGTCTGCGGAATCATTTCCCGTCGTATCACACGAAAACCCGTTTGACTCCATTGACCGTAGGTATCGCCGGGCGGGCCGCCGCCGAGAAACCAAGCTGGGTCGCGATTGGAAATGCGCGCATGGCCGTAGTCAAAATCGTTCGTGGCGTTGCCATTCCACCAAGTGCCGCCGCGCAGACAACGGTAAGGTGAACCGTTCGTAATGCTGGGAAAATAATCATTGGCGGTCAGATTGGTGAACGCCGGTCCGGGCGGATTGGTGACAATATTGTTGTTGGTGCAGTAGGTGTAATAGGCGGTTTGATACCAATCGTTGCACCATTCCCACACGTTGCCACCCATGTCGTAAAGGCCGTAGGGATTCGAGCCGTCGCTCGTCTGATACGTCGTCTGGCTGCCGGGCCAGTTGTAGTTCGTGGCATAACGCAGCGCGCCGTTGTAAAACCCGACCGGTGTTGTGCAGGGATAATCATTCGTGGTCTCGAAGGGGTCGCCGGAGTTTTCCCAGTTCGCGAATGAGCCGTCAGCATTGTCGTTCGTGCCCCACGGAAACATGCAATACGGATTCGTCAACCCGCCGTGCGCGGCATATTCCCATTCGGCCTCGGTTGGCAGCCGCCAGCCATTCTTGGTAAAATCCACATCACCGTTGGTGAGATTGTAGCAGGTGTCAAAACCGTTCGTTTGGCTCAGCCAATTGCAATAGGCGATCGCTCCAAACCACGTCACGCTCGTGGCCGGATGCAAATCGCGGCTTGCGAGCACGACGAACGTTCCGTTCTGATATTGGATGCGGCTCGAATAGGAAATGTCGTGCGTATAGAAATAATCGTTCGTGCCGCCGACGGCATAAACGATGTTTGTGCGCACCTCAATCAGTCCTTGCGCCAGTGCGGCGTTCAGAAAATTGCAATACTCGCGGCAGGTGACGAGCGTCGTGTCCATGTAAAGCGGCGAGACATAGACGTTATGGACGGGGACTTCGTCGGTGTAATGCTTGATGTCAATGTAGCCGAACTGGTCACCCATCAGAAATTTCCCGCCGGGAATCCGCACGTATTGCGCGGTGAATGGAATGACGGCATTGGATGTGCCGATGGTGGTCGTGAGGGCGATTTGATCGAGAAAAATCCGATTGCCAGTTGCCCCTTCGCTGAATTCAAAGCGCAAGGTCAGATTGCTGACCAAGTCGCCGGGCTGAAGGTTGTAGGTGTAAAGTTGCCAGTTTTGAGTTGTGGATACCTGACCCGAAAGCCGGGTCGTAAAGCCTGTTCCCGGATTGAGTTGCATCGCCCAACCGGCGTTGCTGCTTGTGATATTG
>Ga0164296_1003149_pt1 | contig 15776 bp, 17 predicted proteins | sample GEODES057metaG_FD_113533 | JGI IMG/M metagenome (GOLD analysis project Ga0164296, IMG submission 113533) | Dystrophic lake water microbial communities from Trout Bog Lake, Wisconsin, USA - GEODES057 metaG | ecosystem: Environmental > Aquatic > Freshwater > Lake | place: USA: Trout Bog Lake... | reverse complement strand
TGACCAAGTTGCTTATTAACCAACTTTGCCACTACACGACCTTGTGGATTCAGTGTTACTCGATATCCCATCTTTTCAGCAAACTGAATTGTTGGCTGTAAGAACTGAATTTTAGGATCAGCCCCACCGGATATAACCGGAACAGCCTCCGCCAACTCCTTGCTGGCGTTGACTTTTCTATCGTAGGCCTGTTGTATCTCTTGATGCATCTTGGGACTCATGTTCAGCACATCCTTGAGCAACTGAGCCGTTTCCGGTGTATTGCCATAGCCCATCCTGACCAGTTCCTTGTGCGCAGCTTTCAGCAAATCCAGACCACCCACAGTAGGGCTGGTTGGTATGCCAGCTACCACATCATTCCAGTCCACATCCACGGCATTGACTCCGCCACCTTCGGGGTATCTGATGCCTTGGCCTGGATGGCGCAGATAATCCCATGCCACCTGATAGATACTGTCTCGTCCCTTGCTCTGTGCCAACTGAGCCAGCTGTCGTTGGCGACCCATGTAGGCCTGTGCTATACCGCGTACCTGTCGTTTCCAACGTTGTTCAGGATCTACTGCGGCAGGTGCGCCACTCATGAAGTTGCTGCGTCTGGGCTCGTTGGTCTGATATTCATCCAGGTCCGGCTTGGATCGGTTGGGATCTAGGCGTTGTGCCATCGCTTCAAGCTCGCGTTGGTGACGCTCAAAGTCCAAGCCGCTGAGTCCTCGATTGTTTTCCTGATCCTGTTTTTTCAATTGATCCAATCGTTTGACCAAGGCCTCGCGACCCCATGGTCGTTTGCCTTCTGTGGTTGCTGATGGTTTTTTATTGCGGTCCTCAAAAAAATCAAATAGGTTCATATCATTATTTCTCTTCTATGTAATCAGCATCACTGTGTTGCTCAGTCTGTTTGCTGGCTGTGGCCGATCTATGATCGTACATGTCCACAGCCATTCTGGCATGATCCATGTGAGGAAATTTGGTAGGCAAGCTGCGTCCGGCGTGACGTACTTCATAACCGTCCTGATCGTTGCCGTGTATCTCACAGGTCCTGCCATCGGCCATTTCTATGGTCACTACTCGGGTTTCCAATCCATGTGCATTTGGTCGTTTGGCCAATATCTCGTTGTCCTTGTGCGCCTGCACGGTCTGTAGATAGTCGCGCAAGGACTTCTTGCCCAGTATTTCTTCCTGCATGGCACTTTCTTCGCACCCGCCCACGGCATATCCGCTCATGGGGTTTTTGGCGTCGGGATCGCCGCCCAAGATTTTCTGTGTGCGAGGGCGAAACAAGGCCGGCATCTGTGGCACGCTTTTTTGTTGCGGGTTGAGTCCATGACGAGCGGCGACCGGAGTGATACGGCCTTCCAGTACAGCCAATCGCTGTACTATGCTGTATATGTCATTGTTTGCCATATCATGCCCGGTTCTCTTTCAATGTGCTACGAAGTTGCCATGCAAACTTGTTTTGTTGGCTGAGACGTTCGGCCATAAAGTTTGCTATGTCTTGTTTGTTTTCATTGGTAGCAGCGGTAAAACATTGATTCAACAAATCAACTATGGTTTCGCTGTCGGCCAACAATTCTTCGATCATGAGTTGGGCACGTGGTACTTTGGTCTGTCCAGGTACTACGCTTAATTCTAACATGCGCTCAAGACTACCCGGCGCATATTCATCTAAACTTCTAATATATTCGGCTATGGGATCCACTGCTTCATAAGCATCTTCGTAGATCTTTTGGAAAAATTTATGGTACTGATAGAAATCGGGAGTTTCAACGTTCCAATGGAACGAATGAGACTTTAAGTAATAAGCAAATTGTGTTCCTAGCAGGGTCTTTAACAAATCAGCGAGCACGTTTGGTCTTTCCTTGTTTATACTGTTTCATCCAGTCCGGTGTGTTGGGCGTGGCGTCGTTAGAGTATTTAGTGCCACTAAAGAAACTGCCGCCAGATCTGGAAATGGTACCTCCCAAGGGCTGAACCACAGGTGCTATGGCGCCGCTCACTGTGCCGCCGTCTTCGTGTAGATTTACAAATTCATGCAATCGCATCTGTTATCCTTATGGTGTTGCTGTCAATCAGGTGTGCTGGACCATGATCCACACGTATGTTTTGTACTCGTAGACTGGCCAAGTGTGGGGGCACCAGTTCATAACGTATGTGGTAGTCTCCGGGTTCGGCGTCAATCTGGAACATTTCTTCCAGATAGCTGTCATGCCAGATCCAGTTGCGTTCGGCAAACAATTCGTTGTTCACATAGGCTCGATAGATCGGACTCGATCCAGACCAATCGCAATGTACATCTGCCAATAATCTAACAAAATGTCGTGTCATGCTGTATTTAGTCATGAACACAGTATCAGAAATCACTCAGCTGCTGGTCTGTTGCCGGTCGCGCCAGAAACGTTTACCAGCCCGGGTCTGATGTGTACTGGCCCGGATGTCGTTGCCCAGCTCTTGGGCATAGTTGTACATGAGCGTGGCTATACCCTGTCTACGCAGTTCGGGACTCACATAGCTGTCAAAACTTTCTAGATGATCACCTTTGACTTCAAAGTGTGCCCATCCGATTTGTCGGTCATTGGCATCAAACGCATACACACTGATGCCACTGTTGTGACCCTGTGCGATCAGGTCGTATCCATTCTGATGTTTGAGTTGCTCCCAGTCAGTGCGCATGATCGCCTGGTTCACAGCTTCTGGGACGAATTCTTGAGCTCGCATGACCATGTCCTATAAAATGTTTGTTCGTTGCTTGATTATGTCGACCACTTGGTCACTGAGAACCACTTCGTAATGATTCAGTTGCACATCGATCAGTTCCATGTCCGGATGCTTTCGCATGCTGTTGATAGTGACCACGCCGTCGTTGGCTTCGGCCATAAAAGGACTTTGTCCCTGAAGTGTGACCACATTGCACCACGGATGCTGTATCTTGATCTTGTCTGCCTGTCGCATGGCCCACGACGTGGGTCCTATGTCGCGCATGAGTCTGCTGAAAGGTAGGAAAAACTTGGCAAAATCTGCCACTTCTGCACCACCATAGGGTGTGCTCAAGGTCACGGCACCCAGCACTTGCTCGGGTATGGCATTTGCAAGATGTAGAGCATATATGCCACCCAGGCTATGTGCCACAAAGAATATGTCACGTGTATGACCTATCTGATTGCGGATGGCCTGCAGATTGTTTTCAAATCCATTGCGACTGTCATAGTTGACCATCATGTCGCGACCACCAACACGATCTCGAATGTAATTGAAACTTTCGCTGGTGGCCGATGCGCCGTGTATGTATACCAATATCATTTTTTCTTGCCCGATTTCATATTGGCACACCAATGATACATCTTGGCACGCTCGCCCGATGCTCGTCGGGCCCGAGCACGTAAATCAGTGACCGATCCTGAGCAACTGGCACCGGCACGTTTCACACGTCCTGGACGACTGCGACCTTTTTTCTTGCCATCGGCAAAGTTTTCTTCAATGTCGGCCATGTACGGACGTACCCACTCAAATCTTGTGCTGGCCGGTATCCATTTGAGTCCTTGGCCTCTACTGCCCTTGGCTGGATCGGTGTCGATCAGCAACCAATCTTTTTGATCACTGAATTTCACTGAGTGAGCTTTTTGCAGTATGCGAACTATTTTGCCCGTGGCTTCAATCTTGCCCATCATGGCTGTGTCTTTGTTTTCCGTGACAAATTCGCTTGCTCGCATCACCTTACCCTTATCACTGTTTGTTCTTGACTGCATTTCAACCGATCGTGTGCTGTCTTGACCAGGTATCGGCAAGTGCCATCGGACATTTCCTGTTTGAGCAAGGCTACACCAAACTGATCAGGTGCCTGGATCACCAGACTGGCATCTCCTAAATTTTCAAGTTTGTTGGGAAATTGTTCACCGGCCTGTTGGCACAGATCGATCACTCGATCTATTGATATATTTCTTTCAGGAAATCTGGTATGAAGAGCATGCGAGGTCAGATACAGATCGCCATCGGGGAATATGTTGCCAGGCACTCGATAGTAGGATTCATCAAGATCCTGCCAATGCGGTGTTGCAGGTTGTTTTAATTTTGCAGACAGATCTTTTGTGGGCGCACGTTGTTTTTGATAAGCACTGGCCGCCATGGCCTGTCTTGTACTCACGGGCAAATGTTGGAATCTGGGATTGCTGACAAATGCTCGTTTGGCCGATTCAATGTCGGGCCAACGTTGGGCTTCGGTGACGAATTCTTCTGCTCTCACGGTGTCTCCATTGCCGGTCTTACTTGATACCCGGTGGTATCTTGAACACCGTTGTTTCTTAACCACCCACTGGCATAGACTTCGGCTGCGTCACGTGTGGGTTGGAAGAATGTTCTTACTATGGCATCATTGCGGGTGTTGTATATGTACCAGGCCGGAACACCCGCCACAGTTGATTGAATTCCCTCGGGTCGATCAAAGTTTTGTGCTACGTCGGGTTCAATATCCTGTACTCTAGCTCTAGCTCGTTCAGCTGACTGAGCAGTGGGCACGCTACGCATACGCACACTCTCGTCTGGCAGTCGATATCTACGTACTACATCGGCTCTGACTGCATTGGCCTGCATCAGATTGATTCCATCTACACGATCAATTACAGTGCCGCTGTCTGCACTATAAAACTCCCAGTTTCTTGGAATCTGTGCTGACTCGGGATCTATACGGGCCTGTAGTTGTTCTGCATCTTGTTGATCATCTTTGGCTTGTGGCTTAGGTTGTTTGATACGCTTGGCCAATTTGGCACGGGGACTGACCAGGTCAGGTTCCTTCTCGCGTACTTGGAAACGAGCCAACTTTAAATCTTGGCGGAAATAATTGGTAGCATTGGTTATGCTGAAATCTCGTGTGGTGGCCAATACCTCTCCGGTATCAGGGTCAACGGCTTCCCATTCAGTATCATCATACGGTCCTTTCTTGGGACGTTCTTTTGCCAAGGCCAATTCAGCCCAGTCCCGTTTCAGTTGTTCTGCACTGAGTTCGCCGGCACTGTAGCGTGCAAACAAGGACAGAGTTGGATCTTGTGTGTCAGGACTGATCAGTTTGTATAATTTTTTATAGTATTCATTGCGGTCCGCAGCTGGATTGCCGGCTATGCTCATGGCTCGGGCATAACGCAACAGGGTATTTTTTAACTTGTCGATATCTTGAAAGTAGTCTTCACCACCGGCTGATCTAAACTCAATGTATTTGTCCTTGGGATTGATGCTGGTATATTTGCCAAATCCCTGATTGCTGGCCAAGCTCCTGTGTGCCAGTTCCAACAGATTCTTTTTCATCAACGTCATGGCATCTGCTATGGCTGTGCCTCGATCGTTGCCGATCCTGTTTTTTAATTTTTTCATGGCACTGGCACAGTAGTTGACACTGTCGCGACCAAACTGTTCCAACACATACTTGTCACCCAGGAACAGGATCAGTTTGACAAAATCCACATCATCGTTGAACTGAGTGTGCAGGCTCACACCCATGTGGAATCCGGTTGAGCTGTTGGCATAGGCATCGTGTGATTTGGCCCAGGCAAAAAACTCTTCCATTTTTTTCAAACACTCTTTTAACGGCATGGGCGGACTCACTATCTCTACCGGCATGTCGTCGCTGTCATCGGCAGTCAAACTTGAGTCGGGTTCAAAGATCCACGAATGTTCATCTCTGGTGGTACTGTGATAACCACCTGACACTTTGATCTTGACCCCCAGGTCCGATTTCAAACTGTCGGCCAGCGCCTGGGCACTGCTTTCACTGTAGCCGCCTTCGTTGTCACCACCTGTAGTGGTCATGTAAGGCCAGTCCAGTCTAAATTGGTTTTCGATGTCGCTCATGTAGCGCAAGCCCACGTCACTGAAAAAACTGTCGTCATTGCCTGAGTAGTTGAGGCGGTAATTGTCTAAGGCTTGATCGTAAATGCTGTCTTGGGTGTCTATGCTGCCTTGTACATCCTCTTCCAGCACATCGTCGGCTATGCCACGGGCTTCACTGTATTGAGCGGCCATTTCCAATTCAGCCTCACTCATTTCTGATCCTTTGATCTCACCACGTTCTCTTCTAGAGTGTAATTTTATCACAGCGTCGGCTTCATCGTCGGACAAGCTCATACCATCTGTCAAGGCATCATGGATACGTTCAATCATGGGTCGGTCTTCTAACCATAACTCAGTGATCAGGTCCTCGCCGTCGTGTTGGAAATCTTGGCGCATCTGTTCGTCTCGCCATTCTATGTACATTTCGTCCAGTTGTTCTTCCAGCCGGTCACGTTGCCGATCGCTCAGGCCGTAGCCCCATTCGTCGTTGCTGAAAAAATCCAAGACCTGTTGTATGCTGTAGGCACGTTCATCCATGTCATAATCGGGCTCGGTTTCGCCATAGTCGGGCTCGCCCAGGCCTGCGAATATCAACTCAGCCTCAAAGCCGGCACGTATGCCTTCAGCCGCAGGGCTGTCGGCAAATTGTCGCAACGAAGTTGGACTCATTTTGACTTCGTCCAGCTCCACTGTTTCACTCAAGACTCCGGTCTGTTTGAACTGGTTCAATTGTTCCATCATGCGATCAACCAGGCCGTCGGGTCTCAATTCCTGCGGATGACCTTGGCTGTCGGTGTTTAACATGAAGGCATTGGCTGCTTGGCCCAAGGCTCCTGGACGTACATCGACGCTGAGAGCCATCTTGAATCTGGGATCATTCTTTTCGGCCGCAGTGGGTATGTAACCAGTTGCTTCTTTTAGATTCTCAGCTGTCCCAGCGTCAAACAATTCCGGATGCAGTCGACCATAGTCGCGCATGAGTATGCCGGCACGGGCATTGGCTTCGTTTTCCCACGGACTTCCGGTCTCACCAGCTGTGTGGTCCATCTTGGCACCATCTCGCTCGTGCTGATGTCGGTGTGTGAGTTCGTGTGCCACAGTGCGCAACACATCCATGAGATGGCGTTGGCCCCAGGCCACTTCCAGTAGATCTCGATCGTTGATGTAGCGACCAAATGTTTTATGCATGACTGGCCATTGCGGATCTCGACGCAGTTTAATGACAGGCAAGCTGTCAATTTTCAATTCGCGAACACAAAATTCCACAAAGTCTTTGAGCACAGCTTCATCGTCCATGGGTGGTTCTTCGCTGAGGAACATCTTGGTTTCGGGGCTGACACCATCCGGACTACTGGCTTCTCTGACCTGTCGGAATCCATACACAAATGGTTTACGAGGTTCCTGTTCGGTCAGACTGAATTCTTGATCATGCGCAGCTGTTCGAGCTGTGTACAACTGCTTGATCAAGCCCTGATTTCTCAACAGTTTGAACGTGAGATTTTCAGGTCCGAACTCGCCGTGATTTTCCAGACCGGTCTGTCGCATGCGCTTGATTTTGTTGATCAAGCGAGTCATCTTGGCTGGGTCACCGCTTTTGACAGCACGTTCAATGGCTCGACCCACGGACTCGAACTTGTGTCGGGTACTGCTGTCGTCCATCACGCTCTTGACTCGTTTGGGCACCCGCAACCATTGGTTGTCACGCACACTGTATAAACCTTGGCTGATGTGTGGTTCTGTACTGTCCTGTACATACAGTTCCACATCGGCACCGCCGATCTTGATGTCATGCTCGTCGTTGTATTGATATTTTTTGGCTGCAAACAGTTCTCGATACACTTCGTCGTCGGGCATGTCAACTACCAAATGCAAATCAATATCGCTATTGGGAGTATAAGTGTAGGCTGCGTTGGAGCCGCTGATGGTGATGTCTTGTACAGCCAGATCCTTCACGCCCAGGAACTGTCTAAAATCGTCGGCTATTTCCAACAGACGTTCACGCACTTGGGGTTGGAGATGTTCATCCTTGGTCCACAGGCGTGGATTCAAACGATCATGGAATTTGACTGCATCGTCAAGGTTATAGGCATCAAGCTCGAGAATATTCATACAGTATTTACCGCCAAACAAAAAGCCGCTGAGAAAGCGGCTTTGTGTCAAAACCCATGCAGTTATTTTTTCTTGGTTTTTTTGCTGGAAGCAAGCACAGTGGCTTCAGCTGGTGCTGGTGCCACAGCTGGTCCAGTATCAACTGGAGCTGCTACGCCATTTTGTACAGCCAACGTGTGCAGATCTTTGTACAACTGATCCTGAGCTGCATAATCAAACACATAGGTTCCTGTATGCTTGAGCAACACACGCTTGTCTACCCACACTTTACCGCCCAAGTCTCTCCAATTTTCACAGAAGGTCCAGTCTTCGCTGTAGTAACGATTTTCACGCACCGCTGTGTCAAAATAGGTCTTCATGTACGGATTCAGTTCGGCTGGCAAGCCAATGTCGTTCATGAACGGTCTGACCGCTGGATGTGCGTCCATCTTGGCAAATACGTCACGCTTGATCAACATGAAGCCAGTACCGGTTTTGGTAACTTCTTGAAGGCCGTTTGGTCCTTCTTCGGCACCGTCAAATCCGTTTACACACCATTTGACCGGCAGGCTTTTCATAGGGTACAGGCCACCGATCACGTCCACTTGACGATCCAGCATGACCAACAGATGCCAAGGTTCCCAACCGATATCAGCGTCGATAAACATCAAGTGAGTTGATTCCTTGTTGTTCAGGAACTTGGCTGTAAGGGTATTTCTTGCGCGACTGATCAAGCTCTCGTTGGTCATGGTTTCCATGGTCCAGTCGATGCCCAACTGCCGACAGGTGTTTGACCATTTGATGTAGCTCATGAATGTGCTTTCGGTCAACATGCCGCCATAGCAGGGCATCATGATATGCACACGGGTGGTACGTAGATAGTCAATGTTGACCTGTATCTGATTCTGTCCAGGCTGCAAGTTCTGCGCTGGTTGCTCAGTTACATCTCCGACTTGTGGGGTTTGTGTTGTAGGTACTGCGTCTTGATCAGCCATGTTTTCCTCTTATAAAGTTAGCGCGAATATTTACACTAGTTTACACGAGGCTGTTATTTTTTACGACCGGCGCAGTGAGCCCGTTGACTGAATCCTCGAGGATGGGCGCAATTGATGCTGCGTTTGTATTTGTCGCTCCATTTTTCTTCTATGTAGTCAGCGTTTTCGTATAACTCGGGATCAAACTCGCTGTCGTTGAGATAATACACTGTGCCGTCGCGATAGGTCAGCTGACAAACATCTTCCTCGCCGTCGGCCTGCTGTATGTCCCAGCCCATGCTACGCAACACCATGGCAATTCGGTCTTGATCATCTGTGTTATTCCACCAACGATTGGCCAATTCGTAGACATTTGGCGGAACATCACCGTCACCGTCTTGTGGTTCAGCAGGAGCAAATTCTCGTAATTGTCGAGCAGTGTGGGTGGCATGATATGCTTGTAAACTGGCGTAGGCTTCTTTTTCAGTTGCAAAATCATGACCAAGTATGTCGAAGCTGTAGAATGGGCCATGGGGATTCTGATCCAATTTCCAATACTGCCAGGCCCAGGAACCGTTGTTTAATTTCATGGTGTCGCCCACATGCTGACCATTTTTGTTCTTCAAAGACGTTGGATATTCTGGCTCTTCGTAGTTGTCATCGTCTCGTGGTTCGGCGGGTGCGAATTCATTCAGTGCCCGACGTTCGTGTTGCATGATACGTTCCATCAAGGCACGGCTTCGATCAGTTCCTATCTTACGACATTCCTGCATCATTTTTATTACTCGATCGGTCGCACCCAGTCGCTGTTTGAACATGTCTCGCAGACTGGTGTCGGCAGTGCCATATAAATCGTGTATGATTTGATCTCGGTCATCGTCGTTGCCATCTATAAACATCTTGCGTATGGCCGTGGCACTGTTGGCATCCTGACCACGCACTTGAAAATTCACAGTGGGGGTTATTTGCACATAGGCATGTTTACTCATGGGTTTGAGACGAGTCTTGCTGTCGGGCAAGGCCTGTAGGTAGCTGGGACTGCCATCCCGTTTGGGTTTGAAATCAAACCGTTCGGCATCTTTGGCACTGACCGCAAAGATCAGCACAGTGCTGGCCTGTTGTTCAGGCGTAAGACTGTCGGTTATTTCGGTGGCTCGATAAGGATTTTGAACTTTGACTATGTGACTGGCCGGTACACCCAGCTTGGTCATCATTGCTACCTTGTCTGGATAGCTGAACGGACTGGTCACAGGAGCCTGTTTGTCACTAGTGGCTATGTAAACACTTTCAGGACCATACTTGTTGACCAGCCAGTCGTAGCTGGCCTTGTGTCCTAGATGGAACGGATGGAAACGGCCGGGATATATTACTAGATAATTCATAATAACATATTTATGGCTACAATATTTCTATCAACCAAAGATAGATAGGAGTGAAGAATTTAACACTGACAACACCGTTGCAACCCATCATGCCGTAAAATTTTGACTTGGTCACGGACTGAGTGCCGTTAAAATCATGTTCGTACACAGCCTGATCCCAAAACGAACGTTCCCAGTCGTCCCCGTCAAAGGCCAAGTTTTCAATGGAGATACAACAATCTTTGATGATATTGCCGTCGGCATCAACACGAGTATGATCTTGTGTTTTGTTCTTCATTACAAAACGCAATTCATGATCTCCGTCATCATCATTTAATTGGTGCTCAAAATTGACAGCATCAACTATATGTTCGCTGTTGTAAATCTGTTCGGAATCTAGCCAAATTTCCAATCCAACTGCTGATTCGGGATCGGTATTGCTTATACGACAAGTTAATTGTGTGTTCATTAGTAGGATCCAGTTACAATATTGATATTGCCACCCACAAAATCAGTTACCACAGCACGCAGCCAGGTAAAATTGCCAATCACGGTATTGCTACTTGTTCCCGACACATTGTTGGCAATCAGATTGCCGATTTCAAACCAGGGTGCTGATTCTGCGCTGTCGTTCAATGTGGCCTGGACTGTGATGTTGCCCTGTAGAGCAGTCACGTCAAACAATACAGTTTGTATGGCCCCTTGACCGCCATAGTAGTTGGCTGCTGGAACAGCCGTACCGGTGTAGGTATTTCCACCATCGTAGTAGTCGGAAGGTTGGCCCCATTGCAAAAACGGAACCAGAGTCAAGGTAGTGTATTGTGTCATAATCGATTATTTATACGACAATATTTCTAGAGTGGTTCTTATCAGTCCCGGTTGTGCCAGCTGAGCCATCAGCAACCATCCGTCATCGTCGTGATCCACAAAAAAATAACCATACAGTCTGCGATTGGGATGTACCAGCCATTTGGTCAAACTGGGACTGAGTCTGACACTGTCTTGATAGTTGTTCAAAAAATCTCGCAACTGTTCATACTGTGTGGCAGTCATGGCTCGACCACGGAAATAGCTGCGTCGTTTGTGGCTGGAATCCTTTAATCGTATGGTATCCAACGGACGATCTATGATCACCTGGCTGTAGCTGTGTTCACTGACTCCGGGCATGGCCACAATGCACTCCAGGAACCCTAGATTGTTGGCATACACCCAGGCTCGATCTGAACTCACGCACAAGCGGTAAGGATCAACAGCACGTTGCAACAGATCGGCCATATCATGTAGATGGCTGATCTTGATTGATGTTATTTCATCGCCATGACACAGTTTGGTGACACCAAACAGTTTGGTGCGCCAACTACGGCGTAATGCAATGGCTGTGTTAATCTGCTGATACGTGGCCCGGTTTCTCAGCACACTGACTTCGGCCATGTGAAAGCTGACACAATACTCAAATCGACCAAAAAACAGTCGATCCTTGACTACCGGGATCATGTCAGTTGCCAATCTTGATAATTCCGTCTTGATCTACTGTGGCCTGCACGCTGTCTGCCAGTACAAATTGTATTTGATCGTCATCCATCACGGCCTGTAAATTGCAGTTTTCAAGGCCATCAAACAAGATACGTCGGCTCAAGGGCACACGGATCAATTCGTCGATCTTGCGTCCCAGCGGTCTGGCGCCCATCTTTTTGTCATAACCTTTTTCGGCCAGCATGTCGATCACGGGTTCACTTACTGTGAGTCTGATGCCGCGTTCGGTCAGACTGGTCTGTAGTTCATCCAGGAACTTGACCACGATCTTTTTTACAGCCAAGGTATCCAGCTTGACAAATTTGCACACACGATCGATCCTGTTACGCAGTTCGGGCTTGAAAAAGTCTTTCATGGCACGATCTTCCTCGCCTGACCGTTCCAGGCTGTCGCTGAAGCCAATGGTGTTGCGCTCGTTGTCAGCAGCACCCAGATTGCTGGTCATGATTATGATGGTGTTTTTGAGATTGACTGTTTTGCCGTTGGAGCTGGTGATACGGGCCTCGTCCAGCATCTGCAACATGATGTTGATCACGTCTGGGTGTGCCTTTTCGATTTCGTCAAACAATATGATGCTGAATGGATTCTTGCTGAGATCACTGATCAGCTTGCCACCGCCCACGTTGCCATCCTCAAAGCCCACATAGCCCGGAGGAGCACCAATCAGGCTGGATACTGTGTGTTTTTCCTGATATTCGCTCATGTCATACTTGAGCAGTTTCATGTCCAGATTGGTTGCCAACAGTTTGGCCAGTTCAGTTTTGCCGGTACCAGTTGGGCCCAAGAACAGGAAACTGGCCATGGGTCGTTTGCCATTGCCCAATCCGCTGAAGCTGATATACACTCGTTCCAGCACAGCATCCACAGCAGTATCTTGTCCGTAAATGTGTTGCTTGACGTTGCTTTCCAGATCCCGGATCTTGACACTGCGTTCGTTCTGTAGTCGGTCCACTGGCACATCAGTGACACGGCTCAGTTGTGCCATGATCATGTCGGTGGTAATAGAGACTAGACCTTGATCCTTTACTCGCTCGCGGGCGCAGGCACCATCTAGCAGGTCGATGCTCTTGTCGGGATTTTTTCTGTCATGTATGTATCTGTTGCCCAGGTCCACGGCCGACTTGATGGCCTCGGATTCGATTTCCACATTGTGGAACTGCTCCAGTCTGGAACTGATCCCGATCAGGATTTTCTCTGTGGTTTCGGCGTCAGGTTCGTCCACTGTGACCTTGTGGAATCTACGCATGAGAGCTCGATCTTTTTCAAAACTTTCATAATATTCTTCCCAGGTGGTACAGGCCACAACCTTGATATTACCTTTGGTTATAGCCGGTTTTAGCATGTTGGCAAAGTCCAAGGTACTGTTGCTGGAGCTGCCGGCACCTTTCATGGTATGAGCTTCATCTATAAACAACACACAGCGTTTTTTGCTTTCTAGAGCCGCTATCACGTTCTTGAATTTTTCTTCAAACTCACCGCGATACTTGCTGCCGGCCAAAAGACTGCCAATTTCCAGGCTGTACACTTCGTGATCTTGAAGGAATTCGGGCACACGTTTGGCCTGTATTTCTTGTGCCAGTCCTTCTATGATGGCGGTCTTGCCCACACCAGGATCACCTATCATGAGCACATTGGCCTTGAACTTTCTGGCCAGCACTGTGATCATGTCTTTGAGTTCTTCCGCACGACCGATCATGGGTTCCAGGCGGCCTTCTGCAGACAATGCACTGAGATTGGTACAGTGTTCGTTCAATATGTCGTCAGCCTGCTTGTCCGTAAATGTGACCGGTTCCTGACTGTAATTGGTTTGCCAAAATTCAACAAATTCGTTTTTCTTGACTCCGTACTTGAGCAAGAAATAGTGTGAGTGGCTGTTGGTCTCGGCCATCATGGCCAAGTAAAGATCTACCGTGGTCACGCTGCGGCGTCCTGTGAACAACACCTGGGTCAAAGCGCGATTGAAACAGCGTTCAAGACCGTTGGTCTTCTTGGGTGCCTGATCACTGCTGGTGACCAAGTTGACCAAACCGGCCAGATAGGCCATGAGTTCTTGATCAAACATGTCGATATCCACCCCAAATTTTTCCAGAGTCTGGCGGAATGGCTTGTGCCTGATCAGAGCCAACAACACATGTTCGGTCAGCACATATTCGTGTTTGAATTCTTGTGCCAGTTCTACTGCTTGTTCGATCAGTTGTTCTATTTCAGGATTGTTTTGCATGTTGTTCCGTGATTGTTTGATTATGTACCAGTATACACTAATTCCACAGCAGATGCAATCTATCAGGTATTTATCTGGCTCGGGTTTGGGCAATCTGAGCCAATAACTCCGGACTGATGTCAGTGGGCACCTGTGCCTGTATGCGCACTATAAGATCTCCTTGTGCTCCGGAACGATCTCTAAGTCCGCGGTTGCGCAGTCGCAATTGGGTTCCAGGTTGCGTGCGTGGAGGCACAGTCAGGCTAAGATCGTTGCCCAAGATATCTCGCACTATGATTTCCCCGCCCAATATTAGATCCCATATAGAAACTGTTTCTTCTTGCGAAAGATTGAGACCTTGTCTTTGCCATCGCGGATGCGGGTGTATGCGATAGTTGACCACAAGGTTGAGACCTTCGTAGCCTAGATTGTTGTACTGCACATTGTCGCCATCGTTGATGCCCAGAGGTATTTCTAGCTCTACAGTCATAGCACCCAGGCTGACTGGTCTGGTGCCTCCACGTGCCACGTCGTTCAAGGTCACCCACAAGGACATGCGCATGTGTTGTTGACGTGTATTTTGTTGGAATCTGGCACCAAACATGTTGAATATGTTATCAAAATCAAACGGTGTTTGTGTGCCAAATCCGGCAGCAGGAGCATCGTATCTCGAGCGTTGTTCGGCATTGCCAATCACATCGTAGGCAGCCTGTATCTGTTGGAATCGAGCTGTATCACCACCCTTGTCAGGATGGTGTTGGCTGGCCAAGCGTCGATAGGCCTGTTTGATTTCGTCAGCAGTGGCCGATCGATCTACGCCCAGAGTTTGATAATGGTCGGTCATGCAGTAATTATGCCCGCAGGACCTGCCAGGCGGATTTATTTTTTGGTCGGAACCGGAGTGCCATCAAACTTGGCATGCACTTTGATTTTTTTACAGACCTGTTTGGTCACGCCATGTTTGTCGGTGCGATCATGGCACACAGTTTTGGTTTCTGTGGCCTGTGCCAGAGTTATGGTAAAAATAGCAGTGGTCACTATCAATAATTTTTTCATGTCAGTTCCTTGTCAAATTGCTGGCATTGATGCAGCCGGAGGTCCACTTGGTTTGGCACCAAATGCTGGTGGTGCGGCACCGAATGCGGGCGGAGCGGTTGCGGCCGATGATGCACCAAATGCCGGTGGTGCACCAAATGGTGCGGGTGTGCTGGGTTGACCAAATGCAGGCGGTGTGCTGGGTTGACCAAATGGTGCGGGTGTGCTGGAACCAAAATTGCCAGAGGTTGTGGATCCAAATGTGGGCTGATTGCTAACTGACACAGTGTTCTGTCCACCTGGTGGAATATAGGTAGTTCCTGATCCAGGTGCGAATCCATTCAATGGACCACCGTTGTTGGAGCCGGTCATTTTTTCTTGTGTGCGACCGTATGCGCTGATACCAATCACGGCACCCATGGCCACGTGGAACAGGCCAGCTCCTTGCAGAGTCAACGGTTGCCATTGGACCTGGACCGACCCATGTTCCAGAGCCTGTACCAAGCTCCATAATACAGGTGCTAGTACAAAATCAAAAAAACACACAAACATATACATCCAACCCATCATGGGTCGCCATTTGCTGTTTAACCAATGTTCGTCTTTTTTGCGATGTCCACTAGTCATCTCGGCTGTCTTTCATGTAACTGTGTTAGTAACCTGAGTGTCGGCTGGAACATCAACTGTGGTAGCAACTGGAACATCAACTGTGGTAGCAACTGGAACATCAACTGTGGTAGCAACTGGAACATCAACTGTGGTAGCAACTGGAAC
>Ga0164296_1003148_pt1 | contig 15778 bp, 15 predicted proteins | sample GEODES057metaG_FD_113533 | JGI IMG/M metagenome (GOLD analysis project Ga0164296, IMG submission 113533) | Dystrophic lake water microbial communities from Trout Bog Lake, Wisconsin, USA - GEODES057 metaG | ecosystem: Environmental > Aquatic > Freshwater > Lake | place: USA: Trout Bog Lake... | reverse complement strand
TTAAAATTCAATGTAGCTTTGTTTCACAATCATTAAAGATAGTTAATTAACCAAGCATACATTATTTTTACGCTATACAGCCCGCACGATAAAAAATAAGCGGGTAACTTTTAACATTAATGACAACGATTACAGATTAATAGTGGAGATCAATAATCAAAAAGGTTGTGTGTTCATAAAGTTCATCGGTACTCATGCCGAATATGATAAGATCGATCCTACAATGGTCAATTTTTTTAGGTCTGAAAATTAATACTTTGCGAAATGCATCTTAAAAAAATAAAAACAAAGAAAGAATACGCTGCGGCATTACAAAGGTTTGAAAAAATATTTCAGGCTGAAAACGGTACTGTTGAAAGCGACGAAGCAGATATTTTGGCAATGCTCATTAAAGACTATGAAGAGCAACGATTTATCATAGAAGCACCCGACCCAATAGATGCTATTAAGTTTAGAATGGAGCAGCAAGGCCTTACCAACAAGGATCTGGCAGCTATCTTAGGCTACAAAAGCCGGGTATCGGATATTTTTAACAGGAATCGCAAACTGAATCTGACCATGATCAGAAAGCTGCATAACGTCCTCCATATTCCCTTACAATCATTGGTGCAGGAGTACTAACATCGCTCATGGACGAGCAATTGTCAGCAACATAAAGGTATGATCATCGTGTACCAAAATGTCATTCGTTACATACAACACATCACAACAACTGTTCCTCTATTATCTCTTCTGTTTCCAGCATAGCGGCATCTGCACCTGCGGTTTTTTGCACGTCGTGCCGCAATAAGAATTTCATAAAAAAGGCAACAACGATCAGCGCTAAAATGCCCTGAGCCAGCACGGTTGCCTGCGCCCCAATGCGCTGCGAAACAGCACCTACCAACAAACTGCCCAAAGGCATCAAACCAAAGAGCGTCATCAGCATCAGGCCTATCATGCGCCCGCGCATTTGCGTTGCCGACTCCGACTGTACTATGATATTGCAAATAGCAAATTGTGCCATAGAACCATAACCCATTAACACAGCAAACAACATGGCCAAAGGAAAACTACTTGCCTGCGAAAAACAGATGAGTCCCACACCCATTGATACCGTACTTACAAACATGATCCGCTTAAGGTGTGCGCCCGGTTTGAGCGATGCAATGTATATGGTACCCGCCACCGCGCCCACACCTACAAAGCTATTGATGTAACCAAACGTGGAAGCATTGCCTTTAAAGATCACTTTTGCAAATACCGGCAAAACTGTATTATAGGGCATCACCAGCAAACTGATGAACGCCAGCATCAACAGCAGCAAGTATAGTTTGGGTGTCTGTTTAAAATAGTGCCATCCTTCAGCAAATTCAGTCATCACTTTTTTCTCTGTTTTTTGGCGTTGTATTGCCGGTAGCTTCATCAGCAACAACGAAATCAGTACGCCGCCAAAACTCGCCGCATTGATCAGAAAGCAGACCGGTGCACCAAACGCGCTCAATACAATACCGGATAGAGCCGGTCCCAGCAGTTGCGCCATATTTGCCGTAGCAGTGGTCAGCGCCAATGCATTGGGCAGGTCGGCCTGATCGGTCACTACTTCATGTATCAAAGCTTGCCGGGCAGGCACATCAAACGCATTGATGATACCCAGTATTACACTCAATGCCAGTATGGCCCAAACAATAGTATGCCCGGTATATATGAGCGTAGCCAGTAGCACAGCCTGTACCATTGAGGTGATCTGCGTGATCTTTATGATCTTATAACGGTCATACCGGTCGGCAGCCACACCACCCAAAATTGAAAATAAGAACGATGGGAAGATCTCGGCAAATAGCGTAGCGCCTATTAAAAACGCTGATTGCGAAATGGAATAGATCACCCATACCACTGCAGTGCGCTGCATCCATGTACCGAATTGCGAGACCGTGCGACCTGCAAAATACAATGAATAGTTCCTGCTCCTGAATGCCCGGAAAAGATGTAGCTCACTCAGGTTCGGCATAATGAAAAATAAAAGTCATTTGGTGAAAGTTGCCGAAAGATAGGCAAATAAATGCAGTAAATGACCTTCGTGCGGGCAAGTAGGTCGCACCATCACAGTGTTCCGGCTACTGAATACCTACTTTCTCCACTGAAAATAAAAACAGCTTCCTTTTCCGGGAATTGACTCAAGCGAAATTTTACCGCCTTGTTCTTCTACAAACATTTTGAAGATGTTTAAGCCCACGCCCGTACTTTTTTCGCGGTTATTAGGCCGGTTCTCTGTGGTCCTGAACAGCTTAAAAATATCTTTCTGGTCTTGCGCCAGTATACCGGGCCCGTTGTCTTTCACATAAAACTTGTGAAAGTCTTGCTCGTCTATACACCCTATTATGATCTCTCCCTCCGGATTATCATTGTACTTGATGGCGTTGCTGATCAGGTTTTGGAATACCTGCTCCAACCGTATTCTCTTGGTGGTTATGGTGGGCAGATCACCGTCTATTTTTATTCGGATATTGGATGGTGCAAACAGGCGATGAACGATCTGCCGCACCAGCTCTTTCACTTCTACTACTTCCAGAGTTTGGTCCGACTCACTTCTTACGGTGTATTCAAGGATCGAATCCACCATGTCTATCACATCACCAAATGCCTCATTCATCAACGTTGCCAATTCACGCAGATCTTGCTGCGCCGCCAATCGGGGATCGGTGCTGAATATTTTAAGTACACCATGTATGCCTATCAGCGGAGATTTTATATCGTGTGCAACAAGATACATGAACTGCTCCAGCTTTTTATTGATCCGTTCTTTCTGCTCTATCGTCTCCTTCAGGCCAAGCTGATAAAAATATAACTGTTCAAACACTTTTACCTTTGCCCGTGCAATATCTACATCCAGCGGTAAAAACAAATAATCAACGGCTCCGTTCTGAAAGCCTCTGTTCACGTATTGCTCTTCCTTATTGATAGCGGTAACAAAAATGATGGAAATATCCTTGGTATGTACATTCGATTTCAATAATTCAGTCACTTCGAATCCATCCATTCCGGGCATCTGCACATCCATTAAGATCAAGCCAATGTCATCATGTTTCAATAACGTGCTCAACGCTTCCTTGCCCGAACCTGCCTTTAAGAACACCCGGTTGCTGCCTTCAAGTATATCTTCCATCAGCAGCAGATTCTCCTTTCTGTCATCAACAAGCAATATTTTGAATTGCTGTTCCTTTAACGTCGTCATGGCAATATTTTAAACAACCTGTTATCGCGACTATAAAATTAGCATATTTATTCAATAATTCGATTAGTTAATAACAATTTAACCAACCCTCAATAATTTTGGCGCTCGTTCGATTTATACCAACCTGAAGGTATATACCATTTCACAGAGCCGCTGAGCTAAATAAGTCACTGTCTGTCAACCGGTTACAATTCGTGTGCCTGAATACTACAACCAATTGCGCAGCAAGGCAAATAATCTTGCTGCATCTACGGGCTTCGCTATATAATCTGATGCGCCAACCGCTATACATTTTTCATGATCGCCGGGCATAGCCCGGGCCGTAAGTGCTATAACCGGCAGTGTTTCAAATTGTTGCATAGCCCTGATCCTTGCTATTGTTTCATAGCCATCCATTTCGGGCATCATTATGTCCATCAATACTATGTCAATGCCTTTTATATCAGAAAGCCGCTTCAATGCATCCTTACCATGCTCTGCAGTCACTACTTCCATTCCTTGTTCTTCAAGCAAGGCCCTCAAAGCAAAAACATTGCGTACATCATCATCCACTATCAGCGCTGTTTTGCCTGCCAGTACTTTATCCGTGATCAATTGCACCGGTATGTCCTTCAATTCGGTATGTGACCGCAGCAAGTTCAGTACTTTCCGTCCGTCTGCTACACAGATCAAGGGGTCCAATACGATTATTGCCGGCTTGAATTTCAACGCACACAAAAGACCTTCTTCAGCGCTCAACGCTATGATCTTTTTCATTCCATTTTTATTGGCGGCATCGCTCAGGTAAGCTGCAAAAAAAGGATCACGTTCTATGATCAGTGTTGATGCCTCGCCGGGCAGCAATTGCAAGCGGTCATCGTCTAATATTGTCTGTTCCTTTATGTCCTCCAGTTTTAGCCCGTTAAAAGATGTCATCGCCCCGTCTGCCTGTATGGCATGAGTGGTGTCATTGTTATTCACCGGAAGACACACGGTAAATACACTGCCCAGATCGGGTGCGCTGCTTACAGTAAGTGTACCTTCCAGCTTTTTTACCAACTCCCTGCTGATGGACAGACCAAGCCCGGTACCTTCGTACTTCCTGCTGGTCGATCCATCTACTTGCCTGAAGGCTTCAAATATCACCTCTTGTTTGTTGGCAGGTATGCCAATACCATTATCGGCAACAGCAACAGCCAATAAAAATGGACTGTGCATATAGAACGATAGTTTGACCCAACCACCTTCATGGGTAAACTTGAATGCATTTGAAAGCAGGTTTTTAAGTATCTGCTCCAATCTCAGTTTGTCGGTTCGTATAACAGGCGGTGTGTCTAGGGCCAATTCAATTTTGAATTCGATATTTTTCTTGTTGGCCACCACGGTAAATAATTGCTCCAGATCATGGATAATTTCTGCAACACTGACATGCGATAGTGAAATAATTACGTTACCGCTTTCTATCTTCGAAATGTCCAGTACATCATTGATCAGCTCCAGCAGATCGGTGCCCGACTTACGAATGATCTCGGCATATTCTAATTGTTTCGGGTTCAGATTATTGTTTTTGTTCTCACTCAATAGTCGAGCCAGGATCAAAATGCTGTTCAACGGCGTCCGTAACTCATGGCTCATATTGGCCAAAAACTCCGATTTGTATTTATTGGCTGTCTCCAGCTCTGTAGCCTTAATGGCCAGTGAATTGCGGGCATGCTCCAACACCGCCGATTTTTCAGCCAGCTCCAGATTGATCTGTCCAAGTTCTTCTTTTTGTGCTTTAAGTTCTTCCTGCGTCGCTTTCAGTTCTTCTATCTGCGCCAGGCTCAATATCTTGTCATTCACATTAATAGCCTGCACCACTCTCGCTTCTTTGCCTTTATACACGGTTCTGTTAGATAGAATGTGCACATAAAACACCTCACCGCTTTTTTTTCTGTGCAGCAAATAGCCCCCGTCATAAGCATGCTCGTTCAGTATCTTGTTATAGATCAGCTTGTCATGCTCTTCTTTATTACCGGGTGGATGCAGATCGGTCACTACCATTTTCAGTATTTCACCCTTGGTGTAGCCATAGCTATCTATAGCGTTTTGGTTAATGGCCAAAAAGCGCAGTGTGGATGTATCAAAAATATACATAGGGGAGGGTATGTCCTCAAAAAAATGCTGGTAGGTGCTGATCAGAATATTCTCAGCCTTTTGGTTTTGAATGGTCAGAAACCGCAAGCACAGCGTTATGTAGGCAAATACGGTGACGGAAATCGTAATATTGATAAATTCCGCATTGCCCGCAGAAAGTGGTAATAACGCAGGTAATGATAAGAAGTAATAGCTAAGGTAACTGAAAATAGACAAAACCGTGAGGAGCAGAATGTACTTCCAGTCTTTGATGTCAAAGCAAACCCAGGGCAAGCATACACAGGGAAAGAAGACCAACTGAAAACCTGTGTCTCTGCCAAACACAATGGCATACAGATACACTACCCCCACAACTACCACAAAGGTCCATACACGGGCTATGTTATACCACTTTATTTTGTTCAGGTACACTACCGCCCAAAGTGCTATGATAGGAAGGGCAAGAAAGGCAGCAGCAATAAAATACCCGATACAGGAAAAGATTACTACATAGCACATGCCTATGATAGACAGCGCCAGCGCTATTTGATTGGTGATCTTGATCTTTTTGGAAAACTGAACTTCCATCCCGGCCTCGATCCCGCAATTGGTGAGCTTTTCGTAAAAATCCATTTCCTGATAAATGCATAACAAAGATATTTATTAATAGGCAAGTTATGTGCCTCGATTTTAATTGTAATGACATCCCGGTTTGCACCCCAAAATGCACATCATCGATATCTTACTTCAGAAAAATGGATCACTACTACTTTGTTCTACGTAAGAAAGACACAACCAATTCGGAATCAATGATCATTTGCCCAAATCGTTTAAATGCATCGCATCTGTTGCCGGGTATTATTTTGTAGTGCGACTGCAAACAAACATCCTCTGCATCAATTATTTCGCGCGCAAATATGATGCATCACTTTTTTATACTACGTTTGTTGTTAAATACACTTTTCATGAAATTTAAATTTACCATCAAATTATTGGCATTGCTTTTGTTTATTTCGCTTACGTTCAGCAGTTGTTTTGGTAGATTTTACCGAAACTGTGTGGCCAGCGATCGCGAGAAAAAAAGAAACGGCACTTACCACCGAAAGCATTTTTATGGAAGATCACAGTTTGGGGGCAGTGGATGGCATTAGGCAACCTTTATTACATGTAATTTAGACGTTAAGCCATAACACCCGGTAACAGTTGGCGCAAGGGTATTAACCGATTTAACCTCAGCTGCCTGCTGGCCTACTGCGAAAAAAACAAAGTGATGCTTACCACCGTCAATTGCATTACAGAAACCTCTATCGGCAATAAAATGGTAAGAGAAACTACTTGTTAAAATATCGTAGCACCACCGTTTTATAGTTTTTCTTAAAGAACTTTGTGGCAATACAAATATTATGAGGTCGTTTCGTTTTTTTGTTTTGGCATTGATGGTAAGTTGTCTGGTGGTATCAAGCTGCAGTAAGAACAGCAGTACCTTGTCTAACGGCATGGCAGCAGCCGTGGCCGGTGGCAGCAGCAATAACAATACATTCTCGGCTACAGGCACATCTGTTGTTGCTACAGAAAAATCAGTGACCACTGCCGGCATACCGGTGATCAATTTGGTCGTTACGGGTACCAGTTTGTCGGGCAGCGCCATTACTCTTACTATAAACGGGTTCGATGATTCTTTGGCCATGTTTGCCATCAATACCTATCAGGTCACCGGCAGTTATACTGCAAGTTCGGGTGCCAAAGCAGTATCATCTGTTACCGGTACCGGAGACATTACCATTACGGCAGTATCGCCCTATATACAAGGTTCATTTTCTTTTTATTGCACCGATGGCACCGAAGTGACCAATGGTACTTTTACAGTGAAGGCGCCGTAATGGTCAGCACTGATTGATTCGTAAATGAGCAAACACACTGCCACATATTATCGCGAAAACAATTAACTTTGTTACAAATAAATTTGAATGGGAGTCTCGCAGTCAAAAAACATTAGAACAGAGTTGAAACAGTTCATAGATGCTGCAGATGAAAGCACGCTTGCATTGGTGAAATCATTTATTGAGTCAGAAGAATTTCTTGATCTGCAAATTCCTATTTCTGAAGGAGAGCTGTCTGCAATAAGGGAGGGAATGCAACAATTAAAGGCAGGTGAAGGGATACCACACAATGAAGTTGTGAAAAAATATGATAGATGGTTTCCGAAATAATCTGGTCACCAAAGGCCATTGAAACCTATATTGCCATCATTGAATACCTCAATGCAGCATGGAGCAAATCAGAAGTTGAAAAATTCCAAATCAGGGTTATTGAAAAGCTCGCTATTTTAGAAACTCATCCAAGAATAGGGCGACCCATTATGAAAGGCAGAAGGGTTTATCGAACAGTTTTGCACAAACGCATTACGCTGGTATATCATTATTATCCTGCAAAGAGACAAATTGAATTGATCACTTTTTGGAACAACTACCAAAACCCGGTAAATCTTAATTTACAGCACCAATCGTCCTGAATGCATTGTATATGGCCTGATGCGCAATAGTAGCATGGTCTTCCTGAGGAAGATAATCGAACCACACCTGTACCTGCTTATTCTTGGCAGCCTTCAGTTTATCAGCCAGCATGTTGGCATCAACTTCCATTACACGCGGTTGTTTCCCCGGTGTCAAGCCCTCTTTCCCCACACCTATATATACGTTTGTTGATCTGCTATAGCCTGGATTTGTTATCGCACCCGTCCTGCTAAGCAATGATCCATTGTCCCACCACAGGCTGGGGCTTATAATGATGTACTTATCAAACAGTGCTGGTCTCGTCAGTAAGATCTCTGTTGCCAGCAACCCGCCGAGCGATTCGCCGATGATCGTCTTGCCACTACCGGCTTTATAGCTGCCTTCTATGTAGGGCTGTAGCTCTTTTTCGATGAATGAAATGAACTTGTCCGAATGTCCGGTAGTGGGATAAAGTTTTTGATCGTCGGCAATCGTAGTTGGAAACGTAAAATCACGTTTTCGGTCCACATTGGCGATGCCCACCAATATCGACTTAGGCAACCTGTTCACCCACGGAAACGTACAAAATTGCACGAGTCCTGCTACATGTATAAAATCCTCGTCTGCACCTCCGTCCAGCAAGTATATCACCGGATAGCGGACGGTATCATTGGCATCGTAGCCGTCGGGTAAATAAATATTCAGTACCCTCTTTTCACCCAGCGTTTTCGATGATATCGTTACCGTTGTTCCCAAAACAAGGGGCTTTTCTTTAGTCTGTGCGCTGCATGCTGCAACCCACAATATGATAACCATTAAGTGCGTCAATTTTTTCATGGCATCTATTTTTAACGTTTACCTGCTACCGTGAAGTTAAACATGTTTTTAAACATACTCGTTATAGCAAGTATCATTTTATTGGGATTTAGCTTACGCAGTATTTTAAAATTTGGCATTAACCAAACTTATCGTTAGCTTGCTGATGATTGATTGAACAAACGTCAACCACACCACATGGCATACAACATAGGCAACAAGGAAAGTCCAATGGCACTGCTCACACCGCCGGGCACTTCGGAATATACGATGCATACCGACACTATCAAGGACGGTACAGACGTCTTGGTATGTACTGTTGGTAAAACAGTGTTACATTATGATCTGCGTTGCATCAACGATCTGCATGCAATGCTAAAAGCGCATGGCGACTGGATGGAACTGGGCAGTGCCGATGAACAAAAACCGGCTAAAGACGGAACGGTTGAAGCGTGGGGCAGATCAACCACCAACCCGATAGGCGGCTGGTATGGACTTAAAAAAGGCTTGCGTGGCCGTTTTGGCATGTACGTACCCCCGCTTATGGAAAAACTCGGTCTTGTGGAATTAACGCATGAAGCCAAAGGCAATAAAATGAGGGCAAAATAGGCGGTGAAGTCAATTGCCTTTTAGTATAATTGCTGTGACATTTTTTGTTACTATGAATACTACAAACAACTCAAAAAAACGCAGATCAATCCGCTTAAAAGGATACGATTATTCGCAATCAGGATTTTATTTCATCACAATCTGTACACACAAAAAAGAATGCCTTTTCGGCAATATCTTCAACAATTCAGTCGAGTTAAATGATTTAGGAAAATATGCACATAAGTGTTGGATGAACATTCCTGCTCATTTTCCTAATGCCATCGTTCATGAACATGTGATCATGCCAAATCACATTCATGGCATCATTGAACTGTTGTCACCGGTATCTGAAACCGCTGCAAACTCTGCCGGTGTAGGGGCAGAAAATTTTCTGCCCCTACACCGGATTAACACGAATAAGAAACATGAATTTCAACACATGATACCCAGATCAATCGCTGCGATAATCAAAGGCTTTAAAATTGGGGTAACCAATTTTTTTAGGTACAATGACGGTGCACGTTCACATTCTGAAGGTATACTATGGCAACGCAATTACCACGAATACATAATCAGAAACGAAGCGGTAAGGAAAAAAGTAAAATACTACATTATACACAATCCAAAAAACTGGAAAACTGATCGATTCTATAAAACACATTAACCACCAATTTTTTCCGCTGTCCGGAGTGGTGTTTATAATCTACTTATATGCAACGATCACGTTTCTGTAGGGGCAGAAAATTTTCTGCCCCTACAGAAATAGAAAACCGCAAATCCACAATCTATCTGTCTCAAATATTCAAAGACATTTTCTCGCGTTTCTGTAGGGGCAGAAAATTTTCTGCCCCTACAGAATTTGTTTTACGGTATTGTTTGACGCCAAAAATAATTCCCTCACCTTTCCATGGCCTGCCGGCGCATATCCGCAGGCATTTTTTCTATTGCATATCGTAATGCTGTGCGTGGCATTTGGAATTTGTGTTCCATCACAAAGTTAAACACCAGCGGTTCATGTTGCTGACAGGCAACTTTCAATGCCCAGCCATAGCCTTTCCGCACCAGATCGTCGGTGTCCTTCATCAGTAGGTTGGAAATATCAAAAATAGTATCCAAAAACAGTCCTTTTTTACCCGGAACAATGAGCGATACGGCTGAGGCTCTGCGCAACCATCTGTTTTGAGACCCTGCCCACACCGGCAACCGCTCTAAAAACTGTGGACACATTTCGAGCATCGTGCCTATGGTATGATTGCAAAATCCGTCGCAGGTTGCCCAGTTGGTCACGTATTGACCTATCCAGCGTTCAAACAATTCAAAATCTTCCGGTACAAACTGTTTTCTACGCGCATAGGCCCACTCCAATGCTATCACACATTCTTCCATCGTACCGGATCTCCACAATGTTTCACACAGCATAAAAACTTCTGCCTTAGTGGCTTTGGTAAGTTTCTTGTAAGCTAATTTTCCAATTTGCCGCACCACCGGTGTCTTAACGCCATAGGTGGTGATTGATTCTTTAAAAAACCGCGATGCAGACAGTCGCACCTTTTCAGTACCCTCGTGCTGCAGCGCTTCTCGTATTTCCTTGATGATCGTATCCATTGTTTATTGGGGGAATCTATTACTTTGCTAACTTACATTATCAATAAAAAAACTGAATCAAAAAAAACAACGTCTTAGCATTAACGATTACATTTTCGTAATGCAGATCTTCCAGTATCATTCCAGGCCTTAAATGTAAATAGTCATTCACTATGCCGTTTTTGCATCCATTGAATTTCTGATTGTTGTGCAATGATCTGACGATCCCTCAATGATAGTTCCTGAAATGATATTTTCAATTTTATATCCGGTATCATCTGACAACAAAATTAAGAAATCTATCGGTTAACCGCGCTTCAAACGTTTTGATAGATCGCTCAATTATCATTGCCATGCCTATATAGTAGGTTCAATTATTACGGCCTTGGATTTGCAAACACCGGCAATTCAATTCCCCTGTAGCAGCCATTGCAAAAATAAAACCCCAAACCTGCACCGGCTATTGAATCCGTATTGTTGATGGTGTATTCTGCATCAAGGTAAAAGTCATCGATATGTTGCATATCTACCGAAAATTTTTGCTTTGGGTTTTTAGTATCCACCTTTGTCCAGTCGCTGCCACGCTGCCTCACCTTTAGGCTCACATCCCCATTATAGATCACCGGCTCAAAGTCATAGTGCGTCATCGGATAATTCACTTTCATTTCTTTGCACTGATAGTACAATGAAACACGGCCTTTCTTCCGCGGTTTCACAAACATATCATCAGTACCTATCAGGCAGCCTGCATTACCATCCACTCCTTCGTACGAATAGTACCGGTATTGGTCTTCAGTAATTTTGGGTATGCCCCGCACACTCATAATCCCGGCTCCCCAACCATTGATGATAACGGCATCAAAAAAACCGGTTGGATTGCGGTAATTCTGCACTTCTGTATTATAAATGCCATAATCATGTGCCGCTATGGTCACCGGCTTTATAGTGGTGTCATTGTCTATGTTCAGGTATTGCTTCATTAACTTCCTATCCGACTCCTGTGTCTCCCTTTCCGATACCACCACCTTCATACACACGTTTATGGGCTTATCGGTAATATTGTAGATCATGATCTTGGGTATCCATCGCCCCAGTTCATCTTTTTCATAGAACCGCCATATCTTGGCAAATTTGGAATGATATCCGATTGGTATCTGGTGTGCACCGGCAAATAGTGGAAGCAGCACAATAGTTAATACAAGCAAATGTCTGTTCATGGCTGTGGAATTTCTTACTTAACTCCCCATCGTTCCATATTATTGCAATATGTAGTTAGTTTAACGGATTGTTGGGTAATTGCCAAAGGTTTGGAGGTGCATTATGCGACCTTAATTATGCCCGCCGCCGCTACCATTACCACCGCCGCCTTTGGGGCCACCACCGTTACCACCGCCCTGGCCTCCGCCGCCATCATCATTACTGTCTTTTAAATTGTTCTCTCGGCTTTCATCATTGGGCTGTGGTTGCTTATTCTTGTCTCCTTTGTCGTATTTTCCTTTCTGATCGGGAGACTTACCAAATCTATACGTGAAAGTAAGGGTACCTACACGAGTCTCTCTGACCCGGTTTACGGTTTCATAATACTGCGATAAATTATAATCGGTAATAAAACGGTGGGTCTTAAAAATGTCTGAAACATTGAAGATCAGCGTGGCTTTATTCTTCCAGAAGTTTTTGCGGATGGCGGCATCTATCCAATAAGTATCCTTCAGCGTACCCTGTGCCACTACCTTGGGCGATTCATAGTTGGCATTGATCTGCAACGAAAAGCTTTTCGGAAATTTGAAATTCGTATTCACTTTGCCAAACCAGCTAAAACCACTGTTATCAGCCAAGTAGCTCTTTATGGCAGAGTCCACATTACCAATGATCAGTTGATTCTGAAAAAAGTTCAGATTTACGGTTGCATCCCAAAATTTAAAGAACTGCAAATGGCCGGTTCCTTCTACACCATAGGTAGTTCCCGATGCAATGTTTACGGGCTGAGATAGCAATTCACCAATTTCATTGCTCAAACCGAGTGAGGCATCAGCAGCACTTATGGGTCGCGTTATTTTCTCTATCAGGTTTTGGGTATAAGCATAGTACGTACTTAGAATAATGTTGTTGCCCTTGGTGTCGGTTTTATTATAGCTGAATTCGACATTATTAATGTACTCAGGAGCCAATCCCGGATTACCGATATTTACCGTACCGGGGTTAGAAAGGTCTTTGAAGGGCAGCAATTGCATAAAGCCGGGCCTGTTGGTACGGCGGCTGTAATTCAGGTATATACTTTGCGAATTAGGCAGTTGGTAAGAAACGAAGGCAGAGGGAAACAGATCAAGAAAATTACTGCTGAAGGTGGCATGGTCCGGCACATCGCCACTTCCTGCATATATCGCGTCTTCTACCCGCAACCCTGCCTGATAAGAAAGTTTGCCTTTCTGATCGCTCCAGTTCACATAGGCGGCATGTATCTGTTGGGTATAGTTGTAATTGGCATAAAGTGTTGAATCCGTAGCCACAGGTCTACCCGGAGTATCTACCAGCGGATTGGCAGTACTGTTGAAACCGTAAAATTGAGATTTAAAGCCCGCTCCGAATTTTCCGTTCTTGGTCACCGGATCGGTATAGTCAGCCCAAATGTTCAGTGAATTATTACCACCTGTTCCGGGTGCATTTTCTCTGATCGTATTGTACATGCTATCCGGAAAATTTTGCGTACTGTATTGCTGCGTCTTGGTAATGCCGGTAACTGCGTAGGTAGCATCAAAACTCAGTTCTTCGTCTTTCTTTTTCTTGAACTTGTGTTTGATGTCAATGGCTGTAGAAGAAGAGATCGGCATTCCGCTGAAGTAACTGCTCCGCAACTGATGAAGTGCCGCAACGCCACTTTCATTGGCATCGTTATATACCGAATAGTTAGAAGCATCGTTGAACTTGAATTGCATGATGTTCACATTCTCTGTCAGCGTTATGGAATTATACTTGTCGGGATCGAATGTGGCGCCAATTGAGTTGAAGTTTCCATTAAAATTACGCGGCACATGCTCATAAGTGTGCATTGATGATGTTACAGCGCCTGCCGAGTCTTTATTGTATCTGTCGGTAGTAACGTTATTAAAATTACTATTAAGCCTGAAGCTGCTATTAAGGAAAAAACTCCACTTGCCTTTTCGGGCATTGAGGCCCAGATTACCGTTATATTTGTCACGGTCGCCGGCGCCCAAAGTAATATTGCCATTCATACCAAAACGACCGTCTTTCTTGGTAACGATGTTGATGATACCTGAACTTCCTGATGCATCATACTTTGCACTGGGATTGGTGATCACCTCTACGCTTTCCACACTGGCGGCAGGCAGGCTTTGTAGTGCTGAAGCCACATCAGTGCCCAGCATGGTGGCGGGTTTTCCGTCTATCAGTATTGTTACATCGCTTTTGCCCCTCAGGCTTACATTACCATCGGCATCTACCGAAACAGAAGGTACATTTTGCAACAGATCGCTCACACTTCCGCCAGCAGATGTGGTGTTTTTTTCCGCGTTAAACACTTTCTTGTCCACCTTCAATTCCATCACCGGCTTTTCAGCTACAACGTCTACGCTTTTCAGCGTATTGTCTGATTGCGTTATTTTTACTTTACCCAGATCTTTATTGGGTTTGTCGTCTGTTAATGAAACCGCAAGGTACTTGGTTGTGAGACCCAGCGACTCGATCCGCAATATAAAATTACCGGTTCCGGTAGGCGTTATTATAAACGATCCATTATCTTTCGATAGATCACCATTCACTACACTCGAGTCTTTGCGCAACAGTGTAACAGTAGCATAAGACAGCGGATTGTTCTGGTCGTCTATCAGTTTCCCGGTCACCTGCCCGGTAGTAGCTGCATTTACAGGGCGTCCTTGATTAGCTCCACCTTGGGGGGGTGCTCCGGTTTGAGCCAAACAGTTAACGGTTAAAAAACCAATCGCAACAACCAATAACGCTGTTTTCAGTAAACGCATAATAAATGGCAAAGTTTGCGCAAAATTCAATGAATTGAGTCAAATAACAACATTTGTATTATAGAAAGAAATGTTAAGCATTTTTAAAACCAATAATCAGATTGACATTAGCATTTACAACCATGCAAGTATTTTCAATGTTATTGCAGGTTATAGCGGCCAAAAGCGTTTGATTCGCCGTTTCGTACAAAAATTACTATACCTTTGCACATCTCAATATTAAAATGGCAAAAATATTCGCTTCCTTTGTTTACGTGGTATTAGTGATCACATTGTTCACATCCGATTCGTTGGGTCAAGACAATTCCAAAGCAGATATCAACAAGATTGAAATGGTCACTGTGCAAGGTGGCAGTTTCCAAATGGGCAGCGACGAGGGTACCCCTATAGAAAAACCACTGCATCCGGTAAATATCAATACATTTCAAATAGCGAAGTTTGAGGTGACACAGGCGTTGTGGTTTGCTATTATGGATAGCCGGCCGTCTATCCATAAAAATTGTGCCTCTTGTCCTGTTGAAAATGTTTCATGGTTCGATGTACAGGATTTTATAGATAAGCTCAACAAACTTACCGGCAAACATTACCGCCTGCCCACAGAGGCCGAATGGGAATTTGCCGCACGTGGTGGCATCAGTTCACACGGTTACAGATACAGTGGCAGCGACTATATCGACAGTGTAGGTTGGATCCGCACCAATTCAGGCGACTCAACCCATACTGTTGGTAAAAAGACACCTAATGAGCTGGGAGCATTTGATATGTGTGGTAATGTAATGGAGTGGACACAAGATTGGTACGACGGTGAATATTATAAAAACAGCCCTGCCGATAATCCACCCGGCCCTGTAAATGGCAAACAACGCATGGCGCGTGGTGGCTCTTACGTTTTTAATAGTTTCTTTTGCCGTAACTCCAGCCGTAACTCCAGTTATCCCGATATTCCCAAACGCGACCTGGGCTTCAGGTTGGCGCTCGATGTAAAATAAATGCTC